>Ga0308407_1000022_pt1 | contig 162385 bp, 114 predicted proteins | sample HotsprSampleMSe2_FD_203476 | JGI IMG/M metagenome (GOLD analysis project Ga0308407, IMG submission 203476) | Hot spring phototrophic mat microbial communities from Mushroom Spring, Yellowstone National Park, Wyoming, United States - 20060911_MSe2 ...
TGGTAAAATTAGTTTCCTCGGTGGTAGTGGTACTAATTATCCAGTTTTGATTCTTTCTGGAACAACTTATACATTCACTGGAGAAATTTATACAAATGCAAATACAGATCTGCGAATTACAAACACAACAACTTCTGATATAAACCTCCCATCAAGTATCACCACACTGAGAACTCTCACAATCAACCGTGGTAATGTTGCTCGCAAAGTCATTCTAAACAGCAACTTGACTATTGGTGCGAATATTGGAGCAACAGAATTTGCCTCAGGTAGGTTAGAACTAAACGGCAAAACTCTTACTCTTAACGGCACATATACTTCTGCTGCTGCAACGAACTTCATCCTTGATGCAACTGGTGGCTCCACTGTAATATTTAATGGCGCTCCAACATTTGTAGCCAATGCTCTTGTAACCAACCAGACAACTAATTTCCAGTTTGGAGTTGCTGCAACAATTCATTCAAGTATTACGACGTTAAATAATCTAACAATCACATCAGGAACAACAACTCAAGCTGCCGCTTTAACACTATACGGCAATTTAACTGTTGCCAATGTCGCAACTTACGATAAAGCTGCATTCAACTTAACAGTTTATGGCAATGTCTCTAACTCCGGAACATTAACATGGACCGGTGCAGGCGGAACAATAACATTACACGGTGCTTTGAGTGGCGGTGGCACATATACGGTTGATAATAACACAAGATTATCTATACAAGGCACATCCCCACAGTTTGTATTGCCAGCTAATGTCCCCACACTTGGACATTTAACTTTGAATCGCCCAACAGGTATGAAGCTCTCAGGCAATCTCACACTTGGAAACGCTGCAGGTACCGATTTAGATATTATTCTTGGCGATCTGGATCTGAACGGCTTCGTTATAACATTAGCAAATGCAAATGATGTTATCTCCGAAACTGCAGGCAATACAATCATAAACACAGGCGCCAGCGGTGCTAATAATGGGTATATAACGACTACGACTGCAGGACCAGCATCGAATGCTACACAAATTGAAAATAGCGGTATTGGTGTTCCTTCAATTACTGCTACTCTTACTAATATTGTAGTTCGTCGTTATCCGAGAACTGTTGCAATAAGTGGAATTGGTCTTGCAACTCATAGAATATATCAAATTACATTTACAGGTGGTCCATTAACAGCAGTAACACTTGCATTCGACAATACAGAACTATATAGTGCCGCAGCAGATTTGAAACTATATCATTCAACTGCATTTACATTCAATACGTTTACTGAAGTAAGTGGCACTGTTACAGAGAATACTCCAGTTACAGGCAAAGGTCAACTGGCTGTAACGGGTGTATCAATTGGTTCGCCTTCGTATTATGCTATGGCTGCTGTGCCGGGCGATGGCGGTGTTCTTCGCACATTCGTTGGCGCAAGCGGCAACTGGGGCGATCCAAACAGCTGGTCGCCAGCAGGCGTCCCAACTAAGGTGGACCAAGTTACAATTGGTGCCGCAACAGTTACTCTGAATGGTAACGGAGTTATCTACGAGTGCAAAACACTGAATTTAAACCATAGCAATGCAACATTGCAACCTGCAAACAACGGCACAAACGGCGATGTCGTAACATTGCGTGTTATGGGCAATATCACTCTGGCAGCAGGTGCCGAAATTCTCGGCGTCAATGGCACTGGCAGACTAAATCTTATCATTGGCGATGGAACAACTGCAGGTGTTTCATCTACAATTGCAGTAAATAATAATTATATATCGGGTGCCGGTATCTGGGTGCACAATTTAACAGTGAATGCAGCTGATGTTACCGGTTCAGCAAATCGTATTCGCATCAGTGGCGATGTTGCGTTGCTTGCAAATAGTGCTGTTCAGGGTCTGAATGCCGAATTCTGGGGTGGCTACGATCCGTTGCAAACAATAAGCGTTCCAGCTTCGGCATTCCTTAGCTTCGGAACTATCCGCACAGATAACAACGCAAACGTCGGCACAACAAGCAACTTCACCTTGACAAACCAACTCGATATAAGAAGTGGTTCGACTTTCAACGCAACAGGCGGAACTGCATTCTTCACAACAGCTGTTGCTGGTTCGGGCGACCCATGGGCTGTGCAATCAGGCGGCACCTTGAAATTATTTAATGTTCAGTTTAATTCATCCGGTGGTACCCAGACTTTCGTTCCAACAGGAACTGCATACATTCAAGGCAACTTCTATCAATACGGAACAGATGATTTCGATCCAACAAGTGGCTTCGTTATATTCGACAACACAAGCCAGCGTGAAATCGTTAACACACAGGCTTCAGGTGATTTGCGATTCTACGGTTTGCGGCTCACAAGCGGCTCCAAAGTCGTTACAAGCAACAGTTTCGAAATTCGAAAAGAAATAGATGTCCAAGGCAATGGCTCCTTCATTGCAAACAATGGAACAATCACATTTATAGGAAATGGAGATATAAAGAATGCTTCAGACCAAACACTCGTTTTCAATAATTTGACAATCAACGCAACAGTGAACACATCAGATAGCTGGAAGATACAGGGCAACCTGACTATTAGTGGTTCTGGTCAGTTACTTGCTGATGGCGGAACAATCACATTCCAAAATATTTCTGAAAAATCCATAAACAACGGCAATACATTACGCTTCTTCAAGCTAAAAGTAGCAAATGGCTCGAAACTTACAACATTAACTGGTCACAACTTTACTATACAGAACAACTCCACAAATCCAACTGGTGCTGGTATTGAAGTCGAAGGCACTGGCGAATTCTATGTCGGCTCGGCTGCATCTGTGATTACATTCAACGTCGGAACAGGCGTTGCCGCAGGTAATCCTAAGATAATCACAAAATCACCAGCAGGTCGCTTAGAATTTGGAACAATAGTAATTGCAGCAAATCCGAACAATGAAGTATCTACTTCTTCGGACTTTACAATTACTGGAACAGGTGCTAATACATTCAACAATGCTGGTGCAGGCGGTAAATTCACTGCAACCGCTGGAACAATTACATTCACTGGTACTGCACCCCAAATCTCGAGCATCTCTCCTGCTTCTACTCAATTCTACAGCTTGAAGACAACTGGTTCGACAGCGCTTACTACACCTGCTCAAGCTCAGGAGCTCTATGTAGCAGGCGATCTTATTATCGATGGCACCTCCAGTATGGACTTCGGCAACAACGATAACAGCAAGATTATATTCAATGGTTCATCTTTGCAGAAGATAACAGGTTCGACAGTTGCAGTAACTCCAATTTTATTTGCTGATTTACAACTCAACAAGACTGGCAACTCCGAGCTTCTGCTTGAATTGAACACTCAAATTGCATCCAATTCAAACCACGAAATGACGCTCACAAATGGTATATTAAATCTTGGAAGTAAGACTTTCACAGTTGGTGCAGGAGTTATAAGCCGTATCAATGGTGTTATCAATGGTGGCACTGGCACTTATGTTGTTGCTACAAACCACGCAACTCCAACACTCGACGATACATATTTCACAGTTAGCGGCACACCAACATTATATAACTTAACTGTAAACGCAGCCCACACAACTGCTGGCGACCTAACAGTAAACGGCACTCTAAATCTTGCACTTGCAGATCTGACTATCGCATCAGGCAATTCAGCAGCAAATCCAGTTAAGCTAATTCTAAACGGAAACCTGACACGTACATCAGGTGAAATTGATGGCTCATTTACATTGTCTCGTCTTGTTCTGCAAGGCAGCGGCACAGTAGCAAACGGACTTAGCAACACCTACTTCCAAGGTGGAACTGCTACAACAGTTCAACTTGAAGTTGCACGCCAAGAAACCTTAGGTGGCAATTTGACTATAGCAAATGCATCTTTCTTGCGTATCAACACAGGAATAAACGACTTCGACTTGGGCAACAACACATTGACATTTAACACATCATTCAATCTTGTAATGATCTCTGGCGGAATCAAAGCTGGCACAGGTTCTACAGTTGTGCTGCCGGGCATTGCAAACTTGGTTATCCCAGCAACAATGTTCCGCAATAATGAGTGCCACAATTTAACAATAGCCAATACAATAACACTTGCAGGCGATCTTCGCATAAATGGAACACTAACAGGTGCCTTCACAATTACTACAAACAACAATATACTAACATTTGGACCGAGTGCGAGCTTGCCAGCATTCAGTAATACTGCATACGTAAATGGCAACTTGCGCCGCTTTGTTACAAACAACCCGATTGTATATAATGTTGGTATTAGTGGCAGATACATTCCAGTAACATTGCAGTTTGCAAATAGCAGCAGCCAGCAAGCTATTGTAGTAAGACCGAAATACCAGAACCCAACACTCGGCAAAGGTGGCGATCCATTGCGTGCATTGCTCGCAATGTGGAGCATTAAACCAGAAGGCACTGCACTAACAGATAGCATCAAAGTTAACTTCGAATGGCCAAATACAATACACAACAACCTCACACCAGCTGCAAATGTAACATTTGCTGCAAAATGGGGTGGTACCTCCTGGATAGACTATCGCAAGAACGCAAGCTATAGCTCGCAAGTGCTCACAATGACAAGCTTCCCAGTTAAAGGTTCGGCTGCACTCAATGGCGATTGGGGCATATTCGTAGCAACTGCAAACACAGATGCCGCAAAAGATGCCGCAATTAAGACAACAGGCAACAAACTTGTAATCACAAGCATAGAGCCAACACCAGTTGTGCTGGGTCAATCCTTCAAAGTTACAGTGCAATTGCAGAATGAATTCGGTCAGGCAATACCTGTAACGAGCGCATTTAACTTCACTTTGAAATTAACACAAGGTGCAGGTACATTTACAAACATAACCAGCTTGATACCACCAGGACAATCGTATGTAACATTACAAGGCTTGTCGATTACAGGTTCGGATGGAAGCAACCATCAGTTTACAGTAGAAGCTGTCTCCCCAAGCGAAGCCTTAGCAGGAGTAAGCCAACTGTTCGATGTAATTCCAGCAGCTCCGACATCGCAGGCAACAGCAATAACATTCAGCAACACAACTGCAACTACTACAACAATAAGCTGGACAAACGGCAACGGTAATAGCCGTATCGTTGTGATTAAGCCCGATACATTGCTTAAGCTAAGCGAATACCCAGTAAACGGCGAAACATACTATGGCAATACAATAATGGGCTTGGGTTCGAGCATTGGCGGAGCAACTGTCCTCCACGTAGGTTCTGGTCCAATTAATATAGTAGGTCTTGCACCGAACACTAAATACTATGTTTATGTATTTGAATATAACGGAACAGACTACAACGAAAACTATCTCACAGTAGCAGCCGCAGGCAATCCGAAATCATTTACTACAACTGGTAGCTACGATGATGATATAACGTTTGGCATAAATAATACACGTGCGCTTTCGAAAGCAATCGGTACCAACTCTCCAATACGCGGAACAATAAAGAACTCAACAGACGAAGACTGGTTCAACTTCTCAGTTTCAAGCACAACACCAAATGTGCGTGCGAAGCTGACAAACTTGCCAGGCAACTATACATTAGAATTATACGATATGACAGGACGCCGCATCCGCCGTTCGACACTTAACGGTAAATCGAGCGAGGCGGTTCTTGCAAACGATCTGCCAGCAGGTACATACACAGTGCGTATATTCAGCGCCGATGGTTCATATTGGACTAAATCTGGCGAAGAATACATACTTCAAGTGAACACCTATGGCAGTGAAATATATTCGGTAACACCGTAGGGCATTGGGTAAGTTTCTTTCGATGGGCGTGTGCTTGCAATAATGCGGCACCGCCCCCGAAGAAACAAGAAGATAACGTTCTTTAACATAATCTTCTGAAACTTAAATGGAATTACAAGCAGTGCTTGGACGCTATGGAAGCCCATAGCCCAAAGCCAAAAAGAAATTGTGTTTAAAAATATAAAAGGAACAAAATATGAAAAAAGTAAAATTCCTAAGTGCATTTTGGCTGGCGTTGTTACTCGCATTTGGAGCCGCCGAAACACTTGCACAGACTTTCAACTATCAGATGACACTCACTCCCCGAAGAATGGGTAATCAGCTGGGTGTCGAAATCTGGGTGCGTTCACTGACACCGAATGCTGGTCCGCTCGGTGCAATGAACATTGGCGTATCATACAATGGTACAAAACTTCAAGCAGAAGATTTCTCTCGTGCAAATCAACCATCTTCGAAAACTGACGCAATTCAGTTCGATGTTGATGCACCAGAACCATTACCATATTACGTCATTGAGTCCGAATTCCACAACAAGCCAGCTCGCGGTTTCGCTGCTCTCGGTGGAACAAGCGCTAGCGGCTTAGTTGGCGGAACAATGCGCTATGTAGCTGTCCTCGACGTAAATCTAACAGGTTCAGGTGGTAGCGGATTTACTCCAGCCTCCACTGGACGTGGTTCATTCATCGGTTTGTTACGCTTCAACATATTGAATGCGGACTTGCTGACTGATGCTGACTTAGCAGAATTTCAGTTCAATCCATACACATCGCTTAACACAACTGTTGTAATGAGCGCAGATAATCAAACAGATGTAACAAATCAAGTTCAATTTGTAAACCCCGGACCGTTCACAATTCGTGGTATAACTGTACTTAATCCAAACCAATTAAATCAAACTGTAAATCGCTATCCTGAATCTCCATATTTATCAATGCGTACAAATCGCGGCTATCCAATATATTTCGAACGTTCAGGTCTTGCAACACCAACTATGGCTGCACCTTATGGCACACGCCGCTTTGCATATCGCCTTGAATACTCACTCGATGGTGGTGTAAGCTATACAGAATTCGGTCGCGTAGCTGAAAGCCGCGATAGAGCATCACTTATTGCAACAAACGATCTCCCAACATACAGACTCGGCTGGATCGACAGCCTCGACGCAAATGACGACTACTTTGTTACAACTGGCAACGTTCAACCATTGCCAAATGACGTAGCAGTTTCGGGTCTTCAAGACTCACCTTATGGTCCAGGCTTGCAGGGTTGGGGCTATGGCGGTGTTCTCCGTGTCATCTGGAAAGCCGATGAGAACTTCCCATTCAGAAGCGAAATCGCAAAAATCCGTATTACTCAACTTACTGGTACAAGCGGTTCACTTGCTGAATCAGTGCGTCCTGCATATACAAACTCGCCAACAAGAATGGATGAATCAGATCAAACATTCATCTTGGGACGTCTATTCTTCGTTCAATTTGATGGTGCAACTTCATATTTCCGCACAGTTCGTAATTTCTCAACACCAAACTCATTTACAGTTGAAGCTTGGGTAAATCTCAATGTCTCCAATGGCATTGGTTCCAATCCAGCAATTGTTGCTGCAAGCTCGGGCAATGCATCAGAAGCAGATCTTGGCTGGATGCTTTACCTCCGCGATGGCGTTTATCCAGCTTTCCGTGTAAGTGCATCTGATAATACAGTGCTTGGCGACGTTGTTAGCCCTGCTCCACTCCCACAATACGGCAATAATCCAAACCTCACAGATGCACATGCAAACCTTTGGACTCATCTTGCGGGTGTTGTCTCAAATAACACAGTTATTCTATATGTTGATGGTGAAGAAGTTGCTCGCTATGTGAATAAGAGTGCTCCAAATATTCGCCCATTAAACGTTAAGATGCCTATTTGGATTGGTGTAAATCCAAACAATGGTATGCAGCCACAAGATTATTTCTATGGCGGTATTAAAGAAGTAAAAGTTTGGCGTGCCGCTTTAGAACAAAACCAAATGAAACGCTACATACCCGGTGTTTACGATCCAAATGGTTCTATAAATCCAATAACTGATGGACCAAACGACTGGCGCACTGCTCTTGAGCTTTATTTCCCACTTCAAGCTTCTAGATATGATAAAGCTAATGAGAAAACATATCAGCAAAGCAATAATGATTTGAATTTCTTTACTACTCCTGGTATTACTTCGACACCAAATAACAACGCTATTCGCTATCGTCCAGACCGCTCGCATATAAGAGTTACTTCACCAAATGGCGGCGAAGGTGTTAGCAATTTAGCAGGAAAAGTATATCAAATTCGCTGGGTTTCTTATGGTATTGGTAGCTTGCTTCCGAAATCTGGTGCTACTGATGGCGATGTTATGATACAACTCAGCCGTGATGGCGGTCTTACTTGGTTCGATGCTCTTGATAATCAAGTTCCTGCTATGCCAATCGACAATGCTGAAGTCGAAGATGGCTATGCTTACTGGGAACCATACAAAAATGCAACTATTTCAGGATATATGAACGACTTACAGGGTGTTCTCCCATTTGATGGCAACTATGAGAAAAATGTTATTTTACGTATAAGTGGTGCCGAAGGTCGCAATCAAGACAATATTTACTACATTTCTCAACCATTCAAAGTTGCTCCTTGGTTCGGTTTCAAAAATGGTACTAACTCTATTGTAAGCATTCCTGAAAACACAAAACTTAATATCACTGGCGAAACATTCTTCCTTGAAACTTGGATTAAGCCTTATAGCTTCCCAGCTAATACTCCGGGTAACTTCTATCCAATCGTTGCAAAGAAGGACGCTACTCGTGCAACCGAAACAGAAGCTATTCACTACGCTTTAAGACTTCTCCCAACAGGTCAGCTACAATTTGTAGTTTCATCCGTCGAAAGCAATGGCACTCGCACTCTTCGCACTGCTGTAAGCGATCCAATTTACCGCGTGCTCAATCCTAATACTGTTGAATTCGACTCTGTTTGGGTTCATGTTGGTGTCTGGGTAAATCTTCCATCCGTTGGAACTCAATCGCAAGTGCTATTCTTCGTCGATGGTGTTCCACAGCTTACTTGGACACGCAACGAAGCTCTTGAAGCAACCAATCCAATAATGAAACAGCTTGGCTCTGGCATTACTGTTGATAAAGCTAATACTGCTCCTGTCTATATTGGATACGAACCAGGCGTAGCTGGCGGAGCAAATCGTCGTTTCGATGGTGAATTCCGTGAATTACGCTTCTGGGGTGGCAATCCAGCAGGTGTTCTAACTGTTGATGAACTCATTAAGTTCGTTCAGGGTGCTTTAACAGTTCGTGCTGATGAGCTTGGTACTTTCGGCGGCGTTGATTACACTAAAAACTTAACTGCTGCTTACTCATTCAACGGCAATAGCTGGGTCAATTACGGTAAAGCTCGTTCATTTACTGTAACTCCTTATGATGCCGATCTTGTTGCTCGTATCAATCCTGATCCAACTGCTAATTTCGAATCTACAACTCCATTTGTAAAATTAGTTGAACCAGTTTATTTGCAAGCAGTTAAAAATACTGAAACTGAACTTAAAGTTCGTTGGGTTGGCTTCGACTACAATCGCAATAATGGTGTAACTTTCAGCTATGGTTCTTCATCTAAACAAGCTGATTTAGAGTTCTCCACCGGTGGCGGCGCAGGCAATAACAATGTTCCTTATCAATTTGTATCGAGCGTTTACCACAATGCTGGTTATACAAACGCACTTGCATTGCCAACAGCTAATAGTTCCTTTGAATTCCTCGGTGTTTCTGCAAAACCACAATATGCTGGTATTTTGAACTGCTCAGTTGCAGATCCTGATGCAAACAAAGACGGTGTCTATAACGATCAATCCGTAATTGGTGCAGCAATGACAAACGGCAGACTGCGTTTGCGTGCTCGTGCAAATATTAACACTCCTACACCACTTGAATATGATAACGGCACAAATGGTTTCATACAAACACTTATTACAGAAAGTGCTCAGTTTAACATTACTCCACCGAGTAACTTCACTGTTCGCGTGCTTCTCGATGGTTACCATGGTGGTTATGCAAGTGGTATAGTCAATAACATTGGAACAACTTTTGCTAACAAAGCATTGAGAATCCGCTTGTTCCAAGACAATGCAGGTGTTCCAGGTGCTTATGTTCCAAATAGCACTGCTATTTCAAATGATGGATATTACAACTTCTCAACTGCTAAATTAATCACAAATAGAAATGCAGGTTCGAACAATTTTGCTAACGTTCCATTTGTTCTTACTGATGTTGCAGATGGTCGCTACTTCGTTGTTGTCGATCACTTGAACTACTTACCAGTAATGAGTGCTTATGCTGCTCCGTTCTACTATACAGGCGATAATTTATCAACTTGGGCAATTGAATCTGGCTGGGATTTCCAAGCTTGGGATGGAACAGACAATAACCTAATTACTTCAACTGAAGCTCGTCAAGAGCCACCAGCTTTCGGCACTCGCTATACTGCTTATGCTGACGAACAAAACTACACAGCTGATCGCTTCAGCAACAGATGGGCAACTACTGGCTTGAACTTCAACGATGGCGGTGCCGCAAATAACCTTACAACACCTAACGCATTACCAGCTATGGTTGGTGGTGATGTTTACCGTGATGGTCAAATAAATGCTGCTGACCGTGCAAAGGTACGTGTTAATGCTCTTTCAACAGATCCATCAAACGACGTAAACGGCGACAATGTTGCTAACGCTATTGATAGAACTATCGTTGATAATAATACTAACAAAGTTTCATCGCTTCGCAACCTTGCTTTGAACACTCAGTATGTTTATCCATCAACTCCTGGTATCGTTCAAAGCAACCCATTTGCTTACATCTCGGATGCTGATCCAATGAGCGTGGTTTATCCTTATGCTCCTGAACTTTCGAAACGCCTCATTGCTGATGCTAAGATTTACCTTGAAAACGGTGGCGAAGTTCATCCAAAAACTACTGTTTCTAAATACGAACAAACACAATCAGGCGGTCTATCATATCGCGTAATTGCTATGCCACAACTCAATGGCAAATACGTTGATGTTCCAATTTACATCCGCAATACTGGTGCTGATTTCGCTCTTGCTAATGGAACATTCGCAATCAATTTCGATCCTACTGTTCTACAATTTGTTGAACTGGTGAAAACAGCTGAAGTTATTTTCGATAACCGCCCTGATCTGGGTTACGGTCCAATTTACTCATCACCTACTAATTTAACGGATATTCCAGTTCCTAACACTCGTTCAATTGAAGTTGATTGGGATGCATATACACGCCGTCCAGGGCAAATTGTGCCACGAGTAAATACTTATCTTGGCACTTTGAGATTTGAACTGCTTCGCAAAGATCAAAGCATATTCTTCAACTGGAGCAATACTTGCGCAGTACTTTCAACAGATGGTAAAATTATCACTGGTGTTGGTGTATTCGAAGATATCAAGCCAATTATAATTGCAAAGAACTTTGTTATCGTTGCTCCAAACGGCGGCGAAGTTTGGGAAGGCGGTTCGATGTACTCAATCAACTGGACTGCTCCACTTGATGAAACAAACACAATGCTCTATTTCGAATATTCAGCAGATAACGGTGCTTCTTGGGTTCGCATAAATTCAACACCTGTTGAATCAGCTAAATTAAGCCTTAGCTGGATAGCTCCGCGCATCAACTCAGGCGAAATGCTCGTTCGTATGCTCGATGCTGCAACAGGCAAAGAACTCGACAGAAGCGACGCTGTCTTTACTATCTACTCTGTCCCAGCTGAAATTACTCGTCCTGCATCCACTGACCCAATCTACACAAGTGGCAAGAAGGACTATATCCGCTGGATCTCCAAAGATAACGTAAATGTTCGCTTCGAATTCTCAGCTAATGGCGTTGATGGCTGGACAGCTGTAACTGGTAATGTAAGCTCGAACAAAGAAGAAGTCGAATGGTTCATTCCATCTGCGAATACTAAGAAAGCAGTTGTTCGTATGGTTGATGTTGCAACTGGCAAAGTGCTTGCTGTTTCCGAACCATTCAGAATTCTCTCTGGTTCGCTTGTTATCACCAACCCAAGACCAAACGACAAGTTAAGCTTTGGCGAAAAACGTCCAGTTCGATGGGTTCACGAAAATGTCAATACATTCACATTGCAATACTCAACTGATAACGGTGCAACTTGGAGCAACTTAGCAAGTGATTACAAAGCTGCTCTCCGTTCATTCGATTGGATGGTGCCAAATGTAAACACTAAGAATGCTTGGGTTCGTGCAATATATGCTAATGAACCAGAATTAGAATACCACCGTTCAGGTCCATTCGAAATCAAAGGTAGTGTTACTGGCATCGATGATCCAACTGCACTTGGTTATGCACTCGAAGTTGTTCCAAACCCATTTGCAGACGAAGCAAAAGTTATGTTCACACTCCCAGCTGATGGAAACGTAAACGTAAGCTTATACAACACTATGGGCGTAAAAGTTGCATCGCTTGTTGCTAACAAGTTCTTTGCAGCTGGCAGCCACACTGTTAGCCTAAGCGGATTGGATCTCGCTTCGGGTATGTATATCGTACGCATTGAAGTCGGACCATACGTTCTCACACGCGAAGTTATAAGAATAAAATAATGCACATACATCAGGGCGTTCACTCTCGCGCCCTGATAGAAATTTTAGATGTGCCGCACCCTCAAAAGTGCGGCACATTTTTTATGTATGTTGAATCTCTTATTTCCAAAGGAAATAAATTTGATAATGAAGTTTTGATTATTTTATAATAAATATAATTTTCGGGGAATTAGAGACCAGGTTTAAAAGATAATTTTTGAACTAAAAAACATTATATATGCAGTGTTTGCTATGTTTTTTCTAAGCTAACTTAGCCAAAATATTATATTTAATTTTTTTCCCTCCTCTTACACACCATCAGCTTTCACCACAAGCATCTTTATCATCTTGTAGAAAACTATACAGATGATTGGCAATATAGCATACAGTACTATCTCTATTGCTGTGTATGGCTTTTGCGTAAAATATATGCTTGTTGCTCCCTCTTTGCTCGATGCTAAAGTATCCACTGCAAGCATAATCAAAACATACATAGCCCAGAATATTCCAATTGCCGCCATTTTTGATTTTAGCTCACCGTATCCCTTCGCTTTGAACATCTCGTAAAATTGAAGTAAATAGTAAAGTGCAAACCACAAAAATATGAAATGACATAATACGTAAATTACACCGTTATCTTGCACAAGATTTTGCCTATATGAAAAACCAACCGCCAAATAAGATATCGTCCCAGATGTAAAAAGACTTGTCAGCGGATACCGAAGATGAAACACATCCCACGATCGACTTTTTCGTATTTTAAGCAGAAACCGACATAATATTGCACCGAAAATCCCAAAAATCACGTCATTAATTTGGTCTTTGATGATTTCGGGCTTGAACAAATCAAGTGCAAAAATTCTAAACATTATCTCGATTAGTTCATAAGTCAGCAATAAAATTATCAGAACTAACCACACTCGACTCACATTTTTTGCTTTCAATATGAGGTATATAAATGCACCGGACCAAATGTGGTTAAATGTCCAAAAATCAATAAAAAATAACTTATTTGAATAAATTACTTTATATAGCCATAAAGTGTTCGAATAAACAGTGTTAATTATCAAATCCATCAGTTACCAAATCTTTCGTCCGACTTTTTTTCGACTTGTATAGCAAAATTCGGAATATTATTATATAAAGCAATGGTATGGAAAATATATTAATTGTCAGAATGTAAAGGTAACTTAGACCATAAAAGAATGCTGAACCGAAAACAATAAAAGCTGCATTAATTATAAATGCAAGCGATTGAGCTTTCAAGCGAAGTTCAGTGTTTTGAGCGTTTTCTTGTTTTTCTTTTGATAAAGCAATTAGAGTAAGTCCAATTATTGAAAAAATAGTGAAAATCTCGTCGCTAAGATTAGAATGCATCCAAAAAAAATACTTAGTTTCAGTAAATGTTGATTGTATCGCAAAAACTGGCAGATATAGAAAATCCAAGCTTTGCTTGAACACATTTTTGGCAATTAAAATTCCTATTGCTGGCATTAAAAAGACATAGCCAACAATACGATACTTATGATTAAATAAAATCATAGATCAAGTCCTAAAATTTGCTATAAACATATGATTTAACAATTGTGCCGTCATCCAAATGTGCTTCAACGTGCACAAGCCCAAACTTGTGATTAGCGCGAAATACGAATTTCTTAATACCAGCAATGCGTGAGTCCTGTTCGACAGTTATCACCTTAATATAGTAAAAGCCGTATGGGAATTCATCCGTTGTGGAGCGTGCAACAACTTTGCGAGTAATTGTCTTGCCATCGGATTTGGTTAGCTTGTATTCATCGCCTACTTTTGCGTCGTATTTTACAAGTGTATGCGCCTTCCCATCTTTGTTGAAAAAGTCCTGTATGCCTTTGTCTGTGATTTTGAATTTGAATGTTGTTTTTACTTTGCCATCTTTTATTAAATTTGATGGAATCCGGTCGATAAATGTTTTCAATTCTGGTATGTTTGGGACTGGAGCTTCAACATCGACTGTAATTAATCCATTTTCATTTTTCGTAATAACCATATTTTCGTTCAGTTCGTAATATTTGCCACCAATTTGTGGCGAAATGCTAAACTTGTTGCCAACCTGTGCCATAGGGATATCTCCTGAACCACTGAGTTTGTTGGGTTCTTCTTTTCCTTCTGTTAAACCTAAATCATCACAAGAAAAAAGAAAAAAAGAGATAAGTAATAATAAAATAATGCGATTCATAAGAATTTCTCCAAAAAGGAATTTAAAAAAAATAACAAAATAAAAGGAAATATAAAAGTATTTTATAAAATGTTCTTGCTATAAAAAAATAGCCCAGGAAATACCTGGGCTATTGCTTAAGTGATTTATTATATCAATTTTATTTTCTTCATAGCTTTTTGTAACAACTTTTTATTTTCGGGACGAATAGGAATAAGCGGCAACCTATAGTTCTCTTCTACTAATCCCATAAGCGATAGCGCTGCTTTTACGGGAATGGGGTTTGTTTCGACAAAGTTCAGCGCATAAAGTTCCAGCAGCTTGTAATGTATGTTCATTGCACTTTTGAAATCGCCTTCGAGTGCCAAATTTATCATCTCAGAGAAAATTTTGGGAGCATAGTTCGAAATAACCGAAACGACACCTTCACCACCAAAAAGTATAATCGGAATTGCCAGTGAGTCATCACCTGCAAGCACTTTGAAATTGCTCGGTGCATGTTTTATTATTTCCGAAATTTGATCCAAATCGCCTGATGCTTCCTTCGTTGCAACAATGTTTTTGTAATCTTTGGCAAGTGTAACCTGCGTTGCAGATGTGATATTAACGCCTGTTCTCGATGGAACGTTGTAAATTATCTGCGGTATGTCAACTGCTTCTGCAATTGCTGCATAATGCTGGTAAATCCCTTCTTGGCTCGGCTTGTTATAGTATGGTGCAACAAGCAAAACCGCATCGACACCCTCTTCCTTAGCCAATACCGTTAAGTCAATTGTTGCACGTGTGTCATTACTTCCCGTCCCAGCAATTATGGTCGCGTCCTTGCCAACGTGTTCGACAGCTGTAACAATTAGAGCTATTTTCTCTTTCATCGAAAGCGTAGCAGACTCGCCTGTGGAGCCGCAAACGCAAATGCTTTTTACTCCATTTTCGAGCTGAAAATCAAGAAGTTTCTTAAAACAATCAAAATCAATCGATGTGTCGCTCTTAAATGGTGTTACAATTGCTGTTGTTGTGCCACGTAGGAAATTTTTTTTCATAGATTTTCCTTTATTTATTTGCAGGTTGTTTGTTATTTTGCTAACTTGTAATTAATTATAAAACTTTGATTTATACAAATTAAATCATAAATTTTGAAAATTAAAAACAAATTTTTTTCGATTATGGTCAAAAGCGACTTTTTTGAGCAAAATAAAAGGGAAAATATTCGAAAAAGTAAAACTTTTCGCAAAACTCTTATAAAAAAAACTCCAAAATCTACCGAAAATGCTTATCGCGGTCGTGTTATTGAAGTTAAGCCTAAGTTTTACATAGTCGAAGATTGCTCAACATTGGGCAAAACTTACTCATGCTTTGCTGCTGGGGCGATTGCAACCCCGCATCAGTTCTCTAATCTTATTGCTTGTGGTGATTATGTCAAATTTATCCTCGAAGAGAACTCTAATCAAAATGAAATAAATGGCACAATCATCGAAGTCGAAGAACGAAAAACGAAATTTTCACGCCGCGACCCAGCCAATCCTAACCGTGAACACGTTATCGCTGCAAATATGACGCATCTGCTGGTTTTTATGTCCGTTCTCGAACCCGATCTGAATTTTCGGCTAATCGATAGAATGCTCGTTGCCGCTGAACTCGGTAAGCTCGAGCCAATTATCTGCATTAATAAAATTGATCTTGTTAATTATGATGAAATTTCAGACTTATTCGACCCATACCGAAAACTTAAAATACCGTTTTTCCCAGTTTCCGTTGCTGAGAATATCGGTATCGATGAACTTAACCAATTCCTTGCAGGTAAAGATACCGTCGTAGCCGGTATGAGTGGAGTTGGCAAATCCTCCTTCTTAAACAAAATTCTCGGTCGCCCTGTGCAAAAAGTCGCCGAAGTAAGTACTTGGAGTGGCAAAGGACGACACACAACAAGCATAGTTTGCCGTTTCCCACTGCCAAATGGTGGATTCCTAACTGACACTCCCGGATTACGCGAGTTCGCACTCTGGGACTTGGAGAAAGACGAACTATGCTTGCTTTTCCCTGATTTCCGTAAATATATTAACGATTGCCGTTATCCTGCTTGCACTCACACGCACGAACCAGACTGCAGTGTAAAACGGGCTGTCGAAAAAAATAAAATTAGCTTTGAACGTTATCAAAGCTACTTGCAGATTTATGACTCTCTTGATTAGCTGCCCCGCCAGGGCTCGAACCTGGACTTTTCTGATCCAGAGTCAGACGTGTTGCCAATTACACCACAGGGCATTAAATTTTGAACAAATTTAACAATTTAATACATATAAAACAAGTTTTTTTAAATGGAACGCATTATTCTTTTGACTACTCCATAAATTTCGAAGCTATCGCCATCTCGCACCTTTATCGGCTCAAATACTGGATTATCCGAAAGAAGCAAAATTTCATCACCTTGCTTTAGAAATCTTTTAACAAGCAAATTCCCGTCTATGTTTACAACTACAATTTTGTTATTGACAGGCTCCTCTGCGGTATCCACAAGAAGCATATCTCCAGGTTCGATAATCCCTTCCATCGAAACACCATCAACTGTGCAGATAACAAGGTTCTCGCTCGGTATCCCGATAATATCAAGAAACGTTTTCTTTTCAATCACATCATCATTAACAACTGGCTGACGCACAGAAGCACCGATCTTTTGAATAAGCTGGTTTATCTCTGCTGCTGTCATCAAATCAATGCGTTTTATATCGACTACTGCTAACTGTCTCATCCCAAACCTCGCTGAATTAATTGGAATCATTGCGTCTTTAATAGCAAATTTTATAATTCGGCTGTCGCGCTCATTTGCTATTTGATATAGTATGTCGCAGTTGCCAATTTTTCGCCCTTTGAAATATTCATAAATCAAAGCCCGACGTACCATCAGATATAGCTCATATTTACTTGCTGCCTTTATTTCGAATTCGTCCAGCTGCAACTTTCAGCACTCCTATTGCTTGATTTTCGTCATATTTAACTTGTTCAACTTTAATAATTTCTGAAATATTTATATTTCTTAGCTCCAACCTGTTGCGAAAAAGACGTCCTGCCTCATTATCTGCAAAAATCGAACCTTCGCCCGTTATTATCCAAGTTGGATTAATACCACGGCAGTACAGCTCAAGCAACACGCGAACAGGAACTGATGCCCGTGCATGTTCATAGTTGGCAATGTTATCCCGGCTCTCGCCAAGTAAATAAGCAAACTGCTCGGTGCTTAGCTTGCTGCCCTCGTTGAATATGCTGCGGACAATTCGCAGACGCCTTCCAATATGTTTTAAGTATTCTTTATCCAAAATCAATCTTAATATAGCAAAAATTACACAATATTTAAAATTTTCCTCTCGTTTCGCTTCTTCATTATACTTTTGCGGAGACGATTTACGTGTGATACCGATAGATTCAAGTCCTTTGCAAGCTCTTGCGACGGTCTATTCCAATTCTCCTCAATATAACGTTCGACAAATTTGTAAATTCTCGAAATACGTGGAATATAAAACGACACTCCATGCATATTCATAATTAATTTATGAACAGCCTCCAAACCGCAGCAATCTGCAATTAAGCTAAGCTCTGCGGGTAGCTCTTCGTAGCGAATTTGCTGAACAACTTCTTTTTTCATATATCCTCCATAAAAGAAACTGTATATCTTACAACAAAAATATGTAATAATTACATAAAAACAAAATAAAAAATGCGTAATATTAAAATTAAATGCTATTTAACTTTAATTTCTATAATTTAATTATTGAAAATTTATTGAAAACTAATATTAACTGAACTTTTTTTATCTAATTTCGTATTAGTAAAAAATTTAAGGATTAATTTATGAAGTTTATATTTTCAGCATTGATTTTTTTTACACTTTCTCATCTATCTTTATTATCTGAGGAGATTGTTTATACTCAAACAATAAAGGGGAACATAGTAAATGCTAAAAATTTGCAACCCGTTGTTGGAGCAACAGTGTTAATTGTTGGAACAAAATTTGGGACTTATTCCGATGCTAAGGGAAATTTTAAAATTAGTCAAATTCCAATCGGTAGGTATTCGATAAAAATTTCAGCGATAGGTTATGAAGCTCATATATATAACGTTTTGCTTACATCCGGAAAAGAACTTATTCTTAATGCGCAGTTGAACGAGGATGCTGTCAAAATGGAGGAGATAGTTGTTATAGACGAAAGACCCAGCTTTGCTCCAATAAACGAGTCAGTTATGTCCAGTGCAACAGAATTTAGCATCGACGATGTGCAAAGGTTTGCTGGCAGCCGAATGGATCCGGCACGTATGGCTCAAAATTTTGCTGGTGTGCTCGGTGCGAACGATTCACGAAATGACATTATTATTCGCGGTGGCTCGCCTATGGAACTATTATGGAGAATTGATGGCTTGGATATGCCCAATCCTAATCACTTTGCTACTCAAGGTGCAACAGGTGGACCCATCAGCGCTATTAACACTATGCTACTTGATAATAGCGATTTCCTGAGCGGAGCTTTTCCTGCTGAATATTACGACAAAAATTCGGGAGTTTTCGATTTGCGTTTTCGTCAAGGAAACAAAGATAGATTTGAGTATTACGGGCAATTTGGTTTCAATGGCATAGAGCTCGGTGCCGAAGGTCCATTGCCCTTTGGCACTGCTTCATTTATGACAAGCTACCGTTACTCGTTTCTGGGATTGTTGAAAGCTATGGGCTTAGATTTCGGTTTTGCTGGCGTGCCTGAATATCAGGATTTAGCTTTTAAAACAGACTTTGCTCAAAATGGCAAACATAAGTTTTCTATCACTGGGCTTATGGGCACAAGCAATATACATATCAAGCAATCCGAAATGAAAGATGTTTACACTGGGGATCAGGACATTAAAAATGGAACCGATTTCTTAGGCATTGCTTTGAATTGGACTTATCTTTTTTCTGATAATTTATTTTTTAAAACTACACTTGGAACTTCTCTATCGCGTTTTGAAACCTATATAGACTCTATCACAACAGACGAAAACAATAAAGTGCTCGATTTATCTCCTTGGTTTGATACAAAATCTGATGAAAATTACCACACAATTAAAACTGTTGCAAATTATTCACCTTCATCTGCTCATTTCTTTAAAATTGGAGCTGAGTATAGGTATAAATTTTTTAATTTTAATGAAAGGAGATTGACCCAAAGCGATGACGGCACATTTTATGAGTTAATTGCAAAAGACAACACAAACCAGTTTTTTACTTTCATTGATTGGACTTATAAAATTTCTCCAAAATTGAGAACTAACATTGGGCTTGCACAAAGCTTTTTACAAGTGTCAAACAAAATCTATTTTGATCCAAGAGCTTCTATCAAATATAGCATTGACAAAAATATTTCAATTCATTTTGGATTCGGCATTTATCATCAATCATTGCCACTAACGATTTATTATCAATCAAACTTTAACAAAAAGCTGGAGAGCCTACGCTCTGTTCACTATGTATTTGGATATAACTGGATCTTGAATGATGATATGTTATTTAAGTTTGAGACTTACTATAAAGATATTTCAAAAGCTCCCATTGAATATAAAAAATCAAGTTCATTCTCATTACTAAATTCAGGTGCGAATTTTGGACGCGTCTTTGCATCTGATTCACTTGTAAGCAAAGGCTTAGGGAAAACCCATGGTGCTGAGCTCACTTTCATAAAACATTTTACTAATCACTACTACATAACATCCACTTTCTCCTATGTGCGGCAACAATATAAAGGCTCTGATGCTAAATGGCGATGTGGAGCCTTTGATAATAAATTTATATTTAACTTACTTGCGGGTTATGAATGGATTATTTCTCCATCTTTTGCTATTGAATTTGCTGGACGTTACACTATTGCAGGTGGTTCGCCATATACTCCAATCGATATCGAGAAATCAAACAAGTTTAGCTTAACCTATTATTTAGAAGATGAAGCTTTCTCTCTACGCAATCCAAATTACCAAAGAATGGATATTAGAATTGATTTCCGCGATAACTATAAAACTTTTGCTTTAATCAGTTATATTTCGGTTGAAAATATACTAAATCAGAAGAATGTCCTTATGAGAATTTGGGATAAGAAAAATCAAAAAGAAAAGGTTGTTAATCAATTAGGAGTCTTTCCAATTGGAGGAATTAGAATCGAGTTTTAAAATGTTTTGTTTTTTTATCGAAATTATTAATTGAATATTCATATTTTTTTCACTTCAAATTTATCTTTTTATTTAAGATTTATTTTTAATTTTGCATAAGTGTAAAAATTTAAAATACTTCTATGAAAAAAGCAGCAGGAATATGTATCGGTGCATCAACCGTTAAGCTTGCTTTAATTGAGAGTGTTAATCAAAATGATATTTTACTCAAAAGTGTTGATGTCGTCAACCACAATGGCAATCCACAGATAATTATAGAGCATTTCTTTGAAAAATTTGGCTTGCATAATGTGCCTGTTGCTTTTACAGGTAGGAAATTTCGCTCCGCACTCCGTGCTTGCAATATTTCCGAACCTGAGGCAACTGAAATAGCCTACAATCAGCTTTTTGGCAGCAATAAATATGATGCAATAGCTTCGCTCGGTAGCGAAACTTTTTTGGTTTATGTGCTCGATAAATTCGGAAGAATAGCTGAAGTTATTACCAAGAACCAATGCGCCTCTGGCACAGGTGAATTTTTTTTGCAACAAATTAAGCGAATGAATCTATCGCTCGACGAAGCAAGCCACCTCGCAAGCGGCACCGTCCCTTTCAGTGTCTCGGGGCGATGCTCAGTTTTCTGCAAATCCGATTGCACTCACGCACTTAACAAAGGTGTACCAAAATCGGAAGTTGCCGCTGGTTTAGCACAAATGATTGCCGAAAAAGTGCAGGAGCTTTTGCAAAAACGCAATTTCAAACGCATTTTGTTCGTTGGTGGCGTTACTCAGAACAAATCAGTTATGCATTTCCTGAAAAAAACTTATCCACAAGCATCAGTCCCGAAAGAAGCAGTTGTTTTCGAAGCTTATGGTGCGGCTCTCTTTGCTCTCAATAACGAAGTCGAGCCTTTGGAAAATGTTCATCATATTTTTGCTCCTCGTGAAAGTTCGTTTGCTTTCCTTCCACCATTGAGCCAATTCCAAAATAAAGTTAAATTCGAAAGCATAAGCATGCGTAAAGCATATCCTGGCGAACGTTGCATAGTCGGTCTTGATGTTGGCTCTACTACAACAAAAGCCGTCGTCATCAGTGCCGAAACCAAAGAAATATTAGCAAAATCCTATCTCTACACTCACGGTAATCCAATAGAAGCCGCTAAAAAATGCTACCTATCTCTTAAAGAACAACTCCCCACGGTGCAAATAATTGGACTTGGCACTACGGGTTCAGGACGCCACATTGCTGGATTACACGCTGAAACAGAAGCCGTTTTCAACGAAATATTGGCACATTCCACAGCCGCACTTTATTTTTCAAAAGATGTTGATACAATTTTCGAAATAGGCGGTCAGGATGCGAAATACACATATATTATCAACAAAGTTCCTGCTGATTATGCAATGAATGAAGCTTGCTCGGCAGGCACTGGCTCGTTTCTCGAAGAAGCAGCTTATGAAAGCTTATCGGTGCAATTGCACGAAATCGAACATCTTGCTCTTCAAGCAGAGTGTCCACCAAATTTTAGCGATCAATGTGCTGCTTTCATCGGTTCGGATATAAAAACCGCTCAGCAAGAAGGAATAAGCCGCGAAAATATCGTTGCTGGGCTTGTTTACTCGGTTTGTATGAATTACTCAAACCGTGTGAAAGGTAACCGACCCGTCGGAAACAAAATTTTTATGCAAGGCGGTGTTTGCTACAACCGAGCCGTTCCAATCGCTATGGCAGCTGTAACTGGTAAAGAAATCGTTGTGCCACCTGAACCTGGGCTTATGGGAGCTTTCGGCGTTGCTCTTGAAGTTGCAGAAAAAATTGAAAATGGCTTGCTCAAAGAAAAACATTTCGAACTTGAAAAACTGATTAATCGCGATGTTATTTACAAAAAAACTTTTACCTGCCACGGAGGAAAAGAAAAATGCGATCTGAAATGTTCTATTAATCTCATCCAAATTGAGAATAGAACTTATCCTTTTGGCGGTGCTTGCGATAAGTATTATTCTATAAATTTAAATCGTTCGTCGGACATAAAAAAATACGACTTTGTCCATCGCCGCAACGAACTTTTTTTTAATAAATTCGCTCCCAAAAAGCATTTTGAAGATGCAAAAACAATCGGCATAAACAATTCCTTCCTTACACATTCGCTTTATCCTTTGTTTTATAACTTTTTTACCGAACTTGGATTTAATGTTGTTTTACCACAGAAGCCAAATCCAAAAGGTTTCGAGCGTGAAATCTCATCGTTTTGCTTTCCTGCGCAGCTTTCGCTCGCATTTATGGAGGAATTGCTCGAAAGCAATCCCGATTACGTTTTCTTACCTGCTGTTTTTGAAATTAATGCCGAAAACGTCACTCCACAACGGCTTGATTTCAATTGCACCTGCGTTTTTGTAAGCGGCGAGGCATTTTTTTTGCGCCAAGCTTTTGCCGATAAGCTCCGTAAAACACAACTCATCACTGAAAATTTCAACTTTGCAAATGGTTTCGAAAAAGAACTCGATAAATTTTATAAAATTGCAATCCAAATTGGTGTAACTGATAAGGATAAAGTTCGTTCAGCACTCGCTTACGCAATTGAAATGCAGATTAGCTGCGAACGTGAAGCCCTTGCACTCGGCTCGCAAGCTTTGGAGCAAATTGAGCGTGAAAATACATTCGGTATTGTCCTCGTCGGACGCCATTATAATGCCTTCCCAGAATTTGCAAACAAAGGTATTCCTCAAAAATACGCCTCTCGCGGAGTTTATGTCTTGCCTTTCGATATTTTCGATTGCAGCACGGAAACCATCGATGATGATATGTTTTGGGAAAGCGGCAAGCGAATACTTAGAATTGCGAAGTTCATAAAAAGGTGTAAAAACTTGTTCGCTACCTATATCACAAACTTCTCTTGCGGTCCCGATTCGATGATTATTACAACTTTTCGAAATATTATGCAAGATAAGCCTTCGCTTACTCTCGAATTGGATAGCCATTCTGCTGATGCTGGCATAAATACTCGTATCGATGCCTCGCTCGATATTATCAATAATTATCTCAGATTGAATAGAACAGTTGAGCATAAAGCAATCAATTTGGCACGAATTGAATTTGCCGAACCTATCGCTAAATTCATAACTTCCTCTGGCAAGTCAATCCCGCTGAACGATCCAAGTGTGCAAATACTGATTCCGTCCATGGGCGAACTTTCTGCAAAATTCTTTGCTTCTGCTTTGCGAACACTCGGTTTTAATGCTATTGCTTTGGATATACCTACACCTGAAATTTTGAAACTCGGACGCGAAAATTGCACTGGCAAAGAATGCTTGCCGCTTATTCTTATGGTTGGGCTTCTTGTTGATTTCTTAGAAAATCGTTGGGATGGCAAAAGCAATATTGCTTATTTCACTGTGCAAGGTGCTGGTAATTGCAGACTTGGGCAGTATCCTGTTTTCATCCGGCAGTTGCTCGCACGGCGTGGAATTGAAAACGTTGCCCAAATGGTGCTTATGAATGAAGATGGTTTTGCTGGATTAGGTGAAAATTTTGCGCTTCGTGGCATTCAAGCAATCCTTGCAGCCGATGTTATCGAAGATGTTAGAAATGCCGTCCTTGCAAATTCACTTGATCCTGAGACAGCAATCACTACATTTCAGTATGAATTCGATTGCCTTTTACAAAATTATGAACAAAATCCCGAACAAATCTACTCGCACCTTGAAAATTTCGCCATTAATCTAAAAGAAAAAATCCCATCTCGCATACCAATAGAACAAGCTCGTTATATTGCTCTTGTTGGCGAAATCTATGTCCGTCGCGACCATTTTGCACATAAATGGCTCAATGAATATTTTGCCCAACACGGCTTTGTGCTTAAAGCGGCTCATATATCGGAATGGATATTTTATGTTGATTACCTTTTGCAACTCGATTTGCTGGAATCCGAAAAATCTCTTCGCAAAAAATTTGAACGCCAGATTCGCAATTTCTTTATGCGTGATGTTGAAAGAAAAATAAAAAAAATTATGGAAAAAAGCGGTTATTATAAATTCGACCGCATCGAAATAGAACCTATACTGCGCCACAGCCGTCATCTTTTACCTTATGAATTCAAAGGCGAACCTGGGCTCACACTCGGCATCGCACTAAAAGATGGGCTCGAAAAATACTGCGGCATTATAAATTTCGGTCCGTTCGGTTGTATGCCAACACGCCTTGCTGAATCTATTGCCATACCTGAAATGAATATAGAAGGCAAAATCAAAGCTAAACAGCTTTGCGGGCAAGATATTTCGTTCGCATCCGTTTTCAATGGCATTGCAAACATCCCATTCCTCACAATCGAAACTGATGGCAATGCTTATCCCCAAATTGTTCAATCACGTCTCGAAACATTCACTCTTGCTGCTAAACGTGTTGCAGAAGTACTCAATTTTAGAACAAACGGCAAGCAAAAACTAACTTTGCGTCAGCGTATCGGCAAATTTCTCGGTGATTAGTTTATACACATACTCCGGTGTAATAAGCCGCATACAATTGTGATGCCCCAGTGGGCAACGGTTCCCGCCATGCTTGCTACAAGGACGGCAATCAAGCTCCAATTCGAGCATTTTATCATTAGGGCGATATGGATAACATCCAAATTTTTTTACAGTCGGTCCGAAAAATGCAAATACATCCGTTCCGACGGCATTTGCTATATGCAAAGGGCTGCTATCGTTGCATAATAGCAAATCCATTTTTGCAATCAGTGCCGCGGATTCCAGCAAATTCAGTTTACCTGCGAAGTTGTAGGCTCGCTCATTCCCAGAATTATCGATAATCCACTGGCAAAGCTTTTGCTCAGCTGCACTCCCAAAAAAGAAAATGTCATATTTCTCCCCAGTAAGCATTCGAGTAAGCTCCGAAAAATACTCTTTGAGCCATTTTTTCGTTTCCCAAACCGATCCAGGTGCAATTGCAATTCTAATCCTACTTTTATCTGTGTATGTTTCAATTATTTCTTGTGCTTTCGAAATTTCCTTCTCTGACAAAAAAATTTCCGTTTCATCAAGAAATTGTCTCTCCGAAAGTGGCTTCATAAGCATAAGCACTCGATGCCTATTGTGCAATCCCTTTGGTAGAGCTACTCGGTCAGTAGCAAATTGCAACCGTTGATAACCTATGCGACGTTTTATTCCAGAGAGCAAAAGTATTAGCGAGCTTGTAAGCGAGCTTTGCACCGAAATCCCGATATCATATTTTTGTTTCCGAAACTTAATTATTATTTTTAGGAAATTTATAATTTTACGAAAAAAACCGTTTTTTTTATCGAAAACATACGCATTATCAATGTGCGGATTATATTTCAAGATTATTTTTGTTTGTGGAATTACAAGAGCATCAATCTGGGCAAATGGATAAGTTTCCCTCAATGCGCGAAAAATTGGGCTACTCATGATCAAATCCCCAATGAATGCCGTTTGCAAAACTATAATTTTCATTGGCTCATAATTTCATAATACAAACTTATGTTTTTCTGAACTGTATGCTTTATATCAAATTTTTGAACAAGTTCACGAGATCGGCGTCCAAAAATCCGTCGTAAATTTTCATCCTCAACCAGTTGATTAATTCGTTCAGCAAGCAAGTGCGGATTGTCTGCTGGCACAAGGAAGCCGTTTTCGCCATCGGCGACTGCCTCAGGAATTCCACCTGAATGTGTGGCAACTATTGGCAATCCACAAGCCATAGCATCAAGCACAGAAGTACCAAGACCTTCCTTTTTTGAGCTTAGAACAAATATATCAAAAGCTTTCAGATATTCGCCAACATCCGAGCGAAAACCCTCGAAATAAAAATTCACAAGACCTAAGCTTTCGGCTTTGCGTTGCATTCGTGGCAATAGCTCACCATCGCCCAAAGCTATGAAAGCTACGTCCTGATTTTTAATCAACGATGCAGCTTCAAGAAGCAGCGGATAATTTTTATGCCCAGCGAATGCGGCAACTGTTCCAATAAGCACCTTGCCTTCGAAACGCTTTCGATTTGCCATTCCTTCACATCCCGAAAATTTATCGAGTTCAATCCCGCTATGTATTGTTACAAGTTTGCTTTCAGGGAATCCACTATCCAGCAACACCTGCTTTATTGCGTCCGAGATGCAAACAATCTTTGCAACATTTTTATTCAAATACTTACGCCTGTTGAAAAAATTTAGCTTCACAGGAAAATCAACACGCCGTGTTGCAATTATTTTTAGCTTTGGCACAAGCACTGACGCCATAGCAGCAATGCTTACACTATGCGAGCAGTGGCAATGAATTATGTCGTATCCGTTTTGTTTTGCAATTTTTGCAACTTTTCTTGCTGAAAGCAAATCCAACTCACTTGCAAGTGGTAGCTCCGAATATGGCAAATTCTTTTGAGCGAGCTTTTCTGCAAATGCTGAACCTTTCGTCACACAAATGTTTGTAGTGAAACCTTGCTTGTGCATTGCTTCGTATAAATACAACGCTTGCTGCTGACCACCACGCCACGTTTTGCCGCTATCTATATGCAGAACTTTCGGTTTCACTGTTTTTGCTGCTCGATTATTTTGAAGTATTTCAAAGCAACTCCGAACGCCGAAATAAACGATAGAATAAGCCCATGCCGTCCATCGAGAAAACCGAGCTGCAGGAAATACATCTTAATAAATTTTTGTAAAAAGCTCATAATTGGCTTAAATAAACTATATTTTTTTTTGCTCTGTTCACTTGCAGCAATATCTGTATAAAAATTTATCTTCTCAATATGCGATTTTATCGTCGGATAAGTGTAATGATAAATCACATCCTCGATTGTGCCTATAGGGCAGTTGCCAACAACACTTTCGTGTAACTGCTTATCGTTGAAATTGGCATAATTGCGATTAAAAAGGCGTTTCGGATAGTCGTTTTGCCAACCACAATGATTTATTAACTTCCCTAAATAAAATGATTTGCGTTTTACTCGATATATTTGAAATTGCGGACTTAGCAAAATTTGCTTTATTTTGTGTTTTAGCTCGTTGCTTACAACTTCGTCAGCATCGATCGAAAAAATCCAGTCGTGCGTAGCATATTCAACGGCTTTACGTTTAGCAAGCCCAAAGCCTTGCCAACGCTCGAGCTTGTATATTTTTGCACCGTAACGTTCTGCTATTTGACAAGTCTCATCTTGCGAACCCGTATCCAAGAGTATTACCTCATCGGCAAAATCAAGCGACCTAAGGCATCGCTCGATATTTTGTGCTTCATTTTTTGCAATTATTACAGCTGAGCATTTATTCATTTCAATTTTACTTGCTACATTAGACGAATTCGGTTCTTGTTGGCTTCGGCTCTTTCTTGAACAATTTCATAATGCAAGTCTGCAATTTTCCGAGCAAGGCTGTCCCACGAAGCTATAGATTTATAAATTTGTATGTTCTTCCGATATTTTTCAAGTAAACTCTGAGCAAATACAGCTTTTATTGCGTCAGCTAAAAGCAATGCATCAGGTTTCGCAACAAGATAGCCTGTGTCGTTCGGTTCGATCATCTCCCGCAGGCTACCCACATTCGTTGCAACAATTGGCAAGTCAAAATGATACGCAATTGCAATAATTCCGCTTTGAGTTGCTGAACGATAGGGTAGAACACATAAATCCGCAGCCGAAAAACATAGCGGAACTTCGGCATCTGATATATATCGCACATGTTTTGTGATTTTATCCTCGACTTCGTGCATTTTGATAAGTCGTTCGTATTTATCGAAATTGCCGTAAGGTTCTCCTGCAATTAGCAAGTGATATTCTTCGGGCAAATACTTCATTGTTTCGATTAGTATGTCCAAACCTTTATAATCACGGATAAAACCAAAAAACAGAAGAATTTTCTTATCGAATGGCAAAAGCAATTTATCTTGGGCAATTTTTTGCGGCACTTTTTCGCCAAAATGATTATAAAGTGGATGAACGTGCTCAATGAAACGGGCATCCGCTTTAAGTTCGAGCAGGTCGTTTTTTACTGTTTCGCTCATCACAACAAATGCATCATTATGGCGAAGAAAATACTTAGTAAGACGCTCGTCTCCTGGACGCTTCTCGTGTGGTTTAACGTTATCGAGAATAGAAATTTTTGTAGTACTATCGCTCATATATTTGCAAACAGTACCGAGCGATGGTGCAAAAAACGGCATCCAAAATTTTGTTAGCAGTAGTTCTGGTTCCCAACGACGTATTTTTTGGGCTGAACGCAGATAGCTCATCGGATTTATTGTATCGAGAATTCGCTCGGCAAGTATTCTATCTGCTTTATCGCTTGGCAGAACAAGTTGTGTTTGCCCTGGGAATAAAAATGATGGATACTGCCTTGTGAAAGTATAAGCTTTGACTTCTGCAAATTTCTCAAAAGAACGATATAATGCGGCGTTGAACTGCGCTATGCCACCACGATATGGATAAAAAGTTGATAAATAAGCTATTTTCATAAAAAAGCAATTATTTATTTAAAATTTCGTTTTTCGTTTTTTAATTTTGACTAATTTATTAAAAATATTCGATTTAAAATAATGAATGATGAAATAATAAGCAAGGTTGAAAAATTATCCTTAGGTGAAGCTGATTTTTATTACTGGCAATATCAATATTTGCTCGGGAAAAGCATTATTGTTCCTTTTATTAACGAATATGTTTGCAATTTAAATGGCAAAATCGTTGCTGAAATTGGTTCTGCCGAAGGTGGTGTGCTACACTCCCTGCTTCGTGCTGGTGCATCTTATGGTCTTGCAACAGACATTGCAGAAAATCGCTTAGAAACAGGACGAAAAATCTCGGCTGCTGTTAACTTAAATGTCGAATATACCAACCATAATATTCTTTCTGATGATTTACCTGAAAAATGGCGAAATTTGTTCGATATCGTAATACTTCGGGACGTTATCGAGCATCTTGAAAATCCAGAAATTGCTTTAATAAAAATTAGGGAGTTGATAAAGCAAGGTGGTTATCTCTATGTTACTTTTCCACCATATAATTCCCCTTTCGGTGGTCATCAGCACACTCTTGCAGGCAATTTTTTAACCAAGCTCCCATATATTCACCTTTTGCCGCGTTCTTTTTTCAAGAGAATTATTCGCTCAGGTCGATTAATTGATCAAAACGAAGTCCTTCGTCTGAAAGAAATCAGGCTTTCTTCAAAAAAATTCAAGCAAAGTGCTGCTGCAGCTGGTTTTTTGATACATAAAGAAGAATATTATCTTTTGCGTCCTGTCTTCAAAATGAAATTTGGATTACCTGCTTTAAAAATTACTCCAATTGCCAAATTTCTACCTTTTCGTGATTTTTTATCTCTCGAATGTATGTATGTATTAAAAAAATAATTAATTTTGTCAATATTATTAAAATTTTGACGTTTTAAATAAAAAGAGCAGAAAAATGCTTATAAACTTAAACAAATATAATCTTGCAAGAATTGCTGTTGTATCGCCTGAAGTTAAAATAGGCGATGTTCGTTTTAATATTGACAAAATTAAAGAAGCCATAGAAACCGGACTTCAGAATAAATGCAATTTCTATTTATTCCCGGAACTTTCAGTAACTGGTTATTCCTGCGGGGACTTGTTTTTTCAGGATAACCTTCATAGAGCAGTTCATCAAGCTTTGGAAGAATTGCAGAAATTCTCTCAGCAACAGGCTGTAACTATGATTGTCGGGGCACCATTCCGTCTGCTCGGCAAAATGTTCAACTGTGCTGTGTTTATTTCACATGGTGAAATTTGTGGTGTAGTTCCTAAAACCTTCATCCCAAATTACGACGAATATTATGAAGAACGCTGGTTCTCAGGTGATGCTGACCGCAATACCAACATTATCATCATAAACGGCAAAGAAGTTCCGTTTGGGACAGATTTAATTTTTGCAGCAGAAGATTTTCCTCTTATGCGCATTGGTGTTGAAATATGCGAGGATTTATGGTCTGTTGTGCCGCCGAGTTCTGATATGGCACTTGCCGGAGCTAATCTATTGCTGAATTTATCTGCAAGTAGCGAATATCTTGGTAAATCCGAATACAGAAGGAATCTTGTTGTTTCGCAATCGGCACGTTGCCATGCGGCGTATCTTTATTCATCGGCTGGTGCAGGTGAAAGCTCGACCGATTTTATTATGTCCGGGCATTGCATAATTGCAGAAAATGGTCGAGTGCTCGAAGAAAGCCGACGCTTTTCGTTTAATACGCAAATTATTATTGCCGATATCGACGTTGAAAAGCTAAATTCCGAACGCCTCAAAAATAGCTCTTTTGCCATTGGACGCAATCGAAAACAATATAGAGAAATTAGTTTCGAATTCGGTTCTGTTTCCACTGATAAGTTGCTCCGTTACATCCCAAAAATGCCGTTTGTACCTCGCTCATATCAAGAAAAACGTGATGTTTGCGAAGAAATTCTGAATATTCAAATCACTGCTCTGACAAAAAGACTCAAACACATCGGCACAAATAAAGTGGTGCTCGGTGTCTCAGGTGGGCTCGATTCAACTCTTGCTTTGATTGTTTGCACTCAAACATTCGATAGGCTTGGTTTCAATAAAAAAGGAATTATTGCTGTTTCGATGCCCTGCTTTGGAACAACAAAGCTTACTAAAATCAACGCTCAAAAACTATCGGAAGCCTTAGGTGTAAGTTTCCGTCAAATTGATATCACCGAAACCGTTCGTTCGCATTTTCGTGATATATCTCACGATGAAAAAAACTACAACATAGTTTTCGAAAATGCCCAAGCACGTGTGCGAACACTTGTTTTGATGGATATTGCCAACGAAGTAGGTGGCATAGTTGTTGGTACCGGTGATCTCTCGGAAATTGCACTCGGGTGGAGCACTTACAACGGCGACCATATGTCTATGTATAATGTAAATTCTGGGGTTCCTAAAACGCTTGTAATGTATTTGATTGATTGGGCTAAGGACAATATGTTTGAAGGTGAAGTTGCGCAAATACTTGGAAGCATTATGAAAACACCGATCTCCCCCGAGCTTTTACCATCCGACGAAGATAAACTTGTCCAACAGACCGAGCAAATCATAGGACCATATCTCCTGCACGATTTCTTCCTTTATTATTTTGCTCGTTTCGGTTATTCACCGACTAAGATTATGATGATGGCTAAGGTGGCTTTCGGCAATAAATTCAAAAACGAAGAAATTAAAGAAAGTATGAAGATATTTATCACAAGGTTTTTTGCTAATCAATACAAGCGTTCCTGTATGCCAGATGGTGTAAAAGTTGGAACTGTTGCACTTTCACCACGAGGGGACTGGCGAATGCCGAGCGATGCTATTTACAATATTTGGATTTCTGAAATCGAGAGGTTCGAACTATGATAGATCTGTTTAATGTAAGTAATCCGCTCAAAATTGTAATTGCCGACGACCACGAAATAATACGTGCAGGGCTTAAGCGATTGCTTTCAGTTGAGAAATCCTTTAAAATTATCGACGAAGCACGCAATGGGGAAGAGGCAATTGAGCTTACAAATTATCACAAGCCCCACGTCCTGCTGCTTGATATTCTTATGCCTATAATGACTGGTATCGAGGCAATACCAATGATAAAAAAGCTTTGCCCCGAGACAATGGTTGTTATGCTCACAGCATTCGAAGACGCTTTGCATATTGAAAAAGCTATTGATGCCGGTGCTGATGGTTATCTTTCAAAAGACATAACTTCGGCTGATTTGGTTGATGCAATTAAGAAGGTTGTCCTCGGTGAACGTGTTTTCAGTAAATCTATTCTAAATTTAATGCAGCATAAGTTTCAGGCAAATACAGAAGATGCAAAGCCAGTATCCATTACAAAACGAGAGCAGGAAGTGCTCAACCTCATAGCCGAAGGCAAAACTAATGCCGAAATTGCAGAAGCTTTATTTATCAGCGTTCGCACTGTGGAATCGCACCGATATAACCTAATGCAAAAGCTCCAATGTTCCAACACCGCAAGCTTAATTCGCTACGCAATAAAACACAAACTAACAAATTTGTAAAAAAATTCTTTATATAACACAGGTTCACTTAATAATTTTAACATTTTCAATCTTGAATAAAAATTGTTATATTTAATTTTACATAATTTTAACTTATGAGATTGAAATGTTTCAAATAAAAAATTTAAACGACAGTAAAAGCAATTCAAATTATGATGTTAATGTATTTAAAGCAGAATTATTTGATAATATACAATTTATTTATGAACTCTCACTTGCCGATTTAGAATTAAAATCCTTAAATTTTGATTTTTCTGTTTCCGAGGGACTTCGTGATTTTTTTATAAATAATGTTTCTCATAGTGATTTACTCAAATTTATTAAAAGAATATCTTATTTCCAGTCAATAAATTCACATTTTACCCACTATTACCACATTATAAAAAAAAATAAAACAAGCTCTGTAAATCAATACCTAACTCATTGGATTTATCCTTATAAAGGCAAATTCCACCCGCAAATGATAAGAGCATTAACTAACATTATTGGGCTTAATCAAGGCGATATTTTACTTGATCCTTTCTCTGGTAGTGGGACAACGGCTCTTGAGTCACAACTGTTAGGTGTCAATTTCATTGGTTATGATATTTCTCCATTGTGTGTAATTCAAGGAAATGTTAAAACACAGTCAATTTTTGTAATTGATGAAATTAAAAAAATTAAAAGTGAAATATTAAACAGTTTAAAACCAAATATTTTTCAAAACAATAATGATTATTACCAAATTTTGGACAGCTTAAAACTTGATGAAAAAGTAAAATCTTTTTACATTTTATGCCGACTTCTTGCTGTTAGCGATAATTCTCGCCGTAATAGAAATTTCGAAAATTCCTTCATAAAAAATCTTAATTTAATGATCCAATCAATAGATGATTATATAGATATTATTAAAAAATTAAACCTTAATATTGGAAATGTTCAAATTGATATTGGCGATGCAAGAAATTTACCTCTTCAAGATAATTCAGTTGATGGCATAATAACTTCTCCTCCATACTCTATTGCCTTAGATTATGTAAAAAATGATGAACATTCTCTTTCTGATTTAGGTTACGATGTTGTAAAGTTAAGAGATGATTTTATTGGCGTTCGTGGGAATGGTAAAACCAGAATAGAATTATACAACGAAGATATGGAAAAAACATACTTGGAAATGTATCGTGTTTTGAAACCAAATAAATATGCTGTGATTGTTATCGGTAATGCTACTTTTCAATCAAAAGAAATTAGAACAGTTGAATCTACAATAAGTTTTATGAAAAAAATCGGATTTAGTTTATTTAAAAATATAAATAAAATAATTTTTGGACTTTATAATGTTATGAAAAAAGAAAATATACTTATTTTCAAAAAGGAATAAGTCAAATGGAGAAAAATGAATATATTGAAAATCTTGAATTTGTTATCAAACAGATGCTAAAACCATTAAAGCAAATACCTTTTAATCTTGTTATTGAGGCAATTTCAAATGAAAAAGTTATAAAATTTGATCCATATAATCTTGAACATAAAAAGGCACTCAATTTATTAAAAAAAGTTGCTTTTAAAGCTGGTAAAGAAATTAATAATGATGGAGTACTAAGAAGAAGGGCTAATGAAGTTGGTAATGATATAGAAAAGTTCGTTAAAAGTGCTTTTGATTTCTATTCTATAAAATCAGAAATTCCTAAAGCTAAAAATGGAACAAAAAAATCCGCAGGTTATCCAGATTTAGTATTTTATTTTGAGAACAAACCATATTACCTTGAATGTAAGACTTATAACTTAAATGAGTTAAATTCATCTCTACGCAGTTTTTACCTTTCTCCTTCAAGCAATTTCAAAATTATTCATTCGACAATTCATTTTCTTCTGTCTTTCCAAATTTATTTATTTGATAAATTTGAAAATAAAAATATTTATAAATGTAAATCTTTTAAAATATTATCGCTTGAAAATTTGCATTTAGATGTAAAATATGAATTTAATTCTAATAACAAGCGTCTTTATTCTTGTCAAGACGGTACTAAATTATTATATGAAGGAGAAATAAAGTAATGCAAAACATAATTTATCAATCAACTATAACCTGCCCCATCTGTGGAAATAATGAAACTCTCACAATGCCGATCGATAGCTGCTTGTTTTTCTATGATTGCCCAAATTGCAAATCTATAATAAGAGCAAAAGAAGGCGACTGCTGTGTCTTTTGCTCTTATGGTGATATAAAATGTCCGCCTGTTCAATTAGAAAGCTCTTGCTGTGGCTGTTCAGATAAAATGTAAGTAATTTTGATATCCATATCATTCACATTGTTGAGCTTGCAAATTAACTCTATTAGCTTTTGCAATTGCAAACCAACAAAACGCAAATCCGAATGTATCACTTCCCGACGTATTGAATAATGCGTCTGCGATGCTGCATAAGAACCGCTATCGAGTTCTGTTGTTAAGGTTTGCGAAAGCAGCGCTTTAGATATTTCAGCATTGCACGTGCGAATAAGCTCGTAATATAGCTCTACTGAGCTTGAACGCATCGGCTCGGCGAGCTTTATCTCTATATCATCTGGTGCAACAATTACGGAATTCTCCGCCATATTTATTAAACTATCGGCAAGATGCTCGATCTCCTCCTCTGTTGCACCTCGCTTATACTGTCCGATAAGCATGGGCATACCGTACCGTTCCATAAAATTCACCCAAAAGCGAAACGCACCGTTTTTAAATGTGCAAGCCCAGTAACATTTGCTTAAAAGTGCTGTCCCATACGGATTTTGCAAACTTGCTTCATACTGTGGGCAGATAACCTTCCCTTCGGGCAAATCATTTGGCTCTCTCGATAAACTTTCCTTTAATTTTAATTTACCATCGGCACTGAAAGCAAAATATTCTTGTGGCAAAAGCACAAATTTTTTCGGTAAAATTTTAAACAGCTCTTCATCTGTTTGTTCCCATATAATCTCAATCGGTTGAAAGCCAAATAGTATCGCCTCGAATATATTTGAAACAAGCTCGCTTAAATCTAATCGCTCTAAAATATTTTGAATTCTCTCTCTTAATTGGCTCTTGCCAATAATTTCCCACCTGCAGTTTAAAATTCCACTCCGACGAGATTGAACGCAGCTATGCACGTGCGGATCGTTCTTCAAATCACGCAATGTTTCGTAGCTGCGTCCAGTATAGCTCAGCACTTTATCAGGATTGGGCAGCAACCCGACATATTTCATAAACGAATACTTTTGCGTTCCTCTTACAAGCTCCTGCGTTAATACTTTGTTTTGCATATATTTCTCCTATTTGATTTTTGCTACAATAAATCCAAGCGCTACACCTGATAGCAAATATAAAGCTGGCTCCAACCAAGTTTCCTCCTTACAAACTGGTGCTATCTGCAATGTTCGATGCTCGATTGCAAAAGTATCGGGCATCGAAGCAAATTGCACTAATAGAGTGTTCTCAGGGTAGCTGTAGTTTATCTTAATATTGTCGCCTTTATCGAGCAATGTATCAAGTGCAAATTCAAAATGCGTATTGATTGTGTCCTTCATAGTAATTTTTGGCTGCGATTTAAAAATATATTTCTTTTGCGGCAAAATTTTTATGATCGTATCGCGCACGATATTTTGCTTAAAATAAACTCGTTCGTTTATCGGAGTCTTGCTTCGCAATAAGTAAAATGCTGCGACACCAAGCAATGCACCAAGTATAAACAGTAATATATTAGCTCTCATCGCTATACTCCAATTTTATGATTAACTGAAAATAAAAATTTGCCGCATTGTTTGCTTCTATTATCTCGCAGGCAAGCCGATCTAATTGCCTTAACTCTATTGGTTTCTCGAGCGAAACGTATCTATAATTTGTATCAATTGGTATTTCGCTTAAAGATTGAATAAAGTTTCCATTAAGCTTTATTCCGCAAAGCAAATTCCCGTTGCCAGTAAATGCTTCGAAAGCAATAATACGTGCATTCGCACTTTCAGCAATTGTAACAATTTGTGGAAAAATAAATGTATTTGTCGAAAGCTCGCCATACTTTGAAAAATCAAGTTTCAAAAGAATTTCTCTCTTTGCAAAATCTTTTATAAGACCAAGCAGATCACTTTGTAGGCTTATTTCGCCTGCTATTGTGCCCCAAAGCACTTGCTGCGAATATGCTGGAAATTGATAATATGGCATAACTCCACCTATTGCTTTAATTCAAGAAAACAGCTTAAAACACCTGCTGATGTGCCATTTTTATTATATTTAAACTTAATGTATCGTATGAATGAAGTCAAAAAATACACGCTACAGTCTTCTTTATTGGTTGGTTTGTCTATCGGAATGGTAACACCGACACATTCGAGCTTGCTATCGGCAGAACCAAGAATTTGCAAGCTTCCCTTCATCGCACCCGAAACGTTTTCCCACACGACACACAAAGTGTGTGGCTTAAGCTTGGAATTGCCTTGCTTTATATCGAGGTGCAACCATTCTGTCGTGAAATCTTCCGATAGCTCTTTCTCAAATAATTTAAGTAGCATAGCTCACCTCTAAACTTGTTTAAAACCAATTATCCCACGAACTCTCATCTGGCAAAGCGGATGGAGTATGTTTCGCCGTTGGAGAAAAACTCCCTCAAAAGTTCTATTGCCTAATACTTTTCGTGTGTTGAAGCCTACGGTTTGCACAAAGCCAGCACGTTCGGTTGAAATAATAATCTCGATATGCCCACGAAAAGAGCCATCTTTCCTCCAAACTATCAGATCACAATCATTCGGAGAAAATTTTGAAGGTGTTCCTTTCAGCTTTGCATAATTAAACATTACGTTCGCAAGAGCCGTTCTGGGGAGTGGATTGCAGTTACCAGCTCGACCAAGCAATCGGCAAGCTTCGGCAAAACTCCACCAGATACCTGCCGCACAGTATGGTGCTGGATGTTCCAACCCAACAGCTCGCAGATATTTAAGCACTTCTCCATCATTGCAATTGCTTTGCTCTCGCACTCCGAGTTGGCTTTTGGCAACCTCGCAAGCTGTCCGAAGCAACTCCCTATCGCAAGTAAGCTCATATTTTTTGCTCGCAATAACTGAAATTGGTAGCAAAATCAAAATTATTCCATATATCGCAATCTTTTTCATAATTCACCTAAAATTGTGTAAAATAAACTCCCACCACAATTAACCCTATGCAAACGTGTATGCCCAAAAATATACTCCCAAGAGCGTTCCACATTTGGTAACGCAAGGTTTCACTTTGCGAAAGCAAATATGCCGAAATTGAAGTAAGCCCTATGGCAAGAGCTTCAAATAGCACCACCACAATAAGCGTTTCCAGCAATGCTGCTTCGGCAAAAAAAAGAAGCCCCAGCAAAAGTGGAACAAACCAAACAGCATTTCTTGCAGACCAATAAGCCATTTTTTTTATATTAACTTGTGTTTTCATTTTTTACTCCCGATAATTTTTGAATTCATCTAAATGCTCTCTCGAAAAATATTTTTCGTTTGAATAAGCAATAATTTTTGCACTTTTTGCAGTCAAACCAATATCCAGACATCCATTTGAAATTTCCGCAAGTATTCGAAGAGCTTCATTCTTTTGATTTGTAACTTCAATTGGTATAATTAGATCCCGATGTTTGTAAAGATACAGATAGTAAATAGCTATGTTTTTGGCACAATAACGAACTATTTCTGGTACCGTCTCAATCGGTATCTGATAACGCACTCCTATGTAGGCATTAACCAAATCGGTGGCAGAAGCTATTGCTGCTTCTGCCTTTGCTGTGTCGATTTGTGCATTGCCAATTCCAATAAGCTCAAGTAACTTACCGCTGCCAAGCTCTTCGAGCAAATCATTTAGAGTAATGTAAAACATAAGCTCACCTTTAAGGAACAAGCAATACTTTTATTATTCCACCATTTGTAGTGCTCTCCAATGCCCGAGCATTAATAGCGGCACCGCTCCCGGCAACCACCGCACGCCCCTGTGCGTCGCTTGAAAGTGCATCGCCAACAGCAATGTTACCTACCGACTCAACTGCTGCTGTGCCAAGCACAACAACGCTTATATTCTTACCTGATGCCCAGCTTTTATCTGTAACACCAAGCGATTTGCCACCTGCAGCGCACAAAGCACCATTAAAACCAACGAACCTGCCAGTTGGTAAATTTGCTGTTGATTTATGTGTAATTTTCAGTACTGGCTGAAATGAAACGCTGTTTTTCATAATGACCTCCTAAATTATTGTATTTGCAACAAGACAAGCCGCCTGTGGCGATGTAATTTTTATGCAGTAATTATCAGTATTTCTTATGACTTTAATTTTGCCTCCATTTTCGTAATATGTGTCAATTTCGGGCATTCCGCGACGCCGCAAAGTATATCCAAAACTCGGGTTAAATTCGTTACGGTTCGATGGTTCGCTATCATCAACATAAGCTAAAATCATAGTGTTTCCCCATATATTTTCAAAAGTAACGCCTTCTGGCGAGAATACTGATGACGCCACTTTTACGGTTGGAATTTCAAAAAAATCTACCAAAATCTTTGTGTTTAATGTTGTTATACCAGAGTATTTTAATTTATCGTTAAGGTTTATATCTTCGAGGATTGCATTATATGTAGAATAACTGATTAACATTGTGTTTGGTCTTACTCCAATACTATTTCGGATGCGGCTTATTGCTTCTTTAATAATGTCATTAGCCGAACCACCATAATTTAAAGCCGATGATTGATCCAAAATTATCCTATTTTGCGTTGGATAATTGGCTGGATTTGTGGCAATCTTTGCTGCTTCAAGTTCACGGTTCAGCTCCAAAATATCACAGAGCTGTTGAGTAGTGTAATGCTCGTATTTGTAGAAATCGTTTGTTTGCTCTTCTTCAAGATAATCAATTGCCATTTCAACGTCTCGTTCCTGTGTTTCGAACTCAATAAGTTCAAACTCAGTAGTAGGAATTCGGTTCGAGCGGCTTCCCATAGCTCTTTCGGTTGAGCGTTCAAGAAAAGCACTCTTGCCGAAAACAGGAATTCGCCCTTTTGATTTGTTTACTTCAACAATAGGGAATAGGTAATTTGCAACATACTTCTTGTTGACATATCCTTGCGCCAAAGTTGTTAGCACTGGATCGACTGTTCTTAGTTCATAATTTGGATTGGACATTTTCGCCTCCTTGAATTATACTTAATGCTTGCTGGTAATTAATTTCTGGATTTTGCATAGTAAGCTCGATCGCACGGCGGTGCAATTCCATTCGTTCAGATGAAACATTTTTGCCATCGAATTTGTTTAGTAACTCAACATTTGTGGGCAAATTCAAATTGGTGAAATAAGCCGATGGTTTTATTTGTTCAAGAATACTTAGGAATTGCTCACCAAGGTTGAACTGCCTAATTTCGTCTTCCGAAAAAATAGAGCTATCGCTTTTTACAAGTAATTCGACAAGCTTTTCTTTAATTTGTTCGTTTTTAACAATTAATTTGTTTCTTTCTAAAAATTTCTCTACGAATTCTCTACTTTCGTACGTCTTCAATTTAATTTGCAAATCTCTTATTGTTTTTTTCAATTCTTCATTTTGTGCAGTAATACGTTGTGTTTCATCTGTTTGTGTATGTTCAAAATCAAAATAGGCATCGTTCGAGAAGTGATAGCATTCTTGCTCATATTCGTTAAACTGCACTTGTTGCAAGCCATCCACAGCTGGGGCAGCAGCTCCGAGCAATCCAACGTGCCGTAGCAAAAGCTCTGGAGTAAGCGAAATCGAAACATAACGATAGCGACCCTCGGCAACTTCACGAGAGATTTCATCAGATATGTCTTTGATTTTGGCAAGTAGCTTATTGCCACGTCTTGCAAGGCGTTCCACCCAGCCATAAGCAGGTGCATCTGTCGAAGGATGACCTTTCACAAGTGGTGCTTGATATCCCCGAGCGGTTGCTTCGTTGTAAGTGCGCTCGATTGCTCGCATTGTTTCGCTGTCGCAATTGAATGGGCGTCCTTTGCTATCCTGGAAACTGCCCGTTCTGAAAATTTCAATCCACATTTGAACCTCAAAAATGGTTTAACCTTGGTTCAAAATTAGATTGAAAAAAGAGGCACTCTAAAAAATTGGTTTTAAATTGTTTTATAATTGCGTTTGAAATTGATTTATAACATTACTTGGTAAGAGAGCTTGTTAAATGTATTTAAAAATTTTAATTGTTCTATATTGTTGAGAATTGCTTATCTTAATACAATATCCAAATCTTATGAAAAAATTTTTTTAATTTTGTTTTTAAATTTATTCTAATTAATTTTGAATTGTTAGGGGTGCCTTAATACACAGGCTGAGATCATACCCTTTGAACCTGATCTGGGTAATACCAGCGAAGGGAAACAAAACGACATTAAGCTCAAGTATTATCGTTCACCCCATCAAAAATATGTTTAACTAATCAAGTTCTAATTTTATGGAAAAATTAGTTTCATTGAGCATTGTTGAGCATTATTTCGATAAGCTCAAAAATAATCTCGACTTAGACGTCGCTATCGTTGGAGCGGGACCTTCAGGAATGTTAGCAGGTTATTACCTTGCAAAAGATGGGCTGAAGGTTGCAATTTTCGAACGAAAATTAGCTCCCGGCGGTGGAATGTGGGGTGGTGCTATGATGTTTAACGAAATCGTCATACAAAACGAAGCTCTACAAATACTTGACGAACTAAATATCAAGTATAAGCGATACGACGAAAATTGCGTTGTCGCTGATTCTGTTCATTCTACATCGGCACTTATATATGCCGCAACAAATGCCGGATGCACAATTTTCAATTGCTATTCTATTGAAGATGTTGTATTTAAAAATAACAGAGTCAACGGTATTGTAGTAAATTGGACACCGGTACATTTAAATCATTTGCATGTTGATCCACTGATAATCTTATCAAAAGCGGTTCTTGATAGCACAGGTCATGATTGTGAAATCGCAAAAACTCTTGCAAGAAAAAATAATGTCTCCTTGAATACTGAAACTGGCGGTGTTGTTGGCGAAAAATCTTTGCAAGTTGAAGAAGCAGAAAAAACAACTATCGAGAATACAAAAGAAATTTTCCCAGGTCTCTTTGTTTGTGGAATGGCTGCCAATGGTGTAAGCGGTAGTTTCCGAATGGGACCAATTTTTGGGGGTATGCTCCTTTCTGGGAAAAAAGTAGCTAATTTAATTCAACAATCATTAAAATCGCTATGAAATTTGGTATATATGGAATTGTAACTAATCCATTATTGGATTATAAGATAATTGCAGAAGCTTTTGCTGAAGAGGGTGTACGTTTTCTGCAATTACGGGAAAAACATAAAAGCGATAAAGAAATCGTTGCTATTGCCAGGCAATTAAAAGAAATCCTAAACGGCAGCGAAACTCTTTTAGTAATAAACGATAGACCCGATATCGCAAAAATTGTTCACGCTGATGCTCTACATTTAGGTCAAAACGATCTATCTTACAGCGATGCTCGATTAATCGTTGGGGAAAAGCTCACTATTGGCTTATCGACACATAATTTGCAACAACTAACCGAATCGCAAAAATATAATCTTGCTTATGTAGGCTTTGGACCCATTTTCCCAACAGTAACCAAAGAAAAACCAGATCCAGTTGTCGGCACAGAATTATTAAAAGAAGCTTTAAAAATCTCTATGATACCAATTGTTGCAATAGGTGGGATTTTCCCTGAAAACTTAGATGAAGTGCTAAACGCAGGAGCCAGAAACATCTGTATGGTTCGCTTTTTTATGGAAGCGAAAACAAAAGTTGAATTGAAAGAAAAAATTAAATTTGTTAAACAAAAAATTGATTCCTATGACACAGCTTCAACAAGCCATTAATGGCATTATAACAAAAGAAATGGAAATCGTAGCCAAAGATGAAAACGTTTCATTAGAATGGCTACTCAAAGAAATTGCTAAAGGCACTGTTGTAATACCCAAAAACATAAATCATACATTTAGACCGCGTGGTATCGGTAAAGGTCTAAGTGTAAAAATAAATGCAAATATTGGCACTTCGCCAATGCGATGCAATTTAAACGAAGAATTGAAAAAACTTGAAATTGCTGTAAAATATGGAGCCGATTCCGTTATGGATCTCTCCACTGGTGGCAATTTGCGCGAAATTTTAAAAACTATAATCTCTCATTCTAATGTTATGATTGGCACTGTACCAATTTATTCCGTTGCCACAAGAGTTTTAAAAAACGATCTTAATGAAATTGAATTGCTCGATTTCGAAGATGTCTTCGATGAAATAGAGCAACAAGCTAAGTTAGGTGTTGATTTTATGACTTTACACTGCGGTATAACTCAAAGGAGCCTGCCATTTCTCGAAAATGATCACCGAATTATGGGAATTGTAAGCCGTGGTGGTTCTATTATTCGTGCTTGGATGGCAAAAAATAAAGCTGAAAACCCATTGTACGAACAATTCGATCGAGTGCTGGATATTTGCGAGCGCTATGATGTTACTATTAGCTTGGGCGATGGGCTTCGTCCTGGTGCTAATGCTGACGCAACGGATAGAGCTCAAATTGCCGAATTGTTAATTCAAGGCGAGCTGGTCGAAAAAGCAAGAAATCGAGGTGTGCAAGTCATCGTTGAAGGACCCGGACATATGTTGTTAGACGAAATCGAAGCTAATGTCAAATTAATGAAATCCGTTTGTAAGGATGCACCATTTTATGTCTTAGGTCCACTTACTACTGACATAGCACCAGGCTATGATCATATCGTTGCAGCTATTGGTGGAGCTATTGCTGCGGTTGCAGGTGCAGATTTCCTTTGCTATGTAACTCCTGCCGAGCATTTATCCTTGCCAACCATCGAAGATGTTAAAGAAGGTGTAATTGCAAGTAAAATAGCCGCGCATTCGGCAAATCTCGTCAAAAACATTCCTGGTGCTCGTCAGCGTGATATTGATATGTCCGTTGCTCGCAAAAACTTAGATTGGGAGACAATGTTCTCTTTATGTATTGATCCCGAAAAAGCTCGCGCAAAGAAAGATGTAAAAATCGATGATGCCGATTATTGCTCAATGTGTGGTAATTTATGTGCTATCAAAATCGATAATTCTGTCGTATGAAATTCTTCTTAACTATTGCCGCAAGCGACACAAGTGGTGGTGCCGGCATTACTCAAGATATTAGAGTTGCTGAAAAACTCGGCTATGCGTGCTTATGCGCTATTACTGCTATTACAACTCAAAATTCTGAAAAAGTATTTGATATTTTCCCTACGGACGCAGATATTTTGGATGCGCAACTGAACGTTATTTACTCTAATTTCTCTTTTAATGTTCTCAAAGTTGGTGTAATCGTTAGCAATTCACAAATTCATACGGTTTCAAAGTTTTTGCAAAAATCTTATGACAAAATTAAAATTGTAGATACAGTTTTTGCTTCTTCAAATGGCACAAAATTTTTGTCTGAAGAATTAATCGAAACATACAAAAGTCTTATTTTACCCTATTGCTCTTTTATTACACCAAATAAATACGAGTTGGAGTTGCTTTTAAAACGAAATTTATGTTCATTCGAAGAAGCTACCGAAGAAGCAATTTTATTGAGTAAAAATTTCTGTTGTGGTATAATCGTTAAAGGTGGGCACTTTAATGAAAATGAAAAATGCATCAAGGAGGCTGTTATTTACAATGGACAGGTGAATTTTTTGCAAAAAAGAAAACTTTTTTTCAAATATTCTCACGGCACTGGCTGTGCTTTTTCTTCAGCTTTTGCTATTTTTTTGAGCGAAACCAAGGATCCAGTTCAATCTGCCAAAAAAGCAACATTATGGGTTAATGATTATTTTAAAATGTTAAATAAATCTTATTAATTTAAGTAAAATCTAAATATAGTTTTCCAAAAAAATTAGGGGCGAAATTTTCGCCCCTGCTCAAATTGCAAACTTTCGGTTTTTGCTCATAACTTACTTCTTCTCTGCTTTTGGATCAATTGCATTACCCCAACCGTTTATTGTTATGGTTTGCTCGTCTGGGTTGTCGGTTGTAAGCGTTACCCTTAGCGAGTTAACCCCAACTTGCGTTGGTGTGAATTTTACTTCAAGCGGTGTTTCTGATTTTGGCTTGAGAACGTCATTTGCTTTTATGTTAATTTTTAAATCTTCTGGTGATGTCTTAATTTCAGTAATTTTTATCGGTTTATCAGTGTTATTTTTTAATACTACCTTTGAGCTTGCTTCTTGCATATAAATTAGCTCGTTAAATGGTATATACTGTGGGAAAACTACAACAGGACGGAAAACGTTTGCTTTGATGTAGTAATAAAATGATTTTTTTTCAGGGTCGTTGCTCTCTATAAGTATGCTTTTTATAACGTTGTCCGAATAACCAGTCGTATTTAAAGAAATATCCAATGTTGCGTAATCCCCCGGTGGAATTATTTTTTTATCAAGTGGTGCTGTTGTGCAGCCACAACCAGGCTTTACATTCAAAATATGAAGCTCTTTATCGCCTTTGTTGTGAATCTTTACGGTTGCTTTAAGTGGATTATCTTTTGCGTTGACTTGCCCCCAGTTATATTCATTTGCGGGCTCCATCTCCAATTTTGGCTCTGCATAAATAGCCAAACTAAATGCCAGTAAAGTTATGGCAAAAGCAATCAATCTTCTCATAGCTATAAACCTTATAATGTTTGAATAATGAAGTTAATCAAACTTACAAAAAATTTTGATTTTATCAAATTAAGGTTGATTTTTTAACAAAAAGAATGTGTCCCTTATTGCATAAGCCGAACCAACAACTCCAATCCCACCTTCGACGCTCCCAAGCAATGGATTTACTGCATTTACTCCAACATTTTGCAAATACCAGCGAACAAGATTCCAATCTGCCGCCATCACTGCAACTTCGTGCAAACCAAACCATTTGAATGCAGACCACACGATGCGTGTCTTTGTTGCTGGCAGAAGTCCACTTCCGCTTTGTTCCTTGTATCTAAAATCTCTTATAAATGGATTGTAAACACGCCTATTTTTCTCCGCCGTTGGTGGTGTTAAATATTTGCCGTATTCAAGTGTGTCAAGGCAAGTAATAGCAATTATATAATAGTCATAACCGTTAGCCCAAGTCCATGAAATTGTGTCGCTCTGAGGTAAATTAATCGTATCTTTTGGATATTGCAATTGCTTTTTAACACGTGTTTGCCACGAAATTTCTGTCGGTGTTGTTGTTGTGCCTGTAAGCAGTGTTCCATCTTTAAGACGCACTTCAACTCGATATTCAGTTGCAGGTTTGATAAGATAATTCTTGTCGGGATAAAAATAACCTGGCTTTAAAGTATCGAAATTAAATACTAACGGAAAAATCTGTCCATCCCCGATAACCTTTACTTCTGCATCTTTTATAAATGCTTTATATTGATTATATTTTGCCGTTACTGGTTGAGTTTGCAAAACAGCTATGTTTTGGATAGGCTCTCCTACAAGCAATATCGCTTCTAAAACATTTTCCGGTTTATAATCAGTTGGTATGTCATCCCCACAAGCTGAAAGAATAACAAGCAAGACTAATATAAATATCTTTTTCATCGCATCACCTAAAATTTAATTTCATAAGATATTGTCGGTAAAATCGGTATTAGCCTAACATCTTCTACCTTAGTTTCATCTTCACGTACATTATAAAATCTGAACCAAATATCTCGTCTGTTGTATACATTGTAAATATCGAAAATCAATTTCGATTGTAACCCAAAAGTTAAAAATGAATATGACGCATTTAAATTAAGCTGGTGAGATGGCGGAAGCCGTAACCCATAGCGTTGAGATGGCACAATCTTGCCACGCCCGTATGTTTGATTTGGCAAGTACGATTGAAAACGCGAAGTCGCTCCCGTGTACGATTGCCCCGATTGAAATGTGAATGTTGCACCGATATCCCATTTCTCCGATAAATTGTATTGCAAAACTACCTTGAAATCGTGCAATCTATCGTATTTTGGGCGAAATTCCCTACCGTTGTTGATACTATCAAATTTTGCTCTTATAAATCCGAGAGCATAGCCTGCCCATCCGGTTAGCTTGCCAACTCTTTTTTGCAAAAATATTTCTGCACCATAAGAATAAGCATTACCAATGTAAAATACATCGCGAACTTTCGAACCTTGAAGAGCATTTTGGTTTAGTTCGCTCACGTTTTTGTAATTTTTATAATACACATCAAAGTTCAAATCATAATTCGGGAATGGACTTGTCTCGATGCTAAAAATATAATGTTGCGAACGGCTTGCTGGAACAGTTGAATCAGTCGGCAACCAAGTATCAAAAAATGAAAAATCAGGCTGCGTTGCAAGTCGTAAATTTTGGCTAAAAACACCCCAAGCTGCTTTCAAAGTTATCTTGTCGGTTAGCTGATAACGCAAGGCAATCCTTGGATCAATAAGAACTACTCTACGCAAGTCCCAGTAGTTTGCTCTCATCCCAGTTTGTATCGAAAAAAGCTCAATCGGGGAGTAATTTATCTGCGCATAAGCGGCATAATTGTAATCTTTTACTTTTAAATTTGTTGTGCCAGCCGATGAGCCAACTTGTGTGCTATCAGTTTCGCCTGTGAAATTTTGCAAATATCGGAAATTGTAGTTGTTCACCTCAAAACCAAATTTATGCGTAATTCGTTCATTCGTAAACCATTCAAAATTTAGTTTGGCTGAATAATCTACAATAGAATTTTCAATTAAAAACTCGTAACCTGTTTGATCTCCCGTGAAATTATTAAAATACTTACTCGCACTTAAATTTAAATTCGAAAAAAAGTTGTTCGAAAAAATATGTGTCCAATTTGCTGATGCCATTTGATTGCCAATCGATAAATCCATATCTATACCAAAAGTTGATACCATCAAATTGTCTTTGCTTAGAAAACCGCTAAGCGAAAGTTTATCATTATCTCCAAAATCTTGGGTGATTTTTGCATTTACATCATAAAAATTAAAGTCAGGTATCGGTTGCTCGGGATTGTTATCAATTAAGCTTTTGACAAGTTCAAAGTAAGTGCGACGTCCACCTATGAACCACGAGCCATTGCCGAGCGGACCCTCCACAGTTGCACGCGAGGAAATTGCCCCAACAGATGCAAGCCCTTGCATTTGGCTGCGGTCGCCGTCTTTTTGTGTAATATTCAGCACTGCGGAAAGCCGTCCACCGTATTGTGGCTCGAATCCCCCCTTGATTAGCTCCACATCTTTGATTGCATCTGTATTGAAAGTTGATATAAACCCAAATAGATGCGTCGGATTATATACCGTCGAGCCATCAAGCAAAACCAAATTCTGATCAGGTGAACCACCTCGCACAAACAAGCCACTCGAAATTTGCGAAGAAGTCAGCACACCCGGCAAAAATTGTAGCGTCCGAAATATATCAGACTCGCCACCTATACGTATTTCCTTGATTGTTTCCACTGGAATGTTTACTTTACTTATCATCACCTGACGCTGTTCCACTTCTCGATTTGCTTCGATAATTATGTCCTCTTTTTTTATAGCTGACTGCCTCAGTGAAATATCACGTCTTAATTCTTCATTTGCTTTCAACTTAATTTTCGCCTCAAACTTTTCGTAGCCAAGAAACGAAACAACAAGTACATACTCGCCCGGTGGAATATTGGTTATGCTGTAAAACCCATTTTTGTTTGTACGTGTGCCAAATTTTGTATTTTTTAGCATAACTGTTGCCGAAATAAGCGTTTCTTTGCTTTTATCATCACGCACAAAACCTGCAATCGAAGCAGTATTCGGTGCGTTCAGATTAGCATATGTCTCAAACGATATGGCAAAAACAATCGTGAAAATTGCAATTAATAATTTCATTTTATCATTTAAGTAATTTTACAACAGAATAAAAACGTTAAATGCTCATTAAAGTTTCATATTATGACGAAAATTTTGATTAAAAATTTACACTTATAAAATAACAGACTTGAAATCTGCGTCATTAGCTATTTGTTAAATTATATCTTGGAATAGGATGAAAAGGATTTTGTTATTATTTTTGGTCATGGCAACATACTCAGCTTATGCTATTGAGCCGCTATTATTTAAGCCGCTTGTTGGCAACACATTCGAAAGCCGTGTCGGCACAATTTACAACATCAATGATGATAGACTTCGTTTGGATATTGGCAATTCAATTGATCTTTCTACACTGCACAAAACCGATAGCAATGAAATTCGCTTAGGGGGTGATTTCTTCACATACACACGTTTGCGTTCAGCCGGGCATTTCAAGTTCCCAGTGGAGGCGAGCGACTACTTCTTTGGGGCAAATGCATCAGGCAAAACATATCTTTACGGTTTGCCTTTCGAGTGGCGTGTTCGTCTTGCACATATTTCTGCACACCTTGTCGATGGCTACGCAAACAATAGCGTGCTTTTGCAGCGTCCATTCAGCTATAGCCGTGAGTTCATTGATGCAGTTAGTGCCGTTCGCTATAAAAACGTTCGTTTCTATTTGGGAACAACTTATATTTTCTCAACCTTGCCAAAAAACTTGGGGAAATGGGTCCCACAATTTGGATTTGATGGAGAATACAAGTTTTGGCGCAATTTATATTTATCCTACGGATATGATTATAAAATCAGCAGAATAAAAAAGATCACCAAACTTAATGCCACTGGTCAGCTGGGCGTTATCTTTAAGTCCACAATGAAAACAGGCATTGGCTTTTATTTATACAATCATCAAGGTTGGAACGAACACGGTATGTTTTATGATAAAAATTTAAATTATTCAGGCTTAGGTTTTCAATTAATATTTTGATATTTCAAAAAAATTTCGTTGTTTTGTTAATTACATATTTTTCTTTTTATGATTAAGGTAGTGTATATGGCAAGAAGTATCAACCGTGCCACTTTAGTTGGCAATATTGGGCAAGATCCCGAATTACGCTCCACTCCAGGCGGACGCAACGTTTGCAGTTTTCGTATGGCAACCTCGGAAGCTTACAAGGACAACAACGGCGAATGGAAAGAAATTACAGACTGGCATACCGTTGTTTGTTGGGATAATTTAGCCGTACAAGTTGCTGAAAATTTCCGCAAAGGCACAAAAGTTTATGTCGAAGGGAAAATCAAACATCGCAGCTACGAAGGCAAAGATGGCGTTACTCGACACGTTACAGAAGTTATTGCTAATACTGTAATTTCGCTCGGTAGCCGCAAAAGCAATTCAAATGATGCAAGTGAAAAAGATAGTTACGAAGAGGGCGATTACGATACAAGCTCCTCCGATGACGACGTTCCGTTTTAATGATTAATGAAAAAATTAGTTCTTTTTGATATAGATGGAACTATCTTAAATGTCGAACCACACCTCGCCAAAAGTATTTTCGTCGATACTTTTGGCGAGTTATTTAATGTTGATATATCTCAAGATGTTCCTTCTTTTCACGGTAAAACGGATCTGCAAATTATACACGATATTCTAAAACTTCATAATATTAAAAACAGATTTTCAATTCAACAGCTTTGGGACTTAATTTATCAAAAATTTGAGCAAAAGCTTTCATTCGATAAAATTGAACTTTTGCCTGGTATAAGTAATCTAATTGATTTAATTTATGGCGATAATCAGTTCGCTATCGGGCTTGTAACAGGTAATTTTCGCAGAAACGCATATTTGAAGCTTTCAATCGTCAAGCTCGAAACATATTTTCACTTTGGCGGCTTCGGTGATGATAGCCCTAATAGAGCCCATCTCCCGATTATTGCCATTAATCAAGCAAAAAATATGAAAATAATAAGTGAAAATTATCCGCAAGAAAATACAATTATAATTGGCGATACTTTCAGAGACATACAAGCCGCAAAATCCAACAGTATGAAAGCAATTGCTGTTGCCACAGGTACTGCTACAGCAAAAGAACTTTCTCTTTTCAAACCTGATGCTTTGTTCGATGATCTTTCAAATTATTTGAATGTTTTTGAATGTATTAAAGAAATGTAGTCTATGAAAAAAATTATTATTGCAATTGATGGTCCTGCTGGCTCAGGTAAAAGTTCGTCTGCTAAAATCGTAGCAGAACGTTTAGGTTATATCTATATTGATACAGGTGCAATGTATCGAGCTATTACACTTGAAGCTCTTCGTCGTGGAATTGCAGATAACGAGGATGAAATTAGCAAAATTTTGGATGAGCTAAAAATTGAGCTCCATCCATCTCCCAATGGGCAACGCACAATTCTCAACGGTGAAGATGTTTCCGATGCTATTCGCCTGCCCGAAGTTACTCGATGGGTCTCTCCTGTGAGTGCTATGAAGTGTGTTCGTGAGAAACTTGTAGCCGAGCAGCGGCAAATCGGGCAAAATGGTGGTGTTGTTATGGACGGTCGCGATATCGGCACTGTTGTATTTCCAAATGCTGAGCTAAAAATTTATCTGGTTGCTTCAATTGAAGCTCGTTCTGAACGCCGCGCAAAAGAACTTCGTGAAAAAAATATTGAGGTTGATTTAGAAGAACTTAAAAAGCAGATAGTAGATAGGGACATTTACGATAGCACCCGCCCAATTAGCCCACTTCGAAAGGCTGATGATGCAATCGAAATTGATACTTCAAATATGACTTTGCAAGAGCAGTCGGAACTTATAATCGAACTTGCCAAAAAAATTATAAATTCATAAGCTGTAAAAAAATATTTTGTGAATAAAAATTATTGTGTTATTTTTGTAATCCGTTTATTTTAAAAATTTTATGTTATTTGAAATAATTAAAAATAATTATAAAAGCGAGGAAAAATGAATTATACGGGTCCTAAGGTCAAATTATCCAGAAAATTAGGGATAAATTTAACCGTAAAAGCTAAGAAATATACAAGCAGAAAACCTAACCCTCCGGGACAACACGGTGCTGCTAAAAAACGTGCAAAACTCTCGGATTACGGCCGTCAGCTTCTCGAAAAGCAACGTTTGCGTTTGCAGTACAATATTTCCGAAAAGCAGATGGGCAATTACTATAAAAAAGCTACAAGAATGCAAGGCAACACTGCTGAAAATCTTGTTTTGCTTTTGGAAACACGCTTGGATGCAGTTGTCTATCGTGCTGGTTTTGCTCGCTCAATCTACGCTGCTCGCCAATTTGTAAAACACGGGCATTTCCTGGTTAATGGGCATCGCCTTGATGTTCCATCATATCAAGTGAAAACATCCGATGTTATTCAATTGCGCGAAAAAAGCCGTAATATCGATGCATTCCAAGAGGCAATTCGCAATTCTGCTCCACCTGCTTATATCGAAGTTTCGAAAGCAGATTTCTCGGCTAAATTGCTTTATCCGCCAAAAAGAGAAGAAATCCCTGTTCAATGCGAAGTTTCGCTCGTTGTTGAATATTATTCAAGATAATCTTGAGTATAAATTTGTTTCGACCCGCTATCGAAAAAATGGCGGGTTTTTTTATCAAATTCTTAAAATAGTTTTTCGATTTATTCGATATTAGCATAAAATAACTATAAAATGGAGGTGTTTTATGTTCTGGACGCCTGAGCTTGCAGCTTATCTTGAAGATGCACCTTGGCCTGCAACCAAAGAAGAGCTTTATGATTACGCAATGCGTACTGGTTGCCCTCAACAGGTGCTCGACAACATTGCTGAGCTTGAAGATACCGACGAGCTCATCGAAGGTATCGAAGACCTCTGGCCCGAATACGAAGATATGGCTAACGAGGAATACTTTTACAACGACGACGAAGAAGAGCAATACATTTAAGCAAACATTCGGGGCTTCTTTGAAGCCCCGTTTTTGTTTGCGTTGGGAGCTATGTCACATTATTTCACAACCCTAACAACAATTGCTATATTCTGATTAGAACCTGAAAGCCTCAATAGATAACTTCCACTATTTACACTTGCAAGATTAATCTTATTCTCGAAAGAATTTAATACACCATCGAGTAAAATTTTCCCATCAAGGCTAACTAATTCATAATTATCAAAATAATTTTCGCTATTGTTTATTATTACATAATTTGATGCAGGATTTGGATAAATAGCTATCTTTTTTACTATGTCCGCCACAGACGAAATTGGATTTACCCAAACTAAAACGTAATCGTTCGCAGAATAATCTTGATTATTTATAAGTGAGGCAATAAACACATCATTATCAAAATAATTCGTCCATAGCATTCCTTCTACTTTTTTCGTTGCATCAATTATATTCACTGGCGTAGCATTATTTAATTTGAACTCATATATTTTCCCATCATAAGCCGAAACTCTGAATTTATTCCCTTCTGGATTGAAAACAAGTTCACGCGGACCATCCCAGCCGCTTGTGCCTACTTCGTAAACAAAACTTTCTTCGCTTGTGAGTGAATATTTATACACTTTGTGGCTACCGTTTGAAACAACGTAAATATAATCATCTTTAATTTCAAAGAAATTCCCCATAGCCCCAGCATTGAACGCCTTTACTTCTTCTTTTGTATTAATATCATAAACAGTTACAAAGCTTTCATTTTCGCCACCAAAGCCCTCGTTTAAAACGTAAAGCATATTATTTTGCACTTTACACATCTGCACATTCATTTTAGCATCGATTGTGTCAATTGGTAGTTTGGTTTGCAAATTGATTCTTATAATGTAATTATTCTCAGGTGTCCAAGATCCCGGCGGTGTAACCCGAGTTGTAACATATAGCACATCATCATATACAGAAAGTCCATAGACAACGCTTTGAAATTCAATAGAATCAAGCAATATTCCATTGGCAATATTATATTTCCAAATATATCCATTTGTTTGAATATAAAGTAGATCCCCATCAAAATGCGGACGCACAGGAAAACTATTCAAACCGAAAGGAAAATCAATGAGTTTATATGCTGAAAGCGGTCCCATACCAATAGGGTTATTTCGCCAAAGCGAAGGCAACTCGTCAGTCTGTGGATCATAAATCCCGTCAAAGTTAGCATCAACACCTTTACATAAAACATAAAAGTCGTTGTTGTAAAGATAAACCATAAAAGGTTGCTTCCCAACTGCAACCTCGAATTGAGCACTTACACTCGAAATGCCAATAAAAAGTCCGATTAAAAGCATATAAAAATGCTTCATAGCATACCTCCAAAAGTTTATAAGATTATTTATTTATATTTCTGAAGGAATTGAAAGAAAGGAAAAATCTTTCGCCTCCCTCATTCATCAGTTTGCGCTGATGCTCCACCCGAAGTGGATAATGAGCATTGCAAATCGGTCTTCTGACTTGAGCATCAAGCCCCGCAGCTTTGCCTTCCCATCGCTTCGACAGTGGCTGCTTGCACACATCGGCAAGCCTAAAGCCCGAGTAGCTCTTACAGCGGCGCAACCGTACAGGATTTTCACCTGTTTCCCATACATTTGCAATGGCATTGTTTCAAAAATAGAAAAATTAAACTAAAATTTAAAACTTTTTTATTATGAACCATTAATGAACAATAATTGAAGTTTAATTTAATAATTAATTAAATTGTACTCATTTTTAAAATTTCAGCCATATTGTGTGTAATTTTTTACACACATAATTTTGATTTTTAAGCAAAATTTATTAATTTTGAATTAATTGAGTAAATAATATGGTTAAAATTTGAAATATCGTTGGACCTTTAAGAATGAAGATGATACAGCAGTACAAAATTTAGCAAAACAATTAAAGATACCGGTTAGTCTGGCACGGGTTCTTGTTGCAAGGAATTTGAAAACAGCAGAAGAAGCTGAAAGCTTTTTCGAACCAACTCTCGACAAACTTCACAATCCTTTCTTGATGAAGGATATGAAAAAAGCAGTCGAGAGAATCCTAAGAGCAAGAGATAGCGGCGAGCAAATCTGGGTTCACGGCGATTATGATGTTGATGGTACTGCTAGTGCGTCTATGGTTTGCCTCTTTCTACGGGAGATTGGGGTAAAGATTGATTATTATATCCCTGACCGCTTCGAAGATGGCTATGGTCTTTCTCGCAAAAGTATTGATTTAGCCCGCCAAAAAAATGCCCGAATTCTTATTACTGTTGACGTTGGCATTACCTCTTTTGATGCCCTTAATTATGCAAAAGAGCAAGGGCTGGATACCATTATATGCGACCACCACGAACCTGGTGACGAACTCCCCGATGTTTACGCAATTCTGGATCCTTTAATTCCCGGATGCCAATATCCTTTCAAATCTCTTGCTGCCTGCGGTGTCTCTTTCAAGCTTATTCAGGCAATTTCTCAAGTTATTGGTAAGCCCGAACTGGCTTATAAATATTTGGATTTTGTTGCTATATCGTCTGCTGCCGATATGGTGCCGCTCATCGGCGAAAACCGCATAATGGTTTACTACGGTTTAAAGCAGCTTAACGAAGATCCACGCCCCGGAATTAAAGGCTTAATTTATTGCACTGGGCTTAAATTAGGGCAAATCACTGCTTCTAACATCGTTTATGCAATTGCCCCGCTTATCAATGCAGCCGGACGCCTTGGCGACCCGCGCCGTAGCGTCGAAATGATGATTCAGCAGGATGAATATGCCTCTTTCCGCATCGCTCAACAGCTCGAAGACGAAAACCGCAAACGTCGTCTATTTGACCAACAGTCCTTCGAAGAAGCTATCCCTATCGCTGAGCAACTGCTCGCCGAAAAAGATCGACGCAGCCTTGTCATCCACGGACCTAACTGGCATGCAGGTGTTATCGGCATTGTCGCTTCTCGGCTCGTTGATAAGTTCCACCTCCCAACCGTCTTGCTTACTACAATTGATGGTATCGCAAAAGGCTCGGCTCGTAGTATCACTAACTTCGATATTCACGCCGCCTTGAAAAAATGCGAACATCTTTTGATTGAATTTGGTGGGCACAAGCACGCTGCTGGGCTTTCACTCAAAATCGAAAACATCCCTGCTTTCCGCGAAGCTCTCGATGAAATCGCCCACCAACACATAACCGAAGATATGCTCGTCCCAAAAATCGAAATTGATGCCGAATTGCAGTTCAACGAGCTTTCACCTCAGTTCTTGAAGATACTTAGTAAATTTGCACCATTCGGCTTTGTCAATAACAAGCCCTATTTCTTCTCCCGTGGTGTCCGTTCTGTCAATGGTGTTAAAATCATCGGTAGCAATAGCATTAAATTCCGTGCCATCCAAAATAATTTTGTTATTGATGCAATCGGTCCTAATCTTGCTCATAAAATTAACCTTTGCACTGGTGGCAAATCTTTCTCTATTATCTACAACTTAGAAACTCATAATTTCAACGGTCAGCGTGCTCCTCAAATTTCTATTAAAGATATTAGACCCGATGAATGATAAATGTTGATTTTGCAAAATACTGCTTTGAACAAATCGATGAGATTTTCCTCAGCAATGAACTTACCCACAGAAAAAAAATCCTTGCAGCTTATAAAGTTTTCAAGGATTTTTTTATTAAATTGGATGAACATAACGAGCAACTCTTCACCAATTTTTACCAACGTATAGTTTACATTATCGACAAATACAATATTGATAAAAATATCGCCCAAAGAATTCATTTTATTCGTTTTTTTGCTACTAATTTACGTTACAACAAGCCTAAAGACATTTCAAATGATGATTTATACATTTTCTTTGCTAATCTATTTATAATTTTTACCGCAATCTCGCAATACAAATTCGAAAATTTCTCGCATTTACTGCAAAAATATAGTGGGATTAATTTAATCGGTATCGATCTTGCGAAACCCAATTTCAAAGATTATTTAAGTAGCATTAAAATTTTCACAAGACGTGTTATTTCCTTTGAAGATGAATCATCAACCGTTGAAATTGAAACCGAAGATGGAAAAATTGCAACTTTACTTCTGAAAAAACCTTGGCACTCTCTGGCAAAATATCTCGAGCCGCATACTCCATTGCAAATTCTAAACATTTCAATTGATGGCAACTTTCTATCCACCAACAAGTATTCTATCGTTGTTTACGAACCGGATTTTTTAGTAGATGTTACCGACATCGCTGAGTGCTTCGTTAAAGACGATTTTTCCCCAGCCGTGTATTTTGTCAATAAATTTACCAATGGTTCTGCGAATTTGAAAATGTTGCGTGGAAACATAATTAACCAGATGTTTGATGAATTAATTCTCGACCAAAACTGTAACTATGAGCATTCCTTCGAAAACGCAATTTTAAACAAACCACTACAAACCATTGCGGCTTGCAGTAATATTCTTAATCTGAAATCTCTTCACTCTGAAATAAAGCCAGTCTTCGAGAAGTTGAAACATACTGTTTTAAAGCTAAATTTCCATAAAACTTATATTGAACCAACCTTTATCTCGCCTATATACGGGCTTAGTGGGCGGTTGGATCTGCTCGGAGAATATCGTAACGAGCTCCACACAATTGAACTAAAAAGCGGTACTGCCCCAACGAGCAACCTTATTTTTGTTGATTACGATAAAACCTATAATATCAAAGTTTGGAAAAATAACATAGTGCAAGCTGTTGCTTACCTTATGCTCTTAGAAACTATCTATCCCAATAAGAAAAAATTTGCCAGTATTTTATATGCTTCTGCTTCGGAAGATCAACTTCGCAACGTTCCTAATGTTTTATTAACCAAACAACAAATTATTCGTTGCCGTAATGCTATTGTTATTTTACTAAAAAATCTGACTAAAAAACCACTCAAATGGCTTGAACATTTCTTCAGTAATAAAGAAATTGAATTTAAACTGCCACCATATAGATTAGAAGATTATCATAAATTAAAATTACTCTTCACTACTGCAAGCGAAACAGAAAAACAACTTTTAGCCGAACAATTTGCTTTCGTTGCAAAATTAAGTTTCCACAATAAAATCGGTGACGAACTTAATAGCCAAAGTATAGCATCACATTGGCTCGACCAACTCGAAGAGAAAATCGAGAAAGGCACTGTGCTTACAGATTTAATTCTGGATGAAAACAAATCGGATTTCAACAAAATGCATTTAACATTCCATTTGAAAAAAGAATTTAGCAAAATTTCAACCATTCGCAAAGGTGATATGTGCTTGCTTTACAAACAACTAAATTTGGACGTACAAGAACAGTCTGGACATATATTGCGTGGTTTTATTGCAAATAAAACAAATAACGAAATTACATTAAGTCTCCGCAATAAAATGATTAATCACGATTTGCCGAAAAATGTTCGCTGGATAATCGAGCAAGAGCAAAGCGATACAATGACTAATTATCTCTTTGCGTCAATTTTTTCTATTCTGAGTGCCGCACCTGCTAAAAGAAAGATTCTGCTTGGTCTTGCTCAGCCTGAAGACGGCAATTGCCCGCTGGTCAATTACGAAGAGCTAACCGATGAGCAAAATGCTTTGCTGAATAAGATAATTGCCGCACGCCATTATTTCCTTCTGCAAGGTCCGCCAGGTGTTGGCAAAACTTCTTTTATGCTGCGTTATCTTGTTAAATACTATTTCGAAAATACTGCAAGCAACATTCTGCTTGTTGCTTACACAAATCGTGCTGCAGATGAAATTTGCCTTGCTCTCGAACGCCTTTCCCCAAAAATTGAGTTCCTACGTCTCGGTAGCAGAGAAGCAACCGAAATTGTTCAAAATTCTATTGCACATCTGGCTGGCGAAATACAATTCACTGAACTATTTACTAAGATACATTCTTGCAGAGTTTTTGTTGGTACTATTGCATCAGTGCTTACTTCAAGTGATATTTTCCAAATTAAGCATTTCGACATTGCAATTGTTGATGAAGCAAGTCAGATTTTGGAGGCTTACATATACTTATTGATAACAAAAGTGCAAAAATTTATTTTAATTGGTGACGAAAAGCAACTCCCAGCTGTTGTCCCATTGCATCGGAACAAATTGCTTGTTAAAAATGAGGCTTTGAATAATATAAAATTAACCGATTTTAGCATTTCATACTTTGAAAGAATGCTGAGAATTGCTCAAGAAAACCATTGGAACAAAAATTACGGTATGCTTCAATACCAAGCTCGAATGCAAAAACCAATTATGGATTTAGCAAACAATCTTTTCTATTCTAATAAATTACAACTGGCTGAACATATTAAAAATAACAAATTTCAAAATTCAACAAACGGAAAGTTTGATTTTTTAAACAACGATAATATAATTTTTATTGACACACCACTTTCATCTCAACGCAAGCTAAATTCTGCAGAAGCTCTTCTTGCCGCTGATATAGCTAAAGCATTTGCAAACAGCTATTCCGGGAAACTCTCTAATAAAAATATTGGCATAATAACAGCATTTCGGATGCAGGGGAACGAGATTTTCAAACATCTTGGGGAATATAGCAACTTAATTGATGTCGATACTGTCGAGCGTTTTCAGGGTTCGGAGCGAGATGTGATAATAATCTCTTTCGCTGTAAATAAACCTTATGATATTGAGCTTATTTCAAATGTGAGCAATCAAAATGGTATATTAATCGATAGAAAACTCAATGTTGCTATAACTCGTGCGAAGCAAAAGCTTATAATTCTTGGCAATTCAAATATTTTGATGACTTCTCCTATTTATTTCAGGCTCATAAGTTATATAAAAGAAAAGCATCTTTTCATAAAATTTGAAGATATCTTAAATTGAAGAAACAACAAGCCTGAAAACATCAGCCCACTTCGTAAAAAATAGTAATCGCCAACCTAAAATTCCACCAAAACTTATGAAAGTTATACCAGCAAATTGCTTGACCCGAATTATAAAATTATCAGAAAATTTTTCTTTTAATTTAAAAACAATATTTGAAAGCGTATAGAGCCAAACAAAATTACCAATTCCGAAACCTAAGGAATACAGTATGTTGTTCAATGAGGTAACATCATAGAAATTAAACTTTTGCACTTGCACAGCCACATAGCCAATCGATGGAAGAAATGTCGGATTTGCAAGGTTTGCAAGTGCAAGCCCAGCGCCAAGAAAAAAAGGTCCTTTTTCTTTTAGATGATGTGCAAAAGAAGAGCAATTTTCGATATCTGTTTCTTCAATTTGGACGCATTCAGCTCTTTTTGCTTTTAAGCTATAAAAACCATAAGCAAAAAATGCAGTAATAAGTACTATTTGAAGAATAACTGAAACTATAGGATGATTTTCGAACAACGATCGCAGAGCATTTACCAATGCTGTTGCTGCAGCTACAGCACCAAAACATATCAAAAAATCGCTTACACCCGATCCAAGCGCAACATACATTGCCGAACGTACGTTTTTACGTAGCCCCATTCTTATCGAAAGCACACCAATTGGTCCCGGCGGCATCGCCAATATAATACCTACTATTATACCGATAATAAGTGCAGTTATCAATTTTCTCTCATTTAAAAACCCGTATAAATATAATTAAAAAATTTTTTTTATCAAATTTTTATTTTGATTTTCGTCTTATCAAATAATATATTTGCAAAACTAATTTATAGTATTATTAACAATTAAAAGGATTTACTTGAAATCTGTATTTGTACCAGGCAACCCAAATGTGGGAAGACAACAAAAACCAACCAAAGAAGCTCAGAGAAAACATCGTATTAACAACGAAATCACAGCAAAAGAAGTAAGAGTTGTCGATAGCGACGGTTCGATGCTCGGAATTATGAATGTCAAAGATGCAATAAAAATTGCTGAAGAACGCGAAATTGATTTAGTAGAAATTGCTCCACAGGCTAACCCACCAGTATGCAAATTAATTGATTACGGAAAATTTGCTTACGAATTGCAAAAAAAAGAAAAGCAGATAAAGAAAAATTCTGCTGCTTCACAAATGAAGGAAATCCGTTTTAAATCACGTACTGCAACTCACGATTTTAATTTTAAATTAAAACACGCACGCTCGTTCATTGAAGAAGGTAACAAAGTCAAAGCCTCGGTAATTTTCCGCGGTAGAGAAATCGCTCATACCGATATTGGAAAAGAACTTCTCGAAAAATTTATCGAAGAAATGTCCGATATTGCTAAAGTCGATGCTCCTTTAAAGTTCGAAGGTAAAAATTTATCCGTTATTCTCTCGCCCCTTAAAACTAAAAAAGCTAAACCTGAAAAAGAAACCAAAAGCTAAAATATACAATTTCAATTGATTAATTATGGGCTGTTCCAAACGAACAGCCCTTTTTGCTTCGTCAAAAAAAATTAATCTATTGTTAAAAAATTATTTAAACCTTTTCAGTTTTTATACGTTGATATGAATTATTTTCTAACAAATTTTCAGGAACCTATGAAAAACTTAATATTATTCGGAGCCATCTTTTTATATCTTTTTGCTTTTAATATATATGCTCAACAACCACAACGGGGAGGCACAATCAAGGGTAAAGTGGTCGATGCTGCAACTAAATCACCACTCTCACGTGCTAATATTTCGCTTATCAGCTTGCCCGACTCAAACGTAACAACAGGGGCAATTGCCGATGCTTCCGGAAAATTCGAAATCAATAATATTCGTCTTGGTACATATTTCATTCGTATTAATTACATCGGATATGAATCTTACAATTCTGAACCAATCGTAATTGCTCGCGAAATTCGCAACGTTGATTTCAACACTATCGAGCTCGTGCAAAGTTCTGCTCGCACAGACGCAGTCGAAGTTACAGCAGAACGACAAATGGTGGAATATTCACAAGGCAAGCGTATTTTTAATGTTGATAAAAACATTGCATCTGCCGGCGGTACCGCTCTTGATATTATCAAAAATATTCCATCAGTTAATGTTGATATTGACGGAAATGTCAGTTTGCGCGGCAGTTCAAATTTTCGCCTGCTTATTAACGGCAAACCTACAAGTATGAACCCAACTATACTTTTCGAGCAATTGCCAGCTTCATCAATTGAAAGCATTGAAATTATTACTAATCCGTCTGCTCGGTACGATGCCGAGGGAATGACTGGCATTATTAACGTAATTCTTAATCAAAAACGTGACGACGGGCTTAATGGTTTGCTCAATATCAATGTCGGTACACGCGATAAATACTCATTATCGCTTAATACAACTTATCAGCTCGGCGATTGGAATTTCTTCCTTAATTATGATTATGGTTCTCGACGTATGCGTGGTAATGGTTCTTCTTATCGCATTACAAAATTAGTGGACACTACAACTTTGCTAATTGATTTTAATAATAGACGTAGCTTTTTAAATCAAGGTATTCGTACAGGTTTTGATTATAATTTTTCTAAACTCGATCAGCTTTCTATGTCCGCTTCTTATCGCACCTCGGATGGAGAAAGGAACCGAGTCATTGATTATACTGATTATTTAAATAGCAATCCTTTACCAGTTAGTCTTTATAATCGCATTTCTAATGATAAAGATAATGGTCCATACTGGGATTATTCTTTAAACTATAAACATAATTTTGGTGATCGTGGTCATGATTTAACTTTCGATTTTTACATCTCTGAAAATCAAGAAGATAAAAACGGTAATTACAAACAAACCTGGCTTACTCCAATTGAGCAATTACTATTTGAAGGCACTAAATCAAATGACTATAATCGAAATATAAATTTACAAACTGATTATTCCTTGCCATTTGGTAATTATAAATTCGAAACAGGTGCAAAAATATCATTCCAAAAGCTTGATAATGATTATAGGTTTCTTTATGGAGAGAATTTAGTTTTAGACACAAATAAATCTAATCATTTTATTTATAACGAACGTATTTCTGCTGCTTATGCTATACTTAGCGGCAAATATGATGATTTCTCGCTACAATTTGGTTTGCGTGCCGAGCATAGTAAAATAAATACTGAACTTAAAACTACAGGTCAAAAAGACGATCAAGACTACTTGAATTTCTTCCCTTCGGCAAGCCTTAGTTATAAATTATCCAAAACAGATGAAATTCAAATTAATTACTCGCGCCGTATCAATAGACCGCGCTCGAATTTCCTTAACCCTTTTGTTGATTACTCAGATCCGAAAAATCTCCGTGGTGGCAACCCCGATTTAAAGCCCGAATTTACCGATGCTTACGAACTCGCTTACGTGAAAAATTTCAAAATTCTCTCCATCACTCCAAATCTGTTCTACCGTCGCACAACTGATAAAATTTCATTCGTTGCCGATATTGTAACTGACGGCGTTTTGAGAACCACTTTCGAGAATGTTGCCGAAGGCACTAATTACGGGCTGGAATTGAACCTGACTTTTGATTATTTTAAATTTATGCGGCTTTCTACTGATTTTTCTTATTACCGTTCAGAAATTAAAGGTAAAGATAGATCGCTCGAACTCGATAACAATGACTATAGCTGGTCGCTACGTGGTAACGCAAACATATTTCTGATGCAAAATTTATCTATGCAGATTATGGGATTTTATTCGGGTCCGACTGTAACACCGCAAGGTAAGCGCTTTTCGATGAGTTCGCTCGATTTCGGGGCTCGCTACGAAATGTTCAATCGCAAACTTGCCATTACATTTAGATTGAGCGATATTTTTAATGAAATGCGTTTCGGCGGATCAGCCCAAAATTCAAAATTTTACAGCCGCTACGAAATGAAACGCGAAACACGTGTTGCATATCTTGGTTTTCAATACAAAATCAACGAAGGTCCTAAGCAACGAGAGCGCCGTCGTAACACTGAAAACCAAGGTGGTATGGATTTCGATGAATTTTAACTTATCGGTTAACTTATAAAATAAAATTACATTGATGCAGTTACAAAGGCACGCCTGTTGACGTGCCTTTTTATTTACCACAGATAGAATTGATAACTTGCCTGAGAAAAATGTCCGATTATTTTGGTAAAGTAAAAAAAGCATTTGTTGTCGTAGAATTGTTTAATTATCATTTATTTAAAAAATTTCGTCGGAAATTTTTTAATACTACTATTTTTGCTAATTTTGTAAAAATTTTTAATGAAAAAATGGTACTTTTATGGCTATTAGAATTTTTGTTACAGGCGGGACATTCGATAAGGAATATAACGAACTAAATGGAACGCTCTATTTCAAAGATACGCATTTACCTGAAATGCTGAAACTTGGACGCGCTCGCGTCCCAATAGAAATTCGGACTCTTATGATGATGGATAGTATCGATATGACAGAAGCCGATCGCGAACTTATAGCCCAAAATTGCTTAAAAGCAGAAGAAGATAAAATTATCATTACTCACGGCACTGATACTATGGTCGAAACTGCACGCGTGATTGCATCCAAAGTTAAGGATAAAACCATTGTCTTGACTGGTGCTATGATACCATATAAATTTGGTAGTTCTGACGGTCTTTTCAACTTGGGAAGCGCTATTGCATTCGTCCAGACACTCCCAAAAGGTGTATATATCGCTATGAATGGACGCTATTTCAATTGGGATAATTGCCAGAAAAACCGCGACAAAGGCGAGTTCGAAGAAATTAAGCCAACTCAAGTATTTTAATTTTTCTTTTTGCTGCGAAAATGTAGTGGGTCGCCCCATTCGCCATAAGCAATTGGGCGTCCTACTGAACTGATGCGCATTTGCATACAATTGTGGCATTCAACAGCAAATTCTGATACACAAGGCTTATCTTCGTATAACATATAGTTTCTGCGATACTCTGTTGGTGTTATCTGTGGCATAATCACGTTTGCCCCGTATCGCAATCCTTCTTCGCGTCCAGTTGGATGTATTGTTTGTAATGCTGTTGTAGATGCAATATTGACATCTTTCAAAACAATCCTACATACTGCAATCATTTTTAATGAAAGATGAAAACGCCAATCTTTAATCTCGTTGGTGGTTTCGTAAGTTTTTCCCATTGGTGTTTCATTATGTGGCAAGTACGGTCCCATTCCGATCATATCAACATCCATATCACGGAAAAAAAGCACATCATTAGCTAAATCCTCAATAGTTTGCTCGGGCAAGCCAATCATAACGCCTGTCCCAACTTGGAAACCAGCTTTTTTCAAGATGTGTAGAGCAGAGATGCGTTGCTCGATTGTTTGTTCTGGCGGATGAATCTTTGAAAAAAGCACAGGATTAGTTGTTTCTATACGTAAAAGATAACGATGGGCGCCTGCTTCGAAAAATCTTTTATATGTTTCGTAGCTTTGTTCGCCAACGCAAAGCGTTATACCGAGCCCATTGGGATATTTTTCGGAGCGTGTTGCATCCTTTATGCCTTTTATGCAATCGATGACGTAACTTATAAAGGCTTCATCACGCCTGTCGCCAGATTGCAACACAACCGACCCATAGTCAAATTTCGCAGCAAGCTTTGCCGCCTCCACTACTTCTTCAACTGATAAAATGTAGCGATCTACTTTGGCATTGCTACGCCGTATCCCACAATAATAGCAATCATTTATGCAATAATTCGAAAATTCAATAAGCCCACGCAGGTAAACTTTATCTTTAACGTATTGGAGCATTGTTTCATAAGCTTTTGCTCGCAGTGCTTCGATTTCTTCTGGCTTTTCCAAGCATAAAAGACGAACGATATCATCTTTTGTATATTCATCTTTATTTAAAATATGTTCCATTTTCATAAAAATATTAGATTAAAAATATAGGTCTCTATCTCCGTTTTCAATGCGTTTCAGATAATCACGCGTCAGCTGACGCACATGTTCATCGGGAATTTCCATAAGCTCGCGTTCGATTAATTCTTCGCCTAAGCGGCGGGTTTCTTCATCTGCATAATCAATTAAATATTCCTTGAGAGTTGTAAGCCCGTTTGGCTGGCAATAAAGTTTTATCAAGCCGGGCTTTGCTTGATCCATAAAGTCTTCACCAACTCGCCCCGAGCGATAGCAAGCTGTGCAGAAAGACGGAATATAACCATGGCGTATAACATCTGCTATTACTTCACCTGATGAACGGCAATCATTCAAAACAAACTGACCTTCATCGTATTCGCTTGCTTGTGCAAAAGCTTGCTTATATCCTCCTGGCACAGTTCTCGAACCAGCACTTATTTGCGATATGCCCAAATCGAAGAGTTCACTTCTCAAAGATGCTGGTTCGCGTGTGGAAAGTATCATCCCTGTGTAGGGAACAGATATTCGCAGTGCGGCAACAACTTTCTTTAATTCCAAGTCCGAAACGGGATATGGTATATTATTTGAAACAGGTGCATTCTTCGCTGGCTTAATTCTTGGAATTGAAATTGTATGCGGTCCAATACCGTAATATTTATCCAAATGCCTTGAATGTTCAATCAAAGAAAGCACTTCGAATCGATAATCGAACAGCCCAAAAAGCACACCAATCCCAACATCGTGCATACCATTGGCAAGAGCACGATCCATAACATAAAGACGCCAATCATAATCTGCTTTTTTCCCCGATGGGTGTATCCTTTTGTATGTTTCCCGATGATAAGTTTCCTGAAAAACAGTGTAAGTCCCAATTGGAACTAAGCTAAACCGACGAAATTCTTCCTCCGAAAGTGGCGCAATTTCAACGTTTATACGTCTTATAGATGAACCTTTCGAGTCCTTTACACTGTAAACTGCCTCAATTGCTTCTATAAATTTATCAAGCGATGATTCCTTATGGTTTTCCCCCATAAGCATAAGCACTCGCTTATGCCCTTGCTCCAAAATTGCAAGTGTTTCCTCTTTTATTTCATCCAATGATAAAGCATGCCGATGAATCTCCTTATTATCAACACGAAATCCACAGTATAAGCAATTGTTTGCGCAATAGTTTGATGTATAAAGTGGTGCAAAAAGTACTAAACGTCTGCCATAAATTTCCTCTTTAATCTTATAAGCTGTGTGAAACATCCTTTCCAATTGCTCGGGATCGTCAATATTTAGCAAAGTGGCTGTTTCTTCGAGCGATATGCCGCCAAGCTCTAAGGCTTTTTGCAAAATATCATCTATATGTTTATTATCTGGCTTTTTTGTGTTCTCGAGTATTCCAAACAATTTCTCTTCATTAATAATTTGTCTGTTCATTTCGATTTCTTAAAATTGATTAAAATATTTTTAATTTAAGACGAATATAACTGATTTTATGTTTTAATTGAATAGTCGCAACAAAAAATAATTAAAAATTTACTTTGATTTTTAAATGACTAAGTTTATTTTGAATTATAATTTAATGCATTTTGGGATAATTATATGGCTTTTAGTTTTATAGAACAAGATATTGAGATTATCTCCAACATTTTAGGGCAAAAGCCAGAAGTTTTTGAAAATTCTTGGACTTGGAATTTACAAAATGACATAACCGACAAACCTATGATTATAAATCTATATAATTCTATAAATTTTGATGGCGATAAAGAAGGCTCCATAATTTCTGTTCAAACTCGCCACGGCTATTATGAATTGCACAATATTACAAATTATATTGTTTTCGAACCCGATGAGATAATTTTCATTTGTTCGAAGAAGAAAACTCTTTCCTGCTTGATTGTCGGGAAAGGCAACACCTGCTCTTTTTTTGCTAATATACAAAAGAAAATGTTGCGCCGCGATCCAACTGAATTAGATCCGGCTGTACTACTGGCTGTTATGCAACTTTCTTTAATTGAAAATAAATCTCTCTGACTAATTCTTTAATTTAATCGTCTCTATAATATGTATAAAATCGATTTTGCAAATACAACAGAAAAAAAGTTTATTCAGTATAAGCGAATTCGTTATGCGGTGGAAAATGCTTTAAAAGGTGAAAAAATTAAAGAGGCAGAAATTTCTATAGTTTTTATGAATAATGACGATATAAGAGATATAAATAAGCGTTTTTTGAAACACGATTGGGCAACTGATGTCATTTCGTTCCCTCTTGAGAGCGAACCTCTGGTGGGGGAAATTTACATTGGCTTGGAAGTTGCAATCGATCAAAGCAAAGAATATAATGTGTCGCTTACAAACGAACTTATGCGGCTTGCAGTTCACGGAACTTTGCATATAATTGGTTACGATGATACTACAACTGAACAAAAAGAACAAATGACCCATCTTGAAAACAAGTATTTGGAGGGAGTTTCACATTGAGCGAGCGTATTCTTCAAATTATCGTCCTTGTTGTGAAAGAACTTCACAGTGGAGAAAAACTTAGCGAATCTTACATTAAAGATTTGCACAAGTTGGGCTATACCGATGTCGAAATTTCTACTGCCCTTAGTTGGATAATCGATAGAGAAATAAATTCCCAAGCCGAAAAAGACAAACCTTTCAGAATATTAAACGAGCTCGAAAAGGATTTATTCACCCACGAAGCGCTTGGAGATCTTTTGCAATACCAAGCACTGGGGCTAATTTCAAACGATCACATCGATTTCGTTATCGATAGAGTGCTCACTAGCGAGTTCGAATCGAAAATTGACCGCACTGTCTTGGGTTATATCGTAATGGCAATAGCTTTTAATTCCCCGACTGAAAATTTCTTCGGCAATAGAATTTTAGTTGGCGGCAACGAAACAATTCACTAAGTTTTTGATTTAATAAAAATTTCGTAATTTTGCATAAGTGTTAGGTCCCGTAGCTCAGTAGGATAGAGCACAAGTTTCCTAAACTTGGTGTCGCTGGTTCGAATCCAGCCGGGATCGCAGAGATTTTTTTTTCAAATATTCATATAATAAAAGTGCCGCCTTATGAATTTGCGGCACTTTTTCTTTAAATATTGATTAATTTAATGTTTGATTAACTAGATAAATAGTAATTATTACTGCTCTTTTTGATTCTTTTCAGATTCTTGCTTATCAGTATCTTTATTAGGAACGAGTATTTTATCGATTATGCCATATTCCAAAGCTTCTTCGGGTGTCATATAATAGTCACGATCGGCATCTTTGCGGATTTTATCAACGTCTTTGCCTGTATGCTTTGCTATAATAGTATATAAATTATCACGCATACGAATAATTTCTCGTGTGTAAATTTCTATATCCACAGATTGCCCTTGAGTGCCGCCTGATGGTTGATGCATAAGAATGCGCGAGTTAGGCAGGGCATAGCGTTTGCCTTTAGTTCCAGCGCAAAGAAGCACCTGTGCCATCGAGGCGCACATCCCTATTGCAATTGTTGTTATATCTGGTTTCACATATTGCATCGTGTCGTATATTGCAAGCCCTGCGCTAACGCTCCCACCTGGCGAATTGATATATAAGTGAATATCTTTCTTCGGATCTTCGCTTGCCAAAAATAATAACTGTGCAATAACAAGCTCTGCTGTATGGTCATCTATCGGACCTCCTAAAAATATTATCCTATCTTTCAACAAACGTGAATAAATATCGTAGGAACGTTCACCACGACTTGTCTGCTCGATAACTATTGGAACTAACTGATCAAACATAATTTTCCCTTAATAAATTACAAACAACTCATATAGACGATTGCCAAGCAAAAGAATTTCATTCGGCTTTGGGAATTTCAACAAAAAATGTCGTGCCTTGGTTCGGTTGGCTTTCTACCCAAATGCGTCCTTTGTGGTAATCCACAAATTCCTTGCAAAGCAGAAGCCCCAGCCCAGTGCTTGATTCGTCCTCTGTCCCAGTGCGTGAGACTTTTTCGGCAGGATTAAATAACTTGACTTTTAGCTCTTCATCCATTCCAATCCCCGAGTCTTTAACGGATATGATATATTTACTATCTTTCTCCTCAATATTTACACATACCTTACCGCCTCTGTATGTGAATTTAAGTGCGTTGCTGAGAAGGTTCCTAAAAATCGTGTTCATCATCTGCAAATCAACAAAAGCATACGCATCCTCCTTTATGTTCTGCTCGAGTGTTACTTCTTTCAATTTGAAACTATTAAAAAGCAAATCGACGACGTTTTGTATGATAAGCCTTATATTATGTCTTTCAGGATTAAATTGCTTACGTCCGCGTTGCACACGAGACCATTCTAATAGGTTCTCGAGCAGTTCTAATATATGCGATGCGGATTTAACCATATTGTTTGTGTATTCATTTATTTCCGAGAGTGTCAGTTCATTTAAGCTTTCAGCAAACATCTTCGATAGCCCAACAAACGATGATATCGGACCTTTCAAATCGTGTGCAATAATTGAGAAAAGACGGTCTTTTTGGTCGTTAATAATTCTTAATTTTTCACGGCTTTCTAAAATTTCTGCTTCATAATTTTTCTTCTCTGTAATATCAGTAACGGCTCCTATTTGATAAATCACATTTGGTTCCTCTGGTTTCTTAAATGGCTTTATATGGTCGCTAATCCAACGAATTTCTCCTGACTTATGATAAATTCGGTATTCTAATTCAAGTTCTTCCAAGTTTTTAAGTCTCGGCACATATTCTTCATCAAATCGTTTTCTATCTTCGGGATGCATAATTTTTAAAATTCGATCGTATGCTTCGTTATAATTTTGAATAGTATATCCTGTGATTTTTTCAAAACCACCAAGCAACCATAAAACTTCAACTTCATCAAATTCATCAGATTTAGCTAAATATACATAATCAGTTATCATTTCCGAAATCATACGATAACGTTCGTTAGTCTCTTGCAAAGTTCTCTCAAATTCTTTCTTTTCGGTTATATCAAACCCAACTACAACTAAACCTTTTCGTGCTCCATCATCACCAAATATAGGGATTTTCATAACATCAAAAATTCTCGTTTTCCCATCCGGTGTTGGAATGATTTCATCGCCACGTGAAGCCGAACCTTTTTGCCAGGCTATTTCATCGGAATATATGCAATACTCAAGAGCTTCTTTATAAAATGGAGTGAATTGTGCAAGCTCTGCATCTGTTTTCCCGTAATAATCTACTCCTTCCAAATTAAAAAGCTTTAAATTAAAATTATTTGTTTCTATCCAGCGCCCTGCTTCATCTTTAAAAGTAATTATGCCAGGAATAGTATTTATCAAGGTTCGTAGCTTTAATTCACTTTCACGTAGCGCATTTTCTGTTAAAACTTTTTCTGTAACATCTTCGATCAATACTGCGAATTGTGATTTTCTCGGCGAAAAGGCGATTACTTTAAAATATTTACCTAATTCTTGGGAAAAATTTATAAATTCTTTGGTATTCCCATAAATAGCCACTTCACCATAATTTTCTATCCAGTATTTTTCCGTATTCGGCAAAACTTCAAGTACTCGCTTGCCGATTAAATCCTTCTTATGTAAGCCTGTTAATCTCTCAAAAGCTGAGTTTACCTCTAAGAATTTATAATCGACAGGTTTGCCATCGCTATCGAATATCATTTCGTGAAGTGCGAGTCCTTGATCCATTGTATCGATAAGTTCGCGATATTTCTCTTCGCTTTCGCGTAACCGAATTTCAGCATTTTTTCGTTCAGTGATATCTTCAATCACACCTTCGTAAAATATTTCACCATTTACGTCAACAATTTTTTTCCCAACATCACGAACCCATATAATGCTCCCATCTTTACGCACAAGGCGGTATTCTTCTGCAATCATATCGTGCGTTACAAACTGGGCTGTCTGCACCATCCGAAGTTCTGGCACAGCATAGAGATTATAAGCATTGATTTTTTGAATCTCCTCGAGTGTTTCATAGCCTGTAATCTCTAGAAGAGCTCTATTGGCATATAGAATTCGCCCATCTGGTGTTGATTTATATATTCCTACGGGTAGCTCATCCAGCGATAAATGAACATCTTCCAAAGAAGAAATGGATTTTTTTATATCATCCTCTTCTTTTTCGGGATATCCAATTTCTTTTTTGCTTGAATTTTCTATATTCATAAATTTTTTTTGAAAAATGTGTATAGATAAATATAACTAATCAAAAATTAACAAACAGTTAAAAAAAAATTAAATTATTTCTAACAATTTAAACTGGTATGCTGAAATAGAAGCGACTACCTTCGCCAACTGTGCTTTCTGCCCAAATTATACCGCCGTGCTTTTCTATAAATTCTTTGCAAAGAATAAGCCCCAGCCCTGTGCCTGTTTCGTTGTGGGTGCCCGGAGTTGTTGTTTTGCTCTCTATGCTAAACAATTCATTAAGTTTGGATGGCTCAATCCCAACTCCTGTATCTTCAATTGTAACTTTTAAGTATTTAATATCACCAACTTGAAAATAATTTGCATATACGCTGATTGTTCCACCTTCATTTGTGTATTTTATCGCGTTGCTAATTAAATTACGAACAACGGTTGAAATCATATATTGATCAGCGTTAATTATTGTATTAGGTTCTATTTTGTTGAAAATAGCAATTTTTTTAGCATCTGCAAGTTTCCCAAGTATATAGATCGTATTATAAACTATTTCGAAGAAATCAAATTCTGTTTTGTTTAAATTTAATTTGCCAAGTTTAACTCTCGACCAATCAAGTAAGTTTTGTAAAAGTTTCGAAATAGTATGGGTTGTCTCATATATATCATCAACTGCAGTTTTTATATCTTCAAAATTCAAATAATCCAGATTATTTTTTAATTCTTCAGCCTGATTTTTTAATAACGCAAATGGATTTTTCAAATCGTGAGCAATTATTGAAAAGAATTTATCTTTTTCGGCATTTAGTTGTATTAAATGCTTTTGCGTTTGCTCGAGTTGCATTATCAAGGAGTTCTTCTGTTCTAAATTTGCTTCAAGTAAATCCCTCGAAACTTTAAGTTCGTTATATAACTTTTGTTGTTCTTGCTCGAGTTCTTTTCGCTCTGTAATATCAAGAAGTGATATGATTACATTATTTTCATTGTCGTTAGTTATGCGTGATGTTGAGACTAAGAAGAATTTCTCTTTTATTTGATTGTTTTCAATTACATAAGCTTTATGTTCAATATTTGCAATCGGTTTCCCTGTTTTTAATGTTTCTATAATTGCTAAACGTAGCTCGCAAATATTGCAATTTATACCGCTTGTGCATCCATAAGGAGCTTTTACTGCATTAATGCAATTAAGCAAATTGCCTACTTTATTGATTTTGTTTTTATCAGGCCAGCCAGTGTATTGAATGAAAGAATTGTTTGCTGTTCTAATGTTTAATCTTTCATCTAATAAGCAAATAAGTATTGGTGTGGAGTTATAAATGCCTTCAAGCTCAGATTGGTTTTTAATTAAGCGTTTTTCTATTTGCTTGCGTTCTGTTATATCCAAAATTGTCCCAATAATACCATCAATTTGATTGTTAAACGGGTTTTTGAATGTAGCTTTATGGAAAATTACATACTTAATTTCGCCTGATTTGGTTTTTATTTCAAATTCATATGTTTGTGTGCCGGGATTTTCGAATAGTTCTTTATCTTTTTCATAATATACTTTTGCTTTATCATAATCAAATAATTCGAAAACAGTTTTGCCTATCATTTCTTCACTTTTGAGCTTGATAAATCTCTCAAAAGCTTCATTGCATCCCAAATACCGACCATCTTTGTCTTTATAAAATACAGGTATTGGTATAGATGTTAAAAGCGATTGAATAAATGCATTTTGCTCGATTAGCTTTCTTTCTTTTTCTTTTAGCTTTGTAATATTTTTTGAGCTGATTACGACGCTGTTTATAAGTCCAGTTTCCTCGTTTATAGGTTCAAAATTGAAGATAAAGGATTCTATTTGACCTTCAATTGTTGGTATATCTATTTCAATTGAAATTTTTACTCCACCGAGTGCTTTATTAAAATTATCAAAGAATGTATCTTTTAAACTGGTTGGTAAAATTTCGTAAATCTTTATGCCTTCGGATACTTCCTGCCCGAAAAATTTTTTTACATCCTGCTCGAAATTTTTGTTATAAGATAACAATGTGTAATTCTTGTCGATCAAAACAAACGACTGCTTTGTGCTCGTAAGAATAGCTTTTAGTTTATATTCTGATTGAACTAATTTATTTTTTTGAATTAGTAAATCATCCTCAGCTTGTTTACGTTTTGTAATATCAGTAAACGAGCAAATAATAAAGTTTTCATCATTTAATGAAAATCTTTTAGATAAAACTTCAATAATAAAATCATCACCATTTTTACGCTTCTCTTGTGATTGAGTAACAAAATCTTTATTCAAAGCATTAGTTTTATAGTTATAGTAAAGTTCATTTAACAAATTTTGCGAAAGCAAAATATCAGCTGATCTGCCTATGATTTCAAACTTTCTTACACCAAAAAGCCTGCAAGCACTCGAATTTATTGCAACAACAAATCTGTTCATATCAAGTATTATTATACCCTCGACAGCCGACTCAAAAATTAGCTCATATTGTTGTTTAGTAATTTCTGTGTTAATTTGGGCAAGCTTTAATTCTGTGATATCGCGAGCAATTCCATCGATTTGATATATTTTCCCATCGCTATCAATTTTTCTGGTCAGTTTATCGTGTATATAACGTATTTGCCCGTCAATAGTTTGTATCCTATACTCAACCTCGACTTGCTGAAATTCCTGCAACTGAGAAATTGCATCATAGAAAGTGGATCTATCCTCGGGCAAAATAAGTCCAAACCATAAATTTGGCGTTTCTGCAATTTTATCGTAATGAATGCCAAAAACTTTCTCAATGGTTTTGTTTACAAATAATAATGATATATTTGGATATGATATAGACCAAACAACATCATCAATTGATGAAATAATCTCATTTAACTGATTTTCTTTTTTTTGTAGCTCTTCTTCTAATTTATGCAGTTCATAGCTTTTTTCATCTAATTCTTTTGTAATTTTTTGAATCTTATTTTGTATTTCTTCGAGAAGTGAGTTCAATATTGCATTGGTCTCGAAGTAAGCAAAGTCACTATCGCCCAAAAAAGCATTTTTTTCAGCTCTTTTAGTAAGCGCCGAGATAATCTTTTCACTTCTTTCGAGCTTGTTTTTCAGCTCCGAAATTATCTGCTCATTATTTTTGTTTGCTTCTTCGGTCATCAAGTAATTTAAGATTTAAGAGGGACATCAACAAAAAAAGTAGTGCCTTCGTTAAGTTTGCTTTCTACTGATAACTCGCCATTCATTTTGTTTATGAAATCTCTGCAAATCATAATTCCAAGCCCGGTGCCTTTCTCTTTTTCTGTCCCAGGAGTAGATTGCACTTTATCCAACGAAAAAAGGTTTGCAACTTGTTGCTCTGTCATACCAACGCCCGTATCTGAAACGGCAAGTCTTATAAATCTTTTACCTTCTTTTTCAATTGCTTCTGCTTTTAAGGTGATTTTACCTCCTTTTGGTGTGAATTTTATTGCATTTGATATAAGATTTCGCACAATTGTTGCCATCATATTTTTATCAAACATTGCAAAGGTTCCGCTCTGTATTCGGCTATCAATCTCGATATTTTTAATCTCAGCTTGTTGCTTTAGTGTTAATATTGTACCAGTTACTATTGTATATAAATCTTCTTCTACTATATTCATCTGAATGCGTCCCATCTGCGAGCGAGACCATTCGAGTAGATCTTCAATAAATTTATACGTTTGTTGTGCTGTCTCATTTAAAGACTGAAGCATTGAAATCAGCTCTTCTTTTGAAAAAGTATTTGCGTGGTTTTTTATTATGTCAGTCATTGTCAAAATCCCGGCAAATGGGCTCCGCAAATCGTGCGAAACAATTGAGAAGAACCTATCTTTCATCTCGTTAAGCTTTTTTAGCTCTTCATTAGTATTTCTAAGAAAAGTTTCATTCTTAATTAGTTGCATATAAAGCTTATTTAGATGCTGCGCTTGATGTTCCAAATCTTCATAAGTTTTTTTCAATTGCTCATTTTTTTGCTTTAATTGCTCAAATTGATCTTTTATTATTTCTTTTGAGTTTTTAAGCTCGATATGAGCACGAATTCTTGCCATAAGCTCCATTGCATTGAAGGGCTTTGTAACATAATCGACCCCACCAATTTCAAAAGCTTTCAGTATATCGTCTGTTTCAGTTTTTGCTGTTAGAAAAATAATTGGGATTTCTTTTGTGATTTCGTTTTTTTTGAGCACTTCGCAAACCTCAAATCCCGACATATCAGGCATCATAATATCAAGCAAAATCAAATCCGGTTGCTTGCTTATAGCTGTATCTATTGCTTTTGGACCGTTTTCTGCAATCAGCAAATTATAATACTTTCTCAAAAATGTTCCTATAAGCCGAATGTTCTGTGGTTGATCATCTACAACCAATATTGTATTGGTTCGAGTATTTTCGGGTTGATTTTCCATATTGTTCTCGGATCTATTTTGATTTTGTATTATTTGTTACTAAGATAATTATAAATTTCGTTTATTGTTTTGGTAAATTTATCTATTTCAAAATTATCAAAATAATTAGAAAGTTTTAGTTGAATTTTCATTAAATTATCTTCATTATTATTAATTGCAAAAGCTTTAAGTTTATTTATGAAGTCCTCTGCCTCTTGCAAATCTGTATATTTCGCTAATGATTCGAGATCGTTTTGGAATAAAGATTTGAATTCTTCTAAAATATTGTCATTTATTCTTGAAATAAGTTCTTCTCCTGTTAGATCTTCGTCTGCAATTTCTTTTGTTTCTTCAATTTCAGAAACAGAAAAATCTAAAAATTTAATTAATTCATTAATCAATTCATTGCGATTAACTGGTTTGCGGATGAGCCCGTTAAATTGATTAGTAATCCGGATTTCATCTTCTTTCATTGATGAAGCAGTAAAAGCAATTATTGGAATATGCTTTATATTTAATTCATCTCGAATTATAGAACGTGTTTGGTAACCGCTAAGCTCGGGCATACGTAAATCCATCAGCACCAAATTAGGCTCGAAAGAACGTATCATTTCAATCCCTTGACGTCCGTTGTTCGCTTCGGCAATTATTATGTTTGTATTTTCAAGATAAACTTTAACTAAATCGATATTTTGTTGTATATCATCAATTATTAAAATCTTAGAGCCTTTAAAATCTAATTTTTTCTTCGACCAATCAATTTGCTCGCTTGCTTTTTTTACCGAGTGCAACCGTTGCACATTGTAAAGCTTAACAGAGAATGTAGATCCTTTGCCAAGCTCGCTATCGACTGTAATCTCGCCACCCATCATTTTTGCCAGGCGGCTCGATATTGCAAGACCAAGACCCGTTCCTCCAAAATGCTTTACGCTTACACTGCTTGCCTGACGGAACGACTCGAAAATTACCTCTTTATCTTCACTTGAAATCCCTATACCTGTATCCCTTACATCAATTCGAATATTGAAATGTTGATTGTCTATCTTATTGTGTTCCATTGAAATATATACACCACCTACTTTGGTGAATTTTATTGCATTACCAACCAAATTAATTAAAACTTGCCTTAGACGAACTTCATCCATAAATAAATTATCAGGTGGATTATCCTGTATTTTTAGCTCTAATTCTAAATTTTTCGAACGTGCTTGTTCGTAAAAAATTTGATAAATATCGTTAAGAACTTCTGCGATATTGACCGGTTCGGGTTGCAATTCAATACGTCCAGCTTCGATTTTCGAAAGATCAAGTATGTCGTTGATAAGTGCAAGCAATGTGCGTCCACTTTTTTGAATTGTTTCTAAGTATCCACGATAAGGTTGTTCCCGTATCGAGTTGAGCATAATTTCTGAAAAACCAAGTATTGCGTTCATCGGTGTGCGAATTTCGTGGCTCATATTAGCTAGAAATTCGCTTTTTGCCCTGTTTGCTTGGTCTGCAATTTGCTTTTGCTTTATTATTTCAAGTTCAAATTTATTTCGAGCAATTGCACCAGCAATTATCTCTGCCGCAAGACGTAGCAAAGATACAATATCAAAATCCCAGTCGCGTTCTTCTTTTAACGTATCGAACACAATCATCCCAATCAAATCTTTACCGTAAAACATTGGGATGCCGAGCAACGAAATTATCCCCGTTCGAGCGAAAGTTTCCTTTTCGATTGGATAACCATCTGGAATTTCAGCTGTATTTCTAAAATAGATATAATCATTATTCTTGAATATTTCTATCCAGCGTTCGATTGTCTCATACCTGATTAAACTTATTTCATCTAATTGAGATGTGATATTCTCTGATAACCAATTATAAGTGTTTTCAATATGTTTGCTCTGCTCGTGAATTGTGAATATATAAACTCTATCTGCTGACGAAAACCTACCTAATATTTCCAGGGCAAAAAGTATTCCATCGTGAATATTTTCCGTTGTAGATTGTATAAGAACAGATGAAAGCTCGTTGATTATTGAATTCAGCTTGTATATTTCATTCAACTTTTGTTCTGATAATTTATTTTGAGTTATATCGAGTGCTAAACCCAGCACACCAATTGTATTGCCATTATCATCGACCATTCGCGATTTTACAGTTTGCAAAAAGTGTTTCGAGCCATCATTAAATGTTACTTCGTGTACATATTCTATTTGTTCATCTGATTGCATTGCTTTAAGATCTGTTGTGCGTAATTCTTCAAGCTCGCTTTCTTTGAAAGAGCTAACACCTTGTATTTTTGTGCTAATTCTCATTAAAAGATTTTCAAAAATTGTATTTCCTTCGGGATCATTTAACCAAATAAATATCGGTGCATTATCAAGAATAGATTCAATCAGTTTCTTTTGGCGGTTTAAGTCGATTTCAGCTAACTTTTTCTCAGTTATGTCGCGATTTGAAATGCGTCGCCCAAGAAAATTGCCTTTCGAATCATATATTGGACGACTTATGTGTTGTATATACCGAATTTGCCCGTCTTTGCGTTTTATTCGAATTTCGCAATCATATATTTGATTAAGTTCATTATTTATTAGTAAATTATTGAAAAAATCGTAATCATCGGGATGCACTATGTTCACTAACAAATCTGGATTAGTGATAAACTCATCTGAAGAGTAGCCAGTAATCCTCTCGCATGACGGCGATATATATACAAAATGATTGTTCGGATCGAGCCAGAATTCCCAATCGAACGTATAATCGGCAAGTGTTCTAAATTTGTGCTCGCTTTCGAGCAATTTTAGTTCGGCTTCCCTTTGAAATGTAAAGTCCGATGCAATGCCATCTAATCGTATCGGGGTGCCGTCCTCCGAAAATTCCATTCGAAAACGATTCCTTATCCAGCATATTTTTCCACTCGGCAGCATAGTGCGATATACTGTCTCTTGTGGTTCGCCATTTTTTGCAAGCTCGATTTTTTTCAATAGATGAATTTTGTCATCCGGATGAATAATATCCAGCCATAATTGCGGATACTTGTAAAAATCTTCCATTGAGAATTCAAAAGTACTCTCTATGCTACGATTTGCAAATAATAAATTCAACTCTGGATAAGAAGCCGACCATACAACATCATCAAGAGAATTGATAATTGTATTCAATCTCTCTTCGCTTTGATAGAAGCTTTCTTGGTAGATAATTTTTTCCTTTAAAAGCTTTTCTGCTTCAATTAAAATTTCTTTGTTCTTTTTTTCAATTAGTTCATTTATTAGTGCATTTGTTGCAAAAAAATTGAACTCATTTTCTTTAAGTGAATAAACTTCTTCTAATCTTTTAACCAAAGCATTTTGAATTTTCTTTGATTTTTCAAGCTCATTTTCTAAAATCTTAATCCTGTTTAAAAGCTCATTAATATTAACTTCTTTGTTAATCATACTTTATATGTTGTTGAGTTTTTGACAATCTAATGGAAGCGTGAATGAAAATTTTGTCCCTTCGTTAATTTTTGTCGTAAAATAAATTTTTCCGTTATGTTTTTCAACAAATTCTTTGCATAGAATCAAACCAAGCCCCGAACCACTTTCCTTTTCAGTCCCTAGTGTTGTTGCGTGTGTGTCAATTTTGAATAATTTCTCTTGAACTTCCTCAGGGATGCCAATCCCGTTGTCTTCAACATTTATCTCAGCTAGCTTTTCATCTAATAAGTTTGAGTAAATTTTTATCCATCCACCTCGTTGAGTGAATTTGATCGCATTCGAAACAAAATTCCGAATTACTCCGGTTATCATATTCCTATCGCAACATACTATTAAATCGTCTGGAAGTTCAATTCTTATATCAATTTGTTTCTCTTGTGCGAGTTCTTTCAGAGTAAAAATTGAGTTTTTGACTATTTCAAAAACGCTTATCTTCTCAGGATAAAAAGGTATTTTCCCAAGTTGCAATAGCGACCACTGGAGCAAATCATCTAAGAGCTTATAAACTGTATTTGCTGAATTATATATAGCCTGCGACATTTTTTTCAATTCACGCACAGATAAATCCTCCAAATCTTTTGCCATCATATCCGTTAGCCCTAAAAATCCACTAAACGGTCCCCGCAAATCGTGTGATATGATCGAGAAAAACTTATCTTTTGCGTTAATAGTTTCTTGCAATTTAATTTTTGATTCTTCAAGCTCTTTAATTAGATTATTTTTATCATTCAATGCATTTTCAAGCCTGTTATTCGAATCTCTCAATGCATCAAATAATGCTCGTTGTTCCTCTTCGAATCGCTTTTTCTTGTCGATATCTTCAACAAAACACAAAATTTCATTTTCATTTAAGCAAACACAATTGATTTTTGTCCAGAAAATCTTCTCTTGGCTATTTTCTAATATGACTTCGATTACTGAACTCTCATTTTTACAGTTAAATAAAACATCCTGTAATTTTTCTTTGCTCTGGAATACAAAATCCAAAATATTTCTTTTAATTAAATTATTTTCATCTTCGTTTAAAAGCTCTGTGAATGCTTTATTGCAGCCATTTATGTTCCCCATCCGATCCACTGAAACAATTCCAATTGGTGCGGTTTCAACATAATTGCGAAACATAGAGAGACTATCTATAAGTTTTTGTTCTACTTTTTTCTTTTCGGTTATATCAAGCAAATTGAGCAGAATATATTCGCTACCATCTGATTTTACATAAGATGTTGTTGCTAAGAAAACAAATTCTTTTATTTCGTTATTGATTTTGAATTTAGCTTCGTGCTCCACTCCCGTGATACTTTGCTTAGTCTCCAAAGTTTTCATTATTGAATTATTAAGCTTGCAATTTATGCATTCAGCAGCAAAACCGCAAACTTCCTCCATTTCGTATGCATTAACACACCCAAAGCATTCGCACGCCCATTTGCCAAAAATTTGTTCGAGTGTAATCCCTAAAAAATCTGTTGTTGTTTTATTTGCATACACTACTCGTGTGTTAGTATCAAGCAATGCGATCATCAATGGCGAGCTATCGTAAATCGCTTGCAATTGAGCGTTCGACTTATTTAATTCACGTAGTAGCTCTCTTTCATATGTTATATCCCGTTTTATAGCAATATAATTCGTTATTTTGCCATTTTCATTTTTTACTGGAGTTATAGTTAAAAACTCAATGTATTTTGTTCCATCTTTTCTTCGATTTATTATTTCACCTTTCCAAGTTTCCCCATTTGCAATGGTTTTCCACATATTTACATAGAAATCTCTGGATTGTAACCCAGATTTGACAAGGTCGCGTGGATTTTTCCCAATTGCTTCTTCGTAAGTATAACCTGTGAGTTCCAAAAAAGCAGGATTCACATATTCAATATTTCCTCGAACATCTGTAATAGCTATACTTTCCGAGGTTGCTTTGATAGCTGTTGCCAGTAAATTAAGCTTCTCTTCTGATTGCATTTTTTGTGCATCAATATCTATATGCACACCCAGCAGACGCAGAGCATTGCCATTGCTATCCCAATCTGTTACAAGCCATTTACAGTTAACCCGTTTCCATTTACCAGTCTTAGTCTTTATTTTATATTCAATTGAATAATGCCCTGTTTTTGTCCTTATGTGCTCAGTTATCGTATTTTTTACAAAATCAACATAATCTGGATGTATCAAAGAAAATATATTTTCCAAAGTTGGTTCAAACTCATAAGGCTCGTAATCAAGCATTTTATAAAATTTCTCGCTTAAATTTACTTTTTGTGTTTGTAAATCAAATTCCCAAACACTATTTTCGATTATGTTTAAAACTGTCTCTAATTTTTTTCTATATGATATCCTCGGAGTGATATTTCTTGCAATACCAATAAATCCAAATAACTTACCTTCTTTGAATACAGGATGGGAATGCACTTCTAACCAAATGGTATCCCCAGTTTCTTTTAAATACGGCAACTCGAATAAAACATCATCTATGAATCCCTCATCGAGAAATCTTTGATACCTTTGTTTTAAAAACTTGCCAGTTTCACTATCTGGATGAATTTTAAGCAGTTCTAAAACATTTCTGCCAATCAAATTTTCGCATGGCAATCCAACAAGTTCCTCAATGGAAGGCGAAATAAACCGCAATCTATAATCGCTATCCACCTCCCAAATTATATCTTTTATTCTGTTTACATATAAATCAAAGCGAGCTTTATCTTTGCAAATAATTTCCTCTTGCTTTTTTTGTATTGTTATATCGCGATTATCTGCTAATCGCCCAATATATTTTCCATCCTTATAAATTGGTCTGCAAATATGCGAGATAGTTCTCACTTCTCCTTGCTTTGTTTTGATCCTAAATTCTATATTTAAAGTCTGTTTGTTTTCGGTGTGATTGTATTTGAGATGTTCATAAATTTTAGCTTTATCCTCCTCTAAGACAATATCCAAAATGAAATTATTAAATAATGCGATTTCCTCCTGAGAATAACCAGTAATTTCTTCAACTGATTTCGAATGAAATTCCACAGCTCCATCTGGTCGCACCCAATAAATCCAATCAGCAATGTTGTGGGCGATGATTTCGAAAAAAAATTGTTCCACATTTCACCAATAAATTATGTAAATAATAATTTTATAACGTAATAATTTTATTAATATTTAATGTAAAAGATTAGAACAATACATTATTTTAACTTATAAAATAAATTAATTTTTATTTAATTTTTTATTAATGATTAAAAACTTGACTTTATAAATAATAAGTATTAAATTGTTTTTTTTAATTCTCTGAATAAGCTATGAGTAAATCAAATACAAAAAATCAAGAGAAAATAGATTTTTATGCACCACAATTTTATATAAATAGAGAACTTAGCCTTATAGAGTTCAACCGAAAAGTGTTGCTCGAAGCGAGCTCGGGGCAGCATCCTCTGCTCGAAAGGCTAAAATTTGTCTGCATTTTCAGCTCTAATTTAGATGAATTCTTTATGATCCGTGTTGCCGGGCTCAAAAGCCAAATTGCTGCTGGTGTCATTGAATATTCATACGATGGGAAAACACCACGTGAGCAACTAAATGAAATCCGAACTGCCTTACTTCCCTTATATGAACTTCAAGAAAAATTGCTTGTTGAAGAAATTCTGCCCGAGCTTAGAAAATACGGTATAATCCTTCACAAATTCGAAGAGCTCGACCAAAAAGATAAACAATATTTGGAAAAATATTTCCACGAGAATATTTTGCCCGTTCTCACACCTCTTACACTCGGTCCTGCGAATCCATTCCCACGCTTGATAAATAGGAGTTTGAATATTGCATTTGCTTTTCAAGATAATCTTTCTGATGACGAAGAGCGACGCATTGGATTTTTGCAAATTCCTTCTGTTATACCAAGATTTATACCACTTAACGGAAAGCGCAAATACAATTTTATACTTGTCGAGCAAGTTATTCGTGCTTTTGCCGAAAAACTTTATCCCGGAATGACAATTTTAGCTGCAAATACCTTCCGAGTTACACGCGATGCGGATATTGAAATTGCCGAAGATGAAGCTGAGGACTTGCTCTCCGAAATTGCCGAGCAAGTGAAACAGCGTCGTTGGGGCGGTGCCGCTGTCCGCCTTGAAGTTAATTCCAATATGCCTGATTACGTTGCTAATATCCTAATGAAATCGCTCGATTTGGAACCTACGGATGTCTATACACTGAACCGACCACTTAATTTGCCTGATTTTATGGAATTGCTCAAGCTCGATATCAAAGAACTTAAAGATAAACCTTTTTCCACAAGAGACCTTCCTCAGTTCAAGCAAGATGGTCCAGGTGTTTTTGAAGCAATAAAACAAGCAGATTTGCTTGTGCATCATCCTTATGATTCTTTTACAAATAGCACTCTTCGCTTTGTCAACCAAGCTGCGGACGATCCAGATGTCCTTGCCATAAAAATTACACTTTATAGAACCGGCAGGCATTCCTCCATCGTTGAAGCTTTAAAGCGTGCCGCTGAAAACGGTAAATATGTTACTGCTTTCGTCGAACTAAAAGCCCGTTTCGACGAAGAATCCAACATTATCTGGGCAAAAGAACTCGAAAGCGTTGGTGTTCACGTCGTCTATGGTGTCCCCGGGCTTAAAACTCATTGCAAAGTGGCGCTCGTTGTTCGCCGTGAGAGCGGTAAACTCAAAAAATACCTACATCTTTCCACTGGCAACTACAACCAGATAACAGCTCGCCTATACACAGACGTCGCAATGTTTACTGCAAATGATGAATTCGGTGACGATGCTGTTGATTTGTTTAATTATCTTACTGGTTATTCTCATTATGAAAGCTGGAAACACTTTGCAGTCGCTCCGATTAATCTCCATACTAAACTAATTAGTTTAATACGCCGAGAAGCTGAGCTTCACACTCCCAATAATCCCGGTCTTATTATAGCTAAGCTTAATCAAATAGCCCAAAAAGAAGTTATTGCAGAGCTTTACAAAGCTTCTTGCAAAGGTGTGCAGATTAGATTAATTTGTCGCGGTGTTTGTTGCTTGAAACCAGGCATAAAAAATGTTAGCGAAAATATTGAAGTTCGCTGCATCTTAGGGCGTTTTCTCGAACACAGCCGTGTCTTCTATTTCCGCAACGGCGGCAACGAAGAAGTTTATCTCTCAAGCGCAGATTGGATGACACGCAATTTGCACCGCCGTGTCGAAATTATGTCCCCTGTTTATCAAGAAACACCTAAGCAACAACTGATTGATTTGCTTAACATTTACTGGAAAGATAACTGCAAATCCTGGCGATTGCTCCCAGATGGCTCTTATGAGAAAATTCATCCAGCAAAAGGTGAAAAGCGTTTCTCTGCTCAAGAGTTCTTTCTTGCAAACAATCGTAATATTTGATTTGAAAAAATAGATGATTTCTCATTTCTAAATTTGACTTTGTCAATTAAATGTTTTAATTTACGTAAATTTAATTATTAGGTTCAATCACAAAAAAAGTATGAAAAAACTTATAATTTTAGCGATTTTGTATTTATTTACAACAAACAGTGTATTTTGCCAGCTAAACAAAGGCGAGACAATGGATAAAGTGCTTGCCGTTGTTGGCAATGAGGTGATTTTACTAAGCGATGTTCGCGGGCAGCTTGCTATGATGGCTCAGCAAGATCCACGAATAAATCCAGATGATCCCAAGCTGTTCCAAGAATTATTAGATGCTCTTATTAACGAAAAATTGCTTGTAACTAAAGCTCTTGAAGATTCTATCGTTGTTACAGATGAACAAATCGAAGCCCGCTGGCAAGCATTCCTGCAAACTCTTTTGCAACAGTTTGGCTCGGAAGAACGTATAGAGCAAGTTTATAAAAAATCAATTAACAGAATTAGATTCGAACTGCGGGATGATATTCGCAATAAATTGCTATCCGCCAATTTGGTGCAACAACTAATTGGGAACGTCTCCATCACACCAAAGGAAGTAGAGGAATTTTATATTGCATACAAAGATTCTATTCCAAAAGTCCCCGAAACCTACGAAATTTATCACATTGTCAAATACGTTGATGTCAAGCAAGATGAACGTAAACGTATTTTCGAGCTTGCCCGGAGTGTCCGCGATTCTATTCTCCGTGGTGGTAAATTCGAGGATTTTGCTGCACGCTACAGCCAGGACCTCTCCACTGCAAAATCAGGCGGAGAACTTGGCTGGGTAACAAAAGGACGCCTTTTCCCAGAATTCGAAAATGTTGCATACTCGCTCGAACCTAATGAAATTTCCAAACCTGTCGAAACACCTTTCGGTTATCATCTTATTCAGGTCATCGAAAAACGTAAAGAAAGCATAAATGTCCGCCATATATTATTCAAAATAAAGCAAGAAACAGAAGATTACGAACGCACACGTCAATTCCTCGATACACTTCGCAAAATTGCCCTTGAAAAAAATAATTTTACTGAACTTGCCAAGCAATACTCCGATGATCGCGATACTCGCGGTTTTGGCGGACTTATCGGCAGGCTCCCTGCAAGCGAAATTCCAAGTAACTTCCGTGAGCAAATCGATAAGCTCAAAGATGGCGAAATATCTGAGCCTTTACCTTATAATGTTGATAAAAATAAGCCTGCTTTTCATATAATTTGGAAAAAATCAACTATTCCAGCACATATCGCAACTTTGGAACAAGATTACGAATATATCTCCGATATTGCTTTAGACCATAAAAAAATGAAAATTTATAATGATTTTATTCAAAAATTAAGAAAAGAATTATATTGGGAAGTTAAAAAATAAATTTAATCATTATGAGCAAAGATAAAAAAATTCTTATAGTTGACGATTCCGTTTTTGCCCGTATGGCAATAAAAAAGATAATCTCAAAGAAATTTACCTCTATTTCCGAAGCCAGCAGTGGCTCGGAAGCAATTGAGTTGCTCAAAAATGAAAAATTCGATTGCTTGCTCGTTGATTATCTTATGCCGGGAATTAACGGAATTACTACCATAAAAATTATTCGCGAAATGGGCTTGACAACTCCTATTATCGTCATTTCTGCTAATCAGCAGAAAACTATACTCGACAAGTTTTTCGAACTTGGAGTAGTTGCTGTACTAAAAAAGCAGGTAAGCGAAGACGAACTGCTCAATGCAATTGACAAAGCAATCGGTGGAGGAGCTTAATATGAACTATGATTTAAGCGAAATTCAGAAAGAAGCATTGTTGGAGCTTCTTAATATTGGAGTTAATGAAAGCACTAATATTTTGAGCGAGATACTGAATGTCGAAATTGATTTGCAAATTCCATCAATCAAGATTATTTCCGCTGATAAACTCATCGAGGAACTTCAAGAAGTTGGCAAGGAAAATTACTCAGCAGTTAATATGGAATTTCGCAATAGCTTCTCGGGTGTCTCCCAGCTTGTGTTTTCGCAAGATAGTGCCAACAAACTTGTGGATGTTTTCACTCGTCAGGTGCTTGGCAATGGTGATTTCGACGAGATTAAAGCTGGTGCTCTCATCGAAATTGGTAATATTATTTTGAACGCAATACTTGCTACTTTTAGCAATGCTTTGGAACACGAATTCCAATTCTATGTTCCTGTGTTTTTCGAAAATTATAAAAAAGAATTTTTTGAGCAAAGGGAGAAATATATCGGCGAAGTTGTACTTCTTGGAAAGACACTTTTCAATATAGAACAATATCACATTTCTGGCGATATTATTCTTTATTTCAATATCAAATCATTCAATTACTTTGTAAATCTTATTGATCAGTATGTTAAAAAAATCAGCTAAGTTTATAAATTATGCTTAAAGAAAACTTTTACAAAAATCCATTCGAATGTTACGATTACATACCTATCGGTGTATGTATCATCAATAGTAATTATAGTGTAATTTATTGGAATAGAACTCTTGAAGCTTGGACAGGTAAAAACCGCAATGATGTGCTTTATAAAAAAATATTTGATATATACCCACACCTTGCTTCGCCAAAGTATAAAACAAGACTCGAAATGATGTTCTCGGGGCGTCCACCAATGGTTTTCTCTCCAATGATTAATCATTATTTCTTCCCAATAAAGGATGCAAGCGGCAATTACCAAGCTCAAACAGCTACTCTGACAGCTCTCCCTACAAATGAACAGGGTGTTTTCAACTTAGTTATTTCCGTAGAAAATGTTGCAACTCTTTTCAATCGTGTCGAGCAATATCGGCTTCTGAAAAATCAAGCACTCGATGAGCTAAATAAACGTATAGAAACAGAAACAAAAATTAAAGATTATGCTCAAAAATTAGAGCAACTAAATGCCACAAAAGACAAATTTTTCTCTATAATCGCACACGATTTGATTAATCCTATCTCCTCACAATATAAACTGACAAAAATTCTTAAAGATAATATCCAAGAGTTCAGCAAAGAGGATATTGTCGATATTGTCGATGAAATAGAGAAATCCTCATCTCACACATATAAATTGCTTGAAAATTTGCTCACTTGGTCGCGTTCTCAACTCAATAAATTTGTCGCTAAAAAAGAATGTTTCCCTTTACGTGAAATCATTAATCTTGCAATTGCTGATGTATATTCACAAATAACTGTAAAAAAGATCAATTTAACGATTGATGAAAGTTGTATCACAGACATTTACTGCGATGTAAATATGCTTGCAACAGTACTGCGAAACATACTTTCAAATGCTGTAAAATACACAAATTACGGTGGGAAAATTTTTCTATATTGCAATAAGAATGAGAATTTCACAGAGCTAACAATTGAAGATAACGGTATTGGTATGTCGGAGGATGTTCTTTCGAACCTTTTCAAAATTGATAAATCACAGTCAATGCCTGGAACTGATAGAGAAATTGGCACTGGACTCGGGCTTGTGATTTGCAAAGAATTTATCGATAAACTTGATGGGCATATACGTGCGGAAAGTAAATTGGGCGTTGGGAGCAAATTCATTATTTCATTACCAAATTGCCCAGATGATACAAAAAATCAATCTTTATAACTTCTAAATAATTCTAAAATTTTAGCAAAATCGTCTGGCAAAGGACTGTCAAACTGCATAAACTTCTTTGTTGCAGGATGTGTAAAGCCAAGAGTCTTTGCGTGAAGTATTTGCCGGCTGTTAGCTATTTTCAAGCATTTTTCGGTAATTGCTCGAAAGTGAGGGTTTTCACCGCCGTATAAAATAGATGTCCCACCGTAAGTTGGATCACCAAATATTGGATGCCCTATGTGATGCGAATGCACACGTATCTGATGAGTTCGCCCTGTGTGCAAAACAAAACGAGCAAGTGAGACGTATTTAAAGCGTTCTAATACAAAAAAATCAGTTTTTGCATATTTGCCACCTTTTGCAAGTATTGTAAATAACTTGCGATTTTTCGGTGAACGACCTATATTGCCTTCGATTGTGCCGTAATCATTTTTGGGATTGCCCCAGATGATTGCTTGATACTGGCGTTCGGTTGCCTTCTCGGCAAACTGACGCGATAAGTCCGCATGCGTTACCGGATCCTTCGCCACTACAAGCAATCCCGATGTGTCTTTATCTATGCGGTGAACTAAACCCGGACGTATAGCGTCGCTTGCAAAAATTTCTTCATCTGTTATTTCATCATCGCTCTCGTCTTCTTCTTCGTCATCCAACTCGATTTTTATTGCTTCTTTTACTCCGAAATGATAAAGAAGTGCATTAATTAACGTTCCGCTTCTATGCCCAATCGATGGATGAACCACCAGCCCTCGTTGCTTATTGACAACAATCAAATAATCATCCTCATAGACAACTTCAATCGGTATTGGCTCTGGTATTAGCTCAATTGGGGGTAGTTTCATTATAGTGCATTGCACTTCATCACCCGGCTGAATTTTCCTGCTTGCTTTGACAGGTTTGCCGTTAATAAGCACGAAGTTCGCATCAATTGCCTTTTGAACACGGTTACGAGTGGCACCAGCAATTGCACGCGTCAAGAATACATCCACACGCTCGGGCTTTTGACCATTTGTTATCGAAAATTTATAGACTGTTTCGATTTTATCGGGATAATTCTTGTTCGCTTCGGTCATTTTCTTGATCTATTTGAGTTATTTTTCCCTTTTTCGCAAAAACTTCCCTTAATGTTGGTATCTTGCTATGAAACAACATCAGAGTTATCACACCACAAGTTACGCAGCTATCTGCAATGTTGAATATTGGAAAATGCGTGTAATAATTACCTAATATATTCACATCAGGTATATCAACTTGAATAAAATCAACAACATGTCCATAAAAAAGCGGTTGAGTGCCATAAAATACACCATAAAACACACGGTCGATTAAATTACCAACTGCTCCAGCAAGTATCAAGCTTATACCAATTTTTATAGCACGGTGAGCTGAACTAATTCTATGTAAATAAATTCCTAAAACTATTGATGCAATAATCGAAAACAAACTCAGAAAAATTTTGCCCCAACCGAATTCAATACCAAAAGCCATACCTGGATTTTCAATGTATGTCCATTGCAAAAATGTCCCTATTACAGGAATGGACTCGCCATAATACATTCCTTTGTGCTCAATACCAAATAGATTAAAACCTTTTACTGCAATTTTTGTTGATTGATCGAAAATCACAAGTAAAAACGAAAGCAAAAAAAACATCTTATTGTTCAGTTTAAATGATTTTTCCATCTAAAATTTCCATTATGTTTTTTCAAAAATAATAAAAAATACCGAAAGCATTTAGTAAAAAGACCTAATTCGCTTTAAATTAAAGCTTTTGTAAATGTTGACTGACTAATCTATACCGTTTAATTTAGAAATAAATTGTGGTATATCATTCCAATGAAATACTTCTGCATCAGCTTGAGTTGGAGTTGCACTCTCGTGAGTGTAATATCCAGTCGTATCGCCCGAAAAGCGAATTGCTTTCATACCGATTTGTTTTGCACCTGTGATGTCTGTTGCTTCAATATCGCCAATATGTAATGCTTCCTGCGGTTTAGCATTGAGTTCAGTGAGCACTTTTTCATAAGCTTGCGGATGCGGTTTGCTAACACCAGTTTCATCGCTAAAGCTAAAGCTCGAAAAATAATGCAATATGTCGTTTACTTCAAGCAGCTGCCTTAATACGACACCTGGGCTGAAACCAGTATCGGAGACAATTCCAAGCTTGAAACTTTCAGCAAGCTTGGGCAAATTCTCTTTTACACCATCTATAAGCTTCGGTGGACATTCGAGTACAGTGCGTGAGAAGCTCTCCGCAATGCGATTAATTGCATCGTGGTCGGTGGGCAATTCCAAGTATTTCCAGAAAAAAGCAACTGAGTCGTGCACCGATGGTGTGCGCATCTCTTGCCGCCAAATTGAATTAAAATACTCCCAAGATGCCCGTAGAGCTTTATCGAATATTTCACCTGTAATTTCCAAACCGTATTTATTTATTTCACTAAGTAATGCATTCCGACGTAGTGTGTTGCGTTCTGTTCCGCCTGTTGAATCAAAAAGAGTATTCCAAAAATCTATGGTTATAACTTTAATCATTTTCTTTCCAAACTCCTATGCTGTAAAACTTTTCTCTGCGTTTTTTCAGTGCTTTATCAATTTTCTCACGTGAAAGCTCTTTTAATTCATAAGATATAGTGTTTTTCAAAATATCAAACATCATTTTGTGGTTTCTATGAGCACCGCCAATTGGTTCAGCAACAACTTCATCAATTAAGGATAAATCTTTTAAATCAGCAGCCGTTAGCTTGAGAGCCTCAGCTGCTTGTTCTTTGAAATCACTACTGCCCCAATGTATTTCCGCTGCTTTTTCAGGTGAGACAATCGAAAACCAAGCATTTTCCAGCATTAGCAAGCGATCTCCCGCTACCATCGCTGCTGCTGGGAGTCCACCGCCTTCGCCAATTATGATGTTCAGCACAGGTGTCCTCGTTTGAAGCATTTCTTTTATGCACAAGCCTGCAAAGTGAGCCAGTCCACGAGCTTCTTCTTCTGCCGATGGTATTTCGTATGGCACATCAACTAATGAAATCACTGGCTTTTCAAATCTTTCTGCAAATTTGAGCAATTTGATAATTTTCCTATATCCTTCTACTGTTGGAATAGCTGCTGGACGATACATATTGGACTTCTTGTCCTTAGTTTTGCGATTACCGAATACCACAACGGATAGTCCTTTAATCTTTGCCAAGCCACCAACAATAGCAGTATCATCGCCAGACGACCTATCGCCGTGTATTTCAATAAAATCGGTAAAAATATTCTTCAAATAATCAAGTGTATGCGGTCTTGCTGGATGACGTGCAATTTGCACTCTTTGCCAACGTGTAAGATTCTGGTAAATTTCTTTACGTAAAGCTTCTGTGCGTCGTTCCAGTTCTGCTATTTCTTTGCTCAAATCTATTGCTTTGCCGAGCTCTTTCATCTCGGCAATTTTCTCCTCCAACTGAACAAGCGGTTGCTCGAATTCCAAAATAGGCTTTATCACTTGCTTTTCCTTATAATATATTTTATCAAAATATCAAAATCCATAGATAAAGTATAGTGACGAACATAAAAATCATTGAGTTTTTTTAGAGCTTCTTGCGATAAATTTCCTGGATCCTCGCTTGCATTAGGTCCAATTATTCCAATTTTGCCAATAGTAGGACTTGCGCTATCAATTTTATGCAATCCAATAAAAGATAGTTCACCTCGCAATACTTTGAACAAACGCTTAATAAAATCTTTTGGCTTGTTCCGAAAAATTAATACGAATGGCAATCCAAAAGTTAGCAAAAAAATTGAAATTGCCAAATCTTCGAGACGCTTAATTGTTTTGTTGCGAAAACGTGAAAGATTATAAACAGGCACAGTTGGCTCTATCCCTGCAATATCTTGTATAACTGATGCAGCCAAAAGCTCATCGAATTCTTTCACTTGATGAAAGCGAACATTTTTAGATGAAAATTCAAGCATTAAATTTATGAGCTCCGACGAGCTAATGCTTTCGTCTGCGAAAATTACTTCATTGGGTGAGCGTTCTTTGATAATTTTGTTTAAATACGATTTCTCACCAATAATGTTCAAACTGCCTTCAAGTGCTTCATCTTTACTTGTCGCAACAAATCCATCGATTATAATATTTGAGTTTGGCATCTTCGCAATTTGTTCACGAAGTGCCTTTGCGTTTTCGCCAGTGCCAACAATTATGATCCTGCGGTCGCGTTCACGTCCTGCTAATTTATCGAATATGAATACAATAGCCCGCGTAAGCGATGTAAAAATTATTGTAAAACCTACGGACATTAACACTACACCACGGCTAAAGCGAAAGTCCGGGAAAAAATATGTAAGCGACGATAGGACAAAAAATGTAATCATCGATGCAAAAAATGCTCTTCGTACACTGTGCTTGCCTTCAAAATACTCGCCTACTAAAAACATTGAGCCAAGAAATACTCCACTTATCACGTAGAATACAATCGGGTATGCGTAGTCAGGAAATCCAAAGAACTTCTCGAAACGAATTTTTGTGCTCAATAGCAATGCTCCATTTATTGAAAGCAAATCCAATATTATAAATATAAAATCACGTTTATAGCGATCAATATATGCAAGTAGAGATCGCAATTTTATCCCTACTTTAAGAAATAGCAAAAACAGGTGGTTTTTCCCGAAATGCTTGCGTGTGAATATCTCCATCGCTTCGTAAAAATGGCGAACATCATTTATTGAGCTGCGTTTTGTGCTTTCTCCTTTATAATGAATAATGGATGTAGTATGTACAAACATAACTTTCCAGCCACGCAATTTTACTTGACGGCATAGATCAAGGTCTTCGCCATACATAAAAAATTCAGTATCGAAACCGCCAATTTCTTTGATTAAATCACTACGGCAAAACATAAACGCACCAATAACGGCATCTATTTCGTATGTTTCATCAATTGAACGAAACAATTGGTTGTACTGTGCAAACAACGGCGAATTCGGAAACAGCGATTGCAATCCAAACAGCTTGCTGAATGCAACCCAAGGCGTTGGAAAGCCTCGCCTGCAAGCTACCTGAAAACTCCCATCTGGATTTAGCACCTTGCAGCCAGCTATCCCGCAATCTGTGTGCGTCTCCATATAATCATACATTACTCGCAACGTGTCGTTCCGCAGAAGTGTATCAGGATTTAAAATTAACAGATATTTGCCTTTGGCTTTCTCTATTCCTATATTATTTGCTCGGGCAAAACCTAAATTATCGTCTAATGCTATGAACTGAACTTCTGGGAAAAGTGGCTGCAAATACTCCACCGAACCATCGAGTGAGTTGTTATCGACTACTATGGTCTCAACTTTAAGGTTACCAATTGCCTCTCGAATTGATTTCAGGCAACCAAAAAGAAAATCTTTTACGTTGTAATTGACAATAATTATTGATATGTCGTAATTTTCTATCAATTTAATCGACAAATTCAGTTACAATATTAGTCTTCTGACGTTCCTCGAATTTGCTTTTTTGTTTGAGTAGTCTTTTATAACAAAATCTTAATTTCCATACTAAAAAGATAGCTTCGAATATAATATTTTTATTCATTTTGGAAACTCCCGAACGCCTATCAATGAATATAATCGGTATTTCTCTAATTCTGCCACCTGATTTCCAAATTCGGTAGTTCATTTCTATCTGAAAGCCGTAACCATTTGTACGAATGGAAGTTAAATCGACTTTTCGCAGGGCATCAGCTCGAAAACATTTGAATCCGCCCGTCGCATCGTGAACTGGCATACCTGTAATTATTCTCGTGTAAAGATTTGCTCCATAGCTAAGCATAAGCCGTGAAAGCGGCCAATTCACTACATTGACACCCGTTGAATATCGCGATCCTATCACCAAATCAGCATCTTTAAGTGCCTCAAGCATACGCGGCAAGTCCTTCGGATCGTGCGAAAAATCAGCATCCATCTCGAATATCACATCAAAACCTTTCTGCAAAGCCCAATGAAAACCGTCGCAATAAGCTGTGCCCAGCCCCATTTTGCCTTGCCGTTGTATGAGATGCACCTGACGTGTGCGCTTCATAATTGAGCGGACTTTATCAGCTGTACCATCGGGCGAATTATCATCAACAATTAGTATATGCGTATCGGGCAAGTTTGCGAAAATCGTATTGATTAGATTTTCGATATTATCAATTTCATTATATGTTGGTATGACAATAATTGTTTTCATAAAAGCTCCCGATATTATGTTTGACCGTGCCCACGTAGAACAAGCCAAATTGTTCGAATTATAATTTCAAAATCAAGTTTCAAACTAAAATTCTCAATATAATAAAAATCATCTTTTAATCTATTACGAATTTCATCTATGCTAAATTCATAGGACTTATATTTAACTTGCCACCAGCCAGTAATACCAGGACGCACAAGATGACGACGCTTGTAATATGGGACTTCTTTCACAATTTCATCGACAATTTTTGGCTGCTCAGGTCGCGGTCCAACAACGCTCATATCTCCAATTAGAACATTCCAAAACTGCGGTATTTCATCTAAATGAGTTTTGCGGATAAACCTACCAAAACGCGTTACTCGCGGGTCGTTTACCTGAGTCCAGGTTTGTTTTGCCGGCACTGGATCGGTTCGCATTGAACGAAACTTGTATATCATAAACACTTTGCCATTTTTACCAACACGTGGTTGTTTGTAAATCACAGGTCCCGGCGAATCCAGCTTAATTATTATCGCAATTAAGATCCAAAGTGGTAGCCCTAAAATTATCACAAGCAAACTGAAAACAATATCAAAAGCTCGCTTCAATATTGCCTGCCAAGGTTTCAGCAACTGTGTGTTAATTTCAATAAGCGGTATGCCATAAAGGTTTTGTGTGCGCGTTTGCCCAGTAAATATCGAATACAAATCTGGCTCGATCGTTACTCGCATACCATTATCGACTGCAATTGAAGCTATACTAAAAAGCGTATCGTGGTCGGTGCGATCGGACGTTATCACAACTTCTTCGGCTTTTACTTCTTTGATAAAACTGTCAAAATTTTCTAATGTATCGAACTTGATTTTGTTAAGCCCTTTTTGTGCTATTATATGCTCAAATTTCCCGACATCTTGCTTGTCAATCAGAATAATTCCGACTATTCTGTAGCCCCAGTTAATTCGGCGCTCAGCTTTTTCATAAAAATCAATTGCTTTTTCGGCGCATCCAACGATAATTGTTGGTATGCTTACAATGCGTTTCTGTCGTAGCTTTACTTGAATGCGTCGGCTTATCAACCGACCGAATGAAACAACTGTTGACTGGAAAATGTAGTGGAAAATAAACATCATTCGCGTAAAGCGTTCTCCTTCGTAAAATATCAGAAGCAAAATTATCGCCGTTGCTATGAAGCATATTTTCCACACAGCAAAAATTTCATCAAATGGTGAACGCAAATGCCAATTTCTATACATCCCAGCAAAGAAAAATACCAATAGCCAATATACTACAAGAACGCCGCCTGTAATTAATGTTGATGTAATATCAGGTTGTAGTGTAGTTGCTACAAGTCCTGAGTGAAAACGTAAGTAATACATAAACAAATAGCTTACAGAAAAAGCAATTGTATCTGTTACCAAACGTGTTACAACCTGACTATATATGCTGCTATTCTTCAATTTTTGTGCGTAATTACCATTAGATTTGTTTGACTATAATTTATATAAAATTTCTCAGATGCATTAATAAAAACTATTGCCAAGATAGTTACAAATATTCCATCACGAAATGAAAGCACAGGTGTTACAAAATTGGTTATCGTAATCAAAAGAAGAAACATCAAAGCAGCGATCGCCAATGCTTTATGAAAACTATTTTTTATCAGGATTGTATATTTTATTGATTTGAATAAGTAATATAAAAAAAACAAAATATATACTATAGCAAGCGGAAAACCAAGCCTGTATGTTAAATATATGTATCCATTATGATTAATTGGTGCCGTCAAAGTATAGCCTGTGAGCGGATCTAAATACGAAAACGACTTGAAGAAACCATTTCCACCGAGCGGATTTTCACGAATTTTCACAAATGTTGCCTCGTATTCAGCAAAGCGCGCCTGTATGGAAATGTCCTTTGTGCCCTTGCTTGCCGAAACAAAACGTGCTTCGACTACTCCGAGCAAAAGCTTTGTGTTGTCTTTCATAAAAAGGAATGCTAAAGCAAGAACAATTGCCGATAAGCTGAGCGTGAGAATACCCAGTTCGATTTTCTTCCTATTTGGCAAAAGCAAAAACAAAATTCCAACTTGAACAATCAAAACAATCCAGAATGCACGCGAAAAAGTTGTAATTAACGCCGCTGTGCTTAGCCCAGAGAAAATCCCCAGCAGCAAACGATTTCTCCAGCCTTTTGTGTAAAAGAAAAAAATTATTCCCGAAATTGCCGCAGCTGTAAACAACGCTTGATTCGTTTTCACTGTGCGTGCAAGCTGATATGCATATACTAGATTGGTTGTTGCTGCCGTGTAGTATTTGTAAAAATGTATAAGCTCAACAATAAAAATACTTACCGCAAATACAATTAAAAGCTTTCGCAAATCTTCTTGCTCGTGAAAATAATATCTTATAGGGAAATAAAGCAGTAAAACTGAAAAATTAGCATACTCTTTGAATGCATCGATAAAATCCACATCATTTATGTATGCAATAATTACGCATCCAAATGCTGTTATATAGAAAAAAATTACAAGCCAATCGGCAATATTTCGAACTATCTTATCTTTCTTGATAAACAAAATATAGTAAAACCAAATTATAAGCCCGCCAAGATAAACCACACCCAAAACAACATCTGCAACCGAAAGTCCTTCGCCACTTGTTGTAAGAAATGGGACAGTGCATATTGCAACAAGATAAATCCACATCTTCGGGAAACGTATGCAGAACCAAGCCAATGGCAATGCAATTATCGCTGCTAATGCTATACCTGCAATTAGCAAATCCTGAGCAAAATAAGCATAGACAGAAATTAGCAAAACACTGGGCAGAACAATTATCAGCTTTAAGTTTGCTCCTAAGGAAAAGTATTCCAAAAATAAATTGCTACTTTTATTTTCTGCCATTACATATTTTGATATTTTTTGCGGAATTCTATGTAATTATGAACTAAAATTATCATTAGCACCGTAAGCACAAACGATCCCAGAACCGATCCAGCTACAATCAGAACTCGCTTCGGCTTGCTTTTCTTTGTCGGTGGTATAGCTTCATCCAGCACATATAGAGTTTTTATATTTTTTGCTTCGTCAAGACGCAATTTTTCGTATAGTGGCACAAGGTAAGCTTTCGCTTTCGAAAGTGCTTCGATCTCGGTAAGCATTTTGGTAAATTCCAGCCCGATGCGACCACTTTCGTCAATCTTAAAATTGCCAGCGAATCCGGGTTTATTCATTGCTTCGTTTAATTTTTTGCGTGTCTCTTCGAGTAATTTTTTCTTTACTTGTGTCAAAGCATCGCTTTCACCGAATGTTGTTCGCAACAGATCGTATTCTATTTCGCTTTGATATACTTGGGCTTTGAGCTCGACTATTGCTTGGCTTACAGCACGGGCTTGTTCTTCTGGCGAGAACATCAAACTTCGTTGCGATAGCCCTGCAAGTTGCTCGGAGATAGCCGAAATAGTGGAATCTATGGATTTAATGCGGTATTCCATATAAATTCTGTTAAAATTTGACTCTTTTTTAAATAATTCAGCCGCAAAGTGATTGGCTATTTGCACGTAATCATTTGCCATCGAAGCGGCACGCTTTGGGTCTTGATCTGTTATTGAAATAACATAATTCCCTTCTTTATCGTAAGTTACATCAAGGTTGCTTTCAAATTCTTTAAGTAAATCTTCGTATTTCTCGTTCTCCATTTTGTAAACTTTTCGTAAATCATACTTCTTTATTATGGAATCTTTCACCGAACGGCTAAGCAAAACCACCGTAAGCGAGTATCCACTCGAAGATGAACCGCCTACTCTTGCCAACCCAATATCTCGCAAAGTCGATGAAATGTTGCCCATAGCGCTTTCTAGTCCACTCATTGAAGTTTGCGGTGGGACCGCATTAACCGATGCCGTGTACCAAACAGGAAGTAGAAATGCAACGGCTGTCGAAATTATCGCAGATGCAATAACTGTTGCAATTATTATTCTCTTATGCTTGAAAAGCAGAGCAGTCAGATACATCCCATCAAAATTTTTTTCTGAATTTTCGCTCATATTTTGCTTTCAATTTTATTTAACAATTGCCCCCGAACCAATTTCGGGCTTTTCTGGTGTAACAAAACAAAGGCGACCGTCCTCGGTTGAAGCGGCAAGCAGCATACCTTCGGATGTTTCGCCCATCAAGCTTGCTGGTTTGAGATTATCCACCACTACGATTGTTTTCCCAACCAAATAATCTGGTGAATAATGCTCGGCAATGCCTGCGATAATTTGCTTCTGTCGGTTCCCAACTTCTACAATAAGTTTAAGCAATTTCTTAGACTTAGGTAGTTTTTCAGCTTGTTTGATTATCGCTGTGCGAAGTTGGATTTTAGCAAAATCGTCATATTCGATTGTTTGAATCTCAGTCTTTTCATCTTCTTCAGGTTTCCCAAGCTTTGCGATTTGCTTAGAAATAATCTCATCGTCTATTTTGTTGAAAATAATGCTCGGCTGTTGGATGCGAGTGTCCTCCTCAAGGTTGGGATAAATTGCTGTAAGCCAAATGTTTTCTCCTATTTGTGCAGCATTTGCTTCGCCAGTTTGTGGGTCTGCTCCTAAAAGCATTTGAACACGTTTTGCTGAGTTCGGTATTACTGGTGCTAAAAATATCGAAAGCGAGCTTACCATTTGTGCACAAATAAATAATGTTCGTGCAGCTGCGTTTCTATCAGTCTTTATTGTTTTCCAAGGTTCAGCATCGTTAAAAAACTTATTCGCAGCGCGGGCTATGTTCATTGTCTCGGTTATTGCATCGCGAAAACGGAATTTATTAAACAACCGTTGAGCTTCTCTTGCACTTTTCCAGACTGATGTAAACAAACTAAATTCTGCGTCTGTGAAATTGCCTTTGTATTTACGAGCTGCTCTATCTATTGTTTCCTGATAATTACCATTGAATGAGTTTTCTAATTCATCAATGAGATTATTCCAATTCCCTACAAGTGATTTATCGCTTTCCGCAAGACGCGGCACTCTTTGCTCGAAATTCTTGAAAATGAACTGTAAAGTGCGATTAACGAAGTTGCCAAATATATCGGCAAGTTCGTTGTTGTTTCTATTTTGAAAATCTCTCCAAGTAAAATCGCTGTCTCTTGTTTCAGGGAAGCTCATCGCCAAAGCATAGCGAAGGGCATCTGTGAATTGCGGTTCAGGGAAATCCTTCTGAAAATCACGTAAATCAATGCTCCAATTACGAGATTTCGAAAATTTTTGCCCTTCAAGATTTAAAAATTCATTTGCTGGAACATTATCAGGCAAGATGTACCCACCGCGTGCTTTAAGCATTGCAGGAAAAATCAAAGTGTGAAATACAATATTGTCTTTCCCGATAAAAGCAATATATCGTGTGTCTTCATCTTGCCACCAAAGTTTCCAATCGTCAGGGTTGCCGCGCCCATTCTTTGCTTGTTCTTGCGCCCATTCCTTTGTTATCGAAATATAGCCAAGCACTGCATCGAACCAAACATAAAGCACTTTGCCTTTTGCTTTTTCCTTGTTGATACCGGGAACTTTATCCAAACGTACTCCCCAAGTCAGATCTCTTGTGATTGCGCGATCAGCAAGTCCCTGTCGCAACCAACTGCGGCTTTGCTGGAGAACGTTTTCTTTCCATTCATCTGCTTTGCTTTCAATGTATTCTTCCAAAAATTGCTGAAATTGCCCAAATCTCATATACCAATGTGTTGTTTTTTTTACCACAGGTGGTTCGCCTGATACAATACTGCGCGGATTTTTAAGTTCAAGCTGGTTGTAATATGCACCGCATTTATCGCATTGATCGCCACGAGCGTGCTCATAGCCGCAATTAGGGCAAATGCCTTCGACATATCGGTCTGGCAAAAACATTTGGGCTTTTTCGTCGTAGAATTGCTCTTCTTCTTTTTCAATTAAGTAGCCTTTTTGCAATAAATCTGCAAAAAATTCAATAGCCGTTTGGTAATGTATATCTGTTGAAGTTCTCGAATATATATCAAAGCTCATCGCGAATTTGCGAAAAGCCTCCATATTCGCTTGATGATACTTATCTATTATTGCTTTAGGTGTAGTTTTCTCTTTTTCTGCAGAAATTGTTATTGCAACACCATGTTCATCTGAACCGCAAACATATAGAACTTGCTCTCCGCACAACCGCAAAAATCTTGCATAAATATCAGCTGGAAGGTAAGCTCCTGCCGCGTGTCCCAGATGTATATAACCATTTGCATACGGTAAGGCTGATGTTATTAACGTTCTTTTCATTCAAGATGTCCGATTGATTTAAAATAAAAACAAAATTAGCAATATTCCTTTAATTATAAAAGGTTTAAATTTATTGAACTGTTTGAAGAATTCTCTTCCATCATTGACTAATCTTCTATTAAATTCAAATGCGAGCTATCGAAAAATCAATAGCTCGCAATCAAGATTTAATTTATTTATGAAGAGCTTTTTATAAAAATCATAACTTCATAATTTTGACTACATTTTCTGGCAATGATGTTTTTTCGGATGTACCAGTAACAAATATTATTTTTTCACCTTTCTGGAAAATGCCTTCACTAAGAAGAAAATTGCATATAGTTTGCACAATATCGTCCGAATTTTGCAACTGCTCAAGCCAAAACGAACGCACTCCCCATATAAGCGAAAGTTTTCTTTGAGTGCTTTGCAATTCGGTAAATGCGATTATCTCTTGTTTCGGTCTATACTTAGCAATATTAATTGCAGTAAAACCACTTGTTGTCATAGCAATAATAGCAGAAGCATTCACCTGCGAAGCTACTTCGCAGGATGCTTTCGAAAGTGCATCCGAAAAATTATGCCGCTCGTCTATAGGAACAATTTTAGGTTCGAGCATTCTATGAAAATGCTTTTCAGTTGTGCGAATAATTCTATCCATATAATTGACGGCTTCTATTGGATACTGCCCTGTGCTTGTCTCGCCGCTCAGCATTACGCAGTCTGTTCCATCTATAACAGCATTTGCAACATCGCTTGCTTCGGCACGCGTCGGACGTGGATTGCTTATCATCGATTCGAGCATCTGAGTTGCAACAATAACAGGTTTCCATAATAGTTGCATTTTTTTATAATGTTTTTCTGTAAAATTGGCACTTCTTCGGCTGGTGTCTCAAGCCCCAAATCACCACGAGCAACCATAATACCATCGCTTTCTTCGATTATTTCTTCGATACGCTCACAAGCTTCAAATCGCTCAATTTTTGAGATAATACCCACGTTTTTCTTAAAAATTTTCATCGCTGTTTTAAGTTCCAGTACGTCTTTTGCCGAGCGAACAAACGAAAGAGCAACATAATCAACACCTAATTCAAGCCCAAATTTCAAATCTTCAATGTCTTTCTCGGAAAGCGAAGGTGCGTTGGACTTTACACCTGGTGCAATTATGCCTTTGTTGTTTTTTAAATTCCCACCTTTTATAACTTCGGTAATTATATCATTTCCAACGACATCTTTAACTTTCAGAATCAAGTATCCATCATCGAGCAATAGTGTATCTCCTGCGGAAACCTCTTTAATTAAATCCTTGTATGTTGTCGAAACACGGTGCTCATCACCTTCTTCAACATCATCAGCGGTTATAACAAATTCGCTTCCTGGTGAAAGGAACACAATGCCGTTTCGCACTTTGCGAGTACGAATTTTCGGTCCTTGTAGATCTTGCAAAATGGCAATAGGTTTCCCAGACTGTTCGCTTGCAGTGCGGATATTTTCGAACATTTGCCTGTGATCATCGTGCGTGCCATGCGAAAAATTCAGCCGAGCAACATCCATTCCGTTTTCAATCAATGCAACAAGCTTGTCAACATCAGCTGTTGCAGGTCCGATTGTGCATAAAATTTTGGTTCTTCTTTGCATAAACACTCTATTTTACTCTACCGATAAAAATTGGCTTCTCCTCTTTAAGGCTTTCAGTAACGCTATAAGCATTTTGTTCGCTTGTGATTAATATTATACCAATTCCAAGATTAAATACTTCGCGCATTTCTTCTTCTGCTATATTCCCAAGTCTTTGAATTAGGTTGAAAATTGCGGGGCGCTGCCAGCTATCCCAAAATATTTCCAATTCAAGCGGTTTACGCACAACGCGTGAAGTATTGCCAATAATTCCACCACCAGTAATATGCGAAATGCCACTTAGCAAACCTTTTTCGGCAATTGGATGCACCAGATGCAAATAAGAACGATGCACTTTCAGCAGTTCTTCACCCAACGAGCAGCCCAGTTCATCTACGTAATCATCCACTTTATAATGTTCGAACAAAACTTTACGTGCAAGCGAATAACCATTTGTATGCAACCCATTTGATGGCAAACCAATTAGAACATCACCACTGCGAACACTACTCCCATTTAAAATCTTAGATTTTTCAACAACACCGACAATCGTCCCGCTAATATCATATTCGCCTTCTGCATAAATTGATGGCATTTCAGCGGTTTCGCCCCCAATTAATGCTGTGTGATTTTCCTTGCATGCTTTGACAAACCCTGAAATAACCTGTTGGGCAACTTCAGGTTGCAATTTCCCTGTTGCAAAATAATCAAGGAAAAAAAGCGGCTTTGCACCGCATGCAAGTATATCGTTTACGCAGTGATTCACCAAACACTGCCCAACTGTATCATGGCGGTTCGCTGCAAAAGCTACTTTTAGCTTTGTTCCGACTCCATCGGTGCTTGCAACAAGCACTGGTTCGCTCATCCCTTCGAACTTTGCTTCGTATAGCCCTCCAAAAAGACCAATATCGGCAAGCACGTGCTCGTTGAAAGTTGATTTTACCAAAGGTTTTATTCTCTGAACTGTCTCTTCGCCTGCTTCTATGTTTACTCCAGCAGATTTGTAGGTTTCGTTCATTTCGACCTCGTAAATCTAAAAACACAAAATTACAACATTATGAGTTAAGTTAAAAGTAAGACTTTATCGTTTCTACGATTTAACAAAAATTAATGATAAATTAATGATCAAAGATGAAAATTAACGGTCGTCATTATCGTTCGCTCTGGGAAGAAAATACTGATGGCAAAATTGTCATCAAAGCAATTGATCAGCGGTTGCTTCCATTTCAATTTGAAATAGCAACTCTTGAAAACTACATCGAGCTTATTGATGCAATCAAAACTATGTTAGTTCGTGGCGCCCCGCTCATCGGTATAGCAGGTGCTTATGCCGTTGTCCTTGCATTGCAAGAGCTACAAAGCAACAAACGCACACTTGAGGAAATTAAAGAAATTGCCATTGAGATAAGCTCTGCCCGACCTACTGCTATAAATCTTACTTGGGCTGTGGATAGGGTTCTCTCCAAGTTAGATTTTAGCTCAACACTTCAAGAAAACTTCCATAGAGCTCTCGCTGCAACAAGAAAAATTTATTCTGATGAACTTGCTTCTTGCGAGAAAATTTCAAGCTATGGTTACGAACTTCTTCTTGAACTTTTCAAAAATAAACGACGACCGATAAACATTCTTACGCATTGTAATGCTGGTTGGCTCGCAACTGTTGACTGGGGAACAGCTCTTTCACCGATTTATCGTGCTTGGATGGAGGGCTTGCCACTTCACGTTTGGGTGGATGAAACACGCCCTCGAAATCAAGGCTCTTTTCTTACCTCGTTTGAGCTTCTCGGAGAGGGCATTCCGCACACTGTCATTGTCGATAATGCCGGTGGTTTGCTTATGCAAATGGGTAAAGTTGATGCTGTTATTGTTGGTGCTGATAGAGTTACCAGTAATGGCGATGTTTGCAATAAAATTGGCACATATCTTAAAGCTCTTGCGGCTCGAGAGCATAACATCCAGTTTTGGGTTGCATTCCCAACAAGCACAATAGATTTATCGCTCGATGACTTCGCTCAAATCCCAATCGAATTGCGTTCAAGCGACGAAATCAATTTCATCGAAGGTCTCGCAATCGATGGAAATCGCATTAAAGTTAGAATAACTCCTCAGGATGCAAAATCTCTCAATTATGCATTCGATATTACGCCTGCAAAATTCATAAGTGCATATATTACAGAACTTGGAGTGTTCGAGAATTTTCAGCAATTGAAATCTAACTTGAATTTTTAATACTATATTAATAAAACATCCGATGATTGCTCATCGGATGTTTGCCATAGCTTTTTACCAATTGATTTGTAGTTTTTTTCTATATCTTTTCAGCTACTGATTTACCTTGTAAGAATAAAGCTAAATAATCACGGCTGCCTGCTTTCGAGTCCGTGCCGCTCATATTAAATCCGCCAAATGGATGAACATCAACAATTGCACCAGTGCACTTGCGGTTGAAATACAAATTGCCAACGTGGAATTCACGAGTTGCACGGTTCAATTTCTCTCTGTTTTTGGAGTAAACTGCGCCTGTAAGTCCATAAATTGTATTATTTGCAATTTCCAAAGCATTGTCATAATCACGAGCTTTAATTACTGCAAGCACAGGACCAAAAATTTCCTCCTGCGAAATACGTGCCATTGGATCTATATCAATAAAAACAGTTGGTTCAATAAAATAGCCAGGACGGTCTAACTTATTCCCACCTATAAGCAATTTCCCTTCTTTCTTACCAATTTCAATATAGTTCAAAATTGATTTTTCGGCGCTGGCGCTTACAACAGGTCCCATCTGATAATTTTCTTCTGGCAAGCCTTGCTTAATTTGAGCAACACCAGCTTTTAGCTTTTCAACAAATTCATCGTAAATTTTTTCATCAACTACAGCACGAGAGCAAGCCGAACACTTCTGCCCTTGGAAACCAAATGCCGATGTAATAACTCCTTTTACTGCTTCGTCAACATCTGCCTCCGAATCAACAATAATTGTGTCCTTGCCGCCCATTTCGGCAACAACGCGTTTGATCCAAATCTGTCCAGGATTAGTTTTTGCTGCGCGTTCAATTATACGCAAACCAACCTCCATTGAACCAGTAAACGAAATAAAACGTGTCTTTGGATGATCTACAAGATAATCGCCAGCTTCTGCACCAGATGCAACAAAGTAGTTTAAAACTCCATCTGGCAACCCAACTTGACGCATAATATCTTGGAATAGCCATGCCATCATAGGTGTTTCGCTCGATGGTTTTAGTATGACTGTATTACCTGTAACAATTGCCGCAGATGTAATACCAACCATAATTGCAAATGGGAAATTCCAAGGGGGAATGCAAATACCAACACCAAGCGGAATATAAAAATACTTAAGCATTTCGCCTGGATATGGTGTCAATGGCTGATCCATTCCGTAACGTATAGCTTCGCGTGCGTAAAGTTCTAAGAAATCTATTGCTTCGCAAGTGTCAGCATCAGCTTCAGCATAATTTTTCCCAGCTTCGAGAATCATCCAAGCATTAATTTCAAACCGGCGTTTCCGAATTATTTCAGCTGCTTTCAGCAAATAGCTTGCTCGATTTTCAGCAGATGTGTATTTCCAAGTTTCGAATGCTTTCAATGCCGCTTGCATAGCATCTTCGGCTTCCTGCTGACCTGCCTTTTGGAATGTGCCGATAAGTTCATCTGGATTTGCTGGATTAATCGATTTTGTCTTTCGCTCTGTGAAAACTTCTTTGCCGCCGACAATATTCGGATATTCTTTCCCTAATTGCTTACGGACATATTCAATTGCTTCTTTTTGTTTGCGTACATTTTCTTCAATCGTGAAATCATAAGGAACTTGATTTGCAAAAGGCTGAATTACCATATTAACCCCATAAATTATTATAAAATAAAGTTTAAGCAAATTAAAGTTCAAATATACAAACTAAAAAACAGAATAACAAACATTATGATTTTCATAAATGATTATATTTCTTATATTTGTATTTTTATAATGTAAGTTGTAAATTAGTCATCTTAAATTTACACTTAAAATTAAATTATTATTTATTAATCTTAATAATGTAAATTATTAAATATAGATTGTTATTTTTGGAGAATTAATGAATACAAGTGAAATAAATCAAAATGGACAAAACCACGCAAATAATGGAACATCGAACGAAAATATTATCGATCACGTTCAGCAAATTCAAGAAATTCTTGCAAATGAAGATATAATTGAAGTTCTATTCAAAGGCAATAGGCGTGGTTTCTATATCTCAACAGGTTTCGATGATGTTCAGCCAGACGATAAAGTAGTTGTCGAAGCTGAAAACGGCATTGATTTGGGCACCGTTACTTATATTGGTGCTTCTGCAAAAGCACGCGTTCGCTGCTGTCATAAAGCTCGTTCCATAAAATTTAAGTTTGTGCGTATTGCAGATGATACTGATTTAGAAAGGTATTTCATAAACACTGCTGAAGAACCTCAGGTTGTAAAAAAAACTCGTGAACTTGTTGCTCATTTCAACTTGGATATGAAAGTTACAGAAGCCGAATGGCAACTCGATCGCCAACGGCTAACTATTTATTTTACCGCTCCACAACGCATCGACTTTCGCGAGCTTGTCAAAGAACTTGCTCGAATTTACAAAACAAGAATTGAACTGCGTCAGATTTCCACACGCGAAGAAACTAAACGAATGGGTACTGGTTTCGGTCCGTGCGGGCTCGATCTTTGTTGCACTTCGTTCTTGCCCGATTTCAACCATATTACACTCGAGCATGCACGTTTGCAACAGCTTTCCAACAACGTTGCAAAGCTCAGCGGCTATTGCGGTCGCTTAAAATGTTGCCTACTTTACGAGCTTGATACTTATATCGAGGCATTTAAAAATTACCCGCAACTTCATTCAAGAATCGAAACAGAAGAAGGTTTGGCAAAACTTATTAAAGTTGATGTTTTCAAGCATCAATCTACTCTTTATTTCCCAAATTTAGGCAAATATAAAACTATTAATTACGATGAACTTCAAAATTATATGAAAAACAATAAAGTTTTGCCACCAGCAGAAGAAGATCTACGTAAACTCTTTAGCGATGACAATATCCAAGTTCGACGAGATATCCACGGCGAAGAATACATTGTTGATTAGTTTTGCACTATGAAAAAAAAGCAAACTCCGCTTGTGCGGCAATATAACCAAATCAAGGAACGTTATCCTGATACAATCTTGCTCTTTAGATTGGGCGACTTTTACGAAACTTTCAACGAAGATGCCCACATTACCTCTCGTGTTTGCGGCATTGCACTCACAAAACGAAACAATGGCGCCGACGGTGATATGCCACTTGCCGGCTTCCCTTATCACCAACTCGATAATTATTTGCCTAAGCTTGTGCGTGCTGGTTATCGTGTCGCAGTTTGCGAACAACTTGAAGACCCCAAACTTGCCCGCGGCATCGTCAAACGCGATGTTGTCGAAGTTGTTACACCCGGTGTTGCACTTTACGAAAAAATTCTGGATGCCAACAAAAATAATTATGTTGCGGCTTTATACCTTTCACAAGCCAAACACCGCAACAACACTGTCGGGTTCGCTGCTATTGATATTTCCACCGGCGATTTCATCACAGCAGAAATCCCATTCAGCCAAGCAGCTGACCTTCTCGAAGGAATTGTGCCTTCGGAGTTGCTTTTGCAGAAAAGCCAAGTCGTTTATTTCCACGATTTAATTGATAAGCTTACTTTTAAGCCTTCAATTACCAAAATTGAGGACTGGTTCTTCGATCTTGACTTTGCAGAAAAAACGCTGACTGATGTTTTTCAAACTAAGACGCTCAAAGGTTTTGGAATAAATGATTTAGTTGAGGGAATTATTGCTTGCGGTGCAGTCCTTCATTATGTGAAAACTACTCAAAATGGCAACCTAAGCCATTTAAAAGGCGTGCGTCGTCTCAATCCAACCAATTATATGCTTCTGGATGCCTCCACTCGCCGAAATCTTGAAATTACATACTCCTTTTCTGGTTCGCAAGACGGTGCTCTAATTAAAGTGCTCGATAGAACTGTAACTGCAATCGGTAGTCGCCAACTCAAACATTGGATTACTCATCCACTTAAAGATTTAGATCTAATAAATCGCAGGCTCGATGCTGTCGAAGAATTATTCGATAAGTTCGAAGTAACCAAATTATTGAGACAAATTCTCTCGCAAGTTTCTGATTTAGAACGCCTTTCGGCAAAAGTCGCCTCCGGGCGTGCAAATCCTCGTGATTTGATCGCCATAAAAAATACGCTCAAAATTATTCCCGAGCTAAAACAAGTGCTTTGTGATTTCAAAGCGAAATTGATTACCGAAATAAATAAAACGCTCCATCCACTTGATGAGTTAGTTCTAACAATTGAAAATGCTCTCATTGATGAGCCAGCTGTAAATTATGGCAATGGCAACATTTTCCGTCAAAGTTTCTGCGAAGAGCTCGATGATTTTGTCAATGCTAAATATTCTGCAAAAAAATGGCTCTCTGATTTCCAAGAAAGCGAACGCCTTCGAACAGGTATATCTTCCTTGAAAGTAAGTTATAACAACGTTTTTGGATATTACATCGAAATTACAAATCCACACAAAGACAAAGTCCCACAAGATTACGAACGCAAACAAACTTTAACCAATGCTGAACGCTATACAACTCCTATTTTGAAAGATTTTGAAAGTAAAATTCTCTCTGCAGAAGAGAAAATACTCGAATTAGAACAAAGGCTCTTTGCTGAATTGCGTATAAAAGTACTTTCAGAAGTTCCAATTTTGCAGCAAAATGCTGAAAAATTAGCTGTTTTGGACTGTTTACTATCGTTTGCAACTGTTGCAAAACAGCAGAACTACACGCGCCCAATCATAGACAATAGCGAGACACTCGAAATTGTTCACGGTCGGCATCCCGTTGTGGAAACTATGCTCCCACAAGGTGAGAGCTTTGTCCCAAATTCAACCAAAATGAATACAACTAACAGCTTAATTCATATTATTACCGGACCGAATATGAGCGGGAAGTCTTGCTATTTGCGACAGGTTGGGCTGATAGTGCTACTTGGGCAGATTGGTTCCTTTGTCCCGGCTGAAAATACGAAATTCGGCATTGTCGATAGAATTTTTACTCGTGTCGGTGCGCAGGACAACATTACAAGTGGGGAAAGCACCTTTTTGGTAGAAATGCAGGAAGCCGCCAATATCATAAACAACGCATCTCGTCGCAGTTTGATTCTGCTCGATGAAGTTGGTCGCGGCACTGCTACTTTCGATGGAATTTCCATTGCTTGGGCAATCGCTGAATACATTCACAACGAGATAAAAGCAAAAACTCTCTTTGCCACTCATTATCATGAATTAAACGATATGGCAGGCAGATACGAAGGTATCCAGAACTTTCGTATCGAAGTGCTCGAAACTGATGGTAAAATCATTTTTACACACAAAGTCGCAGAAGGAGGTAGCGACCACTCTTTCGGCATATACGTTGCGGAAATGGCTGGTTTGCCACAGAAAATTATCCACCGCGCTAGCGAAATAATGCGTTCTTTCGAAGGGGCAGATGATCAGTTTACAAAAGAACACAAACCTGATATAACCAGAATCAGAACGCGCCAGAAAAGCTCTGATTTCAAGCAACTTTCAATTTTTGAATTTAAAGATGACGAATTAAGCCAAAAAATTAAGTCGATTGATATTAACAATTTAACACCTCTTGAAGCTCTTAAAATTCTAAGTGATTTAAAAAAAGAAATTTCATAAAACTTTATTTGTATTGTTTCGTGATTATAATTGTTATTATTTTAAAATTATTTTAGTAATATAAATTTTTAAATGAAATTTAAATCCCTCTTTATATTGTTCCTGTTTTTTGCAACAAATACCAATGCATTTTGGGAAGAAGTTACCGAAATGCCCGAGATGTTTCGCACAAGTTACTGGCTGGATGTATATTTTTTGGAAAGCAATCCCCAATTCGGATGGGTTTGTGGTTATGAAGGGAAAGTTATCCGCACTACTGATGGTGGTCGAACTTGGCAAGGCACAATAATCCCAACAATAAATCAAATAGAAAGCATTCATTTTGCCTCCCCATCTGTCGGCTATTGCTCTGGCGAAGGAAAAATCTTTAAATCAATAAACGGTGGTTTAACTTGGTTTGAAATTACTCCACGTGATGAAGAAGTTTTGCTTTGGGGAACATACTTTGTTGACGAAAATCTCGGCTTTGTTATAGGTGGGAATTGCGTTGGTTATCAAAAATTTTATAAAACTACAAATGGTGGCACCAGCTGGACGCTTTTCAGCTACTTTTATCCAAATACCAAACTTGCTGATTGCTTAGTTTATCCAAACGGCGTTGGTTTCGCTTCAAGTAGTGGTCTCATTTGGCAAACTACGAATATGGGAGCCACCTGGACTGTTTTCAGCCGAACAGGTAATTTTGACTGGCACGAAGAAATAACTCACTTTGGGCGATCTTTTCTTGTACCTTACTCGCTTTCCTGCGATGGAACAACCACAAATCGCGGCGGTGTCCGATTCTCCACCGATATGGGACGCTCGTGGCGCGATTTTGTAACTCAAGGCTCTATGTATGGTGCTTTCTTACTGGATAGCTTGCGTGGCTGGGCTTGTGGCTTAAACCGCTCGGTATATTATACTTCCAACGGTGGCAAAACTTGGGAACTACGCAACTGTGGCATCCCCGTTGGTAAGAACCTCGATGATATTTGGTTCGTTGATGATACAACTGGTTGGCTTGCCGGCGAAGGACTCTATCGTTTACGCAAAAACTCTATCCCTCAGCCACAAGTACTGGTGCTCGGACAAACTGAGATTTGTCAAGGCGATACAGTTACCCTCGAACTCCAAGGCAATTACAAAAAAATAAAATGGTCCACTGGCGAAACTACTAAATCTATAAAAGTTACAAAAAGCGGTAAATACAATGTTTACGTCGAAAATTCAGAATGCGAATATGCCTATTCTAACGATATTGAAATTAAAGTTCGGCAAGCAGATAAAATTATAATCAAACCCAGCAAAAACTCTCCTTGTGTGGGCGATAGCCTTATACTTAAAGTTGTTTCAATCCATCATAACGTTCGTTGGAGCAATGGTCAGACAGGAGACTCCATAATTATTCTTGAAAACAGTAAAATAAAAGTAATTGCTCAGGATGCTTTTGGTTGCCTTGATAGCTTGGAATATAACGTATCTTTTAATCCTTTGCCAACACCTGCCATAAATCCTCTCACAAGGACTAACATTTGTAATGGCGATAGTGTCCTGCTGCAAGCGATACCTAATTTCCCTGTTGTTCAGTGGTTCGATAGCTCATCAAAGCAAATTGCAACTGGACAGTTCTTAACTATTCGTGAAAGTGGCAAATTTTATGCCTTCGTTATCGATCAAAATGGCTGCTCATCGGCAACTGAACCTATCGAAATTATAGTTCGCAACGACACAAATCGCCTTATGCTTGCCACCGAATTTAAGAAAGAATTTTTCATTGACTCAGTCCGTTACCCGCACTTTGGGTGTGCAAAATTTAAAATTAAAAACATCTCAAAATATGATTATGTAATAGATAATCCTTATTTGTTCTATAAATTATCTTTTTCAGTGCCGCAAAGTCAGTTCCCGATTTATCTTGCAGCTGGCGAAGAAAAGGAAATCGTTGTTTGCTACTCTCCACGTTCGCTAAACTTCGAGCGTGATACTTTGCTCTTGCCAGATGTTTGCAACGATCACACGCTACCGCTTGTTGCTTTCGGTGTGCCGAACAGATATTTGAACTCAACGCGTTGCGATGTAGAACTGCTTTTGAAAACAGTTAAAATTAACTCTGGGAATAATTTTATTACCGCCTCTCCATATCCAAATCCTGCAAGCAAAATTGTTTATATACCTTATACAATGATTAAAACTGGCGATATCCTCAATATAGAAATTTATGATTTGCTCGGAAATAAGCTTGCTAATGGAGTTTGCAAGGTTGATTACGAAGACCAATTAGGTCAAATTTCCATCGAACACGGTTTAATCGAAATTAATGCAAATTCTTTAAATCCTGGCATATATATTGCTAGAATTTCATCAAGCACAAAAACTGAATTAATAAGATTTATTGTGCAATAATAACTTGTTTTTTTTCTTATTATTATATATCTTTATCGACTTTTATTATAAACAATATACAAAATTATATAAAAAGTGATTAAATGAAGCCTCTACGTGTTGCATTCCTATGGCATCAGCATCAGCCATATTATAGGTGGGAAAATGAGTTCATTTTGCCATGGGTTAGAATGCACGCTGTGAAAGATTACTACGATCTACCTTTTCTATTAAAATCATTTCCAAATATAAAGCAAACTTTTAATTTCGCTCCTTCCTTAATGATACAGATAGATGAATATTTAAGCAACAAAGTAAAAGATAGAGTGCAAATTCTCTCTGAAAAGAGACCTTCTGAACTTTCACAAATCGAAAGGGAAGAGCTTCTTCGGCAATTTTTTGTGATAAATTTTGATAATTTAATCAAGCCAAATAAAAGATACCTTGAACTTTATTTGAAGAAACAATCAGAAGAGGATTTTACAGATCAAGACATTTTAGATTTGCAAGTTTGGTACAATCTTGCCTGGATTGGTGAAATTTCTAAACAAGATGAAAAGATCCAAGCTTTAATTCAAAAAAATCGTGATTTTACCGAAGAAGATAAACAATACGTTTTGAATTATCACTTGCAGGTAATGAGCAAAATAGCTCCACTTATGAAGGAACTAAAAGAGCGTTCGCAGGTGGAGATTTCCTGCTCGCCCGAATATCACCCAATTTTGCCACTTCTTATCGATAGCCGTACCGCTCTCGAAAGTTTGCCCTGGTTGGATTTATCGGATTTAGATTATCGTTATCCAGAAGATGCACTCGCACAAATCAAATTAGGTTTAGAAATTTATAAATCAAAATTTAATGAATACCCCAAAGGCGTATGGCCCTCGGAAGGTTCTTTTTCGGACGCAACTTGTGATATGTTAGCTCAAAACTCAATTCAATGGGCTGCAACTGATGAGCAAATCCTACGTGAAACAGCAAAAGATGCTTTCTACGATACGCTTAAATTTTTCCCTCAAATTTACAAAAATCCTGAAAGCAATACTGAACTTAATCTTATTTTCCGTGATAGATTCCTTTCCGATCGCATCGGATTCGTTTATTCACAATGGGATCCAACAGAGGCAGCCCACGAATTTTGCTCGCATCTGGATAGCATCCGCAACGAGCTTGTTCGCCTTCACGGCGAAGAAGCACTCGACTATGCAGCCGTTACAGTCATATTAGATGGCGAAAACTGCTGGGAGTTTTACCCTGAAAATGGCTTCCCTTTCTTAAAGGCTTTGTTCGAAAATTTAAGCAACGAAGAAAAATACAAAACAATCACTTGCAGCGAAATTTTCGAGCGAATTAACCCCCAATATACAAAAGTTTTCAATCACATTCATGCTGGTTCTTGGATTAATGCCAATTTTGCAATATGGATCGGGCACCGCGATGATATCACTGCTTGGAAAATGCTCTCTCGAGCTCGTGCAGAAGTCGAACTCAGAAAAAATCTTCTCGATAAAGAACTCTATAATCAACTTATGACAGAAGTCTATATCGCAGAAGGCTCTGATTGGTTCTGGTGGTATGGTCCCGAACATAATGCACCTAACAAAGCAGATTTCGATGTGCTTTTCAGAAAACACATTCAGAGAATTTACGAACTTCTCGGATTAGAAGTTCCCCTCGATGTCTATTCTCCAATTTATTTAATTGATACTTTCCAAAAATATATAGCCGCAACTAAACCTATTTTCCCGCGTTGCAATGGAAAGCTATCCGAGCAAGAAGAATGGGAAAATGCCGCTCGATTTAATACAGCTGGCACTATGACAACTATGCACCAGACTGGCGAATTCCTCAAACGTCTGTTCATTGGAAATAATTCCACTGCTATATTTTTCAGATTTGAAATCGAAAGAAATCTCACAGACAATGATTTTATCGAGCTGCGCTTAGACGGTAATTATTTTATTTTTATTTTCAAAGATAAAATCGATATCGTTAATAAATCCGATTATATTTGCTTGCGAAAATTAGCTTTCGGTGATTTTGTTGATTTAGCATTTGATTTACACAAAAAAGATATCTACAAACTCGAAATCAGTTTAAAAACAAGTGCTAATCGTAATATCATAGATTATACAAAAGATGCTCCAATTATCTACTACTTAGTTTAGCCCGATGAAAAATGTTCTTAAAACGGAAATTATCAATAGATACAAACCATCCGCAGATTTCATTTCAAATAAATTTCAAACAAAGATCGATATTGGTATAGTTGCCGGAAGTGGCTTTGGAGAATTCTTCAGCGACTATGAGCTTTTAGGCGAAATTAACTTCAAAGAGATTCCAAATTTCCCACAAACAACTGTTGAAGGTCATTCTGGAAAACTTCTGCTTCTAAACATAATGGGCAAAACGTGTCTGGCGTTCTGCGGGCGATTTCATATCTACGAAGGCTATAACCCAGTTGATATTGCATCGCAATCCATCGTTTCATTTTTGCTCGGTATCGAGCGTATGATTTTTACAAATGCCGCTGGCGGAATTAACCATTATTTCCAGGTTGGCGATTGTGTCCTTATTCGCGACACAATCAATATGCTCTACCATAGCGATGGAGAATTATTTGTTGAATACTCGAAAACACATAAAATTTTCTCATCAGTATGGATCGATAACATTACTAAAATTCTACTAACAAAGCAAATCCCTTTTCAAGAAGGCACATATTTAAGCACAATAGGACCATCCTACGAAACACCAGCCGAAATTCGCTTTTTCCGTCTCTTAGGTGCTGATTGCGTTGGTATGTCAACAATTTTGGAAGCCTCAGTTGCAAAAAAGCTTGGTATTAATGCAATTGGTTTATCGCTTATCACAAACAAACTATATGAAGTGCATCCTCGTAAAGTTTCGCACAATGAAGTGATTGAAGCAGGTAAAATAGCAGTACCCAAGATAAAATCGATTATAGAATCAGTTGCTTGCTTTTCTTCAAATTAATGAATTAAAAATTAAAATATACTTATTAATTTGAAATTAATAAATTTATGACACAATTTGTAAAGTAAATACTTATCTTTTTCGTTAAGTAAAAAAACAGGAACACAATATGAAGAAAATTTTACTGATTTTTATAACTCATTTGCTCTTAATTAGTTCGCTGCAAGCAGGGAAAGAGATTGAATTTAGCCGCGAGTTCACTCTCTTGACTTCGCAGCACGCTCAAGGCTACCTTAAACCTTTATTCACAACCTTGGGCGAAAGTTTTAATTCGGGGCTCTACACTAAAGCTGATTACAAAAAAACTTTTAGCCTCGGATTTGACATTACTGTAATGGGAATGTATATCCCAACAAACCAGAAAACTTACGACGCTGAACTACCAGATCTCTATGGGAATACCTCCGTTGTACTTAATGCAATTAAAAAAGACGGAAAACTAATTGAAAACGTCCGTGGCACTTGGCAACAGCCAACAATTTATGGTGGTCGATCGCAACCAATTTTTGCGGCACCTCAGAACAACTTCGAGCCAGATTCGTTCTATCGTTCTATTGCTTTCATCGAAGGTAACAACATCAGATTTATGTCCGGATTGCCTGTCCTGCAAGCTTTTATCGGATTGCCAACTCGCACTCAAATTAGGGGAAGATTCTTTAGCGTTCCGATCGATGGAACAAACTTTACATACTACACAATTGTTCTAAATCAAAACATTGATAAAATTTTTGGGCTTTTCGCATCTGATAACCACTCGCTTGCGTTACATTTTGCTTACCACTCAATGAAACGATTGCCGGGTTTTGAAATTACATCTTTTGCTGTTGGAACTCACTATAGTTACGAGCTTGCCAATAATTTATATGCAAATGCTGGTATGCAATACGAAGATCTAAAAGGAAAATTCCGTGCAATCAAAGAGCAATCAGATGATTTAAAGAAAATCAAAAGCCCTTATCCTGAAATTAGAGAAGCAAGACCTTTTGAATTCGATATTGAAAGCTTTACAAAATTTAGAATTGGCGGCGGTTTATCTTATAAATTAGGTCCAATTGAACTTACTGCCTCTGCTTATTACGCCTCCCAACCTGTTCTATCAACAGGGCTAACTGTTTACTTGCTCGATTTCAAAGAGAAAAAGCCTGCTCCGCCACCTCCACCTGCACCTGAACCAGAACCTATACCAGAACCTGTTTTTGCAGAAGAAGTTTCATTTGAACAACCTACATTTGAGCAACCTGAAGTTAAGCTCGAAGAGAAACGAACTCTCCTGAAAGCCGATATCCAAGCTTTTGCACTCGAAAATGGCACCGAGAAACCGCTTTTGGTGATAAAAATGGAGGAAAATATATCCAAGCACATATCACCTTTGCTGCCGATGGTGTTCTTCGACGAAAATTCCGCCGAAATACCTGCACGCTACGAGAAAATTACTCCTGATTCTGCAAAAAAAATGATTCCAAAGGATGTTGCCGAAGGCAATGCACTGGATGTCTATCATAGAATACTTAACATAATCGGTATGCGTCTTAAAAAATATCCTGATGCCAATCTTACTTTAACTGGAACTAATTCGGGCACTCGGGCTGAGAAAAACAACACTCGGCTTTCTCAATCGAGAGCCGAATCTATCAAAAATTATTTAGTTAATGTTTGGGGAATAAATCCAAATAGAATAAAAACTGTTGCTCGAAATCTGCCAGCTAAGACATCAAATTCAAAAGAACCTGATGGTATTATGGAAAATCGTCGTGTTGAAATCTCCTCCGATGATTGGGATGTTATTGCACCGTCAGTTATTCAAGATACAGCAAGAATTATACTACCGCCAATTTTACGATTCCGCCCCAATGTTGAAAGCCAAGCAGGTATTGCTGATTGGAGACTTATTGTTTCTGCAAGCGCCCGAAAAGTTAAAGAAGAAAGTGGAAAAGGTGATATAGTTCTAAAAGATTGGTACGTCCAAGATGATGAAACTGCCAAAGCTCTAATACGCAACAATATGCAGTATAATTTGTCTGTAACTGATAATGAAGGTAATAGCTTCTTAACCGATGTCCATACTTTACCTGTCGAACTTAAAACTATAAGCAAAGAAACTGCTAAATCCGGCGACACTATTACAAATATCTACGATTTGATTCTATTCGATTTTGATAAATCAACCCTATCGGGCGATAATATGAAAATCATCGATATGATTAAAAAAGAAATGCCTCCAAATTCCATTGTTAAAATTGTAGGCTATACTGATAGAATGGGCAACGATGACTATAATGCTCGGCTTTCGCTTTCTCGTGCAAAATCTGCTGCACAAGCTTTGGGACGCCCCGACGCTATAACCATTGGCTCGGGCGAAAGCGTTCTGCTTTACAATAACGATTTGCCCGAAGGTCGTTTCTATAGTAGAACCGTTATTATTGAAGTAAAAATCCCTGTCAAGTAGGAGAATTATTATGAAAAAGATTTTATTGCTTTTACCTTTCCTTTTATTAGGTGGTTGTTACCAAGACACAATAAATAGTTACAGCACTTTTACATTCCAATTTATAGTAAATTTAAATACAATTTATTTCGATAGAATGGCACCAAGCGTTTCGCTTGATTTCACTAACTTAAACAAATACGATGAGTACCACGAAAACAAAGACAAAATCTCAAAATCACAGCTTTTACAATTCAATTTCTGGATCGACTCTCTTGTTTTAGAAAATAATCAACCATACGATCCCAAAAAAGACAATCTTGAATTTGATTATGTTATCTACTCGCTTGTGTTTGCTCGCCCAATTGCTGGGAACGTTACTTCTGATGACCCAAATGACTTCGAGCCTGATCCCACTATTCAGGAATTCGAATTAGGCAGATTTACAAACGCAAATGTTCGTGATTTTTATCGAAAAGCTCATCACATAATAGATATTCCTCCGCAGATCTCTGATCAAATTGGGCAGCAATTGCTTACAACTCCATACTTTTACATTAAAACAAGTTATGGCAAAGTCAATGGCTCGTTAGACAAGCATCGTTTCCCTTTTTTGAAAGCAAATTTTGATTTAGCTATTCGATTCAAAGTAGATCTAAAAGAATAAAAATCTTTTTTGTCTGTAATTTTTGCATCTATCTAAAATTTTTTCGTAAGTCTCTGCCGTAACCACCTCTTTACCGAAATTTTGTTCGTCTGCTGGGCGGTTACCGTGAAAATCGGAACCGCCTGTTTGCAGAAGATTATATTTTTTGGCAATGGATTTATAGTAATTTCTTGTTGGGTTATTGTGCATAGGATGAAATACCTCGATGCCATCAAGCCCGTTCTTGATGAAACTGTGAAGAGTATCTTCGTCAATATTATTTGCTGGATGCGCTATGACTGCTATTCCACCTGCATTATGAAGTAGCTTTATGCCCTCTGAAACAGGGAAATTAATTTTTGGTTCGTAAGCTGGGGCTCCATCTCCAATATATTTGGTGAAAGCTTCATAAGAGTTTTCGGTAAAACCTGCTGATGTGATAGCTTTGGCAATATGCGGACGTGTAATTGGTGCATCACCTGCGATTTCTAATATATCATCAAAATTAATATTCACTCCTAAGTTGGCAAGTTTATCTCGCATATTTCGAGCTCGCTCCTCTCGAGCCTGTCGCAATTTTAGTATATGCTTTTTTAATGCTTTGTTTTCAACATCAAACCCATAGCCAAGCAAATGATATTCTTTCTCGTTTTCGAAGCAACTTAGTTCAATCCCAGGCAATATTTTTATCTGGTCTTTAAAATTACTTTCTATTGCATTTAAATATCCATCCACATTATCATGATCGGTTATGCTAATATGACTTATTTTCAAACCTATAGCTTTTGAAAGCAATTCGCTTGGAGAAAGCACTCCATCGGATGAATTAGTATGAGTGTGCAAATCTGCAATTTTTTGCATTTCCCTTATCAAATATAATTAAATATTATTTTGTTACTGTAGTAAAAATATCAAAAAAAATGTAAAAATTTTCTATTTTTATCTTTTACAATTCAAAAAATTTTTTAAATTGATATGAATTAAGAATAAAATGTTTGTTAAAAATCAAATTTGTAATGTTTATTACTACATTTTTTTTGAAAACGAATTTCTAAAATAGTTGTTAATTTAAAGGAGTTGAACTCTAATGGTAAAAGCACAATTTTCCACAAAAGCAAAGAAGTATAAAATTGGGATGCCCCATATGGTTGTTTGGGGTGGTTTAGTTATTGCGTTCTTCTTGCTTTTCCAATTCCAAATTATTCCTGTTGGGATTTCTTCTTTCGTTGTAAAACTGTTCGAACCAAGTGGCGACCAACGTGAAAAAATCGGCTTCGTTAAATTTGAAGGTCTTGTTTGGGCGTCCACATCTCTTGAAAATCAAGCCAAACTTCAAGGAAAAGAAGTAAAAATTGCCCGTGAATTCATTAATAGAGAATATATTTTTGATTTTTCTTTCCGTCCAAGAACTGACAAAGAGCACGGTTACGTTAAATCATCCGGCGAGTGGTATGCAAAATCTCCTCTGCTCGGCGAAAACGCAATCATTTTGGAACCTTGGGTTGCATTCTGGTTCTTATCTCTCATATTTTCTCTCGTTCTTGCTTCATTTTTAACGATGTTTATGCCGTCGAGTATTGGTGTTATGGCTGTACTTTTCGATCGTCAAATAGATGCTACCAAAGTAAAATTGCGTTTGCAAACCGGTTTCAGTGATGATGTTATCGAGCTCTTAATTATGCCCGATGACAAACTAAAAGAAAAAGAATTAAGCGAAGTTCGTGGTGCATTCCGTACAATTTGGGAAAGAACCATTACAGATGAAGGCGCCTCCCCTTATCAAAGCACTCGCTTCGAAGATGTTTTCGATGAAGATACAGACATAGTTGTTTTCCGAAATGAAGCTATCTACACACGTATAAAAGAATACTTCTCCGACTTCGTTTTGAAAGAAATCATTGACACTAAAAATGGTCTTATTTGGAGAAGAAATCGCTTGCACTTCCTGCACGGCTTGCGTTTATATATGTCGCACCACTTTACAGAAAAATACGCAAACTTCGTTACTGGTCTTGCTTATGGTGGTGCTGCATTGCTTATCGTTGCTGTTGGTATCCGTGGTCTGAAGTTTATTCCAGCTTCACGTCCTTCAATAATTTTGCTGGCGATTATCCTCGAGTTTACAATGCTTTCGCTCCTTGCGTTCACTCTTATCTATACTGAAGAAGAAGAACGTATGGACAAAATGCTCAAGAAAATGGAAGACGCCAACCGCAGCCAGTTGGAAGCTCTCCGCAGCCAACAAGCCGATATTCACCAGCTTACTAACGCACTTGTAGGGCAAACCTCCGAAATTATCCGTAACCGCGTCGAAAAATCTATTCAAGAATTCGTTACTAGTGGCGATCACGTCCAAAAAATGATTGCTGAACAAATTGCTCGAAATATTCTCATCGGTTTACGTGATAATGATTCCAAAAAATAATTAAAACATTTTAATTGTGATTTAAAAGAGCCCTTCCCGATGCTTTTGGAAAGGGCTTTTTTTTATTGAAATATTCTTCATAATTACTTAATTTTTTGTCTATTTCAATTATTTATTATATTTGTGAAATCAAATTAATTGAAAAATCATTTCAACTATGGAAAATCGTGTTAATATGTCTAAAATTCGGCAAAAAGCCGAGCAACTTCTAAGCAAAAGCGGTCCTATACTCGACGAAAAAGAATTACAAAGCATAAAAGATGCTTTCTATGAAATTCAAGTCTATCAATACGAACTTGAACTTCAAAATCAGGAGCTTATCCGTACTCGATCCGAACTTGAAGTGTTGCTCGATAAATACAGCCGCTTATACAATAACTCGCCCACGGGTTATTTCACTCTAAATAGCGATGGCTTCATATTAGAAGCTAATAACCCAGGAATAAAAATGCTCGAAGAAAATAAAATTACTATTGCTTATAAGCCATTTAGTTTCTACATCGAGAAAAATGATTTAGAGATATTTGAAACTCATCTTCATAAGTTGAAAGAAGATATTACTCGCGATAGTTGCGAACTGCAAATGATAAAACGCAATGGTGAAAAATTTTTTGCTCGGCTCGAGAGTATTTCTTTCAGAAATCCCATAAACAAATCTATTCAAATACATACCAATCTTATCGACATCACGAAAGAAAAAAATCTTTACTATGAACTCCTCCGAAACAAAGAATTCTTACAAATTATTATCGACGCCATCCCCGATCCTTTGTTTGTAAAAAACAGTCGCTCTGAGTATATCCTTCTTAATACTTCTTGCGCAAATTTTATTGGGAAGGACTATGATAATATCATTGGTAAAACTGACTACGAAATATTCCAAAAAGATTTAGCTGAGAACTACCTGATGTCCGATAAAGTTGTGCTCAATGAAAATAAGGAATATATCTACGAAACTGACTATATCGATAAAAATGGAGAATACCACAATCTCTTTGTCAAGAAAGCTGCTTTCATTGCTGATAATAACAAATACATAGTTGGAATAGTTCGTGATATTACCGAACTTAAGCGGATGCAAGAAGAAATTGCAACTCACCGCGATCGTCTTGCTCTTGAAGTTGAACAAGCAACTCAAAATTTACTGCAGATAAATAAAGAGCTTGAAGATGAAATAGAAGAACGCAAATTAATTGAAGCTAATCTGGAACATGAACGTATCCTACTACGCTCTCTTATCGATGCAATCCCAGATTTTATATATGTAAAGGATGCAAATTACAAATATGTTATGATTAACAAAGCTTTCGAAAAATTCGCTAAAAAAGCTGAAAATGAAATACTCGGTAAATCGGATATTGAACTTTTTGATGAACAAATTGCAAAAGGTCTCCTCGAAAAAGATAAATTCGTTATTCAATCAAATAAACCTGCAAGATACGAACACTGGTTTGCCTTTAACGAAAACGATAAACGCGCCTATGATGTTTATAAAATACCTTTTGCCGATAAAGGAGCTCAAATTTTAGGTCTCGTTAGCATTATGCGCGATATTACCGACGCTAAACGTAAATATATCGAAACTGAAAAAGAAGACCGCACATTTAAAGCAATCGCAGAAATTTCAACTGCTCTGCTCGAAAATTATAACTATCGCCACATATTAAAACAAATTGTTGCTACACTTGGAGAAGTCACAGATGTTGACCGTGCCTACATTTTCGAAAAATATTATAATTCCGAGACTAATAATGAAGTTTTTCGCTTAACTTATGAATATTACACCAAGGATTTAACTTCTCAAATGAATTTGCCCGAACTGCAAGCCTTATCCATCGAGGAAAAAATACCTTCTATATTCAAATCGTTATGCTCTAAGCATCCAATTAGTATTATTGTTTCGCAATTGCCTGAAAGAGAACAAGAGCTGCTCGCCGCTCACAATGTTAAATCATTTTTGATTATTCCAATTGTTGTAAAAGAAAAGCTTTGGGGTTTCATTGGTTTCGATAGTGTTAAATACGAACGGAAGTGGACAGTCAAAGAAATTTCCATCCTTTCAATCGCCGCTAACGCAATTGGCTCGGCAATTGAACGTAACGAGGATATGGAACTCATTTGCCAGACAAGCGAAGCAGCAGTTGCTGCTAACAAAGCAAAAAGCGAGTTCCTTGCAAATATGAGCCACGAAATTCGCACGCCTATGAATGCAATTTTGGGCTTTTCTGAACTGCTAAAAGAAGAGCTCGGAAATAATCAAAAATTCGCCGATTATATTAATGGTATTGCTAGCAGCGGGCGCAATTTGCTCGATCTTATAAACGATATCCTTGATCTTTCGAAAATTGAAGCAGGCAAAATGGAAATTAAATACGAGGCTGTTAATCTTCGTTCTGTAATTGATGAAATTAGAGATATATTTGCAATAAAAACAACCGAAAAAGGGCTCGGTTTCGACGTTTTTTACGATGAAAAGCTGCCAAAATCTTTACTTCTCGATGAAACTCGTCTGCGTCAAATCTTATTCAATCTTGTCGGGAATGCTGTCAAATTCACCGACAAAGGTATGGTGCGTGTTAGCGTCGAAGCTAAGGATCCATACAAGGAGGGTAGCAAAATCGACTTGGTCCTAAAAGTTCAGGATACTGGTATTGGCATCGAAAAATCTCAGCAGGAAATTATTTTCGAAGCTTTTCAACAAAAAGAAGGGCAAAGCACACGCAAATATGGTGGCACAGGGCTTGGACTTTCAATTACTAAGCGCCTTACCGAAATGATGGGTGGTAAAATCTTTCTCGATAGCACACCCGGTATGGGTTCGACTTTCACTGTTGAAATTTATGGTGTTCGCATTGCTGCTGGTGTTGATACCAAACACGAGCATAAACAAAAACAAAATATTGAATATAAATTTAAAGAAGGGAAAATTCTGCTTGTTGAAGATGTTGAAACCAATCGGCAGGTTATACAATACTTTCTAAAACCTTATAATTTCAGAATTGTTGAAGCCAATAACGGTCAAGAGGCAGTTGAAATTTTGGAGAAATTTACTCCTGATGTGATACTAATGGATTTGCATATGCCCATTATGGATGGCTACGAGGCTCATAAGGCGATCAAAGCTAATCCAAGCACTTCTAACATTCCAATTATTGCCCTTACAGCTTCTGCTATTAAAGAAGAAGTTGATGAAATATTAAAAACTTTCGATGGATACTTGCGAAAGCCCATTACAAAGCAGCAATTACTCAATGAGATTGCTCGTTTCTTGCAGCATACAGAAGAACAGCAAATTGTTCAAGAATCATCGAGCATATTAAACATACAAAGTGATTTATTCGGAAAAATTAATTCTGAAATGATTGCTGATTTCAATGATAATATTTTGCCAGAGTTTAATATTGTCAAAAAATCTCTCTATGTTAGTAAAATAAAACAATTTGCTGATAAATTGATTAAATTTGGCGATAAATATCAAATCGAAGAAGCTCAAACTTATGGCAAAGAAATTATAAAGCAAGCAAATACATTTAGAATTGACAAAATTATTACGTTATTTAATGATTTTCAGCAGTTTATTAATAAAATAAATACGTTAAATATAAAACAATAATTATGAACGAAGAAATCCATAAAGGCTCTGTCCTTATAGTTGATGATATACCTGAAAATTTGCAGGTGCTCGGAAATATCTTGCTTCAGAAAGGTCTGGATGTCGGTTTCGCAACCAATGGCGAAGAAGCTCTCGAAGCTATTGAATATAGCAAGCCCGATATAATACTTCTCGATATTATGATGCCCGGTATGAGCGGTATTACTGTTTGCCAAAAACTTAAAGCAAATCCCGAAACAAAAGATATACCTGTGATTTTCATTACCGCTAAAGCTCAACCTGAAGATATTATCAAAGGTTTCGAAGTTGGCGCTGTCGATTACGTTACCAAGCCATTCAATTCTGGTGAACTTATTGCTCGCGTTTCAATACAGTTAGAACTAAAAAAATCACGCGACCTTATTGCCAAACAAAATCAAGAACTCCATGAGCTCAACGCAACTAAGGATAAGTTCTTCTCTATCATTGCTCATGACCTGCGTGGTCCTTTCAGCGGACTTCTCGGGCTTACCGATCTTCTATCCCAAGAAGGCGAAACAATGCAAACTGATGAAATTATTGATTTAATTAAGAAAATTCACCAAACTCTAAAAAATCAATATAATTTGCTTGAAAACTTACTCCAATGGGCAAGCATTCAAACTAAACGTCTCAATCCGCAACCAATAAAAGTTAACCTCCGACGCACAACAAGCGATGTTATTAACATACTCCAAACTAATGCAGAGAAAAAAAACATTACTCTCGTCAACGATGTTTTGCCTGAACATTTTGTTCTCGCCGATAAGCAAATGATTACCTCCGTCATACATAATCTTATTACCAATGCGATAAAATTCTCTTTCCCTGCTGGTAAAGTTATCTTGGCGAGTGAAGATGAAGCCGAAAATAAAATCTTACTTAAAGTAATCGATAGTGGAATTGGCATAAGCGATGAAATTAAAGAAAAGCTTTTCAAAATTGATAAACATCATTCAACCTTAGGCACAAACAACGAGAAAGGTTCTGGTCTGGGGCTTATCTTATGCAAAGAAATGGTCGAAAAAAATGGTGGCAAAATTTGGGCTGAACGTAACAAAGATGCTAATGGTAGCACATTCTATGTTTTACTTCCCGAAGCAAGATGATTTGAATCCTATTATTAAATATTTCCTGTTTATAATTTTAATTCTTTTCATTTCTAATATTGATTTATTTGCAAATCCTATAATAAAATCTAAACCTATCCCTTCGCCACGGTTCCCTGATAGTTATGAAATTGGTTTGATACAGTTCACTGGGAATAATTTTATCTCAAGCAATCAACTTATGAATTTCATACAAACAAAAGAAACTAAACGAAGCTTCCCTCACAAAGTGCTACAAGCTTATCTTAACGAAGGCAAAAAAAATAAAGCTGCTCCACGGGTCCTTTTACGTGAAATCAATACTGCTATTAAGTCGCTCGAACACGAAATTAGTTTGTTTAATGAAAAACTTGTTGAATATGATACTTTTGCCTTGCACCAATTTTATAACATACACGGTTATCACGATGTCCGAGTAAGATATATTTTCTTGCCCGATTATGCAAAAAGAAGGAATGTGCTGACTTTTGCTATATCCGAAGGCGAGCGTTACAAAATTGATACAATTGTTTATTTAGGTTTAGGTGATATTGCCCCCGATGTTTCACAAAAAATAGAACAAGCGTTGAAGTATTTGCCCCAATTATTTTATTTCGAAGAAAACTTGCTGAACCAACAAATTACTACTATCTATAATATTCTGCTTAATAACGGATACTATTATGCAACTTATCAAAAACCAGTCGTTTCAATTGATACTGCAAAAAAATCGGACAGCATTACAGTTGTCTTTAACTTAGGCAAAAGAGTTACTTTTGGTAAAATTGTTTTCATCGACTCAACACGCGGGCAACACATAGTTACTCACGAAATGAAGCGTAAACAGCTCGAATTTAATTCAGGCGATTGGTACAGCAGGCAAAAACTTAATGCATCGGTGGAAAATTTACTTACTTTGGGTACTTTCGATGTAGTAGAGATAGATACGTGCTCAAACAGTGGAAATCAAGATACGGTTCTGAACTTCTGCTTACGGACTTCTTACCGAAAACAGCGTGAATGGAGCTTCGCATTGTTTACAAATAGGACGCCACTTACAAATTTCAATGCTGGTGTGGAGGGAAATATTAGCCACAGAAATTTATTCGGTATGGCACAAAGTGGATCGCTTCTTACGAGCTTCTCTTTCAAAGATATTGGTAAAACATTGCAAAATTTCAACAATTTAGATTATGAAATGCTTCTTGGTGCACGTTTCTACCAGCCCTTATTGTGGATCGTTGATAATACAAGAGTTGCTGCATCCGCCAGCCTCAGCTATTCCATACGAAAAGTTTATAACTTATTCCAAATCAACACATTGCAATTACCAATCAGATTCTCGCTTAATTTGCCTAAGAAAACTTTTTTCAATACCGTAAGTTTGGACTTCTCTTTCGAACGCGAAAATCCCGTAAATTTCCCTACTGCTGTTGCAGAAGCCTCCCGCCGGACTACTAATCCAGACGATTCGCTGCGAGTTATAGAGTCGTTCTTTTTGTATAATAATCTCTATCAATATCTAAATGAACCTGATTTTCATCTCTGGACATCAAATACAATTGGATTAAACTTAATCAGCGATAAAAAGAACGATCCATTTAATCCAACAAAAGGCTCTTACACAACAATAAATTTGGATGGTTGGAATGTATTCCTATCGCATCCATCAATTTCTGGCATAGCAAGATATTTTAGAGTGCATCTGCTCCATAGCCAATATATACAAATTTCAAGTAATTTGATATTAGCAGCTAAGCTACGCGCCGGAGCAATTAAACTTATGCAGGAAGCGAATGTTTACGTCCCTATCGAGCGTCAATTCTTTGCTGGTGGAAGCAATAGTGTTCGTGGCTGGACCTCAAGAACTCTACGCTACACCAAAATTACATCAGCAACTTTTGGTTCCAACAGAACTTATGAGTATATGCAGAATTTTATCGGCAATGCAGGTATCTTCGAAGGTAGCTTAGAGTTCAGATATCGATTACGTTATTATCGCTGGATTAATGAACTCATCGCAGAGCATATTAGCAATATTACGTTTACTTCATTTCTCGATTTCGGCAATTCATTTGATTGGTTTATTGGAGTTCAGGATTACAAGCTAAAATTCACTGATTATATTACAAAACTTGCTGTTTCCGCAGGATTTGGTGTTGGCTATATCTCGCCTGTCGGTCCAATCAGACTTGATGTAGCAACTCCCTTATTCGACCCAACTGGCAGAAGAAAAGCCTTTAGCCGCACGGTTTATCATTTCGGCATTGGCTATGCATTCTGAGCTTGTTCATTACGCAACTGCTCTGCTATGGCTCGCTTCTTTACACCAAATACAGCTATTAAAATGCTTACTTCATAAAGTAAAAAAAGTGGTGCTGCAAAAATTAACTGGCTTATAGGATCGGGTGTTGGAGTAACAACCGCCGCAATTATCAGTATCAGAACTATCGAGTGCCGTCTATATTTACGCAGCATTTTTGGTGTAACTATTCCAAATCGTGCAAGCACAAATGTGATCATCGGCATTTCGAAAAGTATTCCCGAAGCTAAAAGTATCATCGTTAGAAAACTAAAATACTCGTTTATGTCTATTATATTTTTTATCTTTTCGCTCCCAAAACTTGCCGCAAAGCTTAGCATTGAAGGTATCATCACAAAATAGGAAAAAATCACACCCGCAAAAAAGCACAATGTCGTAAAAAATGTTATAGTCGAAACCCATTTCTTCTCGTGCTCGTATAGTGCAGGTTTAATAAATGCCCATAATTGATATAAAATAAAAGGTGATGATATTATTATCCCAACAACCAAAATCACTTTAAAATAAAGAAATGGCTGTCCAAATGGTTTTAAATTTTGCAAATCAAGTTTGGCGTTTGTTGCTGGTTGTAACAAAATCAAGTTCATTATATCATCAATAAAAATGCCAGCTATTATGCATCCAACAACTATACCCAGTACAGCATAAATTATCCTTTTTCTTAATTCTTCGACATGATCCCAAAATCCTAATTCATTTTCTTGATTTAATTCTTCTTCCATATTCTAATCATTTTATAATTTTATTTTTTCATACAAAAATAAGTAAAATAATGATTGATTTTATGAAAAATTATTGTTAATTTAAATCAAATATAGTTTTATTAGATACATTATGAATAAAATTTTACTATCGTTGCTTTTGATTGTTCTTGCTACTTCGGGCTGCGGAGTTGTCGAAAGCCCTATTTCAGATGTTTCTTCAATCAAAGTCAGAACTGAAAGTAAATATAAAGTTGATTTATTTAATCAAAATGCCAAAAAATTGATCTACTCCAAAGAATATTCCAATTCAGGCAAATTATTAAAACAAACCGAATATTTTGAGAATGGTAAAATAAAATCAATTTCTCAATTTACTTACGAAGAAAACAAAGCTTACGAAACTCACTTGATTTATGATGAGTTCGGCAATTTAAAATCAACTATCAAAACAATCTCTTTATTTGATGAATCTGGAAAAATTAAAGAAAAGCAAGTTGTTTCCTCCGAAGGCAAACTTGTTAGCAAAGAAATATACTTTTACGATACAAAAGGTAACCTTCTTAAAAAAGTAAGCCAAGATTTACTGCTCGGCACAGAACAATTAACTGAATATTCCTATCGATACGATAGGGGAAGCCTTGTGGAACGCACTGTTAGCGAAAAGAATCCCTATGGTAGTAATGTTTTCAGAGATAGTATAAATTATAAACAAAACGAAAAAGCTCTTGAAATCACCAATTATAACGAAAATGGCGAAGTTCAAAATATAAAAACTTATTTCTATAATAATTACGGATTAGTTTCTGTCGAAATAGAAGCAGACAAAAACGGAAATATACTTAAAAAATATATATACCAATACGAATATTTTTAAATAAATATTCCTGCAAAATTTCCAAAAGTGCTGCATTGCAATAATAATACTACGCTGGATTCTTTTCAGAATTATCCAGTTTTTGTGCTTTGATCAAGAATGTTAATTTGAGCTTGTAAATACATCATAGCACGAACATCCCTGTCTGCAATTTAGCTCCAAACATCGGTATATTTTACTTTGTAATTTAATTTTGCTTCAATAAATCATTTTGTAAATCCAAAAAAAAGTCGTAAAATTGAAATTTGTTTTATGTAAATATTTGTATGTTTAAGTACTTATACGTGAGATAAAATGTTTAAATCATTACCTGAAAAAATATCATATCCAGAAATCGAAAAATCTATCTTAAACTATTGGAAAGAAAATAAAATATTCGAGAAGTCCTTAGAAATTTCAGATAAAGGGAAAATTTATAGCTTTTACGAAGGTCCTCCTACTGTCAATGGCAAACCGGGCATTCATCATATGATGGCGCGCACAATTAAAGATACAATTTGCCGCTATAAGACAATGCAAGGCTACTACGTAAGACGTCAAGCTGGGTGGGACACACACGGCTTGCCCGTCGAAATTGCCGTCGAGAAAGAACTCGGGCTCAAAGATAAATCTCAAATCGAAGTTTATGGCATCGATAAATTCAATGCTAAATGCAAAGAGTTTGTTTATAGAAATATCGAAATGTCCGAAGGTTGGAGCTACCTGACCGAACGTATGGGCTACTGGGTTGATTTATCCAAAGCTTATATCACCTGCACAAACGAATATATCGAGTCGGTTTGGTGGGCATTGAAAACATTCTTCGATAAAGGACTTATTTATCGTGGATTCAAAGTTGTCCCTCAATCTCCAACAATCGGCACACCACTTAGTTCTCACGAGCTATCGCTCGGCTATAAAGAAGTTCGCGATCCAAATTGCTATATTAAACTTAAAATTCTCTCTTCTCCTATTGCTGAGCTTGTTGATAAACACTTGCTTGTCTGGACAACAACCCCTTGGACCTTACTTGCAAACGTCGCAACAGCCGTAGGCGAAAATATTGACTATGTGCTTGTGCGTAACAAACGTCAAACAAAAGAAGGCGAACTAATTGACGAGTTAGTTCTGGCGAAAGCTCGCATACCAGCTTTGGATGGCGAAACTGAAATCCTAAAAGAATTTAAAGGACGCGACTTCTTAGGAACAAAATATGAGCAAATCTTCCCATATTGCAAGTGGGATGATTCTCAATACCCGGATGCTTTGAGTGTTTTGCCCGGCGATTTCGTCTCCACCGAAGATGGTTCTGGTATTGTGCACATTGCACCTGCTTTTGGCGAAGACGACTACGAAATGAGCCGTAAATTCCGTATCCCATTCGTTCAGCCTGTTACTTTAGACGGACACTTTACCGAGGATATGGGCGAGTTCGCTGGTCGCCCCGTCAAAACATTTACCTATGACGACCACGTAGAAGAAGGTGCTGATAAAGATATTATCATTGCTCTTAAATATGCTGGCAAAATCTATCGCGCAACCAACGATTATCTGCATAGTTATCCGCATTGCTGGCGCACAGGCAATCCTATTATTTATTATGCACGTGAAAGCTGGTTCATTAAATCTCCTCAATATAAAGATAGAATGATCGAACTTAACAAGCAAATAAATTGGCAACCAAAAGAAATAGGTGAGGGGCGCTTCGGCAATTGGCTGGAAGAAGTTAAGGACTGGAACTTATCTCGCGACCGTTATTGGGGCACACCGCTCCCGCTTTGGATTAATGAAAACGATAAAGATGATATTATCGCAATTGGCTCAATTCAAGAATTAATGGAAGGCTACTTGGAAGAAAACGGTCAGCTTACTCCACTCAAAGAAGCATCAGTCGAAATTGATTTACACAGACCTTTCGTCGATAAAGTTGTTTTCTTGCGTAACGGCAAAAAATATCGCCGTGTTCACGAAGTTATCGATGTTTGGTTCGATAGTGGTGCTATGCCATTTGCTCAGTTTCATTATCCTTTCGAAAATCAAGAACTGTTCCGCAGCCAATTCCCTGCTGATTTTATCGCCGAAGGTATTGATCAAACTCGCGGTTGGTTCTACACTCTCCACAATATCGCAACTGCTTTGTTCGATAGCCCTGCATTCAAAAATATCATCGTCAACGAGCTGATTTTGGACAAACACGGCGTTAAAATGTCCAAATCCAAAGGCAATGTTATTGATCCATTCGATATTATGGATCGCCTCGGTGCAGATGCCGTTCGTTGGTATCTGTTTGTCAATAATCCTCCTTGGAAAGCTACTTTATTCAACGAAGAAGATATTCTGAAAACTGTTATTTCAGATTTCTTCCGCTCGCTTACCAACACTTATGCATTCTTTGCTTTGTATGCTAATATTGATGGTTTCGACGGCACCGAACCCGAAATCCCTTATGATAACAAACCAGAAATCGATAGATGGATAATTTCTCGCACAAATTCCATTGTTAAGGAATTTGTGAAATTTATGGAAGATTATGAAGTTACAAAGGCAATGCGTCTTATCCAAGAATTCACTATTTACGAACTTTCGAATTGGTATATTCGTAGAAATCGCCGGCGTTTCTGGAAAGGTGAAAAAGATGATGAAAAAATTGCTGCTTATCAGACTCTGAGATTTGTTCTTCAGACAATTGTAAAACTGATGGCTCCCGCTGCACCGTTCCTTTCGGAGCAAATTTATCTTTTGCTTCGCAAGCAAGACGAACCAGTTTCTGTTCATTTATGCAGAATCCCAGATGTTAATAATGACCATATCGACCAAGCCTTAGAGCATCGTATGGAAAAAGCTCAAAAGATTGTCTCGCTTGCTCGTTCCTTGCGCGAAAAATCTAAAATTCGCGTCCGCCAGCCTCTTCGTCGCATCCTTTTACCAGTTGATACACCTCAAGAAAGACGCGACATACAAGCTGTTGCAGATATAATCAAAGAAGAACTTAACATTAAAGACATAGAATTTGTAACCGATGAAACTGCTTCAATTGTTAGCAAACGCGCAAAAGCAAACTTTAAATCAATTGGCAAAAAATTTGGTAAATCTACACAAAAAGTCGCCAATGCTATAAAAGATCTCCCGAGCAAAGAAGTCAACAAATTAATTGCTGATAGTCAATATAAATTAAACATTGATGGCGAAGAATTCCTTATTCTTCTCGAAGATGTTGAAATATACAGCGAAGATATTGAAGGTTGGCTCGTTGCAACAGAAAACGGTATCACTGTTGCTCTCGATACCGCTCTGGACGAAGAACTCTTGCAGGAAGGTATTGCTCGCGAATTCATCAATCGCATCCAAAATCTTCGTAAATCATCAGGTTTTGAAGTTACCGATAGAATTGAAATCTTCGTCTCTGCCGACGAAAAAACAAAAAACGCTCTCATCGCAAAAGCTGATTATATTAAGAATGAAACCTTAGCTGAAAAAATCGAATTTTGCAATAAACAATCTGATTTCGAGGAAATTGATATTGAAGAAGCTATTATATCGGTCAAAATTCAAAAAAAATAATTTGAAAATATAAAAATTATTTATATCTTAATGATTAAGAGGTTTCCGTTATTTTAACGAGTAAATGCAAATTCCCCGTTTTTTCGGGGGCAAGCATAATTATTAAAAAAGAAATCAAACGAAATTTTATTTAATAAGGAATAGATTTATGCCTACAAAGAAAAAAAAGGAAGCGGTTGAAATTATTGACGAAAAACCTAAAAAATCTACCAAAACAGCCGTAGAAAAAGTGGAGAAATCCCCTGATATTAAAACTAAAAGCCAAAGTAAAACCGCAACTAAAGAAAAAACGAAAGATACAGCTAAACAAGTAGCTGCTGCTGTTCCTAATAAACCTAAAAAAGCTGAAAAGAAAGAAAATTTAAAAGTTGAAAAACTATTAAAATCTGAGACTGTCGAAAAAAAAGTTAAAACAAGCCCGGCTAAATTGGCAAAAGCTAAGGTCGAAGTAAACTCAAAGAAAGAACTTGAAACAAAGGAAATTGCAAAATCAAAAGATACTAAAAAAGAAACAGTAAAAGAATCTGAAATTAAGAAGCAGGCAAAATCAAAACAAAAAGTTGAAAAAGAAATACCAGTTGAAAAAGCTCCAACCGTAGAAAAGCCCAAAGCTAAAAAAACTGCTAAGGGCAAAGAAATAGTACCAGAGCAAACAACTGCTGAAATTAAGCAAGATGCTAAACCAAAAATAATTAAAGATGATGCTCTGCTTGAACCAATAAAATTTGATGAAGAAACCCCTAAAAAAACTCGTCAACCAAGAAAAAAATCTGCTGAAAAAAAAGAAGAAGTAAAAGCCATCGAACCAAAGGCTGCCGAAACAATACCTGTTAAAAAAGAATTACCAAAAAAACATCTTGCTAAACCAAAGATTGAACAAAAAGTGCAGGCTGCGCCTCCGAAACCAGTCCCAGCAGCAACAAAAATGCCTGAAAAAACCACCGATCAAGCTGAAAAAAATAAACCAAATGTTCGCTACTCTGATGAAGACCTCGAAATGTTCAAGACAATTATTTTGGAGGCTCGAAGCGAGGCACTCGACGAATTACGAATGCTTTACGAACGCTTGGAAGACCTAACAAATTATGATTTCGCCGAAGAAAGTATGATTTACTCTATGCATATGGCTGAGCAAGGCTCCGAAGCTATGGAAAAAGAAAAAACTTATGCCCAAATTCAGCGAATTAAAGATTATATCAAAAAATTAGATGATGCGTTAGAACGCATTAAAGATAAAACTTATGGCATTTGCCGTGTGTGCGGAATACTTATTGCAAAAGAACGCCTCCTTGCTGTCCCTATTACAACACTTTCGGCTTCATACAAAATTCACCAAAAGTGTCCAGAAGATGGTATTGATCGAATTGAACCTATAAAGCAATAGCTTTAACAATAATTACGGGCGACTCTTGTAGGTCGCCCGTTTTTGTTCTAACAGACTATTTTTTGTCGCGCTCTTCTAAAATATTTAGCACTTCGTTGCATTTCTCTTTTGCACGGGTAACCATTTGCTCAGCTTCGGAAAGAATCTTTTGCTTGAATTCCTCATCTTTTATCCCAGGCATGTTTATAAGTACGTTGCGATAAGCGCCCCAAATGCCAACTTCAAGCGAGCGCGCACCGACTTCTACATCGGATTTCGAAGCTATATTGCCAAAACGTGCACAATCAACCATTGCGTCCCATGCAGTATCGGCAAGCCGCATAGTTGTAAGAGGCACTTCAATAGCTTTTTTCAAACCTTCTTGCATTTTTTGCTCACGATAGGCTTTCTCATCGGGTGTATCTTTGGGAAGACGCATTGCTTCAACGTAATCATTGAAAGCATTAGTATCAGCATCAATCATTGGAATTAAATCTTGCACAGCTTTATGCAACGGTGGAATTATGCGGCGCATTTCTCCATCAAGATGCTCAAACTTTCTCACTCCATACGTGAGCTTCGCAACCATCGCACCAAGCCCTGCACCAATTGCCGCTATTGCAGCCGATGCACTCCCACCGCCGGGTGCCGAAGTCCTTGCTGCAACTTCTTCGATAAATCCACGCACAGTCATACTTGCAAGTGGTTCGTTGCGTTCCTCCTCGATCATATATTCAATTATACGTTTTTTCGGATCAAACTTGGATACTGAATTTAACCCTAATCTATCAATTACAAGCTTTATTTTTTGATCTTCATCAATTATGAACAAATTTTCTTTTTCAATATAATAATCTGCTGCCATCAACATCGCTTCAAGCGGGATTAAACCTACTATTTCCGAACCAGCAACGCCAACTTTAATCTCTTGTGCAATTCGTTTTGCCTCTTCAAATGCGATGTGCGGTGGTGTTACTTTGTAGTTTGTCAAATTAATTGAAATCTGAGCCATATTGTATTCATCTACCCACCAGCCAATAGCTTTAACCTCTTTTAGCAATCCAGGTTGTCCATCACCGCGTCCAGCTTCACGTAGATCCAAAGCTATGCGATGAGCCTGATTGTTTGTACCTAAAATATTTATGTTATATGCAATTAAGAAAAATCTTGCACCAGCAACAGTTGCACCCCACTCGGGAATAAATTCTGCCGGTCCGAAATCAGGCTTCCACTCTGGCTTATGAATTTTCTCTTTGAGACCCTCGTATTCGCCTTGACGAATGTCCGGAAGCCGCTTGCGGTATTCTTTTTCTTGTGCGTATTCATAAAGATAAACAGGTATTCCAATTTCTTCAGCAGCTCGGCGACCAAACTCTTTTGCAAGCTCGACGCATTCTTCCATCGTAACATTAGCAACTGGTATAAACGGGCAAACGTCCAATGCTCCCATTCTCGGATGCTCGCCTTTGTGATGACGCATATCGATCAGCTTTCGCGCTACTTTTGCTGCGTTGATAGCTCCATCGACTATATGTTCAGGCGCCCCCACAAAAGTATAAACTGTTCGATTAGTTGACTTACCAGGATCGACATCAAGCAAAGTGCAGCCCGGTGTGTTCCTTATTGCATCGGCAATCGCTTGAATTACTTCTTCGTTGCGTCCTTCGGAAAAATTCGGTACACATTCAACAATTTTTTTCATAGCTTAAATTTCCTTTTAAAAATCACCAAATTTTATAATTAATCGTGCATAAGGTCGCACATTCCCATTTATGTTTGAATGGCGATAATATCCTAAAATGTAAAAGTTCCTTATAAATTCGTAACCAAATGAAATTGAAGTTGAAAAATTACGTTCAATTCGCCCGCTCAAAAAATCTACTTCCATCGGATCATTCCAACGACGCGTTTGTAGCGGATCTCCACCAGCATTGTAAATCAAGCTGTCGCCTGCGTAAATATTTGCACCGTGCCGACTGTAACTAAAATCCAGCTTTATTGGATAGCGTTCGCCCCACCAATATTTTATAGATAATAGCAGTCTATCTGAATTTGGTAGCAGTATCGAACCGAGCAGTTTCCCATCGTGAACTACTGCGTTTTGCCGATTAAAATGAGAAAATGTATATGGCTCAACTCGCGCATATTCAAAACCTAAATCAAAATTATATATGCTTGCATATTCGATAGCAATATTATATGCCATTTTGTTGCTCCAATATCCAGTGCCGACTTTCTCGAATATTATATCATCCAAAAGATAACTACCCTTAAATTGAAGCCGATTTATTGGACGCACAGTGAAGAACAATCCCATCAGTGAATTATCACGGTCGCGTAAAGCATGTTCAATCGATTTAAGAAAACCAATTGGATTTAAATATGCTAAATCGGTATTTCGATTGGAGTAAATCACCTGCTCGATAAAAGCCAGTTCACCCCAACTCGGGCGTAGCGAAATTTTATGATAAGCCATATATTTAGCAGGAATTTCAGAAAAAGCACCAAGTTCGCTTTTTGCTGGTTCGCCTAAAAGTGATGCATGAATGAAAGAATACTCGAAATTACTAAATTTTGCTGCAAGAGTAAGAGCATCGAATGCTGGGGCAAGATCTGCAATAAAAGTTCGTTGTTCGAGCCCTGCACCTTCGAGCTTTGTCTCGCGTGCAATTGATGCAAAAAAACAACCACTGCGATAATTCACGTGCGATTCAGAGAAATCTACATCATCATTTAGCTTGGTGAACTTTATGCTTTTAGAGTAATATTTTTCCTGTTCTGCAAGAATTCTACTACCCGAAAATAAACGTCCATTCGTTGCTTGTAGATAGTACCCCACTTTATTATCAATCGTACCCCAAAAGCGAACGCCTAATGTGCCAATTATGCTTTTATTGCCACTTTCAAGATCGAACATATTATCTAACATCCAAAGTGGAGCAACACTAACGCTTGTGCTGTCATATTTATTGTGGTAAAATAACTTTTCTTTGCTTGAAAATAAATCGTTTGAAAGAACAAATGAAGTATCGCTTGAACTGAAAAAGAGAACAGTATTTTGCCTTGCTTTTAGCTCGAATTCCGTCAAGTATTTATCAAGTAGTTCCATATCATTATGAGTTAACTTATCTCGGTTCTTGTCTATCATCGTCAGGCATTGCTGAATTTCCATTTTTTGCAAAGGAAGCGAAGCAAGCGATTTGTGTGGGAGCAATCCAATTGCCTCTGCTCTGCTTAAAAAAATATAAACTGGATGACTTATCTGCACGTTTTCAACTTGTGCGAAAGTTGAACAATTAAAAATTAGTGTCAGTAAAAAAGCAAATGCCGTTCTTTTTATCATTTATTTTTTGAAACCCAATATATATTGAACAAAGTTCCAATCACAGCAACTGTTACACTCACAAGCGAAGCAATTGTGCCGTATTTTTGCCATTCAATTGCAAGCGGTACATCTGGCGGACGTGGAACGTAAATTTCATCACCAGCAAAAACCAATGTTTTCTCGTCTCCTTCCGTCCATACACGAGATTTCCCACGAATTATACGTGCACGCTTTTTGGCGGCACCTTGTGCGTAGCCGCCAGCTTTTTCGATATACCATTGCATTGTCTTGCCTTCGTGAAATTCAACATATCCGGGATGATTCACTTGCCCATAAACGTAAACATATCCAGGGTTATCTGGAACTGTTATTACATCACCATCGTAAAGCAAAACATTATCTATTTCGGAATTTTCTTTGAAGGCTTTTACAAAATCACACGAAACAATTTGCTTTTTGAGCATCATATCGATATAAAAACGCGTAGTATCCTCCATTGTAAGATCGCTATATTGGAATGTCGAGAAATAATCTCCGCGATAATCAACGTAAGCATCTATCATCTCTTGACGCCGTGTTATGTAAGCAAGCGGTAAATATGCTTTCGATGTAAAGCCACCTGCATTATTGATTACATCCTTCAAGCGAGTTTTTCCATAAGTGATTGGATAAATACCGGGATTTTGCACCTCTCCACGCACCGAAACAGTTGCAAGATTCTCATATTGTATCTGAGGCAACGAGCCAAAAACAATGCTTGCTCCAGGCGATATTTCAAAATCTTCTTCAAGCAAATTCAAATCTTTGTCAATTTTTATTTTACGTGGACTTTTGTTTGTTTCATATAGCGTAACATTGCCTATGTCGGCATTTTCTCTAAGTCCATAGGAAAAACGCAAAACATAAGACACTCGATCGCCTTGCTTATATGGCAAAACAACTGGGCGATGCACCGCACCGCTTATGGAAATTTTAGGATATTGGTATGGTTCGTAAGGGACGAAAATTTCATCTCCCTCGGAAATAAATGGATCGTATGATAAGTCGCCTGTTGCAACTGCTTTTTCAATATCAACATTTTGCGATGGAAAGTATTTCCGCAAAAGATTTATATTCCTCATTGAATAAAGATTTTCTGCTGCAACGCCTGCTTCGGAATAGTTCTTTGTGCGTTCTCGTGCTTTCGATTGCAATTTTTGAATGGACATTTTCTCTTCTTCGGCAAGCGACTTGTCGGTCGATATTTGGTTTGCAAATTTTATTGCCGTTGAAACTCGATACGATGAAGGCAAAGCATAAGTGCCTGGGAAAAGCACGTTACCACTGATTGTAACAATCACTGTGCGGGCTTTTCGTAATGATACATTAACATCAACTTTTTCATTCCTTTGCTTAAAGATATGTATAAGCGTATCTTTTAACTTCTCGAGTGTCATATTGCGAACAGAAAGCTCCCCTCCACGCGGCAATACAAGCGTCAGGTCTGGTGAAATCATTAGTGGTGTTTCATATGGTATAATTGGATTTACTTGCAGCGATATAATATCGCCAGGACCCAAATAATAATATTTCGGTTCTACAATGTTGCCCACAGGCATCCTGTCTTGCTCTATCGCAGACGTAAGCATCTTATCGGTTGGTGTTTGTAGCTTAAAAATATCTTCTTTTTCAAGCGACGATCCTGACGGCAAACCTTTGAGCTGTGCCCAAGAATGTATATTTGCAACAATCAATAAAATTAGAATGATTGCAATTTTTTTCATTTTCTATCTCAAATAATTATAAATAATTTCCGCAATTCGTTTTGATGCTTTCCCATCCCATAGTTTAGGAATTTGATGTGGATTTGATGAGTTGTCAATTTTTTCATAAATAGTTTTCAAAATAGCTTCTTTCTCGGGATGTACAAGCGTATTTGTGCCAATTTCAACTGTAATTGGGCGTTCTGTAGTGGTTCGTGTTGTAATGCAAGGCACACCCAGAAAAGTCGTCTCTTCTTGAATGCCTCCTGAATCAGTTATTACAAGCGAAGAATTTTTCATTAAATTTAGAAAATCAATATATCCGAGCGGCTCGGTCAAAATCAAATTTTTGTTTTGCCCGGCGATTTCATCCAAACCAAAGTCTGTAATATTCTTGCGTGTGCGGGGATGCACTGGGAAAACAATTTTCTTTCTGCTGGATATATAATTGAAAATATCGAAAAACATACTAAGCATCTCCGCGCTATCGACATTCGTTGGTCTGTGTAAAGTTATTAACACATAGCTGCACTCACTTAGTTGGAGTGTTTGCAATATTTTTGATTTATTTAACTGCTCAGATGCAAAAATAAGCGAATCTATCATCGTATTGCCGACAAAATGAATTTTATAGCTTGGAATTCCCTCTGCTATAAGGTTTTCGTAGCCAGATTTTTCTGTAACAAACAATAAATCTGCGATTACATCCGTTACGATGCGGTTGATTTCCTCGGGCATAGTGCGATCGCCAGAACGGAGCCCAGCTTCTATATGTGCAAGCGGTAGACTAAGCTTTTTGGTTGTGATTGCTGCAGCCATTGTCGAATTTACATCGCCTGGAACTATTACTAAATCAGGCTTCACTTTTTGGCAGACTTCTTCGAATGCTGTCATCACCTTCGCTGTTTGCTCAGCATGGCTCCCCGATCCAACACCTAAAAAAAAGTTCGGGCTTGGCATCTGCAAATCTTGGAAAAATGCTTCGGACATCTGATAATCGTAATGTTGCCCGGTGTGGACGATTATGTGTTCTATTTCATCAGAATATGCTTTAAAAGCACGATCAATCGGTGCTATTTTCATAAAATTCGGGCGCGCACCAACCACTGAAACTACTTTTTTCATACTATATTTTTTTTACTGATAAAAAACAAATTTACAAAAATTGACTGATAAATAATATTAATTAAATCATCATTTTTATATCAATTTTATGTTACAATTGCAATAGTAATATGTTAATGTCTTTATCAGTTGATGGTTATTTAGAAGCGAACATAGAATACCAAGTCATACTTTAATGATCAAATTTTAAAAGATACAGTTTTTGTAAATATGAATTTTGAAAAGTGTTTAAAAAAAGTTAAATTAATGCTAATTAATTTTTCGTTTTTGCGATGAAATACACATTTTTTCTAAAATCAGCATTGCTTTTGCTCTTTTGCTTTTTTCGGGCTGAAGCAACAACATATTCCTCATATTCGGGGAGAAATTTTTATGTGTCTTTTATGCAAAACGAAATTCACTTGAACAAAGATCCGCTTGTTCTTAAAGTTTTTCTAACTTCATTGAATCCAACAACTTACGAAATCATTTTACCAAACGAAACTTTTCGAGGCGAACTTCGTGCCAACGAAATAAAAGAAGTTGATATTCCTACGAATCTTGAAGTTACAACCTCCGAGGTGCCACAAAAGCTTGCTGTGCAAATAAAATCTGAGCAGCCAATAAGTGTATATTGCTTTTCGAGCAAACTAACAACAAGCGATAGCTACTCGGCAATCCCTGTTTCCCGTTGGGGCACAAAGTACATCGTTGCAAGCTATCCTAACGATCAATATGCTTCACCTGACAGAGAAAACTTAGACTCGCTTACTAAATTTGTGCCTCGTTCCAGCCAATTTATGATAATTTCTGCCTATGACGGCACTGTAATAAATTTTGCTCCAAAAGCAAACACTCGCGCTGGCAAACTTGCTGGTTCTAATTACCAAATCACATTGAACAGGGGCGAAGTCTATCTTGTACAATCTTATCCATATCCTCGCGGATTTGGCGATCTGACTGGCACTATCGTTACAGGGAACAAACCTTTCGGGTTACTTTCCGGACACGTTCGCACTGCAATACCACAAACAGCACCTTATCCGTTCGACTCGAAGGATCATCTTGTTGAAATGCTTCCACCAACTAATACTTGGGGCAAAAATTTTATCTCTATACCATTTGGTGTAAATACCAAAGGAGATCTTTTCCGTTTAATTGCCTTGGAAGATGGCACAATCGTCGAAATGAAACGCCCCGATGGTACAGTATCGTATCTGCCAATCAATGCACCGGGCGCTTTCCAAGAAGTGCGAAATTTAAACACACCAATAATATGGTCTTCAAATAAGCCTATTCAAATTGTGCAATATATGCAGCACACTGGTGAATTCGGCGATTCGAAAGAATACGATCCTTCGATGGTTGTCCTCCCACCATTGGAACAATTTGTAAATGATATACTCTTCCTTACACCTCGAAATTACCGTGTTGAAGATCAATTCAAGGAGCATCGTGTTGGCTTAGTTTTCGAAAATTCCGCCCTTTCAACACTTGCACTTGATGGTCAGAATATCACCGCTTTGTGGGATGTTACTATCCAGAGCATCCCTAACACAGATTATTCTTGGACTTCTATTCGCTTACGTGAAGGTCGTCATCAATTAAAATCCCTTACTGGAAAGTTTTCTGGTATTTTATATGCTTATGGCTTCCACGATTCCTATGCTATGTCGCTCGGTAATTCGCTCGTCGATCCTATCAATCCCGATACTATCCCACCTAATATTAATGTTACAGAAAATTGCGGTATAATACACGGTAGCGTAAGCGATTTTCACAATAAAAATGATCTTGGGCTCGATTATGCTTATGTTGTGCCTGAATTTACTACAAATTACGCTTGGAATATTTCTGAAATATCCGACACTGCTTTTTTTGCTACTTTTTCAGCTCATCCAATTGATATAACAAAAGATGCAAGGATTACTATTGACTTCTTCGATAAAGCAAGCAACCGTTCTCGTTACACTTTTCAATATTACGGTACGAAAATCAACCATATAAATTCATTATCTTACCCAAATACAGCATTAACTGGCCAAGATTGCCATGCTTTCTTAGTTACAAATAACAGCAATAAAGTAATAGAACTGCTTGATATTAATATCGACAGCGATGAACGCATCAGCTGGAGAACAGATAAACAGTTGCCTTTTAAACTAAATCCCAATGAGAAAATTAATGTTCAAGTTTGCTTTACACCAAATGGTGATTCGAGTGCCCTCGATGCAAATTTGATTTTACAATATGATTGTAATTACACAACAAATGTCAAGCTCGATGGTAGAGTTTTTGCACCACAGTTTGAGCTTTTCGGTTGGGATTTTGGTAAAGTTCGCTTAGGAGAAACCACCGAAGGTTATGTGAGGCTTGTCAACACTGGCAACACAAACATAATCATAAATAATATTCAAGGTTTTGAACCATACACTGATTTCAAACTCGAAGCTATTACTTATCCAATAACTCTTACCCCGAGAGAAGAGCGTACTTACAAAGTTTTATTCACTCCAACCGCACGCTTCCTTTATGATTTTATGATTACAGCATTTAATGATTTTGGTCTGAAAAGTCAGGCAACAATTGCAGGCGAAGGAGTGGCTCCTGAGGTGAACAGCTTGAAAATCGATTTCGGAAGGAAACGCGTCGGTACAACCAATAGTTTAAGCGATGTGCTAAAAAATTCTGGTAATGATACAACACGTCTTGCCTTGCAATCGCTCGTGGGGAATCTTGATGATGGTAATTTATCGCTGATTCAATCATTAAATGGACGTACTTTGCAGGTGGGCGAGCAAATCACACTTGATTTTGAATTCAATCCAACATCGACAAGCGATTTTGCAACCCAAGCTGAATTCCTTTGCGATTGGTCCTTGCATCCACCAATCACAATCGAGCTACAAGGCGTAGGCACTCTCCCACAGATAACTACATTCAATCATCGTTTTGATACAACTCTTGTTTTAAAACCTGTCGATAGCCTTTTGCTTGTTATTTCGGCAGCTGGCAACGAAGAACTAACAATTGATAGTATAAATATTTTGGGCGGTGATATCACATCATTTATTTTTAATAAATCAGAATTCCATAATTTGAAACTTACACCTGGCGAAAATAAATTTATTAACGTACGATTTCTTCCTCATTGGGCTGGCGAACACCAGCTTAGCTTCGAAGTAATCAGCGATGCTCTCCCTAATTATGAACGTAAACGTGATACCGTTGTATTATCAGGATTTGCTTTGCCCAACGACACACTCGATTACGAAATGCTCGTGCAATTTGATAATCTGCATGCTTGCAAGCTTGCCTCTGGCAACATCTTTATCAAAAATAAAGGCAATATCAATTTAAATATTCAATCTATTATTGTCAATTTAAGCCAAAACAATTTTATTTTATCGTTTAATACAGATCTGGCATCTATTCTTCCATTCAAATTACCTCCTGACAGCAGCTTGACTATACCTATAAGCCTCTACGCTGAACGCAACACTGGCGGCAGCGCAACATTCGAGATAATCTTTAACGACTCATTAAGCGAGATTTTGCAAATAGATATTTATCCTTTTGTCTATGAAATCGAGCTCATCGAAGCGAATCCTTTGCGCGTAACCCCTGGAGATACTGTTAGTTTGCACATTCACGGACGTTTCCCGTATGGTATTGATACAAAAATTGCACCTAAAATTTATTTAAACATTGATCGCTTCCTCTTAGATTTAATTTCAAATTCAACTAAGTTTTTGCTAAAAAATTCCACATCCGAACTTGAAATTATCGCCCAAGTGCAAAAAAATAAAAATAGAATTGATTTAGCTCTAAGTGTGGATTCTCTTATTATCACCGAACAAACGGATTTTTATTTTACTTTGCAATTCATAGGATTATTGAACAAAGAAGATTCAACAAATATAAAATTAGAACTCAACGCAGATAATTGTTTCGAGCCGCTCGTAAGCCCAATACCTGTAAAAATTATCAACGTTTGTAATTTTCCCTTGCGTCCGATAAAATTAATTACTAATTTGCCATATTTAACTATAACTCCAAATCCAATTTTGGACGACATAATCGTGGAGTTATATTTGGTTGAAGATGATGAAATTAGCCTATATTTGGCTGATATGCAGGGGAAAGTTATAAATTTGGAACAAGGCAAAGCATTGACAAAAGGTAAACATATATTGAAATACAACACACAGAATTTTTCAACAGGTGTGTATAATTTAATTTGTGTTTCAAAACAAATAAAGAAAAATATTATATTTATAAAAACTAAATAGTAGGTAGAATATGAACAAACGGTTCATTTTACTATGTGTTGGGATAATAGGTTTATCCTTTTTTAAATTGAACGCTCAAATGGATTTAGCAGACCCTCTTATGCCGGTTGAAAAAAAGCCAAATTTTTATTTAGGACCCGTCCTGGGATACAACAAATCAATGCACACAGTTGAATTAAAAACTTTTGCTCAAGATCCTCTCTGCCCAACATTTATCGATGGTTCTTCAAATGGTTTCTTCGGTGGCTTATCATTTGAATATTTGTTCGGCGAAGCTGAAACATCAAACTCTTCTATTATCGCTCGCTTGCTATATAACAGTATGCCAGCATCAATGGAACAAAATGATTTAGATTTGCCTACAAGAGTTATTCAAATCAGTGGTAGAGACACAGTAGAAACAATCGAATATACTTCAATTATTCATAAAAATGAAGTCAAATATAATTTAGTTACTTTCGAAGTTATGTATAAATTCAATCCTATTTACGGAAACGGTTTGGGCTTGGTTGTCGGTCCAACATTCGACTTTGCGCTTACTAAAACGCAAGAACAACGTATGGATTTAATGCGTCCGCTTAATGCACAATTCCGTCGCGATCCCGATGCTGCTGCAAAAGGTTATCGCTACGAAAACAACGATCGTTCAATTGTTATTCAAGATGGCGACATCCCTAATTCGAGTGCTTTCCGTTTAGGTTTGAAGTTCGGTGTTCAATACGAAGTTCTAATGAAAGGCGGTATGTACATTGTCCCATCTGTGCATTACAACTTTGGCATTACAAATTTAAACAGTGATTTCGATTGGCGAGTAAATGCATTACAAATTGGTGTGGATTTGAGATTTTCGTTCATCAGCTTGTTCTAAAATAAATTTTATGTATTTTCAAAAAGAGAGCTATTAATTGCAAGAATAGCTCTCTTTTATTTTATTAATTTTTGAAAAATTTAGCGGATATTGTTAATTTGAAATACAATATAAGAACTAAAATTAAGTTGTAATTTTATGGAATTATTTAATCAAATAAGTCTTTTCAATCAGAATAGTTTAAATAATATTGATATTAATTCCAAAGAAGAACTATTAAAGTTTATCAAAGATTTAATTAAAATTGAAGATATACAAGTTGTAAAAAATAGTCTAATTAAACTTAAAAAATTAAATAAAAACAAAAAAATAGTAAATGATTATTCCTGTTTAGAACAAGATATTGAACAAATGATCGAAAGTTTAACCTTAGAGAGAGTAAGATATTATTTAAATAGGTTGATTAAAAGTTTAACACAAACTAAAACGTCAAATGTAAACGACTTAGATCTTAACAAATGGAAACAATATGACGACATTATCACCGATAGCCTTTGGATACTTGAAAAGCGAGACACAACAGGTGCTCACAATGCTGAATATTGGGGAAATTTTATACCACAAATACCTAATCAGCTTTTTAGAAGATTTACAAAACAAGGAGAGTGGGTAATTGATACTTTCCTTGGTAGTGGTACAAGCCTTATCGAATGCCGTCGTCTTGGTAGAAACGGTATAGGTATTGAACTTCAAGGGAAAGTTGTCGAAATAGCAAAATCAAATATTAATAATGAGATCAATCCATTCAATATTAAAACTGAGATTATTCAAGGTGATTGTCTAGAAGTTGATTATAATGAAATCTTGAAAAATAATAATTTAAAACATGTACAATTTATAATTATGCATCCACCTTATTGGGATATAATTAAATTTAGTGAATATGAAAACGATTTTTCTAACTCAAAAAATTTACAAGATTTTTTAGATAAAATTAATTTACTAGTGTCAAAAACTTATCCAATTTTACAAAAAGGACGACACCTTGCTTTTGTAATAGGCGATAAATATTCTAATGGGGAATGGATTCCTCTCGGTTTTTACTGTATGAACGAGATAATGAAAGCTGGTTACAAACTAAAATCAATAATTGTGAAGAATTTTGAAGAAACACGTGGCAAAAAAAATCAGAAAGAACTATGGAGATATAGAGCTTTGCTTGGTGGTTTTTATGTTTTTAAACACGAATATATTCTACTTTTTAAAAAGGACTAATTATGAATTTTGTTGATGTTAAATTTAAAATTACAAATGAAATAGCTCATAATATACTCTCTAATAAAAAAATGCAATATATTACCTCCAAAAATTAAATTATCACCTTCATACCAGTGAATTAGAAAATATTCGAGAGAATTATAAAGCAAATTATATTTGGGGATTAGTAGAAAAATATTGGGATTATTCTTTATGTAAAAGTATAATAAGAAATATGTTTAAGGAAACCCCAAAATACAAAAATGGAAAAGAAGCAGAACAAACTATTAAAAATTTATTACAAGAATGGGAAAAATTAAACTTAGGAGAAATTTCTTGGCCTTGTTCACAAGGTGATTTCGATGGTTTTGTTCAAAGAATAAATAGTCTAACGGAAGATGGTACAATAAAAGACGAAAAAATTAAAATTGCAGCTGTTAAATATAGAAGATTAAAAGAATTAAATACTTTGAGAAATGATTATATAGAAACTCTTATATTTGAAAAAATGAAAATATAATTCCCACTTTAGAACACAAAAAAGGTGTTGATTTTTTCATTAATGGTATTTCTTTTGACCAAAAAGTTGCAAAAAGCCCAACAAAACAATTTATGAATGATTTTGCTCCTGATTGGAAAGAATACGCAATAAAAAATCCACAAATTGTTGGTCAATATCTTTATAAATATCAAGATGAAGGGCGTTTTGGTTGGGAGCCAAGATTATTTATAGTTTATTTAGACGAAGATATTCAACCTGTTGATATACAAAAAATTATTACTAATATTGATTTAATTAATCCCTATACAATAAATTTCGATTTTGTTCATAAAATTATAGGTCATAAAACTTACCAGACTAAATGCTTCGTTATTTTAATTTACAAACAATACCATTAGTTCAATTTTATTTAAAATAAGCCTTTATGTTTATAATAAATTTACAATTTAAATAAAAGCCACATTTTCAAATGTAGCTGTTGTTAGAAAATTATATTTGTTAGTATCTAATTCATTCCTGCAGGTTTTTTCCCAATATTATTCTTAATACGTTCCAGCATCGCAAGCTCTAAGATACCATTTGACCGCCAAAAATGCACCTTGCCAGTTACATAGCTTTCGAAACCGCTCATCTCAGTTGTCATCACAAGATGAACATTGTTCTCGCCTTTTTCTTGAACGATGAACTTGTACTGAAGACGCCCGTTATCCCATTTCCCTGCTCGAATAAATGGCATATCAAGACTGTACTCCTTCAGTACGTTGAAAGTTGTATCTCCCATCGAGAATACGCAGAAGTCCGATTGCACCACTCCACGATAAAAACCTTCATCGTTTATACGTGTGTTCTTGTTTTGCACTTGGCAGCCAATCTCTTCTAATGAATAAAGCACAGCATTCCATATCGTTTCAAAATTACTTGTAAAATCTTCCTCATACTTCTCTTTATAGAATTCGTAACCTTTTGGCACCTTTTGCTCTTGGGCAAAAGTTGGTATTGCTAAAACTAAAATAAATAATATCACTAAGAACTTCTTCATTGCATCTCCGTTGAAATAGTCTATAATCAATTTAACGAAAAATCAACACATTAGTAACAAATTTACAAATTATTTAAAATTTGTAATAAGTTCCACTCCGGAGCTTGTGCCGATACGAGTTGCACCAGCTTCTATAAGTTTCAAAGCAAAATCAACCGTTTTAATACCGCCCGAAGCTTTAATTTGAACCTGCGGCGAGCAATGCTTCCGCATTAGCTCAACATCTTCGACCGTTGCACCTATTTTTGCAAATCCAGTGGAAGTCTTTATGAAATGCGCTCCTGATGCTGAAACTATTCTACAAGCTTCAATTTTTTCCTCTTCGCTTAGCAATGCCGTTTCTATAATCACTTTTACTAATGCTTTTGCTTCATCGGCAAGGCGAACAATTTCGCTTATCTCTTTTTCTACATAGCTCAAATTGCCAGATTTAAGCATCGAAATGTTTATCACCATATCCAGTTCGTTTGCTCCACCAAGAATAGCCATACCTGCTTCATAAAACTTAACGTTGGATGAATTTGCACCCAAAGGGAAACCAATTACAGTTGCAATATTTATTCCTGTATCAGTTAAGAGATTTTTGCAAACATCTATAAAGCAAGGATTAACACATACTGCCGCAAAATTATATTTTATTGCCTCGTGGCAAAGCTTTCTTATTTCCACCTCCGTTGCATCAGCTCGCAGTAATGTATGGTCGATATATTTTGCAAACTCTTCTTTTATTTTTGGTAACATTTTTAGCTCCCTTTGTTGAATTTATTTTCTAAAATATCTTTTAATTTTTCCATATACCATTGTGGTGTGCTTGTAGCTCCGGTAATTCCAATTGATGAATACTTTGATAGCTCCTCAATCTTAAGTTCCTCAATATCTTCAATAAAAATTGTGTTTGGATTAGCTTTATTTGCAATTTCGTATAAAATTTTACCATTAGATGAATTTCGCCCAGCAACGAAAATTACAAGCTCGTGTTGTTTGGCAAAATCAATCAATTTCTGCTCTCTTCGAGAGACAAATTTGCAAATTGTATTTTTTGTGATAAAGTATTCATCAAGTTTTTCCGCATATTTTTCTTTGAACAAATTTCTAACTTCATCGGATAATTTGCAAAAGGTGGGTTTATCCATAGTTGTTTGCGAAATAAGCACTGTTTTGCGATTTATATCTATTTTCTGCTTTACATCCTCGATTGATTTCACAACAAGGCATTCATCGTTGCAAACACCACGCAATCCAATAACTTCTGCGTGATCGTGTTTGCCAAAGATTACTATCTGCCAACCTTCATCGTAAAACTTTTTAACTGTCATTTGCAATGCTTTGACAAGCGGGCAAGTAGCATCTATTAGCTGTATGTTGCTCTCTCTCGCTTTTTCGTAAGTAGTAGGGGGCTCTCCGTGAGCACGAATAACTACAACCGAATTTTTCTGGTCGATTTTATCAAAATCCTCTCTTGTGATAGTTTGTAAACCTTTTTCTGCAAGACGTTCGGATTCTTTCGGATTGTGTATAATTTGTCCCAAAACGTAAACTTGCTTGCTGCTGCATTCTCCAAGTATACGCTCCACTTTATCGATTGTTTGCACTACACCCCAGCAAAAACCTGCTGAGCTATCAATGTTGATTATCATTTATTTACCTTATTCTTCTCAAATTTTTCTATTAATGATTTTGCGGCGTCTTTATGCATCATACAATTAATCATCTTTAATTTAACATAATCAAGATGATAAAAGTAATATCCTTTGTTTTCGCCATTGCGAGCACCGCTCCCTGAATCTTTTATCAAAAACCATACATCCTTTGGCGTTTCTTTTATCCCAACAATATGAATTCCGTGATCATCACCCGTTGTGCCGTTTGAAAAACGAAATTGGCGCGCGTAATCATCGATATAAGCCGAAGGTATATCGTAAGTTGGAACCATCGCTACATCTTTAAACGAGTAGTATCCGCTTTCAGATACATCTCCGCCAATAGCAACTGAATATCCGCTTTTTACCGCATTTTTGATTGCTTCTATAAAATCCTCTACTGGCACATTCATATAAGTATCGCAACGCCACCAGTTATCAGGCACATCATACAGTGCATTTTTCCAGAAACCTTCTTGTAATAGCGACATCAAATCAATATAATCGTTAGGATTAACCTTACAAACGTTTTTAAGAAATTCTTGTGGTGTGTATTGTTTGCCTTCGAAATTAAATATTGTTGGTGGAGTGCCCATATACGAATTCAATATACTTTTGATTGTCGCAAGCACAACTTCTTCATTCCAGAAACAATTTTGCTTAACAAATTGCAAATATTTATTCATTTCTTCAAACATCTTGCTGTGGTTATGAAATTTTTGTCCTTCTTTCATTCCCGAGTATGCTGTCGCAGGGACGCAGCCGTATTTCTCGAATATATGCTTCAATGCATTAGCTTGCGAACCCTCCGCAAATGTCGAGTTGCCCTTTTCTTGAACAAACCGCCGAGCTTTTTCTATATATTCCCAATAAACTGTAAACATTTCGGATAGTTTAATTTTTTTGCCAGTTATGCGGAAAATTTCACTTTCGAAAAATGAAGTTGCCGCAAAGCTCCAACAAGTGCCTGTTGAACCTTGTGATATTGGCTCATTATGCCAAATTTGCTTAAACTCACTCGTTGATTTGGGCAAATCAATGCCTGTAAAATCCATTTTAAAATCAAGCTTCTTCTGTTTGGGCTTGTTTTCGAATTCGCGAATACCTTTTTCTATTTCCTCCCAATATGGATTTTTGTATTCCATCATTACGCCTTTATCTCGTCTTTCTTGCGAAAAGGAACTTAAGCTAACAATACTCATAAGCATCAAAATTGCTATTATTTTTCTCATTTTATCACCTTGAATTTTTGAATTAGTTTTCCCAAAATTAAGAAAAAAATAAAAATATAAGCTTATAAATTTAAATTTTAAAAAACTAAACATTCGATAAAATTCACTAAATTTGTATTGGTAATTTAATGTTAAAACTATGTATAAAATAAAACTACCCGATTTCGAAGGACCTTTCGATTTGTTGCTTTATTTCATCAAACGTGATGAAATAAATATCTACGATATTCCTATTTCGAAAATCACCGAAGAGTTCCTAAATTACATTCGCATTATGAAATATTTCGATTTAGAACTTGCTGGCGAATTCATCCTCATGGCGTCCAACCTTATGTATATAAAAGCACAAATGCTTTTGCCACGAACAACTAACGATGACGGAGTCGAGCTGGACGACCCACGCAAAGAACTTGTGCAAAAAATACTCGAATACAAGCAATTTAAAGATATCTCTTTCGAGCTTGCCCAACGTGCTGAAGCAACTCGTTACCAATATTACCGCGAAATTTTCGACGCTGACTATATGCAAGCTGAAGGTGGCAATATCTACAAAAATGCTACCCTTTTCGATTTAATGCGAGCTTTCCAAAATGTTTTGCAAAGAGCCAAACAATCAGCTCAAATATATGTCGTCGAAGTTTTCAATGTTACAATCGATGAAAAAATCTCCTATATCCAAGAACTCTTAAAAACAAAACCCAGGCTTAGTTTTTACGAAATTGTCCGCAACCAAACAAAACCACATATTATTGTAACTTTCTTAGCTATTTTGGAAATGATGAAATCTCAGCAAATATTTATTTTTCAGGAAGATAATTTCGATGATATTTCAATTTCACTACGTTCAAGTGTTAATTAAATTCTATTGGATGTGATTATGCAAAAAGCAGAAAACTTATTTTTACAATTGCCTTATGAAGAGCAAAAAGCTATTATCGAAGCTATAATTTTTGCAAGTGATGAAGTAGTTACTTTCAAAACGCTATATAAACTTCTCATTACAAATGAAAGTGTTCCACCACGAGAAGACTACGAAGATAAAAAATCAAATGAGCTTACAATAGATGACGAAATTGCCGCAAGTATTAATTTTACACCCGAAATCCTTGAACAAATGATCCGCGATATTAATCAGGATTTAATCAATACTGGTCGCCCATTCCAGATTGTGAATTATGCGAATGGTTACCAATTTGCAACTCTCAGCCATTATGGGCAATATATTCATCAATTCCTAAAATCAAAGACTAAAAGACGTCTTTCGCAAGCAGCTTTGGAGACACTTTCCATTATTGCATACCGTCAGCCAATCACAAAAGCCGAAGTCGAACAAATTCGTGGTGTTAGTTCAGGAGAAATAATTAATTCGCTTGTCGAGAAAAATTTAGTTCGCATCGTTGGACGCAAGGAAGTACTTGGCAAACCATTACTTTTTGGAACTACTCAGGACTTTTTGAAGGTGTTTGGTTTGCGTTCGCTCGAAGAATTGCCCAAATTGCGTGAAATTGATGAAATTGCCGAAGAAATGACTCAGCCACAAAAGGAAAGCGACGAACTTACTATAGCTATTACCAAAGAAGAAGCCGATAAAGTTTTACGCTCTTCTAAAAATTTTGATTTTAACAATAATGATGAATAAAAAATGAAAATAATATTAATAATTATGTTGTTTATAACAAATTTAGCTTTTTCCCAAACTCCAATGCCATTTGTGCAAGATGGTAAAGTTGGCTATATCGATTACACTGGTAAAATCGTCTTAGAGCCGAAATTCGATACACCTTTTCATAAATTATATCTTGTATTTGGCACCGATTCTTTCCCGTCTTTTGATTTCCCACAGTGGGCATATTTTTCCGAAGGCAAGGCTACTGTTCGGATTGCAAAAAAGCTGTGGTTCTATACATATGGATATGAATACGCTGTTATTAACGAAAAAGGTGAATTTATTTTTGAACCAAGCGATGATATTATCGGTTCTTTCCGTGAAGATATTGCGCCATACCAAAGTTTGCTGAAAACATTTGAATATAAATATGCTGAAAAATTTGGGATGATTAACACAAAAGGTGAAATATTCATTGAGCCGCAATTTGATTATATTTCGCATTTTTCAAATAACAGAGCTCTTGTAATGATGAAAGATAAATATGGCTATATTAATAAATGTGGCAAGGTCGTAATCCCTCTTAATTTCATCGATGCAGGTATTTTTACCGATGAGCTTACTTTTGCTAAGCAAAATAAATTGTATGGCTATATTGATACATCTGGTAACTTCGTTATACCTGAAAAATTTGCAACTGCTTACAATTTCGTAAATGGGATTGCACGCTATTTTGATGGTAACCTTTTCGGCTACTTAAAGCTCTATAAAAGTGGAGAATATATTAACATAAAAAATCTTACTGATAAAAAATTCTTAGATGCATATGATTTTTCAGAAGGAATTGCCTGTGTTCGTGATTTCAGCAAATATTATGGCTATATCAACGAACAAGGCGAATACGCCATCGAACCTAAATTTTTATATGCCGCACCTTTTTCTGAGGGGTTAGCTGTTGCAAGCGAAGGGAAACACTTCGGCTTTATAGATAAAAACGGCAATTTTGTTATCAAAGCTGAATATGATTTCGCCCAAAATTTTAGAAATGGAATTGCTAAGGTATGGAAAAATAGAAAATTATACTTCATAAATAAAAATAATCAAATAATTTATTCGTTTAATCTAAAGTATTAAATTTTTTGGTGTATAACGAAGTTTCCTTAAATTATCTAAAATATTTGTTGTTTTTTTTATATAAATTTTATATTATTGCATAATATAGGTTCAAGGGGATTATTAAGTTTCGCTGATTTCATAAGTTTAAATGGAATAAGTTATCAATTTTAGGTAATTTATTTATTGTTCAACTGTTATTTATTGAAACTAATGTTTTGATTTTGTTAAAAAATTAGTATTATATACGAGTGTTACTTTACTTAATTAGTTTATTTTGTTAAACAATGAAAAAAAAATCTCATATAGTTTATTTAGTTTTACCATTTAGGAGCTTTTAATGAAAAAATTATTTCAACGTCTGTTTTTGTTGGGCGTTGTTGCAGTTCTTGCTAATTTGGGACTGCTTGCACAGGTTCAAATTGGACCTATTAACTATACAACGCTCAAAGCCGCCTTCGATGCTATCAACAGCGGTGTGCACACAGGAAACATCACCGTGTTGGTAACAGGCAATACGGTTGAAACTGCCACGGCAGTTTTGAACCGCTCTGGTTCGGGTGCAGCAAGTTATACTGCTGTCAATATCTACACTGATGGTAACGATACAATTAGCGGTAGCGTTACTCCACTTGTACGTTTTGCAGATGCCGATAACATTACAATCGATGGACGCGTCGGACAAACCGGTTCGACTAACTCTCTTACATTCCAATCAACCAACACTGGTGGAACTGTTATCTGGATTGACTCTACCGCTGGTGGTAACGGTGCTAAGAACATTCTCATAAGAAACATCAATATACTTGGTGCTTCTGCTACAACTACAAGCTATGGTATTAACGTATCATCTTCCTCATCACAAACTACTGGCGCTCCAGGCTTTGATAATATACAAATACTTTACTGCAATTTTGCCCGCATTTTCTATGGTATAAATATCCGTGGTGGTTCAGTTGCTGCACAATACGCAACCAATATCGTTGTTCGCTTCAACAACTTTGGGCAAAATGCTACTGCTAATATGTTCAATTATTATGGTATTTATATCGGCTATGCACAAGCCCCAATTGTTCGTAACAATTATTTTTCATACAACACAACTACATTACTTTATTCCATTTTTTTGAGTTATGTTAATAATGGTAATGTTTCTGACAATACTTTAGAAAATGTTATTGGCTCTTCTTCAATTTACTTAATATACAGTTCTTATGGTACAGGATTAATTGCTAATAACAATGTGGCGAGAAACATTACTTCAAGTGGTGGTGCTTTCTATGGTGTTTATGATTCTTATACTCCATCTGCAACTATTTCAAATAACATTTTTGAAAATATAAATGTTACAAGCACTATTTATGGTATTTATATTTATTTATCCAGTACTACTCCATATGGTAGTGCTATTGTTCAGTCAAATACTTTAAGAAATGCATTTACTACAGCAGGAACGGTCTATGGTATTTATACTTATTACTTAAATAATGCTACTATCAATAATAACAGAATAGAAAACGTTACAGGCTATTATACTCTTGCTGGTATGTATTTTGGTGCTTTAACTAATTCAAACATTAAAAATAATATTATCCGTAACTTAACTCAAACCTATGCCTCAGCAGGTTATTATCAAGCTGGTATGGTATTTTTGAGTAATTGCAATGGCGATACAATAGTTAACAACGAGATTGCAAGAATAACAGGGATGTCAACCCAAGTAAATAATGTAATGTATAGTCCAAACGGTATTCAGATACAGGGTGGTACAAATTACGCAATATGGCATAATTCGATTTATTTAAATGGCACGCATCCAAATGCAACTAATTTGTCAACTGCTGCATTTGCACTAACAACTACTACAGTTACAGGATTAAACATACAAAACAACGTTTTTGCTAATTCTTATGCAAGTTCGAATGCTTCTTCAAAATCATATGCTATTTATATTGCTGGAACTGCTAACCTGACAAATTCAACAATAAATTATAATGATTATTATGTTAGCGGTGCAAATGGCGTACTCGGTTACCTTGGAGCAGATGCAAATGATTTAGTCTCCTGGCAGGGTTTATCAGCTCAAGACCTAAATTCAATTTCCGCTAATCCAATATTTAATAATCTTACAAATTTAAGACCATATACAGGATCGCCACTCCTGGCTGCTGGTACACCTATTGCCCTTGTAACAGATGATATAACTGGTGTTACCCGTAGCACTACTGCTCCTACAATCGGTGCATACGAAGAAGCTGGGGACTTTGATGTTCCAGAAGTAACTTTCGTCGCTTTACCGAATATTGGAGCCGGTGTTCCATCGCACACATTAGTGGCAACAATAACTGATCTTAGTGGTATCGACACAGTTAATATGCCACGCCTGTATTATCGCAAATCTTCCAATGCTAATACTTATGTCGATAATACCAATCAAACTGATGGCTGGAAATATGCAGTTGCAACTGCTCTCGGTGGCGATCAATACCAGTTTGTGATTGATCATAACCTTATATTTGGTGGCTTAGCTCTAGGCGACACCGTCCAATATTTCATAGTTGCAGCTGATAATTTCACAAATCCAAACATTGGTGTTTATGGTGCAACACTTGCTAACCAAATCACAAACGTTGCTTTAACTTCTGCCAATTTCCCCGCAACAGGACTACAATATTTTTACAGAGTATTGCCGTCGTTTTCTGGTATTGTTGAAGTTGGTGCCGGGCAAACTTACACAACTTTGACTGGCGCAGGTGGATTATTCACAGCATTGAATAACGCTGTATTAACTGGAAATCTTACTATACGTATTGTATCTGATATAGCAGAACCTGGCACATTTGCCCTTGGTGAAATTCCCTCCAGTGGTGGTACATTTACTATTACTATACGTCCTTGGGGTGCTCCACGTACACTTTCATTTAATAAAACTGGTGCTTGTTTAATGTTCGTCAGCACCGACCGACTAACTATCGATGGGCGTCTCACTGGTTTTACGGGCAATGCTCTTACTATAACTAATGCTGTTCAAACCGCTGTCCATCAAGTTATACACATAGCTGGTACTAATACAAATGGTGCAACAAACATTACGATACGTAATGTTAACATCGTAGGTGGACATCCAGCTATCAATAATACTACAAATACCTACGGTATTCTTGTTGCAACTTCAGCCATCGGTCAGGTCCCAACTAACCACAATATTACACTCCTTGAAAACAACATTAGTCGTGTTTATTACGGTATCAGAATTATGGGTGCTTCTCCTGGTCTTAACGGCATTACTATTGGCAAAAACTTCATTGGAAATGATGTTGATTCTATGACTGTTGTTTTCAAAGGTATTGCTCTTGAAAACACAAATGCAGCTCAAATCACCTACAACACTCTAAGAAATATCAAAGCAAATGCTTCGATCAATATTGCAGCCATTGAACTCACAACTGGTAATTTCTATAATACTTATATTTATGGCAATAAAATCCAAGGTGTTGCTAACCCTGCATCCGGTGGTTGGGGTGCTTATGGCATTAATTTTGCCGTATCTACAATATATAACACCTACATTATAAATAATATGATTTCTGACGTTACAACAATGAACTATTCAACAAGCAGCACTATATATAATCCATTTGGTATTAGAGTTGCCGGCGGTATTGGTTATTACGTATATCACAACACAATTGATATGTCCGGTACAATGGCAAATGTTGGTACTGTAGCAAGTATGAGTGCCTGTGTGCTTGTGACAAGTACCGCCGTTGATTCTGTATTCGTAAGAAATAATATATTTGTCAATAGAACTATACATAATATTGCCGGTTCTCGCTCTTTTATATATTACTTGCCTACTACTACCTGGGCTGGAATAAGATATTGCGACTATAATCACTATTTTATTGGTGGTAATTATCCATTCTTTGCTTTTTACTTAAACCAACTTATAAATACATTTGCAGCTTGGAAGGCAGCCGTTACTCCAATCGACTCAAACTCAACTCATAGCAACGTCTCGTTCGTTGGTGTTCGTAATGCATATCTTGGTCTTGGATCGCTCGGTAATCCTGATTTAATTAAACCTACATTTACAGGTATGCCAGATGAAGATATAGACGGCGAATTCCGCGATCCAGTTGTTAACTACGCAGGTGCTGATATCGCAGTTCCTACGGGTCTTGTCATTGCAGAAGATTTACCATTTACTTTGCTCAAAGGAGGAGATCCATTTAGCTTAACCTTCTTGCCTCAAATTACAGGCTTTGCAGATGAAGTTAATCGTGGTACAGGTATCGGTGATGCTGCTGGCTTCACTTATGAATGGTTCTACAACAATGCTCCGCTCACAAGCACTCCTGGTGTTCGTGAAGTAAACAGAAACTCAGTGGATTTCATAAATCCTGCAGCAAACCTAAGTGGTGATTACTATGCTACTGTTTCCTTCGGAACTCTTTCTGCTACAACAAATACTTGTGCTTTGTCAATAGATCCTCTGCTGCCAACTCTTGTTGCACCAGCAAACGACTCAGATGACAGACCTCTAAATGTTACACTACAATGGACAAGCGTTCCAGCTGCAACATCTTATCAAGTTCAAATTTCAACATCCCCATTATTTACAACAACTGTATTCGATACTATAGTAACATCAAATTCAGTTATTCCAAGTAATTTGACGTATTTAACAACTTACTTCTGGCGTGTAGCTGGTCGTCAGGGTACAACAGCTGGACAGTGGACACAGCCATGGGTATTTACAACTCGTCCTGCAATTTATCCTTGCGTGCTTCTCTCACCAGCCGAAGGGCAAACATTCGTTGAAGTTAATCCTGAACTTACGTGGCAGTTAAACGTTGATGCAACATTCTATAGAGTTCAAATAGCTTCTGATATTGCTTTCCAAAATATAGTAATGGATACCACTACAATTAATAATTTCTATACTTCTCACGTTACATTACAATATTTAACAACTTACTACTGGCGCGTACAGGGTCTCAATCCACCTTATGAAAGTGAATGGAGCATTGTTCGCTCGTTCTTTACACGTCCAGCAATTTATACTCCAACTCTTGTATTCCCAGCAAATAATGCAACAAAAATTTCAACTAATCCTATACTTCGCTGGAATGTAGCTAACGGAGCAACTTCATACAACCTTGTAGTCTGGAAAGATTCAGTTGGTACTACTCCAGTTGTCAATACAGTTGTTAACGATACTCTTTATCAATTGCAAAATCTTTATGGCGAAACACCATATTATTGGCAAGTTCAGGGGCTTAATCCAACTCATCAATCCGAATGGTCAGCTATATGGAAATTCACAACTAAGAAAATTTTCTGGGGTCCTGTTTACCAGGATACAATAACTGTAGGTACAGGAACTTCAACTGCTTCTTATCCATTCTTTACGTACTATATGGATTCCCGTATGCAAACAATAATTCTTGCATCAGAAATCGGGAATCTTAGCGGTGCTATTATAGCTATCGCATATAATGTGGCTACTAATGCAACTCAACCAATGTATGGATTCACTGTAAAAATGAAGAATACAACTGCAACTGCTGTTGGAACTGAGTTTGATAATGTTGGGCTAACAACTGTATACTACAATAATGGTGAAGTTGTATCCTCAACTGGCTGGAAATATTTAACTCTCCAAACTCCATTTGCTTACGATCCAACAAAGAACCTTCTTATCGATATTTGCTTTGACAATACTGCTTGGACATCTAATTCAACTGTTTACTCTCACACGACTACAGCTAACTTAACATTACACAGATTTGCAGATTTAACTACTGGCAATGGCTGCGTTGATCTATCGTCTGCTAATGCAGGTGGCGTTTATACTAACAGACCTAATACACGCATTGTTGGCTATGCAGACGGTTGGCTAAGTCCTAAACAATATTTGCCACAGAACAATGCAGTTAACGTTCTGCTTAACCCAACAAGCTTCGTTTGGGGCTGGCTCGAAGATGCATCATCCTATCAAATTCAAGTAGCAACAGATTCCAGCTTTACTAATATTATAATTGATCAAACAACTGTCGATACTACGCTTGATGTTACAACTCTATCATATATTACCACTTATTATTGGCGAGTTCGCGGTATTAATATACACCAGAACAGCGTTTGGTCTGCAACTAGGAAGTTTACTACACGCCCAGCAATATTCCCAATTACACTTGTTGCACCACTAAACGGCGCACAATATATCCCAATGACACAAACATTTATCTGGCGTCCAGAATCTAATGCTACACAATATCAATTGCAAGTATCTACTACTCCAACATTTGTATCGACATTACTTGATTATACAACTACTGACACATCTTATACTTTCACTACCATTCCTAATGCTACAATTTACTGGCGTGTACGTGGCTTGAATGCTACTAATACTGGTGAATGGTCAGCAGTCTGGTCATTTACAACTATTCCAAACATTTATCCACCAATACCAGTTGAACCATTCAGCGGAGCAACAGATTACAACCCAAGCCCACTATTTGTCTGGACCTCAATTAGCAATGCAACTGGCTATTCATTCGAGCTTGCTGCTGATCCATTGTTCAACACGTTAATAGATAGCTATACTGGTGTTGATACAACTTACCGTGTTTGGGGGCTCGAAGGTGGTACAACTTACTACTGGCGCGTCCGTGCATTTAATTCAACTGATGTAAGCGATTGGTCTGGTACTTCTTCGTTTACTACTATAAATCAGGTTGCTGAATTGCAACTTGGAACTATAGGAACTACATCAAGCTGGACATATCCATTTAACCGCTGGTATAATTATAGTACTGCTGAAGTGATTTATAATCAAAGCAATTTCGGTACTGGTACAAAAACAATTAAATCAATTGCATTCTATAAGATGAGTGGTACTTTATTAGGTGATATCTTAGATGTACGTATTTATATGCGTCATACCACAGATTCAGTTCAAACAATAGGTCAAGTTTTAAATGCAACCACACTACTTCCAATTGCAACTGATTACCAACTCGTTTATACTGGTTCATTCCCGAACGATTCTACTACAGGATGGATGAAAGTTGATTTAGACTCTCTATTTATTTATAATGGTAATGATCACTTAGAAGTTTTATTTGTTAAAGGTTATCAACAATATCAATCAGGATATCCTTTTTGGGCTACTTCACCTACAACACTTGTTAGTTCAGCTTATAGTTATAGCGATAACGTACAACCGACAGCTACTACAACCTCTGAAGCTTACATTCCAGTTACTCGCTTTGAGTTTGTTGCATCATCGCTTGATGCACCGGTACTGCTTTCACCACCAAACAACGATATAAACCGCCCAACTACAAACAACTTGGTATGGGATCCAAATCCTGTTGCAACTCGTTATCGTGTGCAACTCTCGGATAATGCCAACTTTACTAACTTACTTGTTAACCAAGTTGTAACTACAACTAACTACGTTGTCTCAGGCTTAGATTCAGGTACAACATATCACTGGCGTGTAAAAGCAATCAACGATACTGCTACTTCTGCTTGGTCAGCTGTTTGGAAGTTTACAACTGCTTATCCACCATTGACACAGCCAGTATTGGTATCGCCACCAAACAACGCTGTAAATATTATCTATACTCCTAATATACCATTACAATGGCAAGCAGTTCCTTATGCAGTGAACTTTAAAGTGCAAATATCACTTGACTCATTCCAGACTGTTCTTGCTGAAGCAACATTTGCTGCGAGCATTACTCAAGTCTTCTTCACTGGTGCAACTCCTAATACGACATACTACTGGCGTGTAATTGCAACTAATCCAAGCGATACCGCTATATCAGATATTTGGAACTTTACTACTATTCCGTTGGTTACTCCGCCAACGCTTGTTTCACCTCCTGATAGCACAATGAACGTTCCTGTAATGGCTACGCTCACTTGGACAGCAGTCAATCCAAGCATTGGTTATCACGTTCAAGTTACTGCAATACCAAACGTTTTTGCAAACTTAATTGTGAACGATACAGTTACAACAAACAGCATCACTGTTCAATTACAACCAAATACTGAATATTGGTGGAGAGTTCGTACAATCCGCACCGATACAGTTTCTGCTTGGTCAAATGTGTGGTATTTCAAGACTATTGGACCTGTAACACAAACCTTCCCACTTGTAAATGGCTGGAATATGATAAGTGCAAATGTTGAACCGTTAACAAACAACATAAGCAGCTTGATGCAACCGCTTTCGGGCAACTTGCAGATATTGCGTAACTACACAGGTCAGGCATACGTTCCACCGTTTACAAACACATTATCGACTTGGAACAAATATCACGCATATCAATTACGTATGACAACCTCGCAGCAATACGAAATACAAGGCATGCA
>Ga0308407_1000023_pt1 | contig 158906 bp, 126 predicted proteins | sample HotsprSampleMSe2_FD_203476 | JGI IMG/M metagenome (GOLD analysis project Ga0308407, IMG submission 203476) | Hot spring phototrophic mat microbial communities from Mushroom Spring, Yellowstone National Park, Wyoming, United States - 20060911_MSe2 ...
TAATATTCAACTCCCCAAAAACAACCAGCTGCAAATATTGCTTTTTTAGTACGCTTTATGTTTTCATATGGTAAGAAATCCATCGAAAGCGAATTTACACAATGTCGCACATTCTTTTCTGTTAAACCTTCACCTTCGAAAATGTGTCCCAAGTGAGCACCACAATTAGCACATAATATTTCAGTGCGAACACCATCAGCATCTAGTTCTCTTCGAATTGCGCCCGGTATTTCATCATCGAACGAGGGCCAACCGCAGTGCGAAGCAAATTTATCGCTCGAACGGTAAAGTGCTGCGCCACATTGCTTGCATATATAAGTGCCTTTCTCAAAATGATCATTGTATTTGCCTGAAAACGGTCGTTCTGTAGCTTTGTGAATTATTATTCGCTCTTCTTCTGGTGTTAGAGTATTTGGTTTCATTGCTCTGTACTCCGTAATTGAGTAATTTAGTAATATTTGTAAAATGAAAATAACAATCATCATCATAATTTAAAACCTGATTTTTTTATTTAAAACGATATTAAGATATTGTAATTGTTTATGCTACTCTAAAATTTATTTTATTGTGATATTAAAAATGTGCAATTCTCATTTTTTATTTTATAAAGAAAAAAATGTATTTTTGAAGTTCGATTAATTTCAAAAATCTTTTTCATTGAAATATGTATTTAAGTAAACTCGAAATAGTAGGTTTTAAATCTTTTGCTCAGAAAACAATACTGAAATTCAACGGAGGAATTTCGGCAATTGTCGGACCAAATGGCTGTGGTAAATCGAACATTGTTGACGCAATTCGTTGGGTGCTTGGTGAGCAGAAAACATCCGTTTTACGCTCAGATGTTATGGAAAATGTGATTTTCAATGGTACTAAAAATCGTAAACCTCTTAGTATGGCTGAAGTTTCACTCACGCTCGAAAACACAAAAGGCATCCTTCCAAGTGAATACTCTGAAGTTACTGTTACTCGCCGTCTTTTCCGCAATGGTGAAAGTGAATATCTAATAAATAAAAACAAATGCAGACTTAAAGATATTGTTGATTTATTTATGGATACAGGGCTCGGTGCGGATTCTTATTCTGTTATCGAGCTTAAAATGGTCGAAGCTATTTTGAGCGGTCGTCCTGAAGAGCGTCGTGCACTTTTTGAAGAAGCTGCTGGCATAAAAAAATACAAACTTCGCCGCAAAGAAGCGGCTAAAAAGCTCGAAACTGTTACAGCAGATCTTACACGTGTCCAAGATATATTAGATGAAGTGCGTAAAAATGTTGCATCGCTCGGGCGTCAAGCTCAAAAAACACGTCGCTATAATAATCTTATGTCCGAGTATAAATCGCTTGAAAGCTCGCTCCTCATTCAAAATTATAATATTCTAAACGATAAATCTTTTCGATTAAAAGAAGAAATTGGTAAGCTAAATCAACAAAAAATAAAACTTGAGTTTGACGCGAGCGAAACCGAGCGGCAAATTCGTCAGCTTAAAGAAAAATATACTGTTTTAGAAAATCAGTATAATTTGCTTATTGCTGATGAAGCCGTTTTACAAGAAAAAATCTCAAATTTAGAAAAAAGCATTGCTGTATCAACAGAAAAGCTCAATAATTTAAATCAATCCAGAGATAAAATCGAAAATGAAATTTCAATTGCACACCGAAATATCGAACAATCGCAATCTGAAATACAAAATATCGAACTCGAAATACAAAACATACAAAAGTTAATTACTGAACTTGAAAATAAACTTTCCGTTACTAAAGAAGAAAAAATTAGCATTTCAAACCAGCTAAATGAAGCTAAAAGTCTTGCTGATTCTGCTAACGAAAAAGTTTTCACTTTGCAAAGCTCAATTAATAACTTAAAAAATCAACAAAATCGCAGCCTTGACCGAAAAAAAATGCTCGAACGTAAAGTGCAAGGTAATTTCGAAGAAGCCCGTCGCTTAGAATTGCAAATTAAAGAAATAAATGCTGAACTTGAAGGTGTCGAAAATAAAAGAGCTCAACTACAAAATGATTTACTATATGCTGAAAAGCTCCTTGCAAGTGAAAAAGAACGTCAACTAGCTCTCCAAAACCGTATTGAAAGTTTAAAAATTAAACTAAACGATAAAAAAAATGCTGTTTCATCAAAGAAAAATACTCTCGAATTCTTGAAATCGATTGTTGATACAAACCAAACAGCCCAATTTATAAGGAATTCCACCGAATTGCGAAAAAACTCTGAAATAAATCAGCTTGCAGAACTCGTTGCCACTGACGACGAATATTTAGTCCCCGTTATCGCTGTGCTTAACTATTTGGCTGATTTCTATTTCGTCGATAGTGTCTCAGAAGCTGCAAATGCAGTCGATCTTTTAAAACAATCTAAAAAGGGTCAAGCGGCTTTCATTGCAAAAGATCTAATACCAGAAAACCCAAAATCAGACGAAAATACTCTTGCACAAATGTCTTTCTTCGATATAATTCGTTGTGATGAAAAAGTTCGCAACTTCTTGCAGTTAATCTTAGGCACTTGCCTAATAACTGATAACGACACTGCTGCTATAGAACTTGTTAGCACCGGCAAATGCAATTGTGCGGTATCTAAAACAGGGCTATTCGTCCATAAATCAGGCTATATATACGGCGGCTCCGAACAAAAAGAAAAACAAAGCAAACTTGGACGAAAAGAAAAAATCGAAAAAGTTCAGTCTTCTATTGCAGAACTGAATAATGCCATCGATGAGTTTGAAAAACAAATTTCCGATATTAATGAAGAGCTTAAACTTATCGACATACATTTGCTTACTACAAATGTGCGTCAAGCAGAATCAAATCTGAGAAATTTCGAACAAAAAATTGCTCAAACTGAACTACGCAGACAAGCTTTAGAGCAAAGCTATGAGATTGTATCTCAAAGCAACACGCAAATAGAAGAAGAAATAGTCGAAATATCTAACGAGGTTGAATTATTAGAACAAAAGATTCACGAGAACACAGCTGCCCTACAAATTGCAAAAGAAGAATTTGCTGTAACTAACTCCAATCTTGCTAAAATCGATATCCAAATCCGCAAAATAGATGATGATATCAAATCAATTGAAATTGAACTTGCTAAATTAAATTCTGAATTGAATTCAAAAGATAATGATAAAAAACGTTTACTACAAATTTTAAGATCACTCGAAATTAAAATACAGCAAAAGCAAGAAGAATTACTAAACGGGGGTCGCTTATCCGAAGAGCTCTCAGATAAAATTATATCCGAAAGTAGTAATTTAGAAAAATTAAAAACAGAATATCAAAATTTGTTAAATAAAAATGACTTTCTTAAAAGTGATAAAAACAGTTTAAGCGAACAAATAAATCAATATAACGAAGTGCTTAGCAATTTGCATTCTGATTATAATAAACTTAAAGATGCGCTCTACCAGACAGAAATAAAACTAAGTGAAATAAATGTTCAAGCTGAATCTATTAAAAATAAACTTATCGAAGATTACCAAACTAACTTTGAAGTGCCACTCCCTAAAATACCGGAAGACTTTAATGTTGAAGATGCAAAAACTAAGATTATAGAAATTAAAAATAAACTTAATGCATTAGGAAATGTCAACTTCTTAGCTCTCGAAGAGTACGAAAAAGAAACCGAACGCCTTGCATTTTATGAAAATCAAATTAATGATTTGCTAAATGCAGAAAAAACATTGAAAGAAACAATTGCAGAAATAAATTTAGCCGCAGAGCGTAATTTTTCAGAAACTTATGAGAAAATTCATAATAACTTCAAGATACTTTTCAAAACACTTTTCGGCGAAGAAGGTGAAGCTGAATTGCGTATCGATGAAGGGAAATTGCTCGAAACGGATATTGAAATAATTGCCAAGCCGCCTAATAAACGCCCTACTTCGATCGAGCAACTTTCTGGAGGTGAAAAAACATTAACAGCAATTGCACTACTGTTTGCAATATATTTAGTTAAACCATCTCCATTTTGCATACTTGACGAGGTGGATGCTCCGCTCGATGATGCAAATATTGATAAGTTTCTCTACTTAATCCGACAGTTCAGTAATAATACCCAATTCATCATCGTTACACACAACAAAAGAACAATGACAGCTGCAAATACGTTGTATGGTGTTACTATGCAGGAAGTCGGAGTATCAAAAACAGTTTCTGTCTCACTTGCAGAAATCGAAAATTTTAAATAAATTATTTGGATAAAAATATAAATATTTATAAATTGCAAGTTCTAAAATTGTTAAAAAATTATAAGCTTAATTGAGGATAAAAATGTTAGTAGCATTAGTTGAAATAGCAGGGCAACAATACGAAGTTAAAGAAAAAGCTCAACTTGTTGTGCCACATTTGAAGGGTAATCCAGGCGACACTGTTGAGTTCAGCAAAATTCTGCTAAAAAACAACGACGGAAATATCCAAGTTGGGACACCATACTTAGATGGTAGCGTAAAAGCTACAATTCTCGAACACGCTAAAGGCAAAAAAGTGCTCGTGTTCCACAAAAAACGTCGCAAAGGATACCGGAAGTTGAACGGCTTTCGTCCGTTATATACTAAAATTGAAATTAGCAGCGTAAATTAAGTAAATAATTAATAAATTATAGAGGTAATTATGGCTCATAAGAAAGGCGGCGGATCATCGAAAAATGGGCGCGATTCCAATCCACAATATCGCGGTGTTAAAGTTTTCGGTGGCGAAAAAGTCGTAGCAGGCAACATCATCGTTCGCCAATGTGGTACTAAATTTCATCCTGGGAAAAATGTTGGTTTAGGCAAAGACTACACTATTTATTCACTTATTGATGGTGTAGTTAAATTTGAACCTAAGGACAAAACACGTAAAAAAGTTTCTGTTTACCCAATTAATTAATTTACTCTTCACTTGCAAAAAGGGCTGTTCTTCAAAGAAGACAGCCCTATTTTTATATTACACCTAGATAATTATTAATTGCATTTTCCGCTACATTTTTTACCTGTTTTGCTATCATTGCAGCCTGCTTTTTTGTCGGAGCAGCATCCATCTTTTGAAGTGGATTTAACATCAGTTTTTGTTGCTTTGATTTCATTTACATTTTCAACTGTGTACCCAAGTTTTGCTATTGCATCTTTAATTTTGTTCTCGTTTATTTTATCTGCATCATATGAAACAGTAACTGTTTTCGAAGCTAAATCAGCTTTATATTTTGCAACACCAGCTTCAGCTTTCAAAGCTTTTTCTATTTTCCCAACGCAAGTATTGCAAGTCATATTAGCGGAAAACTTAGCTTCTTTGAGATTTTGTGCTACAACGCTAATGCTGAGCATAAATAAAGCAGCAAAAAATGCTAAAATTGTTTTTTTCATAAATACTCCTTTAAAAATCTTATAAATATATTATTTATTAACGTGCAAATATACTAAAAATTTTAAAACGATTAAAAATAAAAATTAGTGAAGACTAATTGATTTGTTGATTTCTGAAATAAAATTAAGAAAAAAATTAAACGTCTATTAGTTTTAATATATTTTTGAAAAAGTAATAATTTGCCTTTTGGAGGGATTTAATGAGTGAAAATCGTGATAATAAGCAAATTCCGAGAAACAATCGTAGGATGGACGACCCTAAGCAAGAACAGCAGTTTTTCCGAAATATGATGATCTGGATGATTTTGATTGCATCTGTCTTTACTGTATATGTACTTTTCCAGCAAGGTAATCCGAGTCAAGAGTGGCCTATATCATATACAGAATATACAAGCTTTTTGGATCAAGATTTAATAGCATCAGCTAAGATTGTGAAAACATCTTTCAACGATATTGAGTTCAAAGGTGTTTTGAAAGAGCCTGTTACAATAACTTTCGAAGGTAAACCTCGCGAAATCAAACGTTTTACAACCAAACTCGGTGTACTCGATAGTGAAACCGAAAAGCTTTGGCGAGAAAAAGGCATACGCATCACTTACGAGAGTGGCGAAAATGCTTGGTGGGGAGCGATATTGTCCATTTTACCATGGATTTTGCTAATAGGTCTTTACATTTTCATTATTCGTCGAATGTCCGGGGGCAACTCTACTCGCGGTATTTTCAATTTTGGGAAATCACGTGCCCGTTTACTTACAGAAAACCAAAATAAAGTTACTTTTCAAGATGTTGCGGGCGCCGATGAAGCTAAATTTGAGCTTATGGAAATAATTGAATTTCTTAAAGATCCAGCAAAATTCCAGCGGTTAGGCGGCAAAATTCCTAAAGGTGTTCTGCTTTTAGGTCCTCCGGGCACAGGTAAAACATTGCTTGCAAGAGCTGTAGCAGGCGAAGCAGGCGTTCCTTTTTTCTCAATCTCTGGTGCAGATTTTGTTGAAATGTTCGTCGGTGTCGGTGCAAGTCGCGTTCGCGATCTCTTTGAGCAAGCTAAAAAGAATTCCCCCTGCATTGTTTTTATCGATGAAATTGATGCTGTTGGGCGTCATCGCGGTGCTGGGCTCGGGGGCGGACACGACGAACGTGAGCAAACACTCAACCAATTGCTTGTCGAAATGGATGGATTCGAGCAAAATAGTGGAATTATAATCATTGCAGCTACTAATAGACCCGACGTATTAGATCCAGCTTTGCTGCGTCCAGGACGTTTCGATCGCCATATAGTTGTTGATCGCCCTGATGTTAAAGGGCGCGAGGGTATATTCCGAGTGCATACTAAAAAACTTCCACTTGGTAAAGACGTTGATTTGGAGCTTTTAGCAAAATCTACTCCTGGGCTGTCTGGTGCCGATATTGCAAATATTGTCAACGAAGCTGCACTTTTTGCAGCTCGACGTAATAGTGATGTTGTAACAATGTATGATTTCGAACAAGCAAAAGACAAAGTCCTTATGGGTGTGGAAAGAAAAAGTTTAGTCATTTCGCAAAAAGAAAAAGAAATGACCGCATATCACGAAATGGGGCACGCGCTTGTGCGTTTTTTCCTTCCAAATGCTGATAAAGTACACAAAGTTACTATTATCCCACGCGGGCGAGCTCTCGGCGTTACTACTTTTCTTCCAAATGAAGACCAGCACTCACTTACAAAAGATTATATAGAAACGCAAATTATAACTCTTCTTGCTGGTCGTGCTGCTGAAAAAATTGTTTTCGGCACTCTTACAACTGGTGCTGCAAATGATTTACAGCGGGCAACACAGCTTGCTCGCAAAATGGTGTGCGATTGGGGTATGAGCGAGGAAATCGGTCCTATAACCTTTGCTCATCATCAAGAAGAAGTTTTCCTCGGCAAAGAAATTGCTCAACCACGCGACCATAGCGAGCTAACAGCTCAGCAAATAGATAACGAAGTCCGTAAAATTCTTGTTGGTTGTGCAAACAAAGCAGAACAAATCCTTCGTGATAATCTCGAACTTTTGCATAAAACATCTAAAATTTTGCTCGAACGTGAAACTCTTACATCCGAAGAGCTCGAAGCGGTTATTCGTGGCGAAGAATTGCCACCTATTTCATTGCAAGCACTTAATGCAATTAAATCGATGAGTTTAAATGCTCGTTCTCAAGAACAAATCGCTCCTAAAACCGAACCAACCATAAATTAAAATTTTTTTACACATATCTATGCTGTGTCCTCTGTGGTTTTCATTTCACCACAGAGGCGCGTAGATTAGTTTCTTATCTTCGCATTCTTTACTCTTCTACGCTCTCTCCTTTTTGTATGTATTCATCATGAATTATGTTAGTCTTGGGCATTGCTTGCAATAGATTTTTTATTGCTGAAAATGGCAATTTGTTGTTTCTTAAGTTTAATACTTTTAGATTTTTTAAATTTGAAATACCAACTGGCAAAGCTTTAAGTTTGTTGTTCGATAGATCAATATATTCGAGATTTTGAGCTTTACTAATTGTTTCATCGAGCGTTTTTATTTTATTGTTCGATAAATTAAGCCATTTAAGTTGTTGCAAACTCCCGAAATCAAATTTTACATCAGATATAGAATTATTTGCCAAATTTATAACTTTTAAATTCTTAAAATTCGCTAATTCGCTGGGAAAATCACGAAAACGATTCCCAGAAAGGCTTAAGTTTTCTAAAAACGCTGGCAATTGAGATGGCAATGTGCGCAATTTTTGGTTATCTAAATTTAATGTTGTGTTTGATATGTTTGTGTTAGAAATGTCGTTAAGTTCAGTTTCAAGATTAGCGATAAGTATTCGCAGAGCTTCTGGACTCCCTTCGCGCATTGATACAAGCTTTTTGTATTGATCTAATGCGGAATTTAGATAACGCTGTGCAATATCATAAAACTTCATTTTTTTATATGCTGTTCCGTACGCTTCATCAATTGCAGCAAGCCAATATCTTGCATCCCAACTACGTTTATTGCCTATAAGCTTTCGAGCACGCTCTAAATTTTCTAAAGCTTTTCCATAATCACCATTATTGATGTATGTATGCGCTAACTTCACAAATCGCGAAGCACGTGCAATATTGTCGTCGGTTAAAATTTGAATTGCATTGCTGCTTCTTTGAATTTTATCGGCTTCTTCGAGCGTTTGGATTGCTTTGCGATAGTTGCCTTGTTCTATGTATTGCTGCGATTTCCGCTCCAACTGCTTTATTCTTGATTGTTGGGCACTCACAATTGATAAGATTGCAAATAATGCAAACGAAAGTATTATCATTTTTCTCATCACACTACCTAATAAATAGTGGTTGAAACAGTTTGCCATAATGAAAAGCGTATTCCAAGTTGAAAACTTGTTGTCCAAGGACGCCCTAAATTTAAATCACCACCAAATGCCGGAAATACAAGATCTTTCGAGTAATTATTAAAACTGTACACTGCAAAAACGCCTATCGGAAAATGAAACCGACTGAAGTTTGTTGCCATAAGCTCAAACCGTACAGTCTGACCTTGCCATTTTTTAGATGCAAGTTCTGTGTTAGGTAGTCGTGAGCTACCCCAAAAGAAACCATATCCACCTTTTAAACCAAGATAAAAGTTTTCAATTTTCATTACCTCCGAAAGTGGTACATTCAAATTAACACCAGTTGCAATATAATCGGTTTTATATTCCATATCGACGTCACGGTTGTTTATACGCCTTGTTGCTTCAATGATCTGGTATGTATATTCAGTCCACATATCCAAAATTCGCCCCATACCGAAAATTGGGCTTGGATTAAATACAACAGCTACTCCTGGTGAAATATTTGCATCCAAACGATTATCGTTGTAATTTAGATAATTTCCAGTAAGCCCGATAGATAAAATTGACGCACTGCTTTTCCAGTTATCGTATGCTTGACGTATGCGATCAGCAGATTGCCAGCTTTTTTCATTGCAATCATAGAACATAACATCAAGGATGCGTCGCAAGCTATCAATTTGGCTTATCATATCACGATAACGGCTGCGATAAAAGTTTGCCGAGATAAGCTCAAGGTTTTGCCGATAGATTTGTTCCTGCAATATAAAATTATCATTGCTTAATTTTTCAATTCTATCGCGTAACTCTTGAATTTTTCGATTGAAAAGCCCATCGGGAGCCTCCAACACTTGACGTCGCAAACCGTCTGCTTGCATATAATATCTCCGCAATGTACGTTGATCAGCTTCTGTCAGCTCATCAAGTGACGGAACAGCTGTTGGATTTGAAGGAGTTAACCCCATAATTTTCAACTGTGCTTCGTAAAGCAATGCAAGACGATAATATTCAAGCACTTTCAATGCAAAAAGTGCATCACTCTCTTCATAAATTTCAAGCTCATTTCCAGAAGGCAAAGGTGGTAGTTCTACAATTGGTTCTGCTGCAAATAACCTGAAACTTACAAAAAAAGCTAAAATTATGAATATACATTTCATTTCATTTCTCCAAATATGACGAAATTAATACTAACACTGCAAAATATATGCCAATATGTAAGTTATTGATTATAATCGAGATACAGCTATTTTAATCCTTTGTTGTTATGTTATTTAATATGTTGCTTTGAAAGTCACATTTTCTAAAACCGAGTTTCTTTCGATTTTTCGCAAGAAAATCGTAAATTTTGTCGAGATATTTTTCAGGAAATAATTTTAATAACCAAGACAAAATGAGGTAAAACTGATTCAAATGTGATAAAATTCGCTTGGTTGCTGCTGCTTTTATGTAAACTTTTCCGTTCTCAATCAAAACAACCGAATCGATATTGTATTCGCCCAGAATTTTACGTGCGAAATTGCTTTCCTGCGGAGAAAAATAAAACTGCTGTTTTCTATCGCGGCGGGCTATCCAACTCGCCCAGAACGAGCAAAAACCACATTCAGCATCAAAAATTATTACAGGTCTGTGTTTTTCCACATCATTAATTTTTTATTATTTAAACAAAATATGTCCAATTATATTGTTTAAAATTTGGCGAATAAGTAAAAACTTTATTATTTTAAATAACCTTTTTTTGAAAAATTTGGGAATTCAAGATGTTGCCAATAATAACATCGGAAAAGTCCAAGCAAATAGATAGCGCTGTAATCGAAAATCTTCGCATTAGCAGCGGGGAGCTTATGATGGAAAATGCAGCCCGATCTGCTTTGGAAATTATTCGCTCTCATTTCGGACTTAATTTCAGAAATTGCCTTGTGCTTTGCGGAGTAGGGAACAATGGGGGAGATGGTTTTGCTCTTGCACGTTTGCTTTCGGAGTATATACCTGTTGATATTTATGTTATTGGCGATTTATCAAAAATGTCCTTCGAAACTAAAATGAATTATGAATTTGCGAAAAATAACGACAAAAAAATTAATATAACTCATATACAAACAGAAGAAGCATTATCGAATTTGCCATTTAATTACGATATAATTATCGATGCTCTGATAGGTGTTGGTGGTAATGAAAATTTACGTGGATTGGTTATCCCATTGCTTAAAATGGCAAACCGTGCACAAGCTTTAAAAGTTGCTATTGACGTCCCAACAGGTCTTAATGCTAATACTGGTAAATTCCATCCAGATGTATTTCAATCTGATGCCACCATTACAATGTTTGCAAAAAAGCGAGCTATGCTTGATAAAAGGCTTTTACACATTTTCGGCGAAATTTATGTTGCTTATCTTGGTTTCGATAGAAGCCAAGTTATGAATTTGATAGATGAGTGGGAAGTCGCTCCTCAGGATATCCACCTTCTTAATCAAATTGCAGTTGATGCCAACAAATACGATTGCGGGCGAATCGCAATTCTTGCAGGTTCCGATATTTACCCCGGCGCGGCAGCTATCGCGGCTAATGCAGCTTGCACGGCTGGTGCTGGTCTTGTGCATTTGTTCTCCACTGTGTTTCACCCCAGTCTTCGTGCAGAAGTTATACAACGGAAACTTACGCCTAATTCAAATGGTTTTATTTCTTCAAGAAATTTCGATTTCCTCGCAAACGAGCTTAGAAAATTCGATGTTGTTGCTATTGGTCCTGGTATTGGCAATGATACCAAGACTTTAGAACTTGTAAGCAAACTAATCGATGTTTTGCCTTGCAAAATAATACTCGATGCCGATGCTTTGCGAGTTGTGAATTATCGTGAAAAATTAAGTAAGAACATCGTCATTACACCACACTTGGGTGAATTTGCCAGAATTTTAGCACTGGACAAAACGGAGATTGAATACAATAGAATAGATTTAGCACTTAGTTTTGCTCAAAAATTCAATACAAACATATTACTTAAAGGTAGCACAACAATTGTTACCAATGGTAATTTTCTTTATTATAGCACAAGTGGAAATAAAGGTTTGGCAAGTGGTGGCACAGGCGATGCTCTTACAGGAATAATTGCAGCTTTTGCCCATAGATGTGATGATTTAGCTTTAGCTTCCGCAATTGGTGCATTCATCCACGGTTTAGCAGCAGATTTGTATGCATCTGAAGTAAGTACCGAAAGTCTCACCGCAAGTGAAATTATCAACTACTTAGGAAAAGCGATAAGTGCAGCATATAAATCGTGTTAAGTTTATAACAGCAATGCCTTTTTTTCTGGCAACAGTGGCAATTTTTATTGCTTCGCATCAATCGAAAATTGAAATTCCAAATGTAAACATTTGGGATTTCGATAAGATTTTGCATCTTATTGCTTATTTTGTCTATACAATTTTACTGATGATTTATCTAAATGGTAATTTTGATTTAACTAAAGGAAAAATTCTTTTGATAACATTTGGTATTGCAACAGTATTTGCAATTTCCGATGAAATCCACCAAAGTTTCATTCCAGGACGGACGGCTTCAGTGTATGATTTTTTGGCAGATTTAATTGGTATCGCTCTTGCAATGTTTTTTCATAGGAAAGTACCAAAAATTATTGAAAAGATTGGATTATTAGCAAAATAGCAAATGTTAGTCTTATTGAAAAAATGATTTAAATTTTCATTTGCAAAAAAAATAATAAAATGTTATCTTTGTAACTGCGGTTTGTGGAGGATTCGCATAATGGTATTGCAGCGGTCTTGAAAACCGCCGGGCTTCGGCCTGTGGGGGTTCGAGTCCCTCATCCTCCGCAATTTTTTTCTTTTTGTAAAAATTAAAAATCAATTTCAGTAATTATCTACAATCAAAAATTAGATTACACAATTTATTAAAAAAAGAGTTTTAAATAATTTGCTTCTTTTTAAATCCAAAATGAAATAGATTTAAAATTATCCTAATTTTGCTGCTTCCTTGTATTCTGCAATTAATGTATTGATTAATTCTTTCACAGAGACAATTTTATCGATTCTGTGGGCATTAGCTCCTGCAAACACAAAGCCATCTTGTAATCTGCCAAGTTTTGCGTTTGTAAGAGACAATGCTATACAATATGGAACTTTTCTAAAATCACAAGTATGTAAACACTTCCACGGACAGTTAAATGGTTTTTTTATTCCAGCAGAAACTTCATCTATAAATTCATTGCGAATTGCTCTTGCAGGTAATCCAACGGGGCTTTCGATTATTACTAAATCTTCTTCTTTACATTTTAAGTATGCTTCTTTGAACTCTTGTGCTGCATCGCATTCATAAGTAGCAACAAATCTTGTTGCCATCTGCACACCTTGTGCCCCTAACTGAAAAAATCTGTAAATATCAGCACCAGTATAAATTCCACCCGCAGCAATTACCGGAATTGTTTTATTGAACTGCTCCTCAAACGGTTTCAGTTCAGAAATAACCTCAAGCAGTATTTTTTCTAATCTATAATTAGGGTCGTTTATTTGCTCTTTCTTATAACCAAGGTGCCCGCCGGCTAAGGGTCCTTCGACAACTACAGCATCAGGAACGTGGTCATAATTTCGAGCCCAATATTGAAAAATAATTTTTGCTGCTTTCGAAGATGACACAATCGGGACAATCTTTGTCGCAATAGTTTTTAATCGTTCCAAAGGCAATTCTTCTGGATTTTTCAGTGGTAATCCTGCTCCGAGAAGTATTAAATCAGCGCCTTCGTTCAAGGCAATAAGCATAAGCTCATCAAAATCAGTTAAAGCAAGCATTATGTTGACACCGATAATCCCATTTGTCGTTTCTCTTGCTTTACGTATTTCCTTGATCAAAGCTCTTCTGTTGGCTTCCTTGAAGTGTTTGTTAAAATCTGGTTCGAGCATGCCTATGCCCGCCGTTGCTATAACGCCTATACCACCTTCATTTGCCACTGCCGAAGCCAAACCTGACAACGACACACCAACTCCCATTCCACCCTGAATTATAGGTATTTTCGCTTCGAGCTTTCCGATTTTTAAGGAAGGTATTTTATAATAATCCATATTCGCATTAAATCATAAAAATTAAAAATTTACATAGTAATAAGAAGTTTTCCCAGGTAAAAAATTTTAAATAAAAGCTGAATTCTTAATAATACTTAAAAAATATGTGTTTTTTGTTAATTTAATTAAGTATGATTAATATTTTTAAGGATCGAAACTTAATTTTGATTTGAAGACAAAGAAATTATCTCGGCTTAATGTTATTATTTATTATTCATAAAATGTAAACTAATACCTTGTACTTAACCCAATAAAAAAATTTTGTTTTTAATGATTTTTATTTGTAAATAAAGAAAAATCAAATACAAAAAGGTATTGTGTTGTTAATTTTAATATATTCAAAGCTGTAATTATTGTAAACTTAAGAGTAAAATATATTTCTTAAACTTTTTCCTATGCCTAATTAAAAAAATAAATAAATTTGATTGCCAGCGATAAATCCTATATAATTTAAAAAAATTATCAAATCTCTATTGCGACAAATAAAGCACAAATTTAAGCGATTACATTCAAAGGTCCCATTACTATTTTTTCTTTTTTACTTGGTGAAGTTAAATTTATAAACGACCCTAATGTGAAGAATACCACAACGACCCAAATTCCATATTTTGATATATTTTTCAGCGGTTCGAATGCAATTCCTGCTTTACTTGCAACAATTAAGGTGAATATAGATAGAATTATTATTTGGATGATCACCACTAATCTTAATTTTTGGGGTAACATTCCTGGATATTTTCCCCAAAGTGTAAACTCACCAAGTGGAGCGCCCAATGCTAACAGCATTTGAAAAATTGCAACAAAATAGCAATTACTACAAAGATGTATGCAAATATCATTTTTTATTTAGTCAATAATAATTATAAAATCGAATAAATAAATAATATATTTTAAATAATAATTTGAATAAAAAAAGCTGCCTCTTTAACGAGACAGCTCATTTGTTCAATTACTATTTTTCACTTTGATATAGATAAAATCTCAAATTTATTAACACCAGCTGGAGTTTTTACCTCGACAATGTCGCCAACTTTTTTGCCCATCATTGCTTTGCCGAGTGGTGAATTTACTGCAATTTTATTTTGCTCGAAATCAGCTTCTTCGGCACTAACCAGCTTGTAGGTAAGTGTAGCTCCTGAAGCTAAATTTTTCAATGTAACATTCGACAGGATATAAACTTTGTCATCGGGGAATTCTTCGGCTTTTATAACTTGAGCTTTTGCAAGAATTTGGCTAAGCTTTGCTATACGCATTTCAAGTAAAGCTTGCTCGTCTTTGGCAGCATCGTAATCAGAATTCTCCGATAGATCGCCGTGCGAGCGAGCCTCGGCGATTTTTTCAGCGATTTCTTTACGTTTGTGAATCTGCAAATATCGAAGTTCTTCTTCGAGTTCTTGCATCCTTTCCTTTGTTAAATAAATAATATCAGACATAGTTTACCTTTATTTATATTTAAATTCAACTTCAATGATTATCGAATTTTATGTAAAATGTGTCCCATTTTCTCTTTTTTTGTCTTTAAATAATCATAATTTATCTCGTTTGGTTCAATCTCTATTGGAACAAGTTCGACTACCTCGATACCATAACTCTCCAATCCTACGCGTTTTTTGGGATTGTTTGTAATAAGGCGCATTTTTGTAATTCCAAGATTACGTAAAATCTGCGCTCCGATTCCATAATCCCGCGCATCAGGTGGGAAACCAAGTTGTACGTTGGCTTCTTCTGTATCGAAACCCATTTCCTGCAAAGCATAAGCTCGTATTTTATTCGTAAGTCCAATATTCCGGCCTTCTTGACGCATATAAAGTATTACTCCTTTGCCTGCTTTCTCAATCAAACGCATTGAGTAATGCAACTGTGGACCGCAATCACAACGAAGAGAGCCAAATACATCACCAGTTAAACATTCGGAATGAACTCTCACAAGCACAGGTTCATCTTGTTCCCAAGACCCTTTTACAAGTGCGACATGTTCTTTACGGTCGTAAACATTCTCAAATGCAAGCAACTCAAACTCACCATACTCTGTCGGAAGATATGCTTTTGCAACACAATGGACTAAGCTTTCGCTACGCAAACGATATGCAATCAAATCTTTTACTGTGATAATTTTTAAATTGTGCTTCTTTGCAAATTCAACAAGCTGAGGCATACGAGCCATAGTCCCGTCGTCATTGATAATTTCGCAAATTACTCCACAAGGTTTTAATCCAGCGAGCCGCATTAAATCAACCGATGCTTCGGTATGCCCAGCACGTCGTAGAACACCCTCTCGAACAGCAATAAGTGGGAAAATATGACCCGGACGAAGCAAATCCTGTGGCTTTGTACGTGAGTCTGCAAGAGCCCGTATAGTAGCAGCACGATCGAATGAAGAAATACCAGTTGTTGTACCATGAGCATAATCTACGGAAACAGTAAACTTTGTCGAATGCAATGCAGAGTTATCACGAACCATTACATCAAGTTCTAATTCTTCTGCTCGCTCTTCGGTGATTGATACACAAATCAATCCTCTTGCATAAGTGGACATAAAATTTACAGTTTCAGGTGTGCAAAGCTCTGCTGCAGCCACAAGGTCGCCTTCGTTTTCACGATCCTCGTCATCAGCAACTATAATCATTTTGCCATTGGCAAGGTCTTCGAGAGCTTCTTCAATTGTATTTATTTTGTATTCCATAATTTTATTTGATAAAAAAATAAATCTTTCATCTTGTATTGATGAAAGATTTAAAAAAATATTACTTCAAATTATAGTTTGGCAGTAATAGCGTTCTTTTCTATTTTAATTTTTGTGTTTTCAGAAACTTGTAAAACAACAGTTCTATCGTCAATTTCAGCAATTGTTCCGTGTATTCCTGCTGATGTAATAACTTTATCGCCCTTATGCAAATTTGCAAGCATATTCTGATGCTCTTTCTGACGCTTTGTTTGCGGACGTATCATAAAAAAATACATTATTAAAATCATAAATACGAAAAATAAAATAGTAGGAAGAAAACTTCCTGCTCCACCTTGTTGCCCACCTGGTGGTGGCGCTGCCATAAGCAAATTTGCCAGTTCGAACATACTTTAAGCCTTATAAAGTTTAATTTAAAATTAATTAACAAACAAATATAATTAAATTTTTTGTAAATAGCTACTTAAAAAATCTTTTTTCCATTGACGAAATTCACCTGTTAATATTTTTTCACGAGCAGTACGAACAAGCCATAAATAAAACCTTATGTTTTGTCGTGTTGCTAATATTAAACCTAAAATTTCACGGGATATAAACAAATGGCGTAAGTAACCAAGAGTGTAGTTAATTTCATCATCGTTTGCAAAGGCTGGATCTATTGGTTCATCTGAAAATTTATATTGGTTGTTGCGTATGTTGATTTTTCCACGAGTTGTAAAAATTTGTCCGTTTCGTGCATTTCGAGTAGGAAGAACACAATCAAACATATCAACCCCACGCTCAATAGCTTCGAGAATGTTTTCTGGAGTGCCAACACCCATCAAATATCGTGGCTTGTTTTGTGGCAAAATTTCCGTCGATAAATCTGTAAGCTCATACATTAGTTCAGTCGGTTCTCCAACAGAAAGCCCCCCGATTGAGTAACCATCGAAATCGTGCTCAACTACTCTGTTTACATATTCTTTACGCAAATTATGATACATCCCACCTTGACAAATTGCAAACTGGAACTGCTTATTTTGCCACATTTGAGGTATTTCAAAAAATAGCTTTCTGCTTTCCAAAGCCCAATGGAAGGACAGTTCCATAGAGCGACGTGTATATTGCTCGTCTGCACCATAAGGGACGCACTCATCCAACACCATCATTATGTCTGAACCTAAGATTTTCTGAATTTCAACTACTTTTTTAGGTGAGAAAAAATGTCTTGACCCATCTATATGCGAACGAAATTCAACTCCTTCATCTGAAATTCGCCTTAAATCCTGTAATGAAAAAACTTGATAACCACCACTGTCGGTAAGAATTGCTCGCCTCCATTTAATGAATTTGTGCAAACCGCCAAAATGTTGTATAACGTCCATCCCTGGACGTAGATACAAATGATATGTGTTGCCCAAGATAATTTTTGCGTCAAGCTCCAACAATGAACGTTGTTCAAGTGCTTTTACAGTACCTTGAGTTCCAACGGGCATAAATATTGGTGTGGGCACATCTCCATGATCAGTATGCAAAATGCCTACTCTTGCTTTGCTTTCAGAGTCTGTTTTTATGAGTTCAAAGAAATTCATATTTTAAATAATATCAAAACCACAGAATGGGCGAAGTACTTCAGGAACAACAACATGTCCATCTTCTTGCAAATAATTTTCTAAAATTGCAACCATTATACGTGAAGTGGCAAGTCCGCTGCCATTCAGTGTATGAACAAACTCAGGTTTTGCGTCCGGTGTTCTTTTGAAACGTATTTGAGCTCGCCGTGCCTGAAAATCAGTAAAATTAGAGCAACTTGATACTTCAAGCCATTTTTCTTCACCCGAAGCCCACGCTTCAAGATCATAAGTTTTTGCACTGGAGAAACTTGTATCGCCTGAACATAGTAATACGACCCGATAAGGCAATTTCAATGCTTGCAATATTGCTTCAGCTTCACGGACTAAACCTTCCAAACGCTCGAATGAGTCTTCTGGTTTAGTTAAATTTACCAACTCAACTTTATTAAACTGATGAACTCGTAAAAAGCCGCGTGTTTCTTTACCGTAGCTACCCGCCTCACGACGAAAACAAGGTGAATAACCTGTAACTTTTATTGGCAATTCATCGGCGCCTAATATTTCATTGTTAAAATAGTTTGTAAGTGGCACTTCTGCTGTTGGTATGAGGAATAAATCATCAGTTGCATCATGATACATATCCTCTGCCATTTTCGGTAGCTGACCTGTGCCAAACATTGAGTTACGGTTTACTACAAATGGCGGCATAAGCTCCATATATCCGTGATGCTCAAGATGGTAATTCAACATAAAATTGATTAATGCACGCTCCAAGCGTGCTCCCTTGCCAACATAGAAAGCAAACCCTGCACCAGTTACCTTTGCACCACGTTCAAAATCTATTATTCCGAGTTCCTTTGCTATTTGCAAGTGATCCTTTTTAACCTTTTGTAGTTTTAATTCTCCCCAAGTGCGAACAATTTTGTTTTCCTCAGCACTTTTACCAATTGGTACACTCTCGTGAACTATATTTGGGATGCGTATTAGTACTTCGTGAATAGCTTCTTCAATTTGCCTTAGTTCATCATCGAGTAATTTTATTCTATCGGAAACACCTTTCATTTCTTCAATTTTTTCATCAGCAGGAAGTTTTTGTTTTTTTAATTCGGCAATTTCTTTTGATACAACATTTCGCAAATTTTTCAATCGCTCAACTTCTTGAATAACAGCTCGCCTTTTTTCGTCGAGGCGAGGAATTTCTGTAACATCTGCACTTTCATTTTTATTGATAATATTCTGACGAACCAGCTCAATATTATCACGAACAAATTTTAAATCAAGCATAAAAAATTATCTTTTTAAGTTCAACATTTTTACAAAATTATCGATTTTTTTCTTATTAGAATTAAATTTTTACTTTAAATTTTGGAGAACCAATAAGATATTTTGATCATAAATGAGTGGTAAGCTTTATTGCTTACAATGTCAGAAAAATTCTTTGAGCTAAATTTTCTGTAATCATCGTATTTTGAATCGTTAACTTGCCATACAGCATAAATAAGCGATCCTGGTATGAATTCCCAACGCAACACACTACTAAAACGAAATGAAGTGAATAAAAAATCCTGACTTGATATGTAGAATTCTTCATTTTTATCGACAATTAAGTAATAATTGCCTATTCTTTCTATCCTTGTTTGAGGATATTTCCCATAAACTTTTAATGTATAATTTTTATTGTTTAGAGCTTCTCCAAACGACATATATTTACCATTTGAAATATATGGAGCGACGTAAATTTCCAGCGTAAAATCAGGTGAAATTGCATAATTAAATCTAACCGAAGCAGAAATAGTTTTCTGCTCGATTTTACCAAATATATATCTTTTGAAATAAGTATTTGGATTATCGTTTTCCTTAGATTGTATATAAATTTTTGGATCGATTTCATTTGAATAAGTGATACCATAAGAAATTTTTGTTCGATTATAGTTAAATTCGTAAAAATTGTATATAGAGTAATACGAATAATCTTCTAAACTCCAAGAATAATCTATATCAATTCCAGTTCTCCAAGGCTTAGACCAATCAGAACCAAAATTTGCATAAAAATTGTATGAAGGTGCAAGCGCAATTTTAATTCCACCTCGAGTTTTTGTATCACTGAAATGATGTGGTGTATAGTAAAATCCAGTGGTAAGGTTGTGTTTATTAATTGAAGTTATACCGCATGACACACCTAAGGTATGGTGTAGCTTCTCACCACCCCAATTTATTCCATAACTTGTATAACCATTGAAATAGTATGAGGATAAATACTCATTTGGTTTATTCTCTCTGTATGTTATGCCGAAGTAAAATTTATGTTCATCGGCATGAAGCAATTTCCCAAAGTCATTTAGGTTAAGTCCTGGCGATTCAGTGTAATACTCCGATGTCCAGAGCCAATGCTCACCAGCAATTTTTTTAAAACCGAGTCGACCAATAAAACCCGTTAGCCAATTTAAATTGGTATCAACAGATAAATGCTTGGCATCGGGACGCTGGAAGTTCTGTGTAATACTACGCTGCAGTCTTGTAATGCGTTCTTTCGATGCTGTGATAGCAGAAAATCCCAAATTCCCGTAAAAAGAGTAAGTTTTGTCCGAAATAAAGATATTCCAATCAATTCCACCTGTATATGCCGCGTTATTGTAAAATGATTTAAGATAATCTGCACCTATTTGCCTGTTTACAGCTGTGGCAATTGCACCTATGTATGAACCATTATCATCGAGTTCTTTTAAAGAACGGATTACATTATATAAAGTATATGGTGATGCCTGTATCTCTGCTTTCTTTTGAATAGTTGTGTCATAAAAAACGATATCTTCTTTATCAACAAATGCCGTTAGCCCAGCAAAGGACCAACCACGGCTTATGCGTCCAGTTAATTTAGCCGCAGATAAAATTGTTGAAAATTTTGGCTTTAAGACATAATCTGATGCAGGGGTATAAATTGGAGGTGCACCAATTCGCCGTGAATAATAATATTCAGCATTTGTATTTTTAAAAAGGCGGTCTCCTTCGATAAAGAAAGGTCTTTTTTCGTCGTAAAATATTTCGAATTCAGATAAATTTACAACCGAAGGATCTGCTTCAACCTGCCCGAAATCGGGATTTACAGTTGCATCGAGTGTTAAGTTCGGTCCGAGTCCCATTTTAAAATCCACGCCAACCGATTTATTCCACTCCCATTGTTCTATAATTGGATTTTTAAATGAAACTTTTGGATTATGCTCCAACGAGGCGCTTATATATGGCACAATCTCTATTCTTTTTGTCGGACGAATTTGTTTTATCCCAACTAAGCTTCCAAATCGAGATGACCAACCTGATTGATTTTTGGGTATCATTACCCAGTATATATCTTCTCTTGTAGTAGGAATATAGACGTTAATATTCAATCCAAATGCAAGAGAATCATAAGACGAAAACCTTAGCTGGCTAAATGGTATAGCCATTTCAGCTGTCCAACCAATGGTATCAATATTGCTGTGTGCTTGCCATACAGGATTAAAATTATAGTCACGATCGCCTTCGCTATCAGTCGAATGATAATAATCTGCTCGAACACCTGTTGCTGTAACTGCAAAACTATATGATGATTGTTTATTATTATAGGTATCAAATGTTACAATAATACGCTCAGAATTGCCCATATTATCACGGCGAGAGATATATGCCTGAATTTTTTGTTGGTCATTTCGATAAATACGTGCTCCAACATAGAGATAATCTTCATCGTAGAGGAAGCGGACTTCGATTTTTTCACTTGGGAGGGCTCCTTCTATTGGATCTTTAGCTGTAAAATCTGAAACAAAAGATGTTTCAAGCCAATCTCTTTCGTCAAGCTTCCCATCCAATATGATTGTACTAGAAACTCTATGAGCATAAGCAACTTTACCATTAGCATAGATTTGCCCGAATAAAAGAATAAATGTTGCAATTATAATTCCCAGTTTTTGCATTAAATTCCCTTACCTTACTTTTTCAAGTAAATGATTATAAAGTTCATTTTAAAAACATCTTTGATTATAACAGACTTTATGAATGCAAAGTTACATTTGTAGGGATTTTTGAACTTCAAATGAACAAATACCATTAGTAAAAACTTAAACTTTTTCCAAAGCCCAAGTGAAAACCTTCAAATATTCCAATGCAGTTTTGCTTGATGAAAAATCCATACTCATAGCATTTTGGCGGATTATATCCCAGTGAGGTTGGTTATTATAAATCGAAAAAGCTCTGCGAATAGCCCAGGCCATATCATCAGCATTGTATTGGAAAAAGTTAAATCCATTGCCTTCGCCAGTTGCTTGATTATATTCGAAAACAGTGTCGGCAAGCCCACCAGTTTGCCTTACAATAGGGATAGTACCGTATTTCATTGAATACATTTGAGTAAGTCCGCACGGTTCGAATCTCGATGGCATCAAGAAAAAATCAGCAGCAGCTATCAACTTGTGCGATACCATATTGCTATATCCAATATGGATTATTGCATCTTTTGGATATTTCCATTTTATATAGTTAAAATAATCCTCGTAATGTTTTTCTCCAGAACCAAGTAGAGCAAATCGAAATTCTCCAACTGATAGATAGTTCTCTAATATGTATCTAACTAAATCGACACCTTTTTGCTCCGCAAGTCGAGTTACCATACCAATAAGCGGTTTATCCAGATTATCACTTTCAGTTAAGCCATTTTCATAAAGAAATTGCTTTTTAACTTCCTCTTTGATATGTAAATTATCTCTATTGTATGTTTTATGAATAAATTTATCAGTTTCTGGATTCCACTCATCGTAATACACACCATTAAGAACACCAATTAAGTCAGCGGCACGGTGATTCAAAACATCGTTTAATCCTTCGCCGTAATATGGATAACGTATCTCACGTGCATAGGTTGGGCTTACTGTTGTAATTTTATCTGCAAACATTATCCCTACTTTCATAAAATTAACCGAACCGTAATATTCAAACCAGGAACCAGGATAAAATTCCTTCAATCCAAATGAAGAATACTCCATAGTCGAATGTGGCTCGTAGCGTCCTTGATAGGCAAGATTGTGTATAGTGTAAACCCCAGCAGTGCGTGAAAATCTATGCTCCCATCGATAAAATGATTTAAGAAATGCCATCGCAAACGCAGTATGAAAATCATGAGCGTGAATAATATCAGGTGTAAAATCCAAAGCTTTTGCAACTTCAAATGTAGCTCGCGCAAGAAAAATAAATCTTCTATTGTTGTCGCTATATTCTTGCGGATTCCCATAAATTCCAGGGCGGTCAAAATAGAGGTTGTGTTCAATAAGATACACCGGAACATCACTATTAGGGAGTGTACCTTCCCAAAGGTGAGCAAATTCGGTCCAATATCCCATTGGGACAATAAGTGTTATTCCAGTTGGCTTAAATCCCCATTTATCAACATTTATGAAACCGTACTTTGGCATAACAATTATTGGGTTTTGCCCTAAACGTTGCCATTCAAGTGGAAGAGTGGAACAAACGTCAGCCAATCCACCAGATTTGGCATAGGGTTCGACTTCGGCTGAAACAAGCAGTATATTCATAATCTTATTTCAATATTTTGCACAAAAATGTTGTAAATTCAAGAAATTTTTTGGCGGCTTCTTGCATTTTTTGCTCATCATCGAATAAACCGAAAATCGCAGAGCCACTTCCACTTAAAGACGCAAAAAATGCGCCATTTTTTAGTAATTCATCTTTAATTTTTTTGATAATTGAGAACTTTTTTATTGCATATTCTTCAAAATCATTAATAAATATAGAGAAATCTCTTTCGAACAAACCTTTTTTTAAATCAATTTCATTAATAAGTGTTCCCGTTCTTTGTAGCTGCGAATATGCTTCCCTTGTAGAAATATTTAAATTTGGGAAAACTACGAGCACATTCCAATTTAATTCTATATCTAAAAATTCCAATACTTCTCCACGTCCTGTTGCCAGTGCAATCCGATTATATATGAAAAATGGCACATCCGAACCTAACTCCAAAGCAATTTTTGAAAGCTCTTCGTTATTTAGTGGATAGTTATGCATCTCGTTCAACATTTTTAAAACTGTTGCTCCATCAGAACTGCCGCCTCCAAGTCCTGCTTGCATTGGTATGTTTTTTATGAGTGTGATTTCGTAAGAGATATTTTCCCCGATTACTTGATTAAATTTTTTTGCTGCTTTAATTACTAAATTTTCATCATCTGAAATACCAAAATCTACGTTACTTTGAAGATTAAAATAATCACTTTCCTTTATTGTTATTTCATCATATAAACTAATTGGAGCAAAAATAGAATTTATGTTGTGAAATCCATCAGTTCGCTTGTTAAGCACTTGAAGCCCAAGATTTATTTTTGCATTAGCTTTTTTTGTTAAAGTTTTCATATTTTTGTATTTTAAGTAAAAAATAATTTAAGATTATGGATACAACGAAACAAGTTAAAAATAATTTGGATAATGATTTAATATCAGCCACCGAGCAAAATGGCAATGGTTACGAATTAATTCAACAGAAAAAAGCAAAGAAGAAAAAAAAACAAATTCCATATCATCAAGAAGTTATCCGTAAATTAATTCATTTGTGTTCTCTTTCTATACCAGTGGGTTATATTTTTGTAGAAAGAAAAACAGCAATTGTCATTCTTTTCACTCTTGCTGTTATTATGGTAACAATTGATATATCCACAAAAAGAAACGAAACATTAAGAAAAATCTATAAAGCTCTCTTTGGTGGTATCCTTCGCAAACACGAGCGTAAAAAGAAAAAAATATTACTAAATGGGGCTTCTTGGGTACTTATTTCGGCAGTAATAACTGTGCTAATTTTCCCCAAAATTATAGCAGTTACTGCTTTTACAATACTTATAGTTTCAGATATTGCTGCAGCTTTAATTGGCAGAAAATTTGGCAAACACCGCCTTTTCAACAAATCTTGGGAAGGCACAATTGCATTTATCATATCGGCAATTGCAGCAGTTTTTGTACTTGGCTCAATTTTTAATGCACCAGTTTCTTATTACATTGCTGGTGTTTTTGGGGCAATTGCTGGTGGTTTTGCAGAGGCTTCCTCAAAAAAGCTTAAAATGGACGACAACCTCGTTGTTCCTATGAGTATAGGTATAATAATGCTTTCTTTTAGCACATTCGCATCAAGCTATATGAAAGACTTCCTTAATTTATTATAAAGGTGATTTATGTCCCGCAAAGTTTTATTTATTGGTATCCCGATAATTGCTATTATCGCAATTATTGTAATATTTGTTTTAAATAAATCAAGCAAATTTGAAATAATTGATGAAATATATGACCAAAATGAAGGTGGAAACACAACATTTCTCTTTGTCTCTGTAAATCCGCTCGATAGCTTGAAAGTTCTTAGCGTTGCGAAAGAACTGATGCAGAAACGTATTATCGATAAATTTAAAAATAAAGATATACCAAAAGACGAAAATCATATGAATATGATGCCAGAAGTTTTAATTGTGTATTTATACAAAGCTGATGATACAACAGCTATCCCCGAAAAAATGCAGGAGATGATTAAAAAGCGTTTTTCCCAAAGCCCAATATTTAGCGAAAATTTAGCTTATATTTCTCAAGGTTTTATTTATTCTGGCGTTTACTATCCACAAACAAAACAGCAAACACTTGATACTTTATCCCCTAAAACTGTGCTTTTTGTTCCAAAGAAAAAAGGAAAAGCTAAAGAGATTATGGAAAAATTTAAGGAAAGCTAATGATTGACCTTCGTAGCGATACACTGACAAAACCCGGTGACGCAATGCGTCAGGCAATTGCTTCGGCAATTGTTGGAGATGATGTATATGGCGAAGACCCAACTGTAAATGAGCTTCAAGAACAAATCGCACAATATTTTGGCAAAGAAGATGCTTTGTTCTTTCCCTCTGGAACAATGGCAAATCAAACCGCTATTAAAGTGCTTACTTCACCTGGTGATGAAATCATTGTCGATGCGGATGCCCATATTTTCTACTACGAAACTGCCGCTCCCGCAATAATTTCTAATGTTCAAATAAAAACAATAAAATCAGACTATGGCTTCCCAAAAATTGATGAAATTGAAAAAGCTATCCGCCCAAATATCTATTACTTCCCAAAGACAACTGTTGTTTGTGTTGAAAACACTCACAATCGTCACGGCGGAACAATTGCTCCAATCGAATATATACAGGTACTTCGTGCTTTTGCCGATAAATATTGCTTAAAGTTACACCTTGATGGGGCACGCCTTTGGAATGCAATTGTGGCAACAGGTATCGATGGTGCTTCTTACGCAAAGTATTTCGATACGGTTTCAGTTTGCCTATCTAAAGGGCTTGGAGCTCCTGTTGGGTCGCTCATCGTTGCAAGCAAAGAGTTAATCGATAAAGCACGCCATTGGAGAAAAATATTAGGTGGTGGAATGCGTCAAGTCGGTTTGCTTGCAGCTGCTGGAATTTATGCTTTTCAAAATAATATATACAAGCTTAAAAGAGATCATGAGAATGCAAGTCTTTTTGCAAAGTTAATTTCTGAATGCGAGCTAATAAATGTTAAATTTGAGCGCGTACAAACAAACATCGTGCGTTTTGAACTGTCGGAAAATATAAATCCACAAACATTTATTGATAAATGTAAAGAAAATGGCTTATTGTTAAGCCATTTTGATGATCAAATTATAAGAGCAGTGTTTTATCTGGAAATTGATGCAAATCAAGCAAAAACGGCAGCAGAAATCGTCAAATACGTACTTCGATATCCATAAAGTTTTCAGGTAAATGAATTATTTGAGAGCCAATAACTTCAGCTGGACCCGAAAGAGTTATTTTATCAATTTCATTACCATTTCTTGCAATATCGACCCAAACTGGAATGCGTGAAGTTGGAATAACTTCTGTTGTACTTTTAGCTTTATTATTTATTTGATGAGCAAGAACAGTTGAAATTGCACCGGTCCCACAAGCTCCTGTTTCAGCTTCAACTCCACGCTCGAATGTACGGAGTAAAATTTTTCCATTCCATTCAAAATAAAAATTTGCGTTTGTGCCACGCGGAGCGAAATAGCTGTGATGGCGAATTTGACGACCTAAATTTGCTATATCAAGTCTGTAAAAACTTTCAGGTGAATTGGCGCGCATTTCTAAAACGAAATGCTCAGTGCCTACGTTAACAAAGATACCATTGTAATTTCGACCATTTATATCAATACTTAATGGGCGTATTTCTTTAGGTGGCTCAAAATCAATCTCAATTTTATCGCTAATTCTTGCATTGTAAATCTCACCTGAAAATCTGAATTTAAGATTGGTTTTATCTGTAATTTTGTTCTTTTGGCTATAAAAGATTACGCATCTTCCACCATTGCCGCACATCATACCCGTCGAACCATCTGGATTGAAAAAGTCCACATCAAAATCAACCTGGTCGTCTTTTGGCTTATGAACAACAATTAAGCCTTCAGTCTGTACACCATTAAATTGATTAGAGTGGCATAAGAATTTTGCCAATTTAGAAAGTTCTTTTTGCGAGAAATTGTGTTTACTACCATCGAAAACAGTGAATAAATTTCCCGCACCTGACATATATGTAACGTCTATTTCCATCTTTTTCTCTCCAATGAACAGCTTGTTATTAATTCGCTTGCTTTTATGTGAATAAGCCCATTTGTTGCAAGTATTGTACGATCACCAAGTTTATATGGACTTCTATCGAAATTCGAAACTTTGCCACCAGCTTCTTCAACAAGTAAAATACCAGCGGCTACATCCCAAGGATTAAGATCTATTTCCCAAAAACCATCGAAACGTCCACCAGCAACATAAGCTAAATCAAGCGCAGCAGAGCCCAATCGTCGCACAGGTATCCCCATTTGCACTATATCGACAAACACCTCAATGCAGTTGCCAGGATTTTCACCTACGTTATACGGGAAACCTGTCACAAGATAGGAACGTGCAATATCATTGCAATCTGTTACTTGCACTCTTTCACCATTGAAATAGGTGCCTTCTCCCTTTGTTGCGACAAATAATTCATCGAGCATAGGCTGATATACCACACCGCATACTATTTCCCCTTCAAGCTCAGCGGCAATGCTTATGCTAAAAATTGGCACTTTATGAGCAAAATTTACAGTTCCATCGAGTGGATCGATTATCCATCGAATCGGGCTTGCGGTTTGCTTAGATTTACCACTTTCTTCACATAAAAAATTACATCCTGGGAATTCTTTAGATAAAATTTCTATTATCCTATTTTCTGATCTTACATCGTATTCTGTGACAAGATCATTTATTCCACTTTTTGAACCGATTTTGAAGCTTCTGCCGTAGCCTTCCTTTAAAATTTTTCCTGCTTCAAGTGCTGCATCTATTGCTTTTTGCTTAATTTTTTCAATCATATTTTATTTTTGAATGATTAATTTTTGTAAATAATTATCATTTTTCGATTTAATCAAGATATAATAATTTCCGCTATTTATACCTTCCATATTGATATTGAACGTTTTTTGTAATGAAATGTTGTAATTTGCAATCAGCTCTCCAGCAATATTGAAAATCATAACTTGTTCAATATCTTGGTTAGAATTAATATTTAATGAATTATATGCTGGATTTGGATAGATAATTATTTTGTCGTTTAAAGTATTCGAAACAGACGTACTGTTAATTGTTACAAACGAAAATGTTTCAGACCAACGTCCTTGATTACCGTTATAAGCACGCACACGCCACCAGTAACGAGTATTTTCCTTTAGTGGTGTATCTGGTGTGTATATCGTATCCGTTAAATCTGCTACATCGATTACCAAAGTACTGAAATTTGATACATTACTTACTTGCAAACGATAATTTTGAGCGTCTGTTTTCTGCCAAATAAACTTTGTATTTAGCTGTACATTATTTTGTCCATTTTGAGGGAAATATAGTATTGGTGGATTTGGAACATTTTCATTTACACGGAACATAAACATTTCAGACCAATCGCTATTGGAATATCCCGAGAAAGCTTGCAAACGCCAGTAATATGTTTTAAGCATTTCTAAATTTGTTGTAAGAGTAAAAATTGTATCTGCAATATTATTGATTTCAATAAAAGGCTTGCCTGATGCGTCTGGATTTTCCCAAATTTGCAGTTTATAAAGAGCTTGTGAAGATTTACTCCAGATAAATGTGGGTTTTCGATTTGCACGCAATTCGCCATTTATAGGTTGAATTAGTTGTGGTGTCGCAAAAAAGCTTTGTGGGCTGGTAAAATTCCAAACTTCGCTCCAATTGCTTTGAGTGGTAAGTGTATTTGCACGCACACGCCAGTAATATTTTGTAGCAGGTTTCGAAACATTTACGATAACAGTTGTATCGTAAATTTTACTTGAAAATACTAAGTTATTGAAGGTCGCATCTTCAGAAACTTGAACATCATAATTCAATGCTTGGAAAATTTTTCTAAATCTTAATTGAACGTTTTTGCCGAGACCGTTTGAATTATTTGGTGGAAATACTAATTCAGGTGATAAAATTTCGTTGCTTAAACTGATAAAATGCACTTTACTTGCTCCCATTTCTGGTATTACAAGCACATTGTTCAGAGTATCCAAGAAAATATCCGCTGGACCGTTAAGCGGTCCATATACTAGTATTGGTGGTTCTGTTAAGTTCTTGTCATATTTGTAAACGCCGCCTGTTGTATTGCCCCAAGCAGAAACATAATAACTCCCGTCTTTATCACGTGTTATTCCATCAAGATAATTCAAACTTGAATTGCGAACTACCGAAACTTGAAAAGTTTCTAAACTCAAAGAATATATTAATGCATTTTGCTGGTAAGAAACTATTAAAATTCTATTATTTTCTCGGTCGAGGCACATCCCATTTGCATTAGACAAAACACCAATAAAATTTAATTTTTCAAATTGATTAGGATTTTCAACTTTAACACGAAAAATATTTGCTTTATAGGTATCGGAAATATAAATATAGCCTTTTTCATCGGCAACTATGTCGTTAAGAAAAATGTCGGGTGTAGATAATGTTACAGAACCTAACAAAGTGCGTGATTGTAAGCTAATGTAGTGTAGTTTATAATTATCAGCAACAAATAATGTATCACCGACAATACACAAACCTTTTGGATCTTGCAAAACGTTTGATTGAACGAGAAACTCCAGCGTCCCATCCGATTTTCTTGTGATGATTTTCCCATCAAAAGAACCTTGAACACCAACATTTGAAATATAGTAGCAATTTCTTTTTGCATCATAGACAACACTTTCCGGCTGTGAATAAGTTTGAGCAATTGCAATATTTTTCAAAAAAAAGAAAACTAATAAAATATATAGCACCCTTTTCATTGGAATTCTCCTTTTATTTTAATTAGTTGTTTTCTTCTTCGATCATTATTGCTTGTTTAAATTCAGTTTCAATTTCGTCTCCAGTTGGTTCATTCTGATTGTTATCGGGCTGTTCTTTCGGAACATAGATTTTATTTTTGTCGAATGTTTCGGGATGGAAGAATGCTTCAAGCAGTTGTTTTGCAATTGGTGCCGCAACTGCTCCACCAAAACCAGAATTTTCAGCTAATACTACAAGAGCAATTTTTGGATTTTCTTTAGGTGCAAAGCAAACAAACCAAGCGTGGTCTTTGCCGTGTGGATTCTGTGCAGTGCCCGTTTTGCCACATACTTCTATATTGTCTAATCTTGCATAATAAGCAGTACCACCAGGTGAATTAACAACATCATACATCCCATCTTTTACAAACTTAAAAATTCTTTTATCGATTGGAAGTTTCCTTGAAGCATAGCTAACAGGCTCAATTTTGTTTGAAATATTATTTTTTATTGCACGTACAAGATGAGGCTGGTAGTAAGTGCCTTCATTTGCGATAGCAGCAGTGTATGCTGCCATTTGCAATGGTGTTACTAAAATTTCACCCTGTCCGATACCGTAATTCACCAGACGTCCACGAGTAGCAGCGCCTTTGCCATAAACTTTTTCCAGCCATTCAACTGTTGGCAGACGTCCAGTTTTTTCATTGGGCAAATCTATAAAAGTTTTCTGACCAAAACCAAACATTTCGCCATATTTTTGAAGATTTTCCATACCTATTTTAAGTCCAAGCTGATAAAAGTAAACATTACAAGAAGCTTTGAGAGCATTTCTTAGAGAAACAGCTCCATGAGCTCCGTGACATTTATATGAACGATTACCGAATGTAAAACTACCTGGACAATAAATAGTTGTATTTTCATCAATAATTCCTTCGTTCATAGCTGCAATTCCGACAAGCATCTTCCAAGTCGAACCTGGTGGATATTGGGATTGAATTGCCCTATGCAGAAGTGGGCTCCAAGGATCTTCTGATAATTGCTTATACAAGTCCGCAGGCACACGCCCGCTAAATGCTCGTGGATCGTAATCAGGTTTGCTTGCCAATGCAAGTACTTCACCATTTTGGGGATCTATGGCAACAACTGCACCACGTTTTCCTGCAAGAAGTTTCTCAGCAAGCTCTTGAAGTTTAACATCAATCGTTAGATACAAATCAAATCCGTTATTTGGAGGAATATCCTGTTGCCCATTGTTAAAGCTCGAAACTTTTTGCCCAAATTTATTTACAGCAACAAATTGTATGCCTTCTCTACCACGGAGGAAAGGTTCGTAAGTTTGCTCCAGCCCAGATTGCCCAATAATATCACCTGGACGGTAATATTTATATTTTTCCAATTGTCCACGCGTAATTTCTCGTGTGTAGCCGAGCAGATGAGCCATATTGCCTTCGAACTCGTAAAGTCGCTTTGGTTCGACAACAACATCAACACCGGGCAGAATATCGTTGTTTTCTTCAATTTTTGAGACAACATCAAATGATGCATCTCGCAAGATCTTAACTGGTTCAAATGGTGAGTAATTTTTATATTTATCCAATGTGTTAAGTATTTCATCTTCCGGTACAGCAATTAATTTTGAAAGCAGAGGAATTATTTCTTTATCAAATTCATAAGGAGTTATTGTAATTGAAAATGAAGGCTCATTATGAACTATTAAAATCCCATTCCTATCATACATATTCCCGCGAAATGGTGCTATACGCACTTGCTTTATTGCTTGCATTTGGCTAACACCACGATATTCGCTCCCTTGCAAAATTTGCAACTGAGCAAGCCTAAAAATAAAAATTCCAGCAACAAGTATAATTGCTGCTTTGAATACTCTTTTTGCAGTTGTGGAGGTAAAAAAATCACTTCTATTTATTGGGCTTCTCATATTTTGAATTAATAAATATCATAATATACACAAAATTAATAAAAATTGTCTTTTCTTTTTATCTTTAAATTATCATCATATAAATTAACCATAAATTAACCATAAAATTTAAGTTGTTTGTTTATAAAGTGCTTACAAAATCAACAAATTTAATCATACTTTAACATTTGATTTATAAAATCTTCATATTAAGAAGTCAATTTTGTCTAACTGAAAAAAGGTGAATTATTAAAAACAATTATCACAACCGGAGGGGTTATTTTTATGAATTATTCTATTAGAAAAATGCTATTTCATTGTATTCTTATGATTGTTTTGTTGCCACTTGTTGCTATGTCTCAGCCAAAGGCTTCAATTTCAGGTAAAGTTATTGATGAAGAAAGTGGCGAAGTTCTTCGTAGGGCTTCAGTTTTAGTACTAGGAACAAAGATTGGAGCATATACTGATACAAAAGGTGAATATCGCTTGTTGAACTTAAAACCTGGACGTTATTCATTGCAAGTTAGTTATGTTGGTTACAATACAAAGACTATTGAAAATATAGAGCTCAAAGAAAATGATAACTTTGTATTAAATATTGTTTTGCGATCTGCTATAAAGAAAACAGAAGAAGTTGTTATCGAGGCACGCCGCGAACTTAATAACGAAGCCGCAATATTAGCCCAAAGAAAAAATTCATCGCAAGTTAGTGACGGAATTAGTATCGAGGAAATAAAACGCACACCTGACAAAGACGCTGGACAGTCTCTGCGTCGTGTTTCAGGTGTTACACTTGTTGGTGATAAATTTGTTTACGTACGCGGCGTTAGTGAACGATACAACAACACAACACTCAACGGCACTGCACTTGCAACGACAGAACCCGATAAAAAAGCATTCTCTTTTGATATGTTCCCTTCTGATTTTCTCGAGAATGCAAATGTTGCAAAGTCATTTACTCCAGATCTTCCTGGAAATTTTGCTGGTGGGCTTGTGCAATTGAATACAGTTGATTTTCCTTCCTCACGCAGCTTTAAGGTGAGCTTTGGCGCCTCGATGTCAGACAATATTACTTTTGATAAAAAATTTATAAAATACCAAGGTGGAAGAACTGATTGGCTCGGTTATGACGATGGAACCAGAGCCCTCCCTAAGAATTTTCCAAAATCACCCCAAGAAATGAGAGATTTATTTAATCGCTTACGTTCTGATGATGAACAAACACTCAAGCAAGCACAAAGCGAATGGATTTCTCTTAGCCGAGCATTCAACCAAAAAGGTTGGAAACGCGACACAATAAAACCGCCATTTAATGGATCAATCAACCTTTCATTTAGTGATATTTACAGAATTAGTAATTCTGAAATAGGTATAATTGCATCTGCTCTTTATGGCAACTCTTATGGATACGATGAAATTTACCGCGCTACTCTCGAAAGCAGCGGACGTGTTTATAACTTCAATCGTGGGACAATTTCAACTTTCTCTACAAATCTTGGTGGTCTTTTGAATTTGGCTTTCAAGCTCGATGAAAATAATACATTCTCAATCAAAAATACCTACAACAACTCATCAGATAACGAGACAACTATAATGCTCGGACGTAAGGATCAAGTCATCACTCGTCAATATGGTTTCCAATTCGTTCAGAAATCGCTTTATGCAAGTCAGCTCACTGGTGAACATAACTTGACAATTTTCAACAATGCACTCCTTGATTGGAAATTTGGTTTTTCAAATTCTAAGCGAGATGAACCTGACTTTAAACGTATTCGCTATTCAAAAGCTTTTGAAGAAAATCCTTGGCGTGTTGATATTTACGATCTTAATGGTAATGGTTATCAAGCAGGACGTTTCTTCTCATTTTTAAACGAAGATGCTTATACTGCTTCGCTCAATTTTACTTTGCCTATCAACATCTTTAAAGTTAAAACAGGCTTCCTTTATGAAAATAAAAGGCGAGATTTCAATGTTCGCTCGCTTGTTATAAATAAAGGTACACTAATGATGAAATATTACTATGATGATGATTTCAAATATATTGTTCCAAATTACGGTGATGATGATTTCTATTCCGAGAATTTTCAATTAGAACCAGACAAAATTTTTGCTAATCCTGAAAATTATAACCCAACGCGTTTAGGTATTGGTGAAGAAACTAAGTCGACTGATTCTTACAAAGCCGACGAAGGTTTGTTTGCTGGGTACTTGATGTTTGATATTCCTTTGGAAATTGCAAGCAAAAAGCTTCGTATAATTACAGGCGCTCGCATTGAAAGCAGTAAACAAAAGCTTATGAGTTTATATCCTATTGCTTCAAATAATACAGACTCAACATTTGTTGATGAAAATTATTTAGACGTTTTACCTTCTCTTAACCTAATATATGAAGTTGTCCCTAATATGAATTTAAGGCTTTCAGCAAGTCAAACTCTTACACGTCCATCATTGCGTGAATATGCCCCGTTTATTTTCTATGATTTTTATTTCCAAGGTGATGTTGCAGGTAACCCTAATTTAAAACGTGCGCTTATTCAAAATTACGATTTCCGTTGGGAAATGTTCCCAAACCCAGGCGAAGTGATCTCTGTTTCTCTTTTCTATAAAACATTCAAGAATGCTATCGAAGAATCTGTAATTGGAACTTCAAGTAATTATAAACGTACTTTTGCTAATGCAAATGGAACTGCAAAAAATTATGGTGCTGAAATTGAAATGAGAAAAAATCTTTCCTTTATTTCAGAATGGACTCGATACTTTTCACTAAACTTCAATCTCGCTTTGATAAAGTCCGATATTACTGTTGAACAAAATAATGCCTCTGACCATCGCACAATGTGGGGGCAATCACCATATTCACTAAACATCGGATTGTTTTACTACAATCCTGAAATCGGTACTTCTGTGAATACAAGCTATAATGTTGCAGGAAAACGAATAATACAAGTTGCAGATATTACTCGTTATCCTGTTTCTGATCCGCATGTTTACGAAATGCCAAGAAATGTTATAGATTTATCTATTACACAGACTGTATTATCAAAATTTGATGTCAAATTTGTTGTTCGCGATTTACTAAATGAGACTTTTACTTGGAAACAAATGGGAAATAATGTCCTTACAACAAAAAAAGGACGTTCTCTCTCTCTTAGTTTCGGATATAAACTCTAAAATATTTTGTTAAATTTATTGGGAAATACCAATGAAAAAAGCTTTAATCACTTCGTTTATTTTTATCTTTGCAGTAGCTGTTTTAAGTGCAGCCGAAGCAAAACTTACAATTCAAGAACCAAAAGGAGGTTCCACTTATCGTGTAGGTAAAACTATAACAATTGCTTGGGACACATTAACAAAAACTGGTGAGAGAACTTGGAATAAAACATTCGAATTCAAATGGGCTGAAAGTCCGAATGGTCCTTGGTCTCTTTTGGCACTTGCCAAAAATGCAAAATCTTATAAAGATGTTTCGAGCAGTAATGCAAATGCTGCTTCAGGTCGCACTGTTATAACATTACCAAGAAAGCCTCAGATTTGGATAAAAATGAACGAAGTTGGTAATGAAGATTTATTTGGTATGGAAGGTCCTATAAACGTTTATACACCACCACCAGCAGTTGCAGACTCAATTTTAGGTGGAAGCTTAACTCAAACAATCACTTTAAGTTCGAAAAAATTATATCAGCTTCGCAAAGTTCTTTATGTTGAAGATGGTGCAACTTTGAGAATTGAGCCTGGAACAGTTATTATGGGCGACCCAACGGATGTATCAGCAATTGTAATTAAACGCGGTGGTAAAATTTATGCTAAAGGTAAACCAAATGCACCAATCGTTATGACTTCTGGATTTGCTCCTGGCAATCGCGATCGTGGGGATTGGGGCGGACTTATCATAGCTGGTAAAGCTTCAACTAACATTGGCGAAGCTGCTATTGAAGGTGGTTTGGATGTTAAATATGGTCCTGTCGGTGGTGTTGCCGATGATGATGATTCAAGTGGCGTTGTTCAATATGTTCGTATAGAATTCGCAGGAATAGCTGAATCACCTGATAATGAATTAAACTCACTCACCTTGGGTGGTGTTGGGCGTCGCACTGTAATTGATCATGTAATGGTTTCCTATTGCGGTGATGACGGCTTTGAATGGTTCGGAGGAACAGTTAATGCTAAATATTTAATTTCATATAACACAATTGATGATGATTTAGATACAGATAATGGCTTTCGCGGTAAAGTCCAATTTGTATTAGTAAAACGATTCCCTGATATAGCTGACCAATCTAACTCACAAGCATTTGAAAGCGATAACGATTCAAAATCCTCCTATAATCAACCTTACACTTCTCCAATTTTCGCTAATGTTACTGTTATTGGTCCTTTAGCTGACACCTCTTGGACTGCTGGGACTGGTGAAAACAAATACCATCCAAAACATCTTACAGCAGTGCAAATTCGCCGCAATAGTAGAATGAACTTAGTTAATTCCGTTATTGTTGGCTATAACGCAGGTGTTGAATTAACAAACAACAATACAGTTTTAGCTGCATCCAACGATTCGATTATGGTTCGTTTTAATGATTTCTATGGTATAAAAGGTAATAAATTCTTCTACTTTGGCAGCGGTACAACTGCGCAAGGTTCAGTCGATGCTAATTGGCTTGCTAAACCTGAATTTGGGAATCGTTTCATTAATGAAGCTGGTCCAGTAAAGAATTATGCTAATTTACCAGGAATTTTCCCAGGAACACTTGCTGAATTCAATCCATTACCTTCTTCTGGTGCTACTTATTTAAACAATGCAAACTGGACTGCTTCTAATGCTGCTGTAAACCTAAATGATCCTTTCTTTAACAAAGTTTCCTATCGAGGTGCTTTCCACACAGAACGCTGGGATTTGCCTTGGGCTGAATACGATCCTGTCAATAAAATTTATACAAGTGTAAACGAAGATAACTCTGTTAAAATGCCACATAATATTACAATCGAAGCTGCTCCAATTCCTGCAAACGATTATTCTGTTATAACTTATACTTTACCAGAAAATCAAAACGTAACAGTTAGACTTATTGATGTAACTGGTAATTTAAATTCATCATTTTTTGTAAATGAATATCAAAATGCTGGCGTTCATCAGTTTGTTTTAAACACAAGCTCATTACCTGCTGGTGTTTATTACTTGCAAGTAATTTCGGCAAATAGAACTTCGACTATAAGCATCCCGGTTGTGAAGTAATAATTCACACCTTTTTTCAGAGCCCGGTTGAAAAATCGGGCTTTTTTTATTTTCATAAACAACTTTCAATTTTTATTTTTTTTATTCAGGAAAAATTATAATATTTGTTTTCTAAATGAAAAATACTGAATAAATAACTTTTATGAAAAAAATTGCTTACAAATATTCTCACTCTTTCAAATTTATTTCATCTGATACAGCTTAAATGGAATGCTGCTATATTCCTGACTTTAAATCTAAATAAATCATCTATAATAATTAATTATTTGGAGTATTAATAAAATGAGTATTAGTTTAATAGGCAAATCAATTTCTGAATCAGCAACCCTTCGCCTTAATGAGATTGCAGCAGTACTTCGCGCTAAAGGTGAACCAGTTATTCACCTTGGTGGAGGAGAACCGAAAACAAAAGCACCGCTTGACGCAATTCTTCAAGCTGTATCCTTGCTTAATTCTGCGGAAGTGCGATATACACCCGCCGATGGTATCCCTGAATTAAAACAGGCTGTTATTAAATATACACAGGATTTTTATGACCGCAAAGTCGAACCAGAAAACGTAATAATTTCCGGCGGTGCAAAACAAGCTATTATGGTTGCTCTTCAAGCTATTCTTAACCCACAGGAAGAATGCATTTTCCCTGCACCATACTGGGTCTCTTACCCAGAAATGTGCAAATTAATTGGGGCTATTCCTGTCCCAGTTTATCCTGAAGATGGCACATTTTACCCAAGAATTCAGGATATTGAACGTGTAATTACATCCTATACAAAATGTGTAATTATTAATAGCCCAAATAACCCAACAGGTGCTATGTATTCAGAAGATTTTATTCGTGATGTAGTTGAACTTTGTGAAAAACGCAATTTATATTTGATTATGGATGATATTTATCATCGCTTAATTTTCGATGGACGTAAACCAATTAACTGTTATGAATATGCAAAAGATTTAGGTGAAAATTCTAAATTAATTCTTATAAACGGAGTTAGTAAACAATATTCTATGACAGGCTTCCGTATAGGCTGGGCTGTTGCCAACAAAAACCTCATCCGTGTAATGACAAACATTCAAGGTCACCAAACATCTGGTCCAAGCGTAGTGCTCCAAAAAGCAGCTGTTGGCGCATTAAATGGTGTTCAATCCGGTGTTGAAAATTTACGCCGCACTTTGGAAAACAACCGAAACGTTATGATGGACCGATTAAATGCTTTTGAAGGTGTGCGAGCACACAAACCAGATGGTACTTTCTATTGCTTTGTTGATTTCAGTCATTATGAGAAAGATTCACGCAAATTAAGCGAATTCCTCCTCGAAAAAGTTCGTGTACTTACTGTACCAGGTGTTGAATTCGGTATGGAAGGATATTTACGACTTTCAACTTGTGGAACAATAAAAGAAATAACAGAAGGTATTGAACGCATAAAATGGGCACTGGATCCTAACTCTGCAAACGAACTTTATATTGGTGACCGCAAATTAGTGAGGGACTGGCTATGAAATATTTAGAATTCCCAACTCCAGCAAGCAGGCATGCTAAAGAATTTGCAAGTGATTTTAAGCTTGCTAATCACGGTTTGCAATACTTAGATCGCGTTTATTGGAATTTGACAACTCCTTCTTTGATTGAAGAAGCGATTTTCCGTGGCGAAGGGCATCTTGTTACAGGTGGTGCTCTTGTTGTAAACACTGGTAAATGGACTGCTCGTGCTGCAAACGATAAATTTATTGTTGACGAATATTTAACGCGAGATAAAATTTGGTGGGGTGTTTATAATCGTCCTGTTACGCAAGAAAACTTTAACTCACTTCTAACTCGGTTGCTTGCTTATCTACAAGGTGAGGAGCTTTTCGTGCAAGATTGTTACGTTGGTGCAGACCCTAACTATCGTATGCCAATTCGCATCATTACTGAATACGCTTGGCAAAGCTTATTTGCACGTAATATGTTTATTCCAATTGAAAACCGTGATGCTCTCAAAAATCACGTACCTGAATTTACTCTTATTGCTGCTCCATCGTTCAAAGCAGACCCCAAAATAGATGGTACTCGCACTGAAACAGCTATGGTAATTAATTTTGCTAAACGTATGGCTCTGGTTGTCGGTAGTATGTATGGTGGCGAAATTAAAAAGACAATTTTTACTGTGATGAATTTCTTAAAACCGCTCGAAAACGTTATGGCAATGCATTGCTCTGCCAACGTAGGTGAAGACGGCAACGTTGCTTTGTTCTTTGGACTATCTGGCACTGGCAAAACAACACTATCGGCTGACCCGCGCCGCAAACTCATCGGTGATGACGAACACGGTTGGAGCGACGAAGGTGTATTCAATTTCGAAGGTGGTTGTTATGCGAAAGTTATTCGTCTTTCGGCTGAACACGAACCTGAAATTTATTCTTGCACAAGGCGTTTTGGAACAATTCTTGAAAATGTTGTTTACGACCCAGCTTCTCGTAAAATTGATTTAGACGATGATATGCTTACTGAAAACACACGTGCTTCGTATCCACTCGAATTTATTCCAAATTCTTTGCCCGAAAAGATGACTCGCACTCACCCGAAAGATGTTATTTTCCTTACTTGTGATGCTACTGGTGTTATGCCACCAATCGCTCGTTTGGATATGAACCAAGCAATGTATCACTTTATCAGCGGATATACATCGAAAATCGCTGGCACTGAAATTGGACTTGGTATTGAACCAGAAATTACTTTTAGTGCCTGCTTTGGTGCTCCTTTTATGGTTCATCATCCATTTTATTATGCTAATTTATTGCGTAGTAAAATGGAGAAGCATGGTACTCGTTGCTGGCTTGTAAATACCGGCTGGGTAGGGGGCAAATTTGGTGTTGGTAAACGTATTAGCATACGTCATACTCGGAATATGCTCAATGCTGCATTGGATGGCAAGCTTGATAATGTGGGATATCGTACCGATAAAATTTTCGGTTTCCGTGTGCCACTCACCTGTCCTGGTGTGCCCGATGATGTACTCGAACCATCAAATGCTTGGGGTAATAAGGACGAATATTGGTCAAAATACGATGCTCTTGCTGCCCGCTATATCGAAAACTTCAAGTTATTCGAAAGTGGTTGCCCTGATGAAGTCCGCAAAGCTGGTCCACAACGCTTGCAAAGAGAATATTAATAAATATTATTTCTAAATAAAAAAGCTGCCTACTTTTAGGCAGCTTTTCCATTATAAAAGTTAGTATATTCTCTAATTCATTCCATTTGCTGCTAACACTTCTTTTCTACTCCCATCTACAAATTCAATCATTAAAGGAACCCAAATTGCACGCAAATCTTTAGCATTGCGGAAAATTTCATCACGTTGGTTATTCTTATCGTGGGTAAATGGACTTACAAAACGAAGCAATTCACCTTGCTTAATTGGACGGTCGGTAATCAAATTATATACTTTCAGAAGTTGGTTATCAGGTGTGTAGAAATTTAATTGACCGCGCACAGAACGAATGTCTTTATCTGATAAATTTGTAATTTCGTATATAATTGCATTTATTTGCTGACCGTTTTGTTCTAATGGCTGGAAACCAACATAAGTAAATTTATGATTTATTGCTACGTCAACACGGCTTGCAGTATTTTCGCAAAATGCCTTGGTTTGTTTCATTACAAATTCTTTTTGTGATTTGATAATATCAAGCACAGTTTTACCAACAACCGAATCCTTTACTGTGCCAAGACGAATAAGCCCATTAGTGAAAAGTTCAATTTCTTCTTTTGTCATTGCAGGCTCGGCTTTAATTTTTTGTGCAATATCCTTCAAATTATGAAGTGTAATTTTCTCACTCATTACATTTGAGCTCGAATATTCTTGTTTTGTACAAGCTGTTAAAACAAGTAAAAAGGCAATAGATGTTAAAACCAATTTTTTGAACATTTTAAACTCCAGTTTGTTTGTAATGATACTTTAAACTTATGCAAATATAAGAAAATTCTGATGTTTAAAAAAAATTACGCGCGCATAAGTGTTGCAACATCAATTCTTCGAGCATCCGCCTCCAGCAATGTCTCAGCAAGTGAATTGACCGTAGAACCAGTTGTTAAAACATCATCAACAATCAATATTGTTGTATTTTTTAATAAGGATTTATCTATAACTTCAAAAATATGCTTAACATTAAATAATCTATCTTTTGCTGAAAGCTTGGTTTGCGTGTCCGTGTAAATCTTTCGTATTACTAATTTTGGCTCAAATTTTGAATTTATAACTTCTGCAACTGCTTTTGCAATAAAATGAGATTGGTTATAGGTTCGCTCACGCTCTTTTGCTTTATGAATTGGCACAGGTATAACGTAGTCGTAAATGACATCCGACTTTTGCCTTATAAGTTCGCCGAGCATTTTTCCCAAAAACTCGCCAATTTTTGTTACACCTTTGTATTTCAAACTATAAATCAATTTTTCAAATGGCATCTCGTCAGTGCTTTTAAACAAGCAATAGGCATTCAAAAAATGCAAATTATCGAAGCCGTGTATTTGAGCTAAATCATTGATTATCTGTTCACTTTCTTCAGAGCTCGGCATCGAATAAAGACATCTGCTACAAATGAATTCTTTGTAATCATCTGTTAATTTTTCACCGCAAACATAGCAATGCGAAGGGAAAATTAACTCTTGCAGCCCATTAATTAAACTTATTGACTTTATTTTCAACTTTTGCCACATAAAAAACAAGGACGCCAGCTTTTATTTATTTCGATTAAAGCTAACATCCTTTTAGAATTATTTAATTTTTTCTTATTCGAAAACAGCAATTGCTTCAATTTCTATAAGTACATCTTTTGGCAAACGTGCAACTTCGTATGCCGCACGTGCAGGCTTGCTTTCACCAAAGTATTCGTTATAAATTTCATTCATTGTTGCGAAATCGTCCATATTTTTCATAAGAACAGTTGTTTTCACAACATTATTAATTGTCAGACCAGACTCTTTAAGAATAGAAATTATGTTTTTAATTGCTTGGTGTGTTTGCGATTTTATATCATCGCCAGCAAGCTGACCATCAGCTGTAAAAGGAATTTGTCCAGAGATGAACAAAAATTTCCCTTCTGCTTTAATTGCTTGCGAATACGGACCAATTGGTTCAGGTGCTTCTTGTGAATAGATGACTTCTTTCATTTCAAACTCCTTTAATTTTCAATATCTAATAGAGATTTTCCTAAAAGTGCTGCTCCACGAACGCCCGTGGAACTTATATATTTTGCTTGTTTAACTTGAAATCTATTTGCAAGCGGTGGTAATAAATGATCTTTTAATGTTTTGCGAGTTGTTGCTAAAATTAATTCTCCTGCCTGAGAAATACCACCACCAATGATTGCAGTGCTTATATCTAGTAAATTCATAGCACTTGCAAGTCCACATCCCAATACTGCACCAAATTGCTCGAGTAACTTAATACATAGCTTGTCGCCAGATGCTGCTAATTTATATATATCGGCAACATCGAAATTAGTAATTTCAGAAAGCTTCGACACGATATTTTTTTGCAATTGATCTTTTGCAAGTTCTAAAATGGCATTGCGTCCTATAAATGCCTCAAGTGTTCCTTTCTGATATGTGAAAGCCGTTTTTTTTCTGCTATTGTAATCAATTAACGTATGCCCAATTTCACCCGAACCACCAATCTCGCCCCGATAAATTTGCCCATCTATTATTATAGAGCCTCCAACACCGGTACCGAGCGTTACATAAATGAATGAACTTAATCCTTTGCCTGCACCATCGAGCAATTCCGCCATCGCAGCAACATTTGCATCATTTTCTATTGTGAAAGGCACATCTATGTAGTTTCGCAAGTATTTGAAAAGTGGCACATTTTGCCAACCAGGCAAATTCGGTGCAACTAATACATTGCCATAGTTATCAACAACTCCTGGAATGCCAATTCCAACCGATTTTATTTCAGGATAATGCTCGAAATAATATGATATTAATATTCTTATTCTATAAAGAAGTGAATTCACCCCTTCATAAGCATTTGTTGCAATCGACCTATGCTCGGTCAGATCGTTTCCAAGCAAAATCGCTGATTTTATATACGTTCCGCCTATATCAATACCTAAATACATTACTTTTTTTCTCTATCAATAATTATAACTTCTTCTCCTGGTTTAATCATACCATATTTTTCACGTGCTATACGCTCAATTTCATTTGTGTCGATTAATAATCTTTTTATCTGTTGATTTAATGAATCCTTTCTTTTTAATTCAATATCAATCTTTTTATTTAACTCTCTTTTATTCATTTCAAGTTGAATACGTTTGTAAATTCCGTGATCAGAGAAAACAAAAAATATAAAAATTAAAATTAAAACAAGCCAGAAGGTGTATTTTTTGCTTCTGGCATTGTTAATGTTTTTCTCTTTATTTGTAGAATTCATTTTTATTTAACAAATTTTTTTAAGAAATCGACGTAACGGTCCATTTCTTCTTTTGAACGTTTTTCTGTAACAGCAACAAGCAGACCTTGTGCACACTGTGGGAAACGGCTTGTATCTATTCCAGGCATAATGCCAACTTTTTCTGCTTCTTTTATGATTTCACTAGCGGCAACAGGTGGTATTACAAGAAATTCATTAAAGAAAGGTTTATCGCTCAACAACCTAAAACCAGAAATTTTTGTGATTTCAGACGCAAGATAATGAGCTTTTTGCATTGATTGCATAGCGACCTCTTTTATCCCTTCTTTGCCCATTGCAGCCATATAAACTGTTGCAGCAAGCATAAACAAACCTTGATTAGAGCAGATGTTTGAAGTTGCTTTTTCACGTTTAATTTGTTGCTCACGTGTTTGCAATGTAAGAACAAAACCACGTTTGCCTTCCAAATCTTCTGTAATACCAGCTATACGTCCAGGCATCTTTCGAACAAATTCGTTCTTGCAAGCAAATATACCAAGATATGGTCCACCAAAGCTTAGTGGGATACCCAAAGGTTGACCTTCGCCAACAACAATATCCGCATTATACGAACCTGGAACTGCAAGCACACCAAGCGAAATGGGATTTACTACCACTATAAATAAAGCTTTTTTCTCGTGTGCAATTTTTTCAATTTCAAAAACATCTTCCAAGTTGCCATAAGCATTTGGCTGCTGGACCACTACTGCTGCGGTTTTATCACTAACAAGCGACCGTAGCATATCTATATCGCAAGTTCCATCTTCTAATTTTGCTTCGTTGAACTGTAAATTTTTTCCTGCGGTGATTGTATCAACAACTCTGCGATAATTTGGATTTACTGTCCCTGCATAAATAATTTCGCTTCTACGATTGTGGCTATGAGCAAGCAAGCAAGCTTCTGCCAGCGCTGTCGAACCATCATACATTGATGCATTTGAAACATCCATTCCCGTAAGCTCACAAATCATTGATTGGAACTCATACATTGCTTGCAATGTCCCTTGCGATACTTCTGCTTGGTATGGTGTATATGCTGTCTTAAATTCTGGACGTTCAATAATTGCTCCAACAATCGCAGGGATAAAATGATCATAGCTACCACCACCCATAAAGCACAAATGAGAGGATGTAGTTACGTTTTCGTTTGCATATTTAGTTAGCAGTCGAACAACTTCATATTCTGAAAGAGCTTCAGGTAAGTTCAATTCTTTTGTCAAACGAATGTCCTCGGGTATAGCAGCTATAAGTTCATCAAAATTTTTAACTCCAATGCGTTCGAGCATTTCAATACGCTCTTGGTCTGTATTTGGAATAAATGGCATAATATCTCCACAAACTTTATAATAAGTTTATAAATACAAATTACAAATTTAGTGTTTAAATTCGAGTTTTCAAAAATATGTTTCAAATTAAATTAAGATAAATTAAAGGTTTATATATAAAAAAACATTAAATATTATTATTTTTGTAATCTAATTAATTAATACTTTGTTTATGGATTTTGAAAAGATTAAAATTGCATCAGAATTTATCCAACAAGGTAAAGTTGTAGCATTCCCAACCGAAACAGTTTACGGCTTGGGTGCAAACGCTCTCAACCCAATTGCTGTGGCTAAAATTTTTGAATTAAAAGAACGCCCTGCATTTGATCCTTTAATCGTACATATTGCGGAAAAAGACGATATTTACAAATATTCAACAATAAGTGATAGCAGAGTAACAAAAATTATCGAAAAGTTCTGGCCCGGACCATTAACACTTGTACTTCCTAAAAAAGATATAATCCCAGATATTGTTACTTCAGGCTTGCCCACAGTTGGGCTTCGTATGCCCCAAAATGAAATTGCACTTGCACTTATTAAGCAATCTGGCTGCCCAATAGCTGCACCTAGTGCCAATAAATTCGGTCGTATAAGCCCAACAACTGCTGACCATGTTCGAAAATATCTCCCAAATGTTGATTATATATTAGATGGCGGTAAAACAACTGTCGGTATCGAATCAACCATAATAACACTTACAGAAAAAGGTTTTGTAATCCTTCGTAATGGCTTTATTACAAAAGAAGACTTAGAGCAAGTCGTGGAATATGATGGCAGTTATAAAATACGTAAAAATTTAGCCCCCGGTATGATGAAATCGCACTATAGCCCAACAAAACCTATATATATCCTAAGTACTGAAATTGAAACAATTATTGATAAATCACGTGCTGGACTTATTTCATACTCTGGCAAATATGATAAAGATTATCATAAAGTTATAAAGTTAACTGAAAAAGAGAATCTCCAAGAATGTGCAGTTAATTTGTTTTATGCTATGCACTCTCTTGAAGAAAGCGATGTCTGCTGTATTGTTGCCGAGCCCGTCCCAGAGCGCGGTATTGGAATTGCTATTATGGATCGTCTTCGCAAAGCCGCATTCACTTACGAGCAAGAGTTAAGAACCAAAAAATTATAAGTAATTATTAAAACAAACTTAATATTATCATTAATTATTATAATTCATTAAAATATAATTTAATTAGTATTATTTTTTATTAATTATAATTTAATTAAAATTAAACAATTAAAAGATATACATAATGAATAATTATTCATAAAGTTCATGAATATGTACATTCAGATATTTTAGTATAAATAAAAATAAAAATTATTTCAAATTAATATATGTGTTAATTTAGCCTAAACATTAAAAAAAATAATCTTTTTTAAAAGAATTAATAATATTAACTTTTATAAAAAGTTGACGAAAATTAATTTAAATTTTTTAATCAAATTTATGGTGTAACGATGAGAGAACTAAAACAAGTTGTAAGTGTCGATCCTGAAAAATGCGTTAATTGCCATATGTGTATTTTAGTTTGTCCATCGAAATTTTGTAATGATGCAACAGGCGACCATGTAAAAATTAATCCTAATCTATGTATAGCTTGTGGTAATTGTATCAAGTCGTGTACACACGATGCAAGAGTTGGGATAGACGACTTCAAAAGTTTTATGGAATATATAAAGTACAACAAAGATGTTGTTGCAATAGCGGCTCCTGCGGTTGCAGCAAATTTCCCAGAAAAATATTTGAATTTAAATGGTTGGCTTAAATCTATTGGCGTTCAAGCTGTGTTTGATGTTTCATTTGGTGCTGAGCTTACAATCAAATCTTACTTGGAACACGTAAAAGAGAACAAACCAAAAGCTGTTATTGCACAACCTTGTCCTGCAATAGTTACTTACATCGAAATCTACAGACCAGAGCTTCTCAAATATCTTGCACCAGCAGACAGCCCAATGCTTCATACAATAAAGATGATTAAAGAGTATTATCCACAATTTCGTAATCATAAGGTTGCTGTGCTTTCTCCATGCTATGCTAAACGCCGTGAATTCGATGAAACTGGCTATGGCGATTTTAATGTTACTTATAAATCAATTGATAAATATTTAAGAGAAAACGATATTTCACTTAATGTTTATCCTGAGATTGACTACGACAATCCTCCTGCCGAGCGTGCTGTGCTTTTTTCTACTCCAGGCGGACTTATTCGGACTGCTATGCGTGAATTGCCTGATATTGTCAATGTCTCTCGTAAAATTGAATGTGTGGAGATAATCTATCACTATTTAGATAAATTGAATAAAAATATTGAAAGTGGTTGCGCTCCATTACTCATCGATTGCTTGAACTGCGAAATGGGATGTAATGGCGGTCCTGGAACTCTTAACCAAGGTAAGTCTTTCGACGAAGTTGAGTATTTGATTGAAAAACGTAATCAAAAAATGATTGAACTATATAAAAATCGTAATAAAGAAATTCCTGATGCCAGAACTATACAAGATGAAGTTAACCGCTTCTGGAAGAAATCTCTATACAACCGTAATTATCTCATACTAACAGACAATTACAAAATAAAAGAGCCTACAAAACGCGACATAGAAAAGATTTATGAACAAATGGAAAAACATGATAAGGATGATATTCTCAATTGCTCTGCTTGTGGTTACATTTCCTGCGAGCAAATGGCAAAAGCCATTTACAATGGACTTAACAAACCAGAAAATTGCCATCATTTCCGCTTTACTTTGCTTATGCGTGTTTCTTCAATAATTCAAAAAGAGTTTAATACAAATTTCGAAAAGATGATGCTTTCATCTGAAACTCAACTTGCGAATATCGAAGAACTCTCTGCATCAATGCAAGAGTTTTACAAATCACTTGAGCTTATTAAAAATAGCATCGAAAATCAGACAGATTATATCGAAGATACAATCGGAGCAATGAAAATGATTAACGATGGTATCAACACTATTGCTCGTAACTCGGAAGATATTGCTAATAAGGTGATAAACGATTCAAACAGAGCTCGTCAGAGTTCTCAGAGTGTTGAAAAAGTTATCTCGAAAGTTATGGATATGAATGAGCAGATGAATGCCATTATAAAAGAAATCACACTCGTAGAAACTCAGACAGAAGCTATCGATAAAATGCTTGCAGAAATTAAAGGCGTTGCAAAGCAAACCAATCTCTTGGCATTAAATGCTGCAATTGAAGCAGCTCGTGCTGGCGTCCACGGCAGGGGTTTTGCTGTGGTTGCTGATGAAGTCAAAGTACTTTCCGATCGCACGGATGCTTTGACCAAAAATATTACAAATATAATTACTGAAATTAAGCAAAATATTGCTAATTCTGTTGCTTCTGTTACCAACGGTGCACAAGTTGCAAAAGAAGGTCAACGCCTTGCGGCTGATGCCTCCGACAGTCTGAAGCAGATTCTCAATAGCTTTTCGGATATTCAAAAAATGGTAGATTCGATTAAAAAAGTATCAAAAGAACAAAGCGAATTTGCAAGCAATATCTCGGAAAATGCAAAACAACTTTCATCTATGGCTGATAATATTAATCGCGAAGTATCATTCAAAGTTACAAGTCTCAACGAAGTGCTTAATATGTTCAGCGGGATTGAGAAAATTACATTTGAAAACAACGACATCGCAAACAAAATTCGCAAAGTAGCAGATGATTTGGCTCACGAGGTAGATAGATTTAGCGACTATCATTGATGAAAGATTATCTAAATCGGTTTTGAAATTATGATGTTCTGAAAATATTTAAATCTGTTTATTACAAATAAAGTTAGGCTAACTTTTGGGTTAGCCTAATTTTCATGTCTTTTGCGAAATTTTCATAATTTCATTTCAAATCAATAAGCATTGAAAAACGCATTGTATTAGCAAGTGGATGATTAGATTCAACAGTGTTGATGAAACTAAAATCAAGCTTGAAAATGTCATATTTCACGCCTGCCCCAAAATTCCAGAACTTACGGTCACCTAAACGAGATGGTTCAGTAAAATATCCTGCTCGAAATGCAAATAAATTTTCATACCAATATTCTGCTCCAATCGAAAATTCAACACCAGGATTTTTCCATGCAGTTACAAGCGATAACGGGAGCGGATCAGCACTTAAGCTATCGCGTTTTACTAATAATTTTTGGAAATCAAAGGCTATTTTCAGGTCATTAAATTCATCTTGAACAAGCTTCCAAGCAGCTCCAATCTTTAAATTAGTTGGTAACGGATCGGATTCGTTAATGTATGTGATTTTAGGTCCCACATTCTGCAAATTAAAACCAAAAGAAAGAGGGTTTCTAACACCTAAGAGTTCATATCCAGATGGATGATAAAGCAAACCAAGATCAAATCCCACCGAGTTACCTGCACCAGCTTCGCGTTGATTTGGTCCTGTTGGTGTCAAATTTGAGCGTATATAGCGAAGTTGAAAGCCTATTCCAAGATCATTAGTAATTGGTGTCCCATAAGCGAGCCCAAGTGAGAACTCGTTTGATATGAATTTACCTAATATTCTACCGTCTTCTGCTGTGCGAGTAAATTCGCCAAGGTTCATAAATATAAAGTTGAAAGCAGCTGTTCCATCTAATTCAGGAAAATAACGTCCAACAGTTGCATAGCTATAAAATAAGTCCGCATTAAATTGTGGTAGCCAAGGCGAGAACGAGAGTGCCACTTGTGTATAAGGAATATTGCCCTCGACATTTGGAAAATAATCCAAAAAAGCAAGTCCCCCTGGATTCCAGTGAATTGCATTTATATCATCGGCAATGGCAACACCAGTTTCGCCCATTCCGCTTGCTCTTGCATCAGGTGATATTAGCAAAAATGGCACTGCTGACCCGCCAGCTTGAGAATAAAGCGAGCTTACATTTAACAAAGCACCTGATAAAATTGCAAGCGTTAGTATTGCCGTTTTAAGTCTCTTTTTCATTAAAAATTCCTCCGTTTGAAATTTATTACTATAAAACGATTATTTCTGAATTATATTTAATTAACAAATTTAATACCAATTATTTGACTTTAACTCCAAGCGAACCGCTTTTCTCAATTTTGCCGCTTGAATTATACAATCTTATGTAATAATAATAACTGCCTAATGGTAGCAATCGCCCATCGTTATCGCAACCATCAAATTCTATCGTTGTTTGCTCTTGGGATGTCCAAGTTGATTTTAATTCTTTTACTAATTCACCTGTTATATTGTATATTGATAAATCAATTGTAAATGGTGGTGTAAAATTATGGATTATGTCAATTTTACCTGTTCCCGAAAATGGATTTGGATACAAAAAAACATTAAAAATTTTAATTTCATTATCTGCGGGTATCTGGAAATATGTTTCTGCCTCGTTTGGATTGTTGAATACATCCCAAGCTCTTACTTTAATTTTATGCAAACCCGGAGCAAGCCCTGAAAGGAAATATTTAACAACACCTGAGCGTACATTCTCAAGCGAGGTGTTAAAATAAGGTGTTAGATTTAGTGCTATTGGATTATCATTAATGTATGCTTCAATATTATGTCCTACTCCTAATCCTGTTGAGTTAATTCCTGTTTCGTCATTAAGTTCAACAATTAGCAATGGCTCCCGCCGAACTATATCACCTGGTTTGAATGCATAGTTATCTAAATATATTTCAATTTCAGGTCCACGATTGTCATTCGCAAGCGTAGTATCAATACCATAAACCTTAATATTCTGAAAAGCACCAGCAGCTGTACGTCCATCCATAGAATATGCATAAATAAAAATACGCGCATTGCTCTCGCTGAAACTAATATCCTTTGGTATAACAAAACTAATATTCACTATTCCATTTTTAACTTCAAAAGTTGCACGAGCAAGCATTGCTCCCTGTATGTTGAACCTGTATTTTATACCAAATTCATCAATTATTGAGCGTGTTTCATCACCATCCAAAAGCGTAAACACTGCTGTTCCATCGAAATTATTTATTTTACATACACCAAATTCGTCTGCAATGTGAGCAGTAATTTCAACTTTGCTCAGTCCTTTTAATTGGAAAGTATCTTGCTCTACAATACTTTTGCCATTTATTGAATCTATTTTAATTTGCAACTGTGGGAAATTAAGTGCTAAAAGTGGATCGCCAAGTATTAAAAATCGCCTCGAATTCTCATCATAGAATGTTTGTTTTGCAATAAAAGCTGCTTCGCCGATTGTTGGAATAAGCCCATTTTGTTTTCGTGTGAACAAAGATTGATAAAATTTCTGATTCAAAGCATGATTTGCATAAGCCCCAACAACACGTGTTGCTGTAAAAACGGCTATTGCTCCTCCAGTTTTGCTGAATATTAGTTCTTCGGCTCCGCTTCTCGGACCCACCAAATCAAATCGCCCAAAATCACAAGTAGCTGCTGTTACAAAAAATAGTTTATCATAGTTAGAAAGCTGTGGTATAGTGGTTTCACGCTCAAAAAATTCCTCGTGAGCAAGAACACGTGGATTACCATGACCAATCCAATTGAAAATTAGCGCGCCGCTTGTGTTTGCAGTTGAGATGAATTCTTTATTTACTCCGGGTTTACGTCGCTTTCCACCTGCAATGTTTTCTGATGGATATGCTGCTAAATACACTTTCTTTTGGAGTAATTCCTGTGGTAATTTCGCAGAAAGTTCTTCCGATTGACGAGTGTGAATATCGCCGTCCTGTCCTTTTGAAGTATATGAATCATCTGCTACTAGCAAAATGTTTGTACGCCAATTATCAAAAGATGAATTGTTCTCATAGTGCTTAATTTTTTTCAAATATGTTTTACCATCTTGTAATGAGCTTATAGGCACTCGCCCAAATGCTACATCGCACAACCAATCGTTGCCATCGACGCATGCTATGTAATCATCTGTTGCTATTGTACTTGTCTCAGTAATAAAAAATTCGCTTTCTTTATTCATATACATTGGTATAAATAAGGGAGATTTTATTTGTATGTTGCGATAGTCATAATGTGCATCTCCCCAAAGAACTACAAAGCTCGGTTTTATACTCGATACTTGATAAACATAAGCAATAAAATCTCTGATGGCAGTTATGTCTGGTATTGTTGATGAGAATTCTTTATATATATCATCTACCTTGACAACTGCTACTTTCAAATTGTTCTTACTTCGACGGTAATTTGCATATTCGTTAGCGCTTTCTATGAATTGTGGATGGGTAATTACTATCACATCAACGTCTTTTATCGTCCCTCGTAAATTTGCAAGCTTTATTTGCTCAATTACAGGTACGGATTTAAACTTTGAACTAATAAAATACTTAGATGGTAAATTCCTTGTTTCGTTTTTTCTAAATATAAACATTCCACCAGTTTTGGCAAGGTTCTCAAGTAAAATAGGATCACGAGGATTTGTCAGATCAATACCAATTATTGGATTATTTGTAAAACCATTTATCCTATATTCTGTTATGCCTGATTTAGTTGGATCAGAAAAGAATGATAATTCATTATCGATTGGAATAAATTGACGTGGATAGTGTATTTCGTAAAAATCAAAATATGGTACAGCACCTGCAAAACTATTTTGATATTCAATAGTTAGCACACTTCTGCCGTCAGTGCCAACAAAATCAGCAGGTACGATTACTTTTTGAATAGAACGATTGATGTGCACATAATCGCCATAAGTATCATTCAGCGTGTAATTTAAAATTTGTCTTCCAGATTGTTTTACAACGAAACGTCCAACTGCACCAAGTTGAGTTGCACGATGTGCAAGAGAAATTCGGTAAATTATGTTTTCATCGCGCTTCAAGTTGTATAAAATATCCATAAATGGTGTCCCAAAAAAGCTTCGCCCTAAATATGTTCGTCCTGATCCATCTGGATACGGGTTTGTTGTCTCTTCGTTATAAAAAATTCTATGGTAATAACTTTCCGGCTGATAGTTTATAGCACCATCTGGTGTTGGATTAGTTGAGTAGCGTTTACCGTCATGTCCACCAAAAGTTAGCAAATAGTAATTATTGAAGCTAAAATCGTTTCTATAATGAACAAAATCGTTATTTTCATAAGTAAATCCTTTTGCACCTGTTGCATAAAAAATGATTGCCTCAAGTTCTCCATTTTGCTTAGTTTGTACAATTATTGGTTGCTCGAACATATCATTTTGCAAACCATCAGAAACTTTCTCACTTAAGTTTGCTCCGCCATGCCCAAACAGCTTAATTGTTTTTACAAGATCAGCGGGTACTCGAAAACCACGAGCAGCAAGTTGATTTGCGTCCAGTCTGTATAAACCCTCATCTGTAATTGTAAGCCGTAACCAATTGCCATTACTTACTTGGTTTAAATCAGTTAGCCTTTGCGATTGAGTCCTTGGGGCGCTTTCTGAAAGCACAAAAGCATAAGTTTCATCATGATTTATTGTCAATTTCGGAGCAAATTTATCTAATATTTGAGCTTTATTTTGTTGATTATACGTGAAATTTATTTTTACTGTGATTTTTTCAGGAATTTCAATCTGCCTTGTCTCGTAGTTCCAACGTGCAGCAATGAAACTTAAACGTGCTATATGCCGACCGCGAGAAATACCTATGTATTCTAATGAAATCCAATCTGGTATCCTGTTTTCTTGCTGATAAATTCTAGAATTATTATTGAAATTTGGCAAATCAATGCCCGTTGCCGCCATAGTATATGAAAATGACTTGATGTTAGATATTTCTACAAAGCTTATAGTAAATCCTTTTGGTGATGAAACTGTTATTAGAACGCTTTCGGCAAATTGTTGTGGTTTCCCAATGCGAGTTTCTATATTATGTGCATTTTCAATTAAAGGAATGAAAAACTTTTCTTGACCAGTTTCAATTTCTTGGAAACTAATAAGCTTAGGACGAAACTCAAGAATAAGTTCATTAATGTTTGAATTTATTTTGGTTATCTCAGAGTGTGTTTCGCTGAAAATTAAGGTAAAGCAGAATATATAAAAAAAGTAAATTCGCATACCTAATACCATAATTTAATTTAGTTTTTATAAAATAACAAATTATTTTGTAAAAAATTGCTCTATATCACCAATTAGGTATGTGAATTTACATAAAACTTTATACAAATTTATGTATAAGTATGATAAAATAAAAGAAAAATTTAGAAATAAGTTCCTATTGCAAGAGATAAAAACAACCCACCAAAAGTCTTTATTGGTTTATCTCTTATGCTTTCTAAGCCTTTGCTACCAAATGGGATGTAATAATAATCAACGTTCACACCCAAATATGAGCTTGATTCCAATCCAATTACCGCACCAAAACCTATATTCCCACCAAAACGTGTGTACCATTTTGCATAATTAAAAGCATTGAAAAATTCACGGTTATATGGTGTAGATAAAATAAATGCGGGTCCAACTCCAGCTGAAACATAAGGCTTAAGCGATCTATGGAGTATGTCGGTGAATAAATAACGAGTAATATTTACAGTCAATGGCATAAGATATAAACGGTTCACTTTATTTGGAATGAATGTGTTCCCTGTAAAAAAGTCGTAAAATTCTATTTCATCAGTATTCCTTGCTCCTGATATAAAAAATCTTGTCCCAAGTTTCGTAATTTCATCCAAATTGTATTGATAAAATCCACCAACAGCAAAGCCACTATTTGAGAAAAAAAGTTCAATGCCTGCGGCATTATTGAGTGATCCAATCTGATCGCTCATTGTAAGTAGTTTTCTTCCTGGTGTAAATACAAATATAGTATCTCTATTCAAGCCATCTTTATAATTTATTACCTGACTAAAAATTTGCGATGTAAATGCAAATATTAAAATTAATACGCTTGTTAGTTTTTCCATAATATTGCTTATCAGTTTAATTATCAAATTTTATAACGTTTTAACAATACTTTAAATTGTAATAATTAATATTTATTCGTAAATTTGAATTAAAAGACAATTAAAATTTATAAAAAGTTAATTTTTAATGAAAATAAGCAATTTAATTGCAAAAATAGAGGAAATCTTACCAAAAGCTACTGCTATCGAAGGCGACCGAATCGGCTTGCAGGTGCAGAGCTCGATTTCCGAAGTTTTCAGTTTACTTATAACAATGGAACTTACCGATGAAGTCGTCGATGAAGCCCAACAAATTGGCGTCGATTGCATCATTTCTTTTCACCCTTTAATTTACAAACCTCTGTCTGAAATTATTGAGATCGAGCGCGTCGGTAGGCTCGTTTCCAAGCTTATAAAGTATGAAATTGCATTTATTTCTGTGCATACAACATTCGATGCACACGCAGAAGGTACAAGCAAAATTATTGCAGATAATCTCGGTTTCAAATTTATCGATTTTCTTGTACCTGACAGAAACATACCTAATACAGGTATTGGCGTTATCTGCGAACCCAATAATCCTTTATGCACAACCGAGCTTGTGAATCTTGTTTCTGAAAGATTGTTTGCACCTGTTAGATTTACACAAGGTGCAACAAATGAAATTAAACGTATTGGTATTGTCGGTGGGAGTGGTAGTTCTTTTCTGAACAATGCATTATCCGCAAATTTAGATGCTTTTATTACTGCTGATGTTAGTTATCATACTTTTCACTCTGTGCGTGGCAGACTAACTTTAATCGATCCGGGACATTACGAGATGGAGCAATTTGTTTCCAGTGGAATTGCTAAACTTATTAGCAAGTCTCTAACAAATGAGACTGTGAGAGTTAATATCTCGAAAGTGCTCACTAATCCGGTCGAGTATTATCCCAATAATAATTGGCGAAACTTACAATTCGAATATCTAAAAAATGTTCAAATAAATTGGAATAAAAAATGATCCCAAAAATTCAACTCATTGCAGGACTTGCATATATTGATAATGAACTGCGTTTCTTACAAGAAGAATTTGGCGATTTACCAGAACAAGTTGAAGAAAAAAAGAAAAAAGTCGATCAACTAAAAGCAGTCGTTGACGAAACTGAAAATATTTTGAAGGAGATACGTGATTTCGTTGCAAGTGCAAAGATTACTCTCGTTGAGCTTAAAGAAAAAGAAGAAAAATTAGCTAAACAACAGTTTATGAGTCGTAATAATAAAGAGTTTGATGCAATTACAAAAGAAATTGAACATCTCAAGCAAGAACACGAAAAACTTGCAACAAAAATGCGCACCGAGGGTGTCAAAGAAGAAAACATTATGCGTATTTTAGCAGATCAGCAAAAGCAATATCAAGAAGCTTTACAAGAATTTGAAAAAATGCAACAAGAATACGAAGAAATCTCCGAACAGCAATCTGATGAAGTAAAACTATTGAAAAACAAGCGTAAATTAATAGTTTCCATGCTTCCAAAAGATTTTTATGACGAATATAATCGCGTTATGCAATATCACTATGATGCTGCTGTGCAAGTCAAGAAAAATTCTTGTCTTGGTTGTTATAGTGCTGTTCCATCGCAAAAAGTTGTAGAATTGCGTAATAATTTGGATAAAATTTATCATTGTGAAAACTGTGGGCGAATACTTATTCCTGAGGAAATCCCATTTGATGAAAGTTTACTAGATATAAAATAAGAAATGTGTTACAGCAGTTTAATTTAAAGCAAAATTTCTTTTTTATAAATATTAATTCAGTAGGGCTGTAAGGGAAATTAAACCCATCTATGTTAATAACTTATGGTGGGATAATAGATTCAGTAGTAATTTGGAATATATTTTAAAATAAAAATTCTCTTTTTCAGCTCTTGGAAACTATCAGATAAGCTGAATAATCAAAAAGAAAAGCTTTTTTTGTAAGCCAAAAGTATTTAATGGGAAATATTCTCATCATAGCGATTTTAGTTCTTTTCTCTGCTTTTTTCTCGGGAATGACTATTGGTTTTTTCAGCATAAATCTAACTTATTTAGAAAATAAAGTCAAGCTCGGCGACCGATATGCCAAACGAATCTATCCAATTCGAAAACGATCTAATCTTTTACTTTGCACTCTTCTTCTGGGAAATGTTGCCGTAAATGCTATAATTGCAATTTATCTTGGCTCAATTGCTTCAGGTGTCGTTGCAAGTTTAATTGCCACTGGACTTATCTTTATCATAGGCGAGATGATTCCGCAAGCCGTTGCTGCACGTTACGGCTTTTATCTTGGTTCGTCGCTTTGGTGGTTAATTTGGGTTTTTATTGTGCTGCTTTATCCAATAGCTGCACCAATTTCTATGATACTCGATAAAATTCTTGGCAAAGAGATGCCAACTGTGTATTCGCGCGAAGAATTCCAAGAAATTATAAAGCATCACGAAGATTCTCCACTTTCTGATATTGATGCAGACGAAGAGAAAATTATCATCGGAGCGCTTTCTTTTTCTCAAAAATCTGTTTCAGATATAATGACACCACGAACTGTAGTTTACGCACTCGATGCAAACAAAATAATTGATAAAGAGCTACTTTTACAAATCAAAGATAAAGGCTTCAGCCGCATCCCCGTCTTTGAAGGTAAAAAAGACAACTTAATTGGCATCCTCTATTCAAAAGAACTTATTGGGTACAATCCAGACGATCAAAAGACTGTCGGCGAGCTGTGTAATAGGCGCTCGCTTATCCATATTGATAAAGATATGAAATTAGACGAACTTTTTAACTTATTTATAAAAGAAAGACGTCATATAGCTTTTGTATTCGGAGAATTTGGCGAACTAAAAGGATTAGTTACGCTGGAGGATGTAATTGAAGAAATTCTTCGCACTGAAATCGTTGATGAAGCGGATAAAACTGTTGATATGCGTAAACTGGCTTTAATAAAGAAAAAATTTAAATAAATGTCAAACAAAATGAGATAAATTTATGTTCCCACCACTAAATGAGCAGATGGATGTAATCCGAGATGGAGCAATTGAAGTGCTTCCCGAAGATGAGCTTGTAAAAAAAATCGAAAATTCAATAAAGAAAAACCAACCATTACGCATAAAATTAGGTGCCGATCCAAGTCGTCCCGATCTTCATTTAGGACATGCAGTTGTTTTGCATAAATTGCGTCAATTTCAGGATTTGGGGCATACAGCAATTTTAATTATTGGTGATTTCACTGCAATGATTGGCGATCCAACTGGCAAATCTAAAACTCGTCCCCAGCTTACTATTGAAGAAACACGCATAAATGGACAAAGTTATCTTGAGCAAGCAACAATCATTCTTAAAAAGGACAATCTTGAAGTACTTTATAATTCCGACTGGCTTGGGAAGATGAATTTCAGCGACGTTATTCAGCTGGCTGCTCGTTATACTGTTGCCCAATTACTCGAACGAGATGATTTTTCAAAACGCTTTCGCTCTGGTGTGCCAATAAGCGTGCATGAATTGCTTTATCCGCTTGCTCAGGCAATGGATTCAGCTAAAATTAAAGCTGATGTTGAACTCGGTGGCACAGACCAAAAGTTTAACTTAATTGTTGGTCGTGAAATTCAAAAAGCTTATGGTTTAGAACCACAATGTATAGTTACTATGCCGTTACTCGAAGGCACTGATGGTGTGGAAAAGATGAGCAAATCGCTCGATAATTACATTGCAATTACCGATTCTCCTCGTGAAATGTTTGGAAAAGTTATGTCCATACCCGATACTCTAATCACACGCTATATGAGATATGCGGCATTTTTCCCTGAAATAATTGTCTCTGATACCGAGAAAGGTCTCTCCGATGGAACAGTTCACCCACGAGATGCAAAGGTTCAAACTGCAATGAAAATTGTTGAACTTTACCATTCCAAAGATGATGCTGTGGCGGCTTTGGAAGAATTCGAAAGAATTTTTAAAAATAAAGAATTGCCTGATCATATTGATGAAAAGCAGATTGAAGCTGAAAATAGGGAAATGGGACTTATGGATTTGCTTGTAGCTGCTGGACTGGCTCCCACAAAAAAAGAAGCAAAACGTTTGATTGAGCAGGGTGGAGTGTTTGTTGATCAAGAAAAAGTCCTTGATCCATTCCAAAAGGTAAGTCTCAGAGAAAAAAGACTACTAAAAGTTGGTAAACGTAAGTTTTTATATGTAAGTGCATAAAAATTAGGGCTGCATCTTGCAGCCCAATCTTTTTTCTAATCATTAATGAATTAATTTTCCATCAATTCTTTTTCTTTCTTTGCAAGGAAATCATCAATTTCTTTTATAGCTTTATCTGTGATTTTCTGAACTTCATCTTCAGCTCGTTTGCGTTCGTCTTCAGAGCATTCTTTGTTCTTTTCCATTTTCTTTAACGCATCGATTTGGTCTCTGCGTATGTTGCGAACAGCAATGCGTCCATCTTCTGCGAACTTTTTGGACATTTTAACAAATTCCTTACGGCGTTCTTCTGTCAGTGGTGGCACAGGTATGCGAATAACAGTTCCATCATTTTGTGGATTAAAACCAAGATCTGCTGTACGAATAGCCTTTTCAATGTTAGAAAGAGCTGTTCTATCAAATGGCTGAACAATTATAGTCCTTGCATCTGGAACCGATATGGATGCTCCTTGGGCAAGTGGTGTTGGTGCACCATAATACTCAAACACAATCCCATCGAGCAACGAAGCAGTTGCGCGTCCGGTGCGGACTTTTGCAATTTGACTTTTGCAAAACTCAACTGCTTTGTTCATTTCTGATTTAGTTTTTTCTATTACATCTTTAGTTGTCATATTTTATCCCGTATAATTGTTTCAGGATATATTATTTGTTACAATTGTTCCAATATCTTCACCAGTGATAATTTTCAAAAAATTACCTTTAATGTTGATATTGAACACTTTTATTGGTAAGTTGTTTTCATGGCAAAGTGTGATAGCTGTGTGGTCCATTACTTTTAAATCTTGTGAAAGCACATCGCGAAAAGATAAAGTCTTATACATTACAGCATCGTTGTGTTTTTCTGGATCACAATTGTAAACACCATCAACACGTGTCCCTTTCAAAATAAGCTCTGCTTCTATTTCAATTGCACGTAATACAGCAGCAGTGTCGGTTGTAAAATAGGGATTTCCAGTGCCAGCTCCGAAAAGTACAACGCGTCCTTTTTCCAAATGGCGTATAGCACGGCGACGTATAAAAGGCTCAGCTATTTGTTCCATTTTAATAGCAGTTTGTAAGCGTGTAGGAATACCAATATCCTCCAAAGCATTTTGAAATGCAATGCAATTTATTACTGTTGCAAGCATTCCCATCTGATCGCCTGAAACTTTGTCAATCCCGTGAGCAGCAGCTTGTATTCCACGAAAAATATTCCCACCACCAATCACTATGCCAATTTGAACGCCTAATTTATAGACGTCGTAAATTTCGAGTGCGAAGGTTTTGAGCACTTCGGGATCTATTCCAAATTCACGTTCGCCCATTAAGGCTTCGCCACTCAATTTTAATAGTATTCTTTTGTATTTAGGTTCCATTTCCATTAATTAGAGATTTTCACCTAATAAATAACGACGGAAGCTTAATATTTTTACTTCGCTACCAACTATATTAGAAATTTCTTTTACAACATCTCCAACTGTTATATTTGCATCTTTTACAAATGCTTGTTCCACAAGGCATTGCTCTTGGTAGAATTTTTCGAGTTTACCAGTTGCGATTCGATCAGCAATATCAGCTGGTTTGCCACTATCTATTGCTTGTTGTACGTAAATTTCTTTTTCTTTAGCTAAAGTTGCTTGATCTACATCATTGCGATCAATGAACTGTGGGTTCATTGCTGCTATTTGCATCGATATATCACGTAGGAGAGCAAATGCTGTATCGTTTAAATTTGGAGCAGAAACTTCAATTACTACTGCAAGTTTATTACCAGCGTGGTTGTAAGTAGCTATTGAACCTTCTGTTTTTATTCGTTCAAAACGGCGGATATCAATTTTTTCACCAAATTTTGCTAAAATTTCGTTATGAATTCCTTCGATTGTATCGCCATTAACTTGAATTTTCATTAATTCATCAACGTTATTAATTTCATTCCCGAGCAGTGCATCAGCAACTTTATTTACATAACTTTCAAATTCAGCATTACGGGCAACAAAGTCTGTTTCACAGTTTACTTCAACGATTGCAGCAAGCTTACGGTCTTCTGATAGACGAGTTGCTATAATACCTTCGCTGGCAACGCGGTCAGCACGTTTTGCTGCTGATGCTGCACCTTTTTTGCGAAGAATTTCAATAGCTTCGTTCATATCACCATTAGCGTCAACTAATGCTTTTTTGCAATCAGCCATACCTGCGCCAGTTTTTTCGCGCAATGTTTTTACCATTTGAGGTGTGATTTCAGGCATATTTTTATCTATAAATAGTTAAACAAATTTCTTTTACAAAAAAAAGGGGACTTGGTGCGTCCCCTTCTAAATTTATATCTATTGAGCACTTGTTTCAGTTGTGGTATCTGTATTTTCAGCAGTTTCAGCAGTTTCTTCGGTTGTTTCTTTAACTCTTGGACGTTTTGGACCCTGTCCAGCAGGCATACGACGTTCACGCATACGGCGTTTAACAACAGTAGATTCTTCCTCGAGCATTTCGTTTTCTTTTGCTTGACGATCGCCTTCGGCGCCAAGTTCAGCAGCGTGTATGCGAGCAACCTTTGTTCCTTCGAGTACAGCATCTGCCATTATTTTGGTAATCAGCTCAATTGTTTTAACCGAGTCGTCGTTTGCTGGTATTGGGAAGTCCACAACATCAGGATCGCAATTTGTATCCACAAGAGCTATAACAGGGATGCCAAGGATTTTGGCTTCTTTTACAGCAATATGTTCTTTCTTGATATCAACAATGAACAAAGCGCCAGGCAAGCGTGTCATTGTTTCTATACCGCCAAACACTTTACGCAAACGGTCGCGTTCACGTATGATTAGTAAACGTTCTTTTTTAGTGATTTTTTCAAATGTTCCATCAACTTCCATTTTGTCAAGCTGAGCAAGTCGCTTGATACTTTTGCGAATAGTTGTAAAATTTGTAAGCATCCCGCCAAGCCAGCGTTCCGAAACATAGTTCATTCCTGCGCGAGTAGCTTCTTCTTGAATAATTTGCTTTGCTTGCGGTTTAGTCCCAACAAATAATACAACACGTCCTTTGCTTGCGATATCAAATATAGCTTGACGAGCGTAATCAATTAAAATCTGTGTTTTGCGAAGGTCAATGATGTGGATACCATTTTTTTCGGTGAAGATAAATTTGCTCATTTTTGGATTCCAACGGCGAGTCAAATGACCAAAATGAGCACCTGCCTCAAGAAGGCTTTCAATAGTTGCATAATGTTTTTGCATTAGAACTCCAAATTAAATTTGTTAAACATCTGCACCTTTCATCTTGGCAACCGAAACTTTCATCAAGCCACACGGAGCCAATCAAGGTGCATGGTAATTTTAAAATATTAACGTTTCGAGAATTGGAAGCGTTTGCGAGCTTTCTTTTGACCATATTTCTTACGCTCAACCATACGTGGGTCGCGTGTAAGTAAGCCGTGCTCGCGAAGCTTTCCGCGCAAATGCTCATCGTATTCTACAAGTGCCCTTGCGATACCAAGACGAATAGCACCGCTTTGTCCTGTTAGACCACCACCACGTACATTTACGAAAACGTCAAATTTTCCTAAGTTTTCTGTAACTTGCAGTGGACTTAAAGCGTGAATCCGCCACACTTCTACCGGGAAGTAATCTTCAATGGTTCTTTGATTGATTACAACTTTCCCTGTACCGCTCATCAGACGCACTTGTGCTACGGATGTTTTTCTTCTGCCTGTGGCGCTGTAAACTTTCATTTAAACTCCGAACTTTAATTATTTACAATTAATATTTTAGTTTAAGCTCTTTTGGTTGTTGTGCAGTGTGTGGATGCTCTGCACCTGCATATACTTTTAGCTTTTTGATCATTTTACGCCCAAGACGATTCTTTGGTAGCATCCCGCGTACTGCGTGTTCAACTACAAAAGTTGGATTTGTTTGTATTAATTGCTTAAAAGAGCGAACTATCTGGCCACCTGGATAGCCAGTATAGTGACGATACTCTTTCATCTCGGCACGTTTGCCTTCAAATACCACTTTATCGGCATTGAGCACAATGACAAAATCGCCTGTATCAATGTGTGGTGTAAAACACGCTTTGTGCTTGCCGCGAAGTATCGATGCGACTTGGCTAGCAAGACGACCGACAGTCATTCCGCTTGCATCAACACACCACCAGTCGCGATGAACTTCTTCATTTTTCGCTGATTGCGTAATTTTAGCTGAGGGTTCCAATTCCCTATGCTCCTTAATTTATAATTAAATCAAAAATTTAACACAAAATCTTATTATAAAGATTACAAAAATAGTTTTTTTTTGTTTATTAAGCAAATTAATTTTTATTGAAATAATCGACTTAGGTGAATAAAACAATTTAAATATAAAAAACAGGGATTGTTTTAATCCCTGTTAAAGTAATGGGTAATTATGGTACGAATCTCGATTAAATATCAGTCAATTTTCTTAAAAATGCAGAGCTTATAATTTTTGCTTGCGAAATATCAGCATTATTCGTAAAAGTTGTATAATGATTTGATGCAGCTTGTGAATTCAATGATGGATCATCTTCTATAAGTTTTCCACCTGTGGTGTAAGTCGGTCCTGTGCGTCTTATATATGCTGGTTCATCATATTCTTTAAGTTTTTTTTCTCCTTTGGGGCTTGATTCAGGTATGTTATGAAATTTTGGTACAATCGGTGAAGTTGGTGCCTTTATAACATTTGGCTTTGGAATGCTTACTCCACCAAGTGTTGGTATAGATTTTGCAGGTTGTTGCTTGATTTCAGGTTTGACAACTGTCCCAAAAATATCTACCTGCTCTTTGTTTTTGGGGTTGTTATCGATCTTTTTTTCGTTTTTTGGAAATCCCGTTGCAACAACTGTTACACTTATTTGGTCTGCCATATCAGGATTTAAAACTACACCATGTATAAGATTTACGTCGTCGCCTGCTGCTTGCTGAACAATTGAGACAGCTTCGCTAATTTCGTGCATTCCCATATCCATACCGCCAGTAATATTTATAAGCACACCCTTAGCTCCTGCTATGGAAATTCCATCCAACAGCGGTGAATTCAATGCTTGCTTTGTTGCCTCGACAGCACGATTTTCGCCCGAAGATGTACCAATTCCCATCAATGCGTCGCCCATCCCTTTCATTATGGTGCGAACATCAGCAAAATCCACATTTACAATACCATAATTATTGATAATATCAGATATTCCGCGTGTTGCATTGTAGAGCACTTCATCAACTTTCATAAAAGCTTCAGTAAATGATGTCTTTTTATCGATTATTTCCAAAACTCTTTGATTTGGAATTACAATCAAAGCATCTACATATTGGCGTAGCTCTTCAATGCCTTGTAATGCTACTTCAATACGGCGTTTGCCCTCCCAATCAAATGGCTTTGTTACAATTCCAACCACCAGCGCCCCAAGCTCTTGAGCAACTTTTGCTATGGTTGGGGCTGCACCAGTCCCGGTTCCGCCACCCATCCCAGCAGTGATAAAAACCATATCGCTACCTTTGAGTGTGTCCTTTACTGTATCAATTGCTTGCTCGACAGCTTTACGGGCAACATCTGGATTGGCTCCTGCACCAAGCCCTGTCCCGAGCTGAATTTTTATTTTTGATTTGTTGTGCTGCAAAGCTTGGCTGTCTGTATTTGCTGCGATAAAATCCACACCTGATAAACCTTTGTTTATCATATTATTTATAGCATTTCCGCCACCGCCTCCTACTCCGACAACCTTTATCTTTGCATCACCGGTTAAATTGGATGAAGTATCAAGTTCGATAGTCATAGTTTATCCTTATATTATAACAAATTATTATCACAATTCTTCAAAGAAATTTTTTATTTTTTTGAATACAGATTTATCGCTCTTTTTCTTCTCTTCTTTATTCTCATTTACTTTTATATTTTTATCTATTAATTCTTTTGATTCGTTATCTTGCTTTTGTCCTATTGTTGAATTTTTATTCTCAACAAATGAATGATCAATAGTTTCGATTTCATCGGCATCCTCGTCCAAGCCATATATTGCAAGCCCAACAGCAGTTGAATAAACAGGGCTTTCTACTTCTGTTGCAAGTCCTGTGTAGGTCATCCCCGATGGATAACCTATTTTAACAGGCATACCAAAAACAACTGCAGCAAGTTCATCGGCACCTCTTATCAAAGTGTTACCACCAGTTAGCACAACTCCTGCACCTAATTTATGTTCAAAACCTGACTTGCGAATTTCTGCTAACGCAAATTCAAATATTTCCTCCATCCTCGGTTGAATAATTCGACAAAGCTGACGCTTGGATATTTCCATCGGCTTGCGCCCTGCTATACCCGGTATCATTATTATATCATCTTTCATTATGGTATCTTCAAAGCAATGCCCATATTCGCGCTTTATTCTCTCAGCTTGCGAAACAACTATTCCCAACACTTTACGTATATCGTCCGTTACTTGTTTTCCAGCAACTCCAAACACAGCAGTGTATCTAATAATATTTTCCTCGAAAATGGCAATATCTGTTGTCCCGCCACCAATATCTATCAAAGCAACTCCTACTTCTTTTTCCTCTGGTGTCAAAATAGCTTGACTGCTTGCCAACGGTTCTAAAACAATCTTCTTAACACGTAGCCCTGCTCGCTCAATACAGCGATGTATATTCGTGATTGCAGTTGTAAGCCCGGTAACTATATGAACTTTTGCTTCCATGCGCACGCCGCTCATCCCAATAGGATCGTGAATGCCATCTTGACCATCGATTATGAACTCTTGCGGTATAATGTGCAATATGGTCCTATCTGCTGGAATTGCAAAATTTCGTGTGTCTTCAAGTAACCGGTCAACATCGCTTTTTTGTATCTCACGTGTAGGGTTTGATATCCCAACAATGCCAGATGTTTGAAATGATTCAATATGATCGCCTGCAATTCCTACAACAACTTCTTCAACTTTTATGCCTGATTGTTGTTCTGCTTGTTGAATAGCTGTCTTGATGGATTTTACAGTCCTATCAATATTAACCACTACACCACGATTAAGTCCTTCCGATTCTGTTATTCCAAAGCCTAATATTTTCAACGTTTTGGTTTGTTTATCGTTAGCTGCAACAAGGGCACATACCTTTGTTGTGCCTATATCCAGCCCAACTGTGATGTCCATTTTACCTTTATCTTGTAAATTTGGATTGTTCATAATTTCCCTAATTTATATGTTTTTATTTTTTACTATAATTTTGTCTTTCCAACGAATATCAATATATGTATAGTCAGCTTTTCCCGAAAAATTCAATTGAAATTTTAAGAAATCATTCAGTTTCATTAGCTTTTCTTCAATATTATCATTTTCCCCGAAAATTATTTTCTTTGCATCATCAGAGGTATAAAGAATAAACTCTTTTGTAAGTCGGTTAAAATGCACTTCTGATACCAAATTATTTAGCAAATTGTATTTCTGAGATCGCGCTTGTTTTATAATATTTAATCCTGCTAATAAATTGAGTGTATCTAAAAGCTCATCTTTATAAACACCTGTTATTATTGGAAGGTCAATGCTGGAATAAAACAATCTGTATGGCAAAATCACACCATTTGCATCGATATACTTGATCTTACCATAATTATCAGCAAAAATAGCAATTGGTTGCCTCTCTTTTATCTCTATTGTTAGTGTATTTATGCCTTCGTTCATTATTGTTTCTTCAACGTAAGGATTTTCTTTAAGCTTACGAGCAAGTTCTGTATAATTAATTTTGTTTTTAGGAACGTTGATGATGCTTACCTCGTCGAGTTCGGCTTTCAGTTCAGCAGGTGATAGAAATGATGTACCAACGATGGAGATTTGGCGTATGGATTGGTTGGCATTCCATAATTGGGCGAGAAATATTAGAATTGCAAAAAAGGCGAGTACAACTGATAGCCTCAATAGCAAAGATGGACGAGTTGCTTTTCGCTTGCTTGATTCCCCCAGAAACATTATTATTTTTTTGAAAAGCCGCATATTATTATTAATTGTTAAATTGTTTAATTACTTGTTCTTACACTTTTCATTGGAATATCATCAATGTTTCTTGATTATTTTTCAATCCTTTGAATTTAAATTCTTATTCCATCTTTTCAAGAAACCAAAAAAGAACAAGTAATATCAAATATTTTGAGTTTTTGGAAAGTATAATCACGTGGCGATATACCTTCCTCATTATGCTGCTAATGTCTTTTAATCTAAAACAAAGATAAATTACTTTTTAATAAGAAACAAGAAAATATTTTCAAAAAAAATTAATTTACTATTAAAAATTTTTAATATTAGTTGAATTTTAACAAACTTACAATTAGTGTAGAAAAAGTTCTCGTTTACCAAGATTTCCTTTGAAAAAAAATATTTTTTTGTAGTTTTGTTTTATAATTTGTGTATTTGAAAAAAATGGTTATATACTATGCCATCAAAAAAATTCAAAGAAAATTCCTTCAAAGTTGCTCCGGAAAAATTACGTTGGAATTGTCCATTGGATTATTTCAAATTTAGTTCGACAAAAGAAGTTGAGCCACTAAAAAATATTGTAGGTCAGCCAAGAGCAATTGAAGCTATCCGATTGGGAGCTGCTTTGCACGCCAAAGGTTACAATATATTTGTAACAGGGCTCTCTGGTACAGGTAGGCTTACAACTGTAAAAAATATTCTCGAAGAGGTTACTAATAGCTGTCCAATTACTTATGATTATTGCTATGTAAATAACTTTGCAAAACCTGATGAGCCGCGTCTTGTAAAACTCCAAAAAGGTAAAGGTAAAGAATTTGCAGAAGCAATGGATGACGCAATTGATTTTATTCGCAGACGCCTACCAAAACTTTTCGAAGAGGAAAATTACCAAAAAAGCCGCATTAAAATTATCGAAGAATATCAATCGCGTGAGCGTGCCCTAATAGAAAACTTCGACGATAAAATCCGCCCATACCATTTTATGCGAGGTCAGCTCGAAACCCAGCAAGGTGCTGTCGTCCCTGAAGTTTTCCCGATAGTTGATGGCAAACCTGTAACCATAGACACTATTGAAGAACTTCTTGCAGAAAAGAAAATAACTAAGAAAGAGGCTATTAAAATCAAAGAATTGTGGCGGCAATTCCACGATGAGCTATTCGAACTTGTTCGTGAAAATATGAAAATAATGCAAGAGTTCCGCAAAGCAATTATCGAAAACGATAAAAAGCACTCAGAAATCGTTGTTTCATCAGTCTTGGATGAAATTGTTAAGCAATTCAATAATGAAAAAGTAAAAATATATATCGAAGAAGTAAAAAAATATATCTTAGATCACCTTAATTTATTTGTTCCTATTGCTGGGCAGCTCGGTAATTTTGTAGCGATGCAAGAGCAAACAGTAGATGAAGATGTTCTAAGGCTCTTTACTGTTAATGTGATTTTGGATAATTCCACAACCGAAACTGCACCAGTAATAACAGAGACAACCCCGTCTTATAATAACTTATTTGGCACCATTGAGCGAGTTTTTGACAAACGTGGCGGCTACTGGCGAACTGATTTTACTAAAATTAAAGCCGGTTCTGTTTTAAAAGCTGACCAAGGTTACCTTATTGTGAATGCAAATGATCTTTTCAGCGAGCCCGGAGTCTGGACTGCTTTAAAGCGTGTTTTGCTATATGATAAGCTCGAAATTCAAACATTTGATGCATATTTTCAGTTTTCTCAAGCTTCGCTCAAACCTGAACCAATTGATGTCAATGTAAAAGTAATAATCATTGGTGGGCTTACACTTTATCATTTACTATTTCATTACGAAAAGGGTTTTAAAAAGATTTTCAAAGTCCATGCCCAATTCGATTACGAAACAGATAAAACACAAGAAATGATTGATAACTTCACTCGTTTTATTGCTAAAATTTGTAATTCGGAAGGGTTGCCGCACTGTTCCCCCGATGGAGTTGCTGCAATTATCGAGTGGGCTGTAGAAACTGCCGGCTCTCAAAACAAAATTACTTTGAAATTTTCAGATGTAGCAGATATTCTCCGTGAAGCTGCCTACTACGATACCCAAAGCAACAACACTTTGATAACTCGAGAAGTTGTTGAAAAAGCTATACAATGGCGCCACAAACGAAATGACCTGCTTGATGAGAAAATTAAAAAATCTATCTTAGAAGGCGATATGTTAATCGATACAGAAGGCAAACGCATAGGGCAAATTAACGGATTAACTGTTTATAATAATGGTTTCATAACATTTGGTAAACCAGCTCGTATAACTGCATCAATTTCAGTAGGCAATGCTGGAATAATAAATGTTGAGAGAGAAGCCCAACTAAGTGGTAATATCCACAATAAAGCTGTTCTTATACTTGCAGGATTTTTACGTGAAAAATTTGCCCAAAAGCGTCCTCTTTCGCTTACTGCATCAATAGCCTTTGAGCAATCTTATGGCGGTATCGATGGAGATAGTGCTACTGCCGCTGAAATCTACATAATTTTATCGGCTATTGCACAAGTTCCAATTAAACAAAGCTTAGCTATTACAGGTTCAGTTGATCAAAAGGGTAATATTCAGCCTATCGGTGGTGTGAACGAAAAAATTCGCGGTTTCTTTGAAGTTTGCCACAGTCGCGGACTGACTGGCGAGCAAGGCGTTATAATACCTCAACAAAATGTGAAAGATCTTATGCTCCCCAAAAATATAATTGAAGCCGTAAAAGAAGAGAAATTCCATATTTTTGCAATAAATAACATTGATGAGGGTGTAGAAATTTTAATGGATATTCCTGCTGGTAAATTGACTAAAAACGGTAACTATCCGAAAAATTCACTCTATGGCAAAGTCAACGCCAAACTCGATGAAATGTATAAAATTGCAAAAGTCAATGGAGAGAAAAAGCTATGAAAAATAAAGTAAAAATCGCACCCTCGCTTCTTTCAGCAAATTTTGCAAATTTAGAAAAAAGCATTCGCCTTTGCGAAGAAAATAACGCCGATATTATTCACTTAGACATTATGGATGGGCACTTCGTTCCCAATATTACTTTTGGTCCAATTGTTGTTGGTGCCATTGGCAAACTAACCGAACTACCACTTGATTGCCATTTGATGATAACTGATCCCGATAAATATATCCCCGACTTTGTTGAAGCTGGTTCGGATATGATTTCTCTCCACGTCGAAACAGGTTACCATCTTCATCGCAGCTTATCTACAATAAAAAATTTTGGGAAACTCGCTGGAATTGCTTTAAATCCCGCAACACCATTGGAATTTGCTTTCGAAGCTGCAGAATTTTGCGATTTTATTCTTTTAATGTCGGTAAATCCAGGTTTTGGCGGGCAATCGTTTATACCTTCATTCCTTCGCCGTTGCGATACATTACGCAATTTCCTTGATAAAAATAATTTACATAACGTTGAAATTCAAGTCGATGGAGGCATCACACCAAAAAATGTAAAAGACGTTGTTTCAGCAGGAGCTAACATTATTGTTGCTGGATCAGCTTTATTTAATGGAGATTTTAAGAAAAATATCGATGAATTCAGAAAAAATATTGTTTAAAAATTATTTTATTGAATGGAAATAGAATAAATTCATTCTTAGGCAAAATTTTTTTTATTTTTGCTTTTTGAAATTAATTATTTGAGAAAAAAATGAACAATAATCTCTATACGGAATTTCAAGTATCAAAAGATACTGCTTTAGAGCTTGGTCTTACCGAAGATGAATATAATCAAATACTCAAAATACTTGGGCGAATTCCCACATACACAGAAATCGGTATTTTCAGTGTTATGTGGAGTGAGCATTGCTCCTATAAAAATTCAATTAAACAATTAAAAACACTACCACGCGAAGGACAACGGTTGCTTGTATCTGCTGGCGAAGAAAATGCAGGACTTGTCGATATAGGTGGTGGTTATGCCATAGCTTTCAAAATCGAAAGCCATAATCATCCATCAGCAATTGAACCATTCCAAGGGGCTGCCACAGGAGTTGGTGGAATACTTCGCGATATCTTCACAATGGGGGCACGACCGATTGCGGCACTTAATTCACTACGTTTCGGTGAATTAAGCAACGACCGAACGAAGTATTTGCTCGACGGTGTTGTTGCTGGTATTAGCCACTACGGTAATTCATTTGGCGTGCCAACAGTTGGGGGAGAGATTTACTTCGATTCCTGCTACCAAGATAATCCTCTTGTAAATGCAATGGCTGTTGGTATCGTAGATGTCCGTAAAACTGCTTCTGCAGCTGCTCGCGGCGTTGGTAATCCCGTGTTTATTCTGGGAAGTTCTACCGGTCGCGATGGTATTCACGGTGCGTCTCTCCTTGCTTCCCGACAATTCGACGAAAAAACCGAAGATATGCGCCCAACTGTTCAGGTTGGCGATCCTTTTGCTGAAAAACTTCTGCTCGAAGCAACTTTGGAACTTATTGAAGCTGGTGTTATTGCTGGTATTCAAGATATGGGTGCTGCTGGTATCAGTTGTTCCACTTCTGAAATGAGTGCTAAAGCTAATACTGGTATGATTATAGATTTGGATAAAGTTCCTCTCCGTGAAAATGATATGAATGCATACGAGATTATGCTCTCCGAATCCCAAGAACGAATGCTTGCAGTCATCTATAAAGGTAAAGAAGAAATAGCTCGTAAAATTTGTGAAAAGTGGGATGTTCCTTTCACTCATATTGGTTACGTAACCGAAGATGGACTTCTTCGCATTTCTCGAAACAATAAACAAGTAGCGGAAATTCCTGCAGAATCTCTTGTGCTCGGCGGTGGCGCCCCACAATATGATAGGGAATGGAAACGCCCAGCTTATCTTGATGAAACTGAAAATTTTGATACAAGCTCGTTCGAAAAAGAAATTCCATCTGAACAGGATTTCTGGAGCTTGCTTTCAAGTCCAACTATTGCTTCAAAACGCTGGGTTTATGAGCAATATGACTCCCAGGTTCGTACAAATACGGTTTCTGCACGTGGAGATGCCGCCGTCATCCGATTAAAAGAATTACCTGGAAAAGCAATCGCACTTTCAACCGATTGCAATAGCCGCTACACATACTTGAATCCTTATGCTGGTGCTATGGCTGCCGTTTGCGAAGCCGCACGAAATGTTGTTTGTGTAGGTGCAAAACCCGTTGCTATAACTAATTGCTTGAACTTTGGTAATCCATACGACCCAGAAGTTTACTATCAATTTCGCGAGGCTATTCGTGGTATGGGCGATGCTTGCCGCCGCTTGGATACACCTGTAACAGGTGGTAATGTCAGTTTCCATAATGAATCACAAAACTATGCAATATTTCCAACACCAACTATTGGTATGCTTGGTGTAATTGATGATTTGACAAAAGTTATTTCGATGGAATTTAAAAACGAAGGCGATTTAATCTTTTTAATAGGAAATAATCGTTCTGAGTTAGGTGGTTCAGAGTTTTTAAAATACAAAATTGGGAAAATTACAGGCAAAGCTCCTATAATTGATATTGATGAAGAAATTGCTTTACAGAACGCACTTCTCGAAATGATCGAAAATCACCTGATTTCTTCTGCTCATGACACAAGCGAGGGTGGTTTAGCAGTTTGTTTAGCTGAAAAATCTATAGCATCATCTGGATTGGCTTGCAAAGTGGATTTAGATTTATCAGCAGGACATCTATTTGGTGAATCACAATCACGTGTCGTTATCTCTGCAAAACCACATTGCATTGATCCAATTAAACAAGTTTGCAAAAAATATGGTGTCTCTTATTATCAATTAGGTAAAGTTACAAAGGAAATCTTTGAAATTGAAGGTTTCATTAAAACTTCTCATACACAAATCAGTAGAATTTACAATACAGCTATTGAAAATTTGATGAAAAAATAGATAATTATTTTTATTATGATAATGGCTGCTTTATTTTAAGCAGCCATCTTATTTAATTTGATTTCATCCGAAGTGGATTGAATGTATGTACAGAGTCGAACGGTTCTTGATGTGGGGTAGGGGATATATCGTTTCCGAAATTGAACAAATCAGGTGAATATTTCTGCTTTAATTTATCTTGTAATGTAAGCAATCCTTTTATAACAGCTTCTGGACGTGGTGGGCATCCCGAAACATAAACATCAACTGGAAGAAATTGATCAATACCCTGCACAACAGAATAAGAACGGAACATCCCTCCAGTTGAAGCACATACACCCATAGACATTACCCATTTAGGATCAGGCATTTGGTCGTAAATTTTCCGCACAACCCAAGCCATTTTGTATGTTACTGTCCCTGCTACAATCAGAAAGTCCGATTGTCGTGGTGTCATACGGAAAACCTCCGAGCCAAATCGAGCAACATCAAAACGTGATGAGGCAAATGCCATCATCTCAATTGCACAGCAAGAAATACCCAATGGCATGGGCCAAAGGGAATTACGCTGTGCCCATTTTATTACTTCGCCAACGGTAGTAGTAAGGAAACCGTCTTTTCCCAATATATTTTCTAATCCCATTCGAATCCTCCTTTTTTAAGTTCATAAAAGTAGCCTGCAAGCAAAACTACTATGAAAATCATCATCGCAATAAATGCTCCTAATCCTAATTCTTTCATCTGAACAGCCCACGGATACATAAACACAACTTCCACATCGAACACAATAAAGCTAACCGCTACCATGTAAAACTTAACCGAAAAACGTTCACGTGCAGTGCCATATGGCAACATACCACTTTCGTATGTTGTTCCTTTACCGTAAGTCTTTCGCCTTGCTCCAAGCCATTCGGAAAGCAACATAAAAACAAGTGCAACAAAAAAACCAATAATTATCATTAAAATTAGCGGTAAATATTCATTTGGCATAAAATATATTCCTTTTTAGCTAAATATAAATTATTAACGTTTAAAAATAATCATTATTTTCAAAAATAAAAAGGCTGTTCGTTGGAACAGCCCGTTGATTGGGAGGGAGTTATCCTTTTCAGGAATTAGCGTTTAAGCTGATTTATTTCAGCTAACAATGTATCGCTAACAGTTACTGTGCGGGATGCTGCTTCGAAAGCTCTTTGAGTTGTGATTAAACGCGTAAATTCTTGAGTCATATCTGTGTTCGATTGTTCGAGCGCATTTCCAATTATTGAAGTAGATGGGAAAACTTCATTAGCTGTGCCTATTATTGCATCGCCACTATTTGGAGAATTAGCATAAAAATTATCACCGGTGCGAACAAGACCTTCCTGATTGGTAAACCTTGCCAAAAGAACCTGTCCAAGAAGCTCCGTTTTGCCATTTGTGAATGCGCCCCATATCTTTCCATCACGCCCAACAGATAGCGAAAGCAAATCGCCAGATGTGTATCCGTCCTGTGTTTTGAATGATGCTGTGTTTGCTCCAGCAAACTGTGTTAGCCCACTCATCAGATTATTTGGATCTGCAAGTGTAATGTTTAAAGTTGCTGGTGTAGTCGAGAATACATTTGTTCCAATAGCTGTATTCAAATCTGCATAATTAATTTGAACACTCGTAGGTGTATTTAGTGTACCATCAGGATTGAATCTAATTGTTGCAGCATTTGTATTTACAGTTCTTCCGTCAATTGTTGCGGCAAGAGAATACTCATTTGCATTTGCAGTTTTTGTAAAGGTGAAAGTCAAACTGTGAACGCCTCCGATGTTATCATAGACGTTAATGCTTGTGCTACGCGTATCACCTGTTGCCATTCCAGCATTTAAATTGCCGAAAAATGTAATATTTTGCGACTGACGCGGTGGTGAAATTATATCCGGTGGGATAACAAGATTACTTTTAGCTGCATTTAATCTGTTCGTTCCATCAGAATTTTTAATTATTACACCATTGTTATCTTTATCGATATTATAGCCTTGCAAAAGAGCTCCCGTTGCTGTGTCAATTAGATTCCCTTGCTTATCCTGCGAAATATTTCCTGCACGGGAGTAAAGCTCTTTCCCATTCATATTGTATATAAAGAAACCGTCGCCTTGAATTGCCATATCAAGCGCGCGATTTGTCGATTCCAACACACCTTGCGACATATCTTGCGTGATACTTGTCATACGAACACCTAACCCAAATTGATATGGATTAATTCCGCCATTGCCACGAGCACCTTGTACATTTGGAGCAACTCCCTGTGAATAAACTTGATAAAATTGCTCGCTAAAATTTGCTCTGTTGGCTTTGTATCCAATTGTGTTTGCGTTCGCAAGATTGTTGGATATGACATCCATTCTTTGCTGATGAGCTCTCAGCGAGCTTGCACCAGTTGCCAATGAACGTGATAACCCCATAAAAAACCCTCCTTGGTTTTAAAATTTGTCCATAAAATTTTGCGATTTTATCGCTCATTCAAAAATCGCTGGGGTCTCCTTGCTTTTGGCTCGGTCCAACCCCAAAATTAAGCGAAAACTGCTGAGTCAATGTTTGTTATTACATTATCTACCAAATGTTCTTTCTGCATCATTGTTACAACTGTCCGATTGCGCACACTTACTATGAATGCTTTATCATCGAGCATAACAAGCGATTCTTTTGCCCCTTTTTCTGCTGCTTTTTCCACTGCGTTCTCCAATCTTAAAAGTTCGTTTGAACTCATATTAATTTCACGACTTACTAATCGAGATTTTGCGTGCTGAGAGAATTTTAGATTACTTATTTCGTTCTCTAATAATTCCTCGAACACACTTTTTGCTTTTGCAGTGGGTTTTGCAGCAGGACTTCGAAGAGCATCAATGCCTCCAATAGGAACAAATGGTAGTTTAACGCCCTCAAGTTCTGCCATAGCAAAACTCCGTAATTATTTCAAAGAACTTTAACTTGCTGTAATATCGAGTATTTTTCCAAGCGATACTTCACTGCCTGAAATTACCAGAACAGTTCCATCGCCCTTGAATCGAACAGCATCAATTTTTCCTTCAATATAAGTATCTGCCGAATAACTTGTCGATCCATCGCTTGAAAGCTGTACTTCATATTTGTATTTGCCCGGTGGCAAAGCATTACCAGATGAGTCTTTCCCGTCGAAAATGTAAATGTGATTGCCTTTTGTTAGTTCGTTCGTTTCTAAATTAATACGCGTTACAATACCTCCATTTTGATCACGTACCATAAGTAGCCCAATTCTTGCGTTAGTCGAAACACCATAACCGAGTTTTACTTTGCTTTCTCCATCGTATGAAAATTCGTTAGTCAAAGCACGTGCTGTTTTGCCAAGCATACCCGGCAAAGCAGAGTTTGTCATTACATCTGCAAGCGTTTTGTTTAGATTTGTCGTTTCCTCAATCATTGAGCGTATGTCAATTAATTGCTCCAATTGAGAAAATTGTGCCAACTGTGCAGCAAATTCTTGATTGTCATACGGCTTTAGTGGATTCTGGTTCTTCATTTGAAAAGTCAGTAATTTTAGAAAATCATCTTTGCTGACAATCGTTTTTTTGCTGAGATTTTGATTTGTGCTGTTTTCCGCACTTTTGACCGAATTAATTAAGTCAGCCATTTATTGAACCTCCTGTTTTTTTGCTAAATGTACTTTTCGATTATTTTTTGCATCCATAACCGAAAACCTACATTTGCATCATCCTTATCTTGTTCAGAATTTTCACTTTTATTTAAAAAAGATTGTAAGAATTCTTGCTCTTCTTTCTTATTTTCATTGTTTTTTTCGTAGCTTATAAATTCCCTCTCATCCTTTTTTTCTTGTGTTAAATCTATTCGCCCAATCGTAATTCCATTTTCCTGCAATTTTTCTTTCAAAGAACTTATTTGTTGTTCTAAAATTTCAACAGTGCCTTTTGATCGAGCTTTTATTTTTATCTCCGCTGTATCATTTTTCATCACTATATCAACAACTACTGTACCAAGCCACTGGGGCTCTAATATCAACTTAGCTGTTGAATGATTTTCGCCACCAACCGTACGAACAAATCCACTAACCGTACGAACAAAGTCATTAATCCCAAAATTTCTAAATGTATAATTTCCAGCACTTTGCTCTATTTTTGATGGCGTTTGCCCTTGAATATTTGCTGAGCCACCTCGTAAAATACCATTGTTCAATATTATACTATTCACATTTTTATCGTTTTCCTTTGAGTTATTTTGGCTAAAAATATTCTCCTTTTGTTTGAAATTAGGCAATTGCTCTTGCGAGTTATTAACATCGGAAGTCAAAGGGAGATTAGTATTTTGTGAGTTTTCGAATGAGAGTTTAGTAAATTTTGTATTATAATGGATTGTTTCGTTGAATTCATTGATGTGAGTATTGCTATTATTTGATGGGAGTTCAGGCGAATTTTTAGCAATAGTTTTATAATGAATATTTTTATTTAAAGTCTTGGGACTATTATGAAGTGAAAGAATATCCTCTTGCGAAGAACTAATAAAAGAAGATAACTTGTTATTTGTATCGTTTTCCTTTGAGTTATTTTGGCTAAAAATATTCTCCTTTTGTTTGAAATTAGGCAATTGTTCAAAAGGATTTTCTGCATTATTGTCTGATGCTTCTTTTATAACAGATAAAGCATTATTCTCAATATTGAAAGTATTTGTATTGATAATCGAATCTTGTTTTTGTATGTTTTCATTTCTGCAGCTTTCTCTTAGTGCAGCATTTTTAATTTCAACGTGGTTTATAATTTTATCAATGTCCAATTTTGATAATTTATCAAGCTGTTTGATAATTGACTGATGATAGGGATTATTGTCATTTGTAATATTCGATAAAAACTTGGAAATCTGTATTTGATCAATTATTGGAAATTTTTCATTGCTCGCTTCGAATATATTTTGCATTAATTTGAAGGCATCTTTTATCAAAATCCCAACATTGTCATAATTCCTAAATTTCGATAATTGTTCTGTTGCATCGGCAAAATCATAGCTCAAGTTTGTTCCAAATTTTTGGTCAAATTCTGCAAATAATTCTTCAAATTTAGCCGAAACTACCTCTTTCGACATTTTAATTTCACCGCTTTGCAGCTTATTTATAAACTGATTTACTTGCAAAGCCAATGAATTTAAGTTTTCAAGTAAGAATTTATAATTTTGGTTGTCGAGATCTGCAAAATGCTCGAAAATGTTCGATTTATCGCAGCGTTTACGGATTATTTCTTGAATGTTTTTGCTTTGAAGTAGCTCATTCGAAATACTGCTTATAAGCTCATTATGAAAATTACCCGTTTCACTCGATTTAAGTGGACTTACATAATTGCCACCGACTAACTCGAGCTGAGTTACATCCATTGTAATCATAGTTGCATCCTTGCAATATGTTTATTGTACTGCGCCGAGCAAAAGTATTGCAGCAGCGTTTTCTGGTTTCATTGCTTCAATAATTTTGCCAGCTTTTTTCCTGTTCATTAATTTTAATATTCTTGCTGCGTCTCTTTCATCAATACGTTCCAATATTGCCGCTACTTCTTGCGGCTTCGAATTTTCGTAAATTTTGGCAAAAGTCTCAAAATTAATTTTACTTACAGAATCTACCTTGTTTTCAAGCATTTTTTGATATTGCTCTTTGCGCCGCTCGGCAAGTTCTAATCGAGCCTTTAACTTTGATAATTCATTTTGCAATCTATTAAGGCTATCACTTATGTTCTGCTGTTTTTTTATCGCATTTTCTGCTACAAAGTTAGCTCTTTTTGTTGAATCTTGATAAAATCTTATTGTTTCAAAAATCGTTTTTATTGAATCACGCAAAAACTTTTCTAATTTCAAAAGTGAATCATTTTTAATCATTAATTCATTTTTCAAAATTGCTTCTTTTTCAAAAAAAGCCAATTGTTTCTGAGAAATATGTACAGTTGGCTCTATATAGACAGGCTTTAACGGTTGAATTTTCTTAGGTTTTTGATTTTGAGTAATTTTCGCTGTGTCGATCTGTTCTTTTATTCCAAGCAGATCTGGCCTGTATTTAATCACACCAATAAGTCCAAGCATCAGTAGCGATAGTACAACCGATACAATAATTATCCCTATGAGCAACTGTTTCCAGGTCATTTTTCTTTTCTTATAAACATTGATATTGCTATTTCGTCAATAAAATTACTTTCTTCTTTTTGAACTTCGTTTTTATGTTCTTCATATTTTTTTTCTTTGAGCTTTTCAAGAATCATTTCATCTTTTTTAGCCTCAACGTATTTATTACGTCGAACGTGTTCTATTTCAAGCAGTTGATTTCTCTGGCGTATGGCATTTTCAATTTCCAACTCTACAAATGATTTGTGAGCAAGTCGTGCTTGTAAATCCCCTGCTTTAGCGCTTTTATATTTTTTCGTTAGCAAATTTGATTTATAAGCTTCTTTTTCATTTATAATTTCATCCTTTTTAAAACGAAGACGTAAAATTTTGGCAAGCTCTTCCTTTGCTTGAGTTGTTTTGAAAGAGCGCAATTTTAAAAGCCCTTCAAGTCTATATGTAAATTTCTTTGCCATTGCTACATTTTGCTTAGTTCTATTATTTTATTAACGATTTCTTCATAACTCATTCTTTCATACATTTCTTGTCTTAAAAAGTTGTTAATGTTGTCGATTTGCTCCATAGCTTTATCGATTTTTGGATTTGTACCTTTTTGGTATGCTCCAACACTTATTAAATCTTCTGCACTACGATAAATTGCAATTATTTCCTGTATCTTTTTTGCTGCATCAAGATGCTCCTTGCTGACAACGTCACTCCTACAACGGCTTATGCTTTCCAAGACATCGATTGCAGGGTAATGCCCCAACGAAGCAAGCTTACGCGAAAGCACAATGTGTCCATCCAGAATACCACGTGTAGTATCTGCAATTGGTTCATTCATATCATCACCTTCGACAAGCACGGTATAGATGCCGGTAATAGAGCCTTTCTCAGAAGTTCCAGCCCGTTCAAGTGTTTTCTGAAGCATTGTGAAAACTGACGGAGTATAACCACGTGTTGTTGGTGGTTCACCAATGGAAAGTCCAACTTCGCGTTGTGCCATAGCAAGACGTGTTGCTGAATCCATCATTAACATTACATCCAAGCCTTTATCGCGGAAATATTCTGCTATTGTTGTTGCTGTAAGTGCAGCTTTGACACGTATCAGCGGAGGAACATCGCTTGTTGCGACAACTACAACCGAGCGGTCAAGTCCTTCCCGTTTCAAATCCTTCTCCAAAAATTCACGCACTTCACGTCCACGTTCGCCAATAAGTGCTATAACATTAACATCTGCCGAAGTATTCCGTGCAATCGAGCCTATAAGCGTCGATTTGCCAACACCAGAGCCCGCAAAAATTCCTACACGCTGTCCTTTTGCGAATGTCAAAACTCCGTCTATTGCGCGAATACCTGTTGCTACTGCTTCTGAAATTCTTTTACGCAACAATGGATTAGGCGGTGTTGAATAAATAGATCGTTTTTGTTCGATTTGGAGTTCGCCTTTTCCATCGAGTGGTCTACCAAGTCCATCTATAACTCGTCCAAGTAACTTATCACCTACACCGATCCGCAGTGTATGCCCCGTTGCAATTATATCAGTTGATGGCTCAATGTCAGTTATATCTCCAAGAACCATCGATAATATTCTATCATCACGGAAACCAACAATTTCTGCATATGCGAGTAGCTCTCCGTAACGATTGCGAAGCTCACAAATTTCACCAATTGGTGCTTTCGGTCCTTCGCTTTCAAGCACTAAACCAATGACTTTCTTAACTTTTCCCCGTCTGGAAATTGTATTAGTATTCTTAATTGCAGGGATTAAATACTTCTCTATGTTAGCTGTTTGGTACATCTTGATTTTCTTCGTCTGTTGTTTCGTTTTCCAGTGGTTTAACCTCTGGCATAATTGTATCTAAAATATCAGGGTAACTCTCTTTTAAAGTTGCCTCCAAATCAAGCTTTATCTCTTCAGCTGCTTCTATAAGTGCTTGCTGAATACGCTTGATCTGTGTCGAAATACGTCCATCGATTATTCCTGCACTTGTGTGAAGCAGGCAACTCCCACGTTCTAAGCTTTGATTCGCAATTACCTCAATTTTATTATTTTCTGTAAAGTTTATAATATTTGATTTGACATTTTTCAACACATCTAAGTCGTCGGGGTTTAGTTCAATTTTAAAAATTTCCTCATCTTTGAGTTCTGAAAAAACACGATTTATTTGCTCTGTAACTAATTTTTCACTTTCAATGGCAGTAAAACCAATAATTTGGCGTGAAATTTCTAAGGCAAGTTTTATTAAAGCATCATTGAACTTTTGTTGTTCTTGAAGAAATGCTTTTTTTAATTCAAAAGCAATTTTATCGAATCTCTTTATCCATTGCGTATGCAGTTGTATCTCAGCTTGATAAATAGCACGTGCACTATCCTGTCCATCTGCAAAACCGCGATCATATGCTGCTTGAACTTCCTTTGCTGCTTCCTCCACCGGGATACTTTCATCTGGCAAGCGACGCAAATCTATTTCTATTGGCTCATTCGAGTCTGAAATTGTATATGTTTCGGTAAAATAGGTAATTTTTGGTTGTGGAACAATGATTTCCTCTTGAACTTCTTCGATAATTTCAGATTCAGGCGCAACCTCAGGCTCTTTTTGGGTTAATGCTTCAAGTTCAAGTAATTTCCGTTCGAATTCACGTCGGATTAATTCCTCATTCTTGATGATTTTGATTTTACTTTTGCGAGGCGGTATTTTTAAAATAATTTTATTCATAAATTTAATTTAGAAAAAATTTTATACGAAAATATCTTCTTTGCCACGTCCGCCGATTGCAATTTCTTCTTGCTCTTCGAGCTTTTTGATTATATCGACAATACGCATCTGTGCGCCCTCGACTTCTTTTAGCTTTACTGGACCCATGAACTCAAGTTCTTCTTTAACAACTGCGGCTGCACGTTCGGACATATTTTTGAATATTTTTGCACGTATCTTTTCGTCTGCAACTTTAAGCGCCAATGCGAGATCGCGTTTATCAACATCGCGTAAAATTCTCTGAATGCCCTTGTCATCGATAAGCACAATGTCCTCGAACAGGAACATTTTACGTTTTATTTCTGTTGCCATGTTGTAGTCTTTCTCTTCGATACTTTCAAGTAATTGCTTAGCGACAGCATTATTGCATTTGTTCAAAATATTAGCTACAAGCTGAACACCCCCCGCCTGAGCTAAGTTTTGTGATAAAGTTTGTTCTGCAATTTGATCCACCACGTGTTCAATTTCATTAACAAGCTGTGGTGAAACTTTTCCTATTGTTGCCATCCTGAATACAGTTTCAGCACGTAAATCATCTTTAAATTCGTTCAGAACATCAGCTGCCTGATCAGGTGGTAGATGCGATAGGATCAAGGCAATTGTCTGCGGATGCTCTTTCGATAAGAACGAAGCCAACTGTTGCGGATCGGACTTTTTTAATATTGAAAAACCGCGAACTGTTGTTAGGACACGTATTTTTTCAATTATTTCACGAGCTTTGTCTAATCCATAGCTTTTTTCGAGTAACATTTGTGCATAATCGAGCCCACCTTCCACCATATAGGTGGATGCTGTCATCAATTGGTAGAATTCTTCGATAACATCTTCGACAACATTTGGTGGCAACTCTCGTAAGTTTGTTATTTCAACAGCAATTTGCTCAACATCCTTCAAATCAAGCTCCTTGAATACTTTTGCCGCAACCTCAACATCCATCGACATTAGCAGTACTGCTGCCTTCTGTTTCCCAGTTAAATCAGATGCTGTTATTCTTTTCTTTCCCATTGTTGTATCCTGCCATAATTACATCATTAAATTATCAACGATTAAACTACTTATATTATTTTGGTGCTTTTGTTGGCTCAACATCTTGCTGTAATAATATCTTAATTAATTTTACAGCATTTTCTGTTTGCTCATCTAAGAAAGTTTCAACTTTATCCTTAATTTCAAGTTTTAACATATCTTCTTCGGTCATCTCCTTAGGTTCAACCTCTTCGAGTGCAGCTTTTGCCATTTCTTCAAGTGATTCGGTTTCTTCCTCGATTATTGGTTCTTCCTCTTTTGTTTCGCCTTCAAGGAGTACCTGCTCTGGTAATTCAGCTGGAAGCAATAGCAAATCTTCCTCATCGAGTGAGAAATCCTCTAATTGTTCTTCTGGTTCTTCTTCCTCTTCGATTTCAACTTTTTCTTTTGCTAATAATTTAGGATTAGGCAGCCCTAAGGCTATACGTAGCCGTTCTTTTACAAACTTCGATTGAATTAATGCAAACATTAAGAATATAGTAATTAAAATTGCAGCTATAAGTGCAATTAGTTTTATAATTTCCTTGTCTTTATACCATACAACAGGTTGTTGCTCTTCTAACTCCTGCTCTAAAATTGATGTATCGAATGGAACATTTAGAACAGAAATCTGGTCGTTACGGCTTGGATCGTATCCAACTGCATTTTTGATCGCAAGTGTTAACTGTTCAATCTCTTCTTGACTGCGTGGAGTATATTGAAGCTTTTTTATACCTTGCTCATCTATAATTTTGGTTGTGCCATTGATCAACGCCGAAACTGTTAAACGTTTAATATTGCCTGTTCCTTCAACTATATGGGACACTGTTTTTGAAATTTCATAATTCTGAATAACATTGGATAAATTTTTTGCTTGACTTACAGTTGGATAACTAAGTGAATCGGTGCTTTCCGAGACTTCCTGAATGTTTTGCTCGCTTCTTATGACTTGACGTTCGGGATCAAAATCCGTAATAGTTTTTTCAACCTGTGTAAAATCAATTTCGGCATTCACTCGAACTTTTGCATTATCTACTCCAAGAACTCCATCTAAAAGCGATTGCACTTTTTCGGCATAATGCTGTTCGACCCGCCGCTGAATATCGTGCTGAGTCTGAGTTAGCCCAACAACTGTAGAATTATCGAGTGGTGGTTCTGAGAGAATTTTACCACGCCCATCTACAACTGTAACTTTGTCCACAGTAAGCCCTTCAACGCTGCTTGCGACAAGGTTTTGAATACCTTCAATGCTTATTTTACTTAGGTTTCGGCCGCTTTTAAGATGTATGATAACAGATGCACTTGGTAGTTTCTCGTCTTTTTTGAACAAAGTTTTTTCAGGAATAACAAGATGCACACGCACTTTTTTTACTTCGTCCATCGTTGCAATTGTTCGGGCAAGTTCCCCTTCCAGTGCACGCCTATAATTAAGCTTTTGCACAAACTCGCTCATACCAAGGTTAGTCTTGTCAAAAAGCTCATATCCAACGATGCTTTCCGATGGCAATCCTTCGCCTGCAAGCGCTATTCGTGTATCGTATAGCTTGCTTTTTTCTACAAGAATTGTATTCCCATTATCTGCAAGTTCATATTTAGTACCTTTTGCTTTTAAACTTTCGACGATTTTCGAAGCATCAGCCGGCTCTAAATTACTGTATAGGACGCCCATCTCAACTGGCTTGCTACTTGATACAATTAAAATTATTCCCACAATCAATGCAATAAGAACGCCTCCTATTAATAATTTTTGCAATAGAGACAACCTTCCATAGAAAGTTCTTATCTGCTCTGTAAATGTATTCTCAGCCATTTCTTTCCCAAAATAAATTGTTCAAATTGATTATTTGTGGCTAATATTAACCGCCATTATACTTGCATTCTCATTACTTCACGATACAAATCCAATCCTTTGTTCCTTAATTCCATCAGAAGTTGGAACGAAGTGCGTGCTTTTTGCGCTGTTATCATAACATCGTGTATATCAACAGGTTCGCCTTTAATCAGCCTCTCGGTTTGTTCCGATGAATCAATCTGCATCTTATTAACATCATCAATAAATTGCTTTACAGTATCTGCAAACGTTACATCCTTCGGTGTGGTAGTGCTATCGCCGTATTTCTGCTGCACAAGTGGCAGGTATCTTCTCGATGGATCTGCTTCGTTAATTACCATTTCGAACTCCTTTCATTTGTTTTCATCCTGAAAATCATTCCAATCATATCAATTATTATTCCAATTCCTCGGGCTGGTTATTTTTCGACACACTTTGTTTTTTTCATTTTCTGCCGATAATTATTTTTGTATGTATAATCAGCTTATTTTTATTAAATTATTCGTCATATATATATTAATGAATGTATAAAATATGAAACGACTCTTGCTTTTTCTTATTCTGTTTTTTATACCATTGGTGTATATTAATGCTCAGTTTGTTGAAAATTTTGGCCAATTCGACAAAAATGTGCAATATTTATTCCGTGATAAATTTGCAGACATTTGGATCGGTGATGATTTCATTGTATTTGATTACAAAAATTTAAATGGAAATAAACTTCATCGCTCTGCAATTAAAATGGATTTTGTAGGCAAAAGGAACTTTACTGCTAATGCAATACATCACAACCCTCTTCAATTTAACTATTTTATGAATAATAGGTTTATTACAAACACTAAAACGTTTGATACTTTAATAATAAAAGAAATTTACGATAAAATTGATCTTATACTTTATGAAAAAAATGGCTGTTTTGCATACGATTTCTTACTAAACCCAGGTGCTGATCCATCTCAAATTATTATTAAAATTGATGGTGCAGACGAAATCAATGCCATCGATAACACACTTAAAGTTTCATTTGGCAACTATTCTCAAATTCATACTAATTTATCGGCTTTCTATGATAATAGTAAACAAAAAATAAACGCTGTGTTTCAAATTAATTTTCTAAATTTAGTACAGTTTAAATTAGATAAATATGATAAAACTAAATCTATACGAATTGATCCTATTGTGTATTCAACATATTTTGGGGGCACTTCTTACGATTATTTACGTGGATTGGCTATTGACTCGCTTGGGAATTTAATTGCTGTTGGTAGAACACGTTCAACTGATTTTCCAACTAAATATGGCAGTTACGACACAACTTTTAGCGATATTGGTTATGATTTTTACGACGCTGTGATTACAAAATTTTCTCCCGACGGCAAAAGTGTTATTTTTTCGAGCTTTTTAGGTGGAATGGGAGACGATTACGCTGAAGCAATTGCTTGCGATTTGCAAGGTAATATTTATGTTACAGGTTATACAATGTCTTTGCGATCGTTCCCATTTACATCAAATGCCTTAGATACATTTGACATAGGCGGTTATGATGGGTTTCTAACTGTGTTCTCGCCGCAAGGCAATTCAATTATTTTCTCAACTTTATTTGGTGGTAAATCTGATGATTATCCCCAATCAATTGCACTCGATAGAGATCGCAATATATACATAACAGGTTACACAATTTCAAACGACTTTCGTGTAACCGCAGGGGCTTTCGATACTGTCTATAATCAACCATCAAGCTCGGGAAAAAGGAATGATGCGTTTGCTGTTAAATTTAATAACAATTTTACATTAGGCTATTCAACTTACATTGGTGGTAGTGGTGATGATTTCGGGCAAGCAATAGCTGTCGATACAGTGGGCAATGCTATAATTGCTGGAATAACTCGAAGTGCTGATTTCCCTGTTTCAAACTTTGCTTATCAGAAAATACTTAAAGACTCGCTCCCACAACAAAGTACTGGCGATGGCTTCATAATTAAACTAAACAGAACAGGAAAAGATAAAGTCTTTTCCACCTATTTTGGTGGTCTTTCTCGTGACGCAATTTATTCCATAGCTATCGATCAAAACCAAAATATCTATGTCGCTGGCTATACCGAAACTGATAGCCTTGCATTTGCCGATCGTAGTTACCAAAAACGCTATAGCAACCGCAACACTGGCACAATACTCGGCGATGCCTTTATAGCTAAGCTTAAGCCAACGGGCGACAGTCTTTTGAACTTCACTTACTTCGGAGGCACTGGAAGCGAACGCATCGCTTCGCTTACTATCGACAAATATAACTTTGTTCTTGCCTGTGGTTTTACAACATCTCGAGATTTAAAAGTAACCCAAACCGCCTTCCAAAAAAATTATAGCGATAGCACCGATGGCTTCGTTGCTCGATTTACTCCAAACCTTGATTATTGCATATACCTTACTTATTTAGGAGGTAAACGTAGCGACATTGCCAACTCAATTCTCCCACTTGATAGTGCTTATCTTTGGGTTGCTGGATTTACAAATTCAGTCGATTTCCCCACAAGTCAAGACGCTCTTTTTGCACAACCAAAAGACAATTTTAGTGAAATGTTTTTAACTAAATTAAAAGCATATTATCTCGATTTAGATTTCTCGGACGCTATTGGTAGTCGCATTGTGAATATTTGCAAGGGCGATAGCATATATATAGGTGCACAAGCAATTGGCGGAATTGGCAATATCACATATCAATGGCAGCCAATCGACGGAGTAAGCCAACCAGATTCATCATTTACTTTTTTAAAGCCTGACTCATCGAAAATATATTATCTTACTGCGACTGATGAATTTGGTAATACTGTTAAGGATTCTGTTAAAATTATAGTTCACAATAAACCAAATTTATCCATATTTGGTTCAACAATGGTTTTAACAAATTCTATTGAAGAATACATTCTTACATCGGATATCCAAGGCACAACAACTTGGTATGTTACAGATGGTTCGATTATTGAGCAATCATCAACGAAAATTAAAGTTCGTTGGAACACACAACCCTCTATCGGGAAGCTAAAAGCTGTGTTTATATCAATTTATGGCTGTATAGACTCCCTTCAATTGAACATTCGTATCGGTACCAAACCACGACCTAAAATCAAATATTCAGGTAAATTTCCACCTTGTTTGGGCGACACTTTATTGTTAGATGCAGGTGATGGCTATATCTCTTATCTTTGGTCTAACGGCGACACAAATCAGACCATTTCTATAACCGAAAATGGGAAATATTTCGTAATTGTAAAAGATTCGCTTGGCTTTATCGGTGTATCTGATACTTTGAATATTTATTTTATGGTTTATCTAACTCCTGTAATTTATGGACTAAACATTGTTAAACCAAATATTCCTTACACGTATTTTGTAGAAGGTTCGCCCGGAAGCACATTTAACTGGATTATTAATGGTGGGATAATACTTTCTGGACAGGGAAGCGATACAATTTTTGTTCGCTGGAGCAATACTCCAAGCGGTTCGCTCCGTGTCGAAGAGCACACAAAAGAGAACTGCACAGTGTTTTCCGATCTATTCACTGTCGATATAAGCGGTATTTTTAAACCAAAAATAAGAGTTTTAGGCTCAACGAATATTTGCGATGGCGACTCAATTCTTCTTGATGCTGGCTATGGTTATTCTTATTACCGCTGGAATAACGGTAGCACTAAACGTTTTATTTTTGTTTCTACTGCGGATACATTCTATTGCTATGTTAAAGATAGCTATGGTTTCGAAGGCTTTACCGATACCATTATGACTAAAATTTTGGAGCGTCCACCAAAACCAGAGGTGAGTGTATTTGGCAATCAATTCACTTGCCTTGTAGATAGCCTGCCAATCCAGTGGTACTATAATGATCAAGTAATTCCAAATGCTAATGGCACTCTTTATATTGCTGATATACCAGGGTATTACAAGGTGTGTGTTCGTGGTTATAATGGCTGCCAATCCTGCTCAAATGTTATCGCATTTATGGTTTCAGTGGCACAACTTGATGAACAAATTGAAATTTATCCTAATCCATGTGATAATTTTCTCAATTTAAAACTTAGTGAAGAATTAAAATATACTCCCAAAATCAAAATTTACAATCTATTGATGGAAAATGTTCTTTCAATAGAGCAAAACAAATTACACAATATTCAAATCGATGTTTCTAAACTTTCTCGAGGAGTTTATTTGCTTGTAATTGAAGAAAATGGAAAGTTCCTAAGATATTACTTTGTTAAAAATTAATTGCAACTTTTTTTTATAATTTTTCGTATAAACTTTACATTTACTTTAGGTGAAAATGACTTTATTTAATAATATAAGCAAAACATTTGTACTCACAACACTTTTGTTATTTGTTGTAATCAGAATATTTGCTGATACTATTTTCTATTTCTTTTCCAGCACCGACAATTATATTTATACATTATGGGTATTTTTCTCTTCAATTATAATTTTTTCATCGTTTATTTTTTACTTTTTTTCTAATCAATACGAGCGATTTAATTCAAATGAGCAATTTGTTTCGAACTTTACTCGTATATTCTTTCTGTTGCTTATATTATTCTTTATTGATTTATTACTACCTGAAAATTCAGCTATATATTTTTCCGAACGCCCATTCTATAAATTTATCGCGTCAGTTGTATCTTCAATTTTATTTGTGATTGTAGCAATATATTTTGCTTGGTTTATGTTCTCATGGTTGCAAAGTAAACGCCACAAACGCACAAATTTATATCTTAAAATCGTCGGAATTGCTTTACTTTTCCTTTTTATATTTGATATGATTAATTACTTCGGAGTTGCTAAACTTATTAATCAAATTGATAACATACTCTATATTATAATTTACGTGTTGATTTTACTTGTTACTAAAAAGAATAGCTGGATTGCTCAATTAGACAGAAAAAGTAAAATCAGGCTCCTTCTTATCTCATTTGCTAACTTTATATTCTCAATTTCATTAGCTAATAGTGCATTAGATGTTAGTAGTTTCTCCTCAAATGATGTGGTTACTTTTTTTGTAGGTGGCAGTAGTTTTATAGCAGCAGTTGCAATTTCCTTGAATGCGTTCACACTACGATTGCTTATGGCTGTTCTTGCCGCATTGCCCACAGCTAATATCGTAGAGCGAAAAACATCCGAAATATTCTCCCTTACTTATCTAAATAAATTTATCGCTGAGACAGCTACCAAAAACACTGATGAACTGCACGCTCTTGTTACACAGCTCGCTTTGAATGCTTGCGGTGGTGTAGGTGCTTGGATCGAAGTTTATGAAGATGGTAGTATCCAACTTGGTGCAGCGAGCAATATACCGGTTGAATTAATTCAAAATTATCATTCAGATAATCGCTATGGTAGTATGTTTACTTTAATCGAAAAACCTGTACTTATAGAATCTGTTCCTGAAACTGACGAAATTAAGCCGATTTTAAATTATTTACCTTTTGCAAATTCTCTTATTGCTGTACCAGTTTTTCAAGGCAAAAAGCGATATGGGACACTTGTATCTATTGATGCCGAAGAATACGGTTTCGAGCCAGAAGATGTTTCGGTACTCTCAGCCTTTGCAGATAATATTAATCTTGTTCTCGAAAATCAACGCCTCTTACGCGAATCAATTGAAAAAGAGCGTTATCGAAGTGAAATGCTAATTGCTAAACGGATTCAGAAAGAACTCCTTCCGCAGCAATTGCCCCAATTCAAAAAATTCAAAATAGCTGCTTATTCATCTCCAGCCGAAGAAGTCGGTGGCGACTATTATGATGTTGCATATTTTGCTGACGGAGCGCCTTGCGTTCTCATTGGTGATGTCTCCGGCAAGGGAATGAGTGCTGCTTTTTATATGGCTCAACTGAAAGGTGCTGTGCATTCCATTGCACCGCTATCAAATTCGCCAAAAGAATTGCTTATTAAAATCAATGAAATTCTTTTCAATTTGATGGATAAGCAAAGCTATATCACTCTTATTTGCATTAAACTTGATGAAATGCAAAATAAAATCCTCTATGCTCGTGCTGGGCATCCCCCAATTTTTTTTCACAATGGCGACTGTGTCTTTACACTTCAGCCAAAAGGTCTTGGAGTGGCACTTGTTCGTAATGATTTCTTTTCAAGTGTATTAGAAGAAGTCGAAATCCATTTGCAAGGCAATTCAAGTTGTCTTATGATTACCGACGGTGTAAACGAATCCCGCAATTTCGAAGGTACCGAATTGAATTTCAAACTAATTGAAGAATTTTTAGCAAAAAACAATTGTTCGGCAAATAAATTGCTTGAAAAATTTTTAATTTATATTAATGAATTTAAAAATGGTAGTCCACAATTTGATGATTTAACCGTTGTGGCTATTTTGTTTTCAGCTGATAGTAAACATTAGAAGGGAATAAATATGAATAATAGTTTTAATATTACTAAAGAAACAAACGGCGATATCGAAATTATCAAAATTGGCGGCTATTTGGATGCTCACACGGCACAATTTTTAGAGCAAGAAATTGAAAGTTCGCTTAAAAGCCAAAAGTATAAGATTGTTGTCGATTTTAGCGATCTCGATTATATTTCAAGCGCAGGTTTGGGTGTTTTTATGGCTTTTATCGAAGATGTTCGCCAAAATCAAGGTGATATTAAACTAACAAATATGAAAGAAAAAGTTTTTGCTGTTTTCGATTTGTTAGGTTTCCCTTTGCTTTTCGATATTTTGGGAACACGCGAAGAGGCAATTTCAAAATTCAAAGGCAAATAAACATGCTAATTGAAAATAATAATGATTTTATTTGTATAAATGCTGATAGTTCAGAGCTAGTACGCATTCGCGATTTTGTGCTGCTTAAAGCAAAAGCCTTCGGTTTCGATGAAACTACCGCCACAAAGATCACTCTTGCTGTGGACGAAGCTTGCACAAATTTAATTGAACATTCCTATAAATTCGATAGAAGTCGTGAAATTTGTATAAAAATCGATACAAACGATAGTAAATTTACAGTTCTAATCCTCGACGATGGAAATTCCTTCGATCCATTATCGAAACAAAAACTTGATATGAGTGAATATATAAATAATATTAGGCGTGGCGGGCTCGGTATTCATATCATTAGGCTTGTAATGGATGAAATCAAATATTTCCCACGTTCACATAATTCACCAAAAAATATATTAATGCTCACAAAATATATACACTAATATTTTAAATTTTTACTTTCCTAAAAATAAAGTAATTTTGTATCTTAAAATTTTGTATTGAAAATAATTAGGAAAATAAATGACATCTAAAGAGATTCGTCAATCGTTTTTGGATTTTTTTCGTTCTAAAGATCACCGTATAGTGCAAAGCTCCCCCGTTATCCCATATGGCGATCCAACTTTATTATTCACAAATGCTGGGATGAATCAGTTCAAAGACGTTTTCCTCGGACAGGGTACTCGCGATTATAAACGAGCCGCCGACACTCAAAAATGCATTCGTGTTAGCGGTAAGCACAACGATCTCGAAGAAGTAGGTGTGGATACTTACCATCATACTTTCTTCGAGATGCTTGGTAACTGGAGCTTCGGCGACTACTACAAAGAGGAAGCTATTGATTGGGCTTGGGAACTGCTTGTTAAAATTTGGGGACTCGATCCCGAACGCCTTCACGCAACCGTTTTCCGCACCGATGACGAAGCGTACCAAATTTGGACTAAATACTTGCCAACCAGTAGAATCTATCGTTTCGATGAAAAAGATAACTTCTGGGAAATGGGGGAAACAGGTCCTTGCGGACCTTGCAGTGAAGTTCATTACGACCGCACTCCCGATAAAAGCGGCGATAAATTGGTTAATGCTGGTTCTCCTGACGTAATCGAAATTTGGAACTTAGTTTTCATCCAGTATAACCGTAATCAAGACGGCTCGCTCACACCACTTTCTGCAAAACATGTCGATACAGGAATGGGATTTGAAAGGATTTGTGCTGTGCTACAGGGCAAAAATTCAAATTACGATACAGATGTTTTTACACCAATTATTAATAAAATCGAAGAATTGTCTCATCGAAAGTATTCACAAGATTTGGCAAGCAAGGACGGTATTGCTATGCGCGTCATTGCCGACCATTTGCGAGCTCTCTCTTTTGCTATTGCTGATGGGGCACTTCCCGGCAACGAAGGGCGTGGTTATGTGCTTCGTCGTCTTCTACGTCGTGCTGCTCGCTTTGCACGAAATCTTGGACTAACCGAACCTGTGATTTACAAATTGCTACCAACTTTAATTGAAGTTATGGGAGATGTCTTCCCAGAATTGATTTCGCAGAAAAACACTATCGAACGTGTACTTCGCGCAGAAGAAGAAAGTTTCCTGCAAACTCTCGATCGTGGTCTCGAAAAATTTGATGAAATAAAGAATGAACTTATTAAGTCAAATAGTAAAATGATAAGTGGTGAGTCGGCTTTTCTCCTCTATGATACCTATGGTTTCCCACTTGACCTTACTGAACTGCTTGCCCGTGAGAATTCACTTTCGGTCGATACTGCTTCCTTCAATCAAAAAATGAACGAACAAAGAGAGCGTAGCCGCGCCGCTCGTAAAGTACACACCTATGAAACTGAATTGCCAAATTTAGATTTTGAAACAGAATTTATTGGTTATACGCATTTCGAGGTGCAATCAAAAGTACTTTTTGCTCAAGGTAATTATATTGTTTTGGAAAAAACACCATTCTATGCCGAAAGCGGTGGGCAAGTTTCTGATATTGGTGAAATTATTCTAGCTGGCGAAACTTACAATGTAATTGATGTTAAAAAGTCCAATAAAACACTAATTCATATTACAGAAAAAGAAGTTGAACCTTTGCAAGGGCAGTTAGCTCTTGCACGTGTTAGCCGCACACGTCGTCTGAGCACAATGCGTAATCACTCAGCAACACATTTGCTTCACGAAGCATTGCGTCAAGTACTTGGTTCGCACGTTCAACAGGCTGGTTCGCTTGTTACACCTGATTATTTGCGCTTTGATTTTAACCATTTCGAAAAAGTAACAGATGATGAAATAAAAAAAATTGAACAAATTGTCAACAATAAAATTTACGAGCAAATCCCTGTAGAAGAGCATATACTTAGCATAGAAGAAGCTAAGAAAAATCCAAATATAAAAATGTTTTTTGGTGATAAATATGGCGACACCGTTCGACTTATTGTTATGGATAACAAATTTTCGATGGAACTCTGCGGTGGTACTCACGTTCGTAATACATCCGAAATTGGTATTTTTAAAATCATTTCGGAAAGTTCCATCGCAGCAGGAATTCGGCGTATTGAAGCTATTACAGGAGATGCTGTATATAAGCATATTCTCGAGCTAAATAATAAAATAGATGAAAAAGATAGTGAGATCGAACATCTCAAAGACGAAATTAAACAGTTAGAAAAGCAATTAAGTCAATATAAATTGCAAAATCTCTATTCTTCAATACCAGAGCTTATAAATTCCGCAAAAAAAGTGGGCGACATTTCAGTTGTGATTCATCAGTTAGAGCACGATAATATTGATGAACTACGTCTATTTGCAGAAAAGTTACGCGACACTTTTGTAAAAAATGGTATTTCTTTGCTTATTGCACCACTACAAGATAAGATAACGCTTGTTTGCTCTGTTACCGATGACTTGAAAGGTAGAATGCCTGCAGGAAAGTTGGTTGGTGATGCAGCCCGTGTGATAGGCGGTGGCGGTGGCGGAAAACCACATCTGGCAACAGCTGGTGGCAAAGACATAAGTAAGCTCCCAGAATTAATAAATGGCGGTTTCATTGAAATTGTACAGAAGTATCTGTAAAAAATAACTAACTTAAAACAAACATCCGATGATTGCTCATCGGATGTTTGTGATTAATGATGGTTGTCTTTACTTTACAAAACCAGCTATGTATTTTCCCAGTTTTGTTTTTGGCAGTCTTCTTCGTTTGATTTTTGTAATTCGTAAGTAAAACAAAGTACTGTAAATAATTGTTTGTAATATCATTATCACAATATCCAAAGACGCATAGTATAGTGAGTTTTGCATTTGTGTAACTTTAATAATAGCTTGCAAAAATGGTACAAGTGGTAACAAATATGACGAAATTTTTACTAACTCAAGTAGTTGCCCTTGAGGCCAGGCAAAACCGCTCAACATAAAAAATGGATAACTCGTAAATCCAAGTATCAAAAAAACTGTAATTCTATGTTTAAAAAAAGTGCCTACGAACAATCCAAATGCTGCCGAAGCCGCAATTCCAAAGAAAGCAATTATGAGTTTATCCAAAATACTTCCATAATAATTTACATTATAAAATGGAGATAAAATCATAAATGTGATTATTGCATATACCATAAATAATTCTAAATACGCAATTAATTTACCAAGTGTTATTTTCAACACATTCTCGGATAGCAAGAATTGATCCCGCCACTTATCTAAGCCCCACTCCTTTGCTTGTGATGCAGCAACTGCAATAAAAGTAATTTGTGATAAAATTATTATAAACAAAGCTGGCAGAATCAAATCCCCATATGTTAAATATGGGTTGTATAAATACTGAAAATTGATTTTTATAGGCTGAGCATATCCGATTTCTTGTGTTACAGGTATACTTTTTTTCATTAATGCAGCAGCAGTAATTTTAGCTCCATAAGTAGTTACAATTTGCGAAATCGGAAGCCCAACGTCGCTCAGCACCAACAACCTTCCTGGGTTAATCAGTAACTGAACAGAAGTTTTTTTACCAAATTTTAAATTTTCGGAAAAATCTTTTGGTATTACAATTGCTCCATGTATTCTTTCTTCGGCTAATAGCTGCATAAGCTCAGCTTCCGAATATAAGTTTTGTGTTATAGCTATGTTTTGGTGTGCATCAATCTCTCGGATTAAACTTCGCGATAAAGCTGAATTATCACGATCGAGCACACCAATTGGCACATTCTCTTCAGCTTTGTGCAAATAAATAGCACCATAAAGTAGGGGATATGCAATCGGTGCCACAAAGAAAATCAAAGCTAAATTCCGATCCAGAAAAACTTTGCGGAGCTCTCTTAGAATTATTTCAAATATTTCTTTCATATTACTTTGTAACCGAATAAATTTCTTTTTTTGTAAATTTTTCTCTTGCCCAATTGCGTAATTTTATACCAATTGGACCCATTAGTAGAGTGATAATCCCCCAAAGTATTAAGCTAAGAATAATTAATTTCCCATACCCACGTTGCGGGGGATATCCATATAGAAATAGTGGGAAAAACGCCTCTAAATAATGTGTCAGCGGTATTAATTCGGCAAATTTTGCAATTGCCTCGGGCATGCCCCATCGCGGAAAAGTGTACCCACTGAAAACAAAAGATGGTGCATTAATTACAAGTAACGCCTGGGCAGCAGTAACCAAATTAGAAAGAATTAGCGACAAAAATGCACCCATACCAATGGAGGCGATTATATATAGCAAAGTAAGCAAAAATATGCCAATAAATCCTTTTCCAAGTGGTATTCCAAGTAGTGGAAAATAAACAGCAAATAGGATGACAGCTGCAAGCGTGGAAAGTAAAAATATAGGTGTTATCCTTGCTAAAAGCCAAGGGAAACGATAACCACTCAGTGGTGTAATCCTGCTTGGTGCAGTTTCTTTTTCTTCGCGAAATATCCAAATTGAAGCAAAACTGCAAGACATTTGTAAAATCGAAAGTAGCATTCCTGGTAATAAATAAATAGCGTAATTGAAATAAGGATTTCCTGGGGCAAAAATTTCAGTCGATATTTGGAGTGCTCTTATTGAAGCTTCTTTTCTGCTAAAACCTTTATCAACTAAGCGTTTTATCTGTATATTTTTCGACTCGTCAAGCAAAACTTGAGCTATTGCTTTGTAAAGCACTTTGCTGTAAATCATATTAAAACCATTGACAACAATATTTGCATTGCCTCCGTTGCCTTGCTTGATCTTTTTACTGAAATCTCTTTCAAATTCGATCGTTGCAAATGATTTGCCAACTTTAAGTAAGCTATCAGCAAGCATCTTATCACTTGTTATCAATATAACTTCTGCCGACTCGCTTGCGTCGAGCTTATTGCTTATGGCTCGGCTTATTTCTGTTGCATCGTTATCTACAACAACAACTGGCACCTCTTGCACATCCCCACGAATGAATGCAATTGCTAATACTGCCCAAGCTAAAATTGGCATTACAAACGCAATTATTGCAGGGTGTGGCTTTGCTCTTAACCGCCTAATTTCATTAATAACAAAATAATAATATAATCTAAAAAAGTTCTTTTTCATTTGTTATCTTTTCTTCGGGATTGTGAAACGAACTGTCATTCCTGGACGAAGCGATTCTATATAACCATCAATTGGCTTCAATTTTACAGTAAACGAACGTGTTTCAAATGTTGATTTATCCGCACTTATACGCCAGTTTGCATAATCAGCCATCGCTGAAAAATTTGTAACTTTAAATTTTGCAGTTTTCCCAAGTCCATCAATCCGAGCTTGGAGAACATCACCGATTTTTATGTTTTCCAGCTCCAATGCTGGTAAATTTAACTCAACCCAAACATCGTTCGGGTCTATTATTGTCAAAATTGGGTACCCAGTGGCAACAAGTTCACCAGCATCGACATATCTTTTGGACACAATACCTTTTATCGGACTTGTAACAATCGACTCGTCAAGGTATGCAGCAACTTCCTCCATCGATTCAATTGCACGACGCAATTGACCACGTGCCATATCCTTCTGTTCTGTGCGTGCACCATTAATTGCCATATCAAGTTGAGCTCGTGCTGCCTCCTTTTGAGCTCGTGCTGCTTCATATTTCTGCTTAGCAACATCAAAATCCTGTGCTGATAGTAGTTTATCCTCAAATAGTGATTTCATTCGCTGAAATGTCTTTTCTGCAAGTTCGAACTGACTTGAGGCAGCTTCATAATTCCTGCGAGCCATCTCAATTTCTTCTTTTCTTGCCCCTGCTATGAGCATATTAAGTTGCGCTCGAGCGCTTTCAACAGCTCCCTCTGCTTGAAAATACTTTGCTTTTAGCTCCCTATCGGTTAGTTTCGCGATTGTATCGCCAATAGCTATTTCATCACCTTCATCATACTTTATCCATTCCACACGACCTGGTATTTTCGACGATACATCATACTCCCGCATTTCAACTTGACCAACTCTTATAATGTATTCTTCCTTTTTACTTGCAATTACAACAACCAGAATACCTACGATTATAAGAACAATCATACTTACAAGTAAAATAAAAACATTCCTTTTTTTCATTTTATTACCTCTAAAAATTATTTTTCATACCAAATTTTTAAAAAATAATCATTATTGTTTGATAATTTGCACAATTGTGCAAGATTGAAATAGTAGTCTTTTAAAGCATTATTTCGTTTGAGTTGAATAGATTCAAGCGAAAGCTCTGCATCCAAAACTTCAATGCTTGTACCAAGTCCTGTTTCATAACGTTTTTCGTTCAGTCGAAGATTCTCGCGTGCTTGCTCTGCAGCTGTTTCTAACATATTATAGCTGCTTTCAGCAAGTTTTAATTCCATATAGAAATTTCTAACGCCAAGCTCGATTTTTCGCTCAACCTCTTGAGCCATTGCCTCTAAACTCTCATATTCAGCAACAGCTGCTTGATAATCATTCGTCCGCCTCATACCATTGAAAATTGTAAAACTTGCACCAATCCCAACAGCCCACTTCGGATCAATTGCCGATCGATAGTGATCGAACACATCATACATACCAAATCCATAAACTGTTGGGAAATAATCTGCGCGAACTACTTTGCTCTTTGCTTCTAATGCTTTTGAACCATAACGTATCTGTTGCAATGTTGGATTGCCAATTTTAGCTAACTGAATGAAATAATCAATTTCCTTATCTATGCTTTTATATTGTATTTTTTCAGCTAACTCTCCTATTTCAGAATTATCCAACAACGAAGATAGCGCAATTTTGGATATTTTTAGCTTTTCCTCTGCTTCGAACAAATTCCTCTTAGCTTCCGAAAGAGCTACATCGGCACGTAATTTATCGTGTGGTGCGATTAGCCCTTGCTTTAGCATACCTTCGGCTCTGTCTGCATGTTTTTGGATCGTGCGTAATGCATCCTGGCGCACTTTTAGGTTTTCTTCTGCAATTAAGACATTGATATACGCTGTAATTACTTGATAAAATACATCAGATTTTTCAGCATCCAGTTTCTTCTCTTCCAATTCTTTTTGTGCACGAGCCGCTTCAACTCCTGCAATTATTTTGCCACCTGTAAAAATTGGCTGATTTAAAATAAACGAGGCTTTTGGGAAAGCCCTTTCTTTAAGTGTTTTCTCGAAAGGTGGGAGCGTTGCATTTAGCTTATCGATAGCACCTTTCTTCACAGCTTGTTGTTGCTCGGGGGTGAGTGGTGTGCCTGTTTTCAGAATTTGTTCCATATTCGACATCCCGACTTGATTGCTCGCTTGCAAAGAGATCATAGCTGACCGAATTGGGTCTAAACTTATCGAGATATCCCTATCGATATAATTATAGGTTATATCGAAATTGAGATTAGGCAAATATCTTCCATAGGATGATTGCAGGCTCTTATCCTTTGATATAACGCTTTTTTTAGCTGCTTCCACTCCTTTATTCACTGCAAGTGAACGGTTAATTGCATCTCTCAACGTCAGCTGAGCGTTTGCTTGGGCGATTAAGAGAAGTAACCCGATTAAAGTTAAAATTTTGTTTTTCATATTTTTTATAAATGAATAATGAACCATAATTCACAATTTAAAATTAATTTTTTATAACTTCGTTTTATATTTTTCTAAGATAAACCTCGTACAATATAGTTATATAATGCCTCAGTCAACTCTTCTTTTGGAACTTTGCTAAATTCGTCTGATTTTGCAGCTGTCCAAAACCAGACGCCTCCTATAATAAAAATTGTAGCTTCTTTTGGATTTATATTAGAGCGGAAAATCTTTTCTTTAATGCCTTCTTGAATAAGTTCTTCAATTAATTTCTGTGAATTTGAAACTCTTTTTGATAAAGTTTGATTTTTATTTGAATTCCAAAAACTATATTCATAAAGCAAAATCTTAGCAACAGCTACGTTTGACGCAATAAGTTCAATAATTTCGCCTGTGATCTCTGCAATTTTTTGCAAAACCGTCATATTCCGAATTTTTTTCATATCGATTAACTTACTCTCAATACGAGACCATGAGCGAATAAAAATTTCTTCAAGAATTGCCTCTTTGTTTCGGAAGTATAAATAAATCGTTCCAGCACCTATTCCTGCAATTTCAGCAATTTTGCTGATCTTTGCTTTGTGAAACCCCTCTGATGCAAAAACCTGCGACGCCGCATCTAAAATAATATCATATTTGTTATCTTGCATATAGTTCTTACAAAATGAATGATGAACCATAATTCATTAACGTAATAAATTTTATATTATTTTAGTTTTTTTTTGAAAATTTTTTTATTATGATTGTAAAAGACGAAGCTATAATTTTACGCTCTATTGATTTTGGCGAAACAAGCAAAATCATTACTGCTTTTACTCGCCGCTTTGGCAAAATGTCGCTCATTGCAAAAGGTATGCGCAATCCTAAAAGCAAATTGTTTTTTGCTTCTCAGCCACTTTCAATTTTGGAAATTACTTTTTATGATAAAAATAAAAACGGCTTACATTTGCTTTCCACAGCTGCAAATTTAATAACTTTGAATAAAATTTTTAGCTCGTTCGAGCATTTAACTTATGGTATGATGATTATTGAATCACTTTATCAAACTCTGATAGAACACAATCCCTTACAAGATATGTTCGATTACACAAAAGAGACTATCCAAATGATAAATCAACTTGATTGCGAACCGTTCAGCTTGTTTGTGGCAAGTCAGTTCAAACTTGCAGAAGTGCTTGGTTTCTGGTTGCAGTTTGATTTTATGCTCGATGAATTTGCCACAAAAAGCTCAACTTATGCTTTTTCAATCGAAGATGGATGTCCAATTCTTATGAGCAAAGCTGATAAAAACAAATTTGTATTTGATTTTAACTCGGCTCTTTACTTGCAAACAATATTTAAAAAGCCGCTCGTCGAACTTACAAAGGTTTCACCACCTAAATCGTCTATTAATAAAATTGTAAGCTTTTTTGAGAAATATTTTTCGTTTCATTTGGAAAAAAATTTTTTTTATGACTATTTTTCACTTTTGAGTTCATAAATGATTATAATATATTTTATATTACTTGCATTACTGCACTCAATATTTGTAGCTTTTTCCGAAGCACTCAGGAAAAGCAAAAATTTCTCTTTTCAAACAAATTCTACTAATAATTATTCCAAAATTATTCTTAAAATAAAATCTAAAGCTGAAAATTTTTCTATTATGTCGGATACTATTGCTCTTGTTATAGTTGTTTACTTCGGTGTCTGGTACTTATCTTTGATGGTTGAGCTAATTTTTACGAATCAGCCTTCGTTAAACCACTCGCAATTAATTTTTTCCAGTATATTTATGTTTATCGCTTCGATTGTTGGATTCTCGCTTGTTGGCGTTATTTTGCCCAAGATTTTTGCTCGAAAGTATTATGATAAAGTTATCTATTATTTTGCTTTACCAATGACTATACTCTACTATACAACATTTCCAGCGTTGTTTATACTCTACATATCAAATCACTTCTTTAATAAAAATCAAGAATCAATCGACACTTCAAATCAAATAAGTGATGAAATCCGCTCTATTATGGTGGAGCGTTCCGTTCGTGGTGATGAGCTTTCGTTTGATGAACACGAACTAATCGAAAATGTATTCGATTTCTCCGACACACCAGCCCACCAGATTATGGTACCACGCACTAATATTTCAGCAATCGATATAGAAATGTCTAAAAGCGAAATTATAAACTATGTTATAGAGGAAGGTTATTCGCGTTTACCAGTTTATAAGGATAATATTGATAACATAATTGGCGAAATATACAGCAAAGATATTCTTAATATGGTAATTAATCCTAATTTGATTGATATTAGCGACATATTACGGGTGCCATTTTTTGTAAGCGAGGAGGATAAAATTAGTGACATTCTTAAACTTATGCAAAAAGAGCATCATCATTTAGCAATCGTTCTAAATGAATTTGGTGGAGTTGCTGGTCTTCTTACAATCGAAGATATAATCGAAGAACTCGTCGGAGAAATTCAAGACGAATACGATGAAGAAAAGCCACTATTCGAGGAAAAATCTATTAATGAATTCAAAGTCGAAGCAACTATCACAATTAGCGATTTAAATGAAATTCTTCCCGAACCAATAGACGAAAATTCTGCTTATAATACAATCGGTGGTTACATTACTCACAACATCGGGAGGATTCCACAACCTAATGAAACCTTTAAAATTAACAATTATAAGTTCAATATTCTTGAAAGTAACGATCGCAAAATCATTACGTTAAGTATTTTATACGAACCAATAAATGATGGGAGCAATAAAAATGATTAACGGTTATTTTAAGCATTTAATCGAAAATTTGGAACAAATTCAAAAAGATTTTGATAATTACCAGAATCAGTATTTTCCTAAACGGAGTCCTGAATTTTTTTGTCTTGAACTTAACGGTGAAGCAGGCGAGCTTGCTAATCTTGAGAAAAAAATCTGGAAAGGTAAAACAGTTTCAATTGAGCATATTGCCGATGAAGCTGCGGATACGTTTATAGCACTCCTTAACTACGCAAATTCAAGAAAAATTAATTTGGCACTTGCTGTTGCTAATAAGTTACAAATTATCGAACAAAAGCGAATAGCACTTCAACAAAAAGGTGAGGATTACTGATGCTGGAAAATTTAATCGCACTCATAATCGGTTTGGTTGCAGGAGTTGCTGCAGGAATGTTTGGTATTGGCGGTGGTGTGGTTATAGTCCCTGCTTTAATTTTAGTCTTTTCGTTACCATTGCAATTAGCAACAGGAACTTCTCTAACCGCTTTATTGCTTCCTGTTGGAATTTTTGCTTGTATCAAGTTCTATAAATTAGGCTTTTTAGATGTAAAAGTTGCTGGTTTGATTGCTCTTGGTTTGTTTTTAGGTGTGTTTTTCGGTGCAAAAATTGTAACGATGATTTCTCCACGATTGTTAAAAACTTTATATGGTATTTTTTTACTTTATGTTGGCATAAGTTTCATAAGACCGCTTGAATTATTAAAAATAAAAAAAACTCAAACTATAACAGAAGAAACTCAAAGAATTGCAAACCCTATTTTTTCGATTTTTTTAGGAGTTTTCGCAGGAGTGTTATCTGGAATGTTTGGTATTGGCGGCGGGCTTGTTATTACACCGTTCTTAATGTACGTCTTGCGCTTTAATCCAAAATTGGCTATTGGCACATCACTTGGAGCGTTGTTGTTACCAGTAGGTTTGCCCGGAGTTTTTGTTTATTATAACAATGGGTTTATTGTGTTAAATTATGCAATTTCAATTGCAATTGGCATTGTTTTTGGTGCGATTCTTGGTGCAAAGATAACTCTTGCGATGAAAACGCAAACAGTTAAGGTGATCTATGGCTTTTTCTTGCTGCTTATGGCTTTGGATTTTATTTTTTATGGCTCAATTGCCAGCAAAATATAGCCAAAATCTTTGATGATTTTTTTATTAATTTTGTAAAAAAATAGGCGTTTTATGGTTACAATAAATGTAGAATACTTAGGTGATTTGCATTGCAAGGTTACTCACGAGCCTTCGCAAACATGCTTTCTAACGGATGCTCCGCTCGATAATCAGGGTAAAGCAGAGTTCATATCTCCAACCGATCTTACTGCAGCTTCGATTGCCTCTTGCATTGCAACTATTATGGGTATTGCTGCAAAATCACGTAATTTAGATATTAAAGGATTGAAAATTGCCGCTAAAAAAGAGATGATAAATAAGCCATTAAGACGAATCTCCGCAATTTATCTCGATATTGATTTCCCAATTGAATTAAATGACGACGAAAAAAATGTTTTCATAAACATAATAAGAAATTGTCCCGTTTCTCGAAGTCTGCATCCAGATATTAAAATTGACGTTATATTCAAAATCAAAGGAAAATTGCTTGATATTTCAGGATATTTGCTATGAGAAATATTATTTTTATTTTTTTGTTGGTGCCTTTTTATTGTGTTTTGTCGCAGCAAAGTGATTCTTTGCTCTCGGATAAATTTAATAAAGCTATATATGCTTATCACAACAAACAATACCAAGAAGCTCTGAAGCTTATAGATGAAGTGATTTTAGAGAAAAAAACTGAACATACATACAACCTAAAAGGAGTTATCCTTTTTGAAATGGACAGTGTTGAAAGTGCCATAAAATATTTTCTTAAAGCTATTCATCTTAGCCCTAAAACACTTGAATATAGAGAAAATTTAGTTCAAGCATTGATAAAATTGAAAAAATATGACGATGCAATTGTTGAAATTGATAATATTTTGAAAATAGATCCCGAAAAATCATCAACTTACTATAGCCGTGCCGTACTCCATTCTGAAAAACGTGATTATCAAAAAGCAATTGCAGATTTTTCTGCTGCAATTAAACTTAACGACAAAAACCCAAACTATTACCAAGCTCGTGCTGAAATTTATTACTTAATCGGTGAATACGAACGGGCTCTTGATGACATTAATCAAACTATTGCTTTAAATCGAGATAAAACTGATGCTTATCGTCTTCGCGGTTTCATCCTCTCGCAACTTGGCAAACAACCAGAAGCTTTAGACGACTTCAACAGGTATCTAAAAACCAATAAATTTGATATAGATGTTTTATTGGGACGTGCCATTGCACTTTACGAAACAGGCAAGAAGTTCGATGCTATAGAAGATCTTGATAAAGTATTGGAAAAAGATAGTTTAAACGAAAATGCACTACTTAACCGTGCTGCAATTTTTCTCGAACTGGATATGTTCGATCGCTCGCTTAATGATTATAAAAAAGTTCTTGAGATTAATCCTAATAATTTCAATGCAAATTTTGGCGTTGGTGAAATTTATTTTGAACAGAACGATTTTAAAAACGCTCTCGTTTATTATGAGAATGCTTTAAAAATCAAAAAAGATAATCCAAATTTGTTCATTAAAGCAGGCAATGCCGAATTTAACATAAAAAATTATCCTAAAGCAATTGAATATTTTACTTTTGCAATCAATCTAACACCAGATCAACCTCAAACTTATTATAATCGAGCTATTGCTTACAAAGTTAGTGGCGATAAAATCAATGCTATTGCAGATCTTGAAAAATTTATCAAGTTAGCTAAAAGTAATTCAGAATATTCATCTTATATAGAAAAAGCACAAAAAGAAATTGAACTACTTAATTCAAAATAGGATATGAGTAATAATTTTAAAATAATTGCCGGACCTTGCCTTGCAGAAAACGAAGAAATTGTTGCTCAAACAAGTGAGCATCTATCTCAAATTGCAAAAAAATACCAGATCGAATTGATCTATAAAGCATCATTTCGTAAAGCCAATCGCACAAGTATAAAATCTTTTGAAGGTGTTGGCGACGAAACAGCTCTTGCTTGGATCAATACTTACGCTAAAAAATATAATTTGCCTTCAATTACAGATATTCACAATATCGAAAATGCCATACTTGCCGCAAAATATGTTGATGTTTTGCAAATACCTGCTTTTCTTTCCCGGCAAACAGAGCTTCTTATTGCTGCAGGCAAAACTGGAAAAGCCGTCAATATAAAGAAAGCACAGTTTATGGCACCCGAAGATGCTTTGAAAGCAGCAGAAAAAGTGCTCTCCACTGGGAACAATCAAGTATGGCTCACTGAACGTGGCACTTTCTTTGGATACCACGATTTAGTTGTTGATATGCGCTCACTTTTAGTGATGAAAAGTGCTGGTTTCCCTGTGATTTATGATGCCACACACTCCGTGCAGCAACCATCGCTTGGCGAACAATCCGGTGGACAACGTCAGTTCATACGCTCACTTGCTCGTGCTGCAGTAGCTGTTGGTATTGATGGCGTTTTCTTTGAGACTCATCCAAACCCCACAGGAGCAAAAAGCGATGCTGCCACTCAACTGCCACTTTCCGAAGCGGATGATTTTATATATAAATTGCTCGAACTTAATGATTTCATTAAACGTACACTAAATGCTTGAGAGAGCTCTAAATATTACTTTTTTAGTATTGTTGCTGGTTATTATCAGCTTGCATATATCTTCTTGCGACGAAAAAATTGCAGCAAAACCACAAAAATTAGACTCGCTTGATTGGTCTATTCAACCTGATCAAATTGCAGATAACTTTCGCATCCGCTTCGTCGACTCAAATTGGACTCGTGCTATTCTCAATGGTGGTCGTGGCAAAGTATATAATTCTCGTATGGAAACGATTATCGATAAAGGTTTGCGTTTAGAGCTTTTTAGTAAAAATACTCAGAAAGTTACTACTTGGCTTACTGCTGACAGTGCTCGCATTGACGACAACAGTCACGATATGTTTGCTTATGGGAAAATAATTGTCTTCTCTGATAGCTCTCAAACTAAGCTCGAAACAAATTTTTTGCAATGGAACCACCAACAGCAAAAATTTTATTCGAATGCATTCGTTCGAATTTCCTCACCATTAGAAATTATCGAAGGCTATGGCTTCGAATCCGACCAACATCTAAAAAATTATAAAATTTATAAAGTTAGTGGAGTAAAACAATGAAAAATATGCTAATCGCTGGTAATTGGAAAATGAACACCAATGTGTTCGAATCTCAAAAATTAGTTGAATACATTCTTGGATTTCTCTCTTCTTACAAAGATTTAAAATCAAAAGTGCTTGTTTGCCCACCATTTACCAGCTTATTCACCATTGGCAAAATGATTGATAATACAAAACTATTGCTTGGTGCCCAGAACTGTTATTACGAAGAAAAAGGCGCTTTCACAGGTGAAATTTCTATACCTATGCTCGAATATTGCTGTGTACGCTATGTTATTATAGGTCATTCTGAACGCCGAGCTTATTTCAATGAAACGGACGAGCTAATAAATAAAAAACTACTTGCTCTTTTACAGCACAATCTTACACCAATCCTTTGCATTGGCGAAACATTGGACGAACGCAATCGTGGAGAAACTTTTCAAGTGCTTAAAAATCAATTAGAACAGGATTTAGCAGAAGCTCCCTTCACAAGTATTAATAAAATTGTAATAGCATACGAACCAGTTTGGGCAATTGGAACAGGTGTGTCCGCTTCACGGGAACAAGTTGTGGAAGCTCACGACTTTTTACGCAGTTACCTTATTGAAAAATATGGCGAAAATGCTAAAAATGTTTATTTGCTCTATGGTGGTAGTCTATCAGAAAAAAATGCTGACGAAATTTTATCCATAGAAAATGTAAATGGTGGACTTATTGGTGGTGCATCTCTTAAAGGCGAAAGTTTTACCGAAATTATTAAAATAGCTGAAAAATATTTATAATGATTAAGAAAATTCCAAACATACTGACAACTTTCAGAGCAATTGCAGCTCCACTTTTCTTTGTTTTTTTTGTTTATAATACCCGTGAATTTGTGCTGCTTTCAACTATCGTGTTTGCAGTTGCTGCATTTACAGACTTTTTCGATGGGTATCTTGCTCGTCGAATGAATGCAACATCCGAATGGGGTGCATTTGTAGATCCACTTGCAGATAAATTTCTAACTACTTCTGCTTTCATTGCTTTTGTCATTATCAAACTGGTTCCACTGTGGATGGTTGTGATTGTCCTATTACGCGATTTCCTGACAACTATGATGAGACTGATAAAAATATCTAACAAAAAAATTAAAACATCAAAAATTGCCAAAATTAAAACAACATTACAGATGATTTTTATATATCTTTTGCTTTTGCTTTATACTATTTATTTAAATTCAAAAGGGAATACTGCAATTTTTCTAAAAAATATTATTTATTCGGACTATGTTTATTATTCAATGCTTTTTATTACAATTTTTGCAATAATTTCACTTATCGATTATCTTTATCAACTTTTAAGTCCAGAATTAAATGAATAAGCAAAAAGATATATTGAATCTTTGGGGAACTGCAGATTGGAAATATTTCTCAAATACTTTTCCACTAATTATATCTTATTTTTTGATTGTAATTGTGCCCTATGATTATAGAGCTTTGATAATTGGTCTCTTGAGCGTTGCAATTATTCCAACAACAACTATAATGATAATAAATGCTCGAAAAAGTATTCCTCGATTTAGAATAAACATCGAGAAAATATCGGCATTTTTGATTGTTATCAATTTGGAATTTCTTCATATCGATGAATTTCGTTTGGCTATTTTTACATTGTTGCTTGCTTTTCTTTATAATTTGCCTTTTTTAAAATACGATATTTATAAATCAAGAGCATTGGAGATTATTGCAAAGCTTTCATTTTCAAATGCTTTTGCTATTTTCTTAACAATGACCATAAATTTATCGATTCTTTTATTAAAGATAACATCTCTCAATAAATAATCATTTGATATTAAAGCAAAATAATTTATTTTTGATTTAATGTTATAGAAAAAATAAGCTAATGGCAAATCAAAAAAAACATAAGCTTTCAGATAATCTTGATGCAAATTCTCAAAAATTTGGTAATGAGCAATTAGAATATATTGCTACATTAGAGCAAACTATTAACTTTCTCAGAAACGAAATTGAAAATTACAAACAAAAACTTACAAAAACACAATCTGTAAAAGAAAATTTCATCGAAACACTTTTTAATGAAGCTTTAATTATAGCAAATTTACCAACAGAACGTGAAATTGCTGAGCGGACTCATAAATTAATAGTAAAGTGTGCCTCTGCAATCGAAAGTAATTTCTATTTCTACGATAAGAATCAAGAACTTAAACCGATACTTGTAGCTGAAACTTCTGCTTTCTTAGATAAATACATTTACCACTTAGAAGAGCAAGGCATTATAGATTGGATTTTCGAACAAAACACTCTGCGAATTATCCCAAACTTAGATGAGAACATTAACAAACAAAATTCTGTTTTTATTTACCCAATAATTCTATTTGGTAATCGCTTTGGTGTTTTTCTTGCAAGCTCTATAATTCAACATTATGCTATTGAAAATGAGTTCATACTATCGCTTGAGAAAGCGTTGAAAATTATAGCTGATGCTCTTCTTAACATATTTCTAATTAAAATAAACAACGAATTAAATGATAAATTTAATGTTTTAAATCAGCAATTAGTTCATACATCACTTATAGTGTCCGTAGGTGAAATATCAGCTGTAGTTGCACGTGAAATCGAAAATCCAATTAAAATAATTCAAGCGAATTTAGATTTGATCGAGCGTTCAATCGGCAGTGTCGAGCAAAGAGCAAAAGTTATTAAGGAAAATATCTCGCAAATAAATCATCTTAATTCATACATCAAAAATTTAGTTGTAACTGATGAACAAAAGAAAATTGTTAATATTCAAGAGTTGATTAAAGAGACTCTTTCATTTTTGCATTACCAAATTGCCAACAGAGATATTAAAATTGTAACTTCACTGGACAAAGAAACAATATATTGCGAATGCTTTCGAAATCAGATTCAGCACGTTTTGCTCAATCTTTTGCTTAACGCACGAGATGCTATGCCAAATGGAGGTGTTATCACTATCGGTTGCTTCAAACAAGGCGAAAGACGTTTCTCTATAAGTATTGCCGATACTGGTGAAGGTATTCCAGATGAAGATATCCCAAATATTTTCGAGCCACACTTTTCAAAAAAATCTGGTACTGAAAAGCTTGCAATAAATCTTTATATTTCAAGGTTGATTATCCAAAATCACAAAGGTCGTATTACTTTTGCCTCCGAAGTTGGCAAAGGCACCACTTTTAAAATTGTATTACCAATTGCTAAAGTTCTGTGAAAAAAGTTTTAAAAATATTGCTCTTTACAATTTTTATATTCCTGAACTTTAGTATACTTAGAAGTCAGCAATTGCTAAAACAAATATCCATAGATGATAACAATCGAGTATTCCTTTTTTTTAGAAATTATCCAATTGATTATAAATCTTCACTTTCAGACGACAAAACTAAGGTAATATTAACTTTAAGAAATTGCACTGTTTCCGATACTGCACGTATGAAGCAAGGTCGTGGCAAAATTAATGATGTTTACGCCCAGCTTAAGAATAATATCCTAACCGTTTTTGTTTCGTATAATGAGCAAGTTGGTTATACAGCGGTTCCGCTCCCATTTTCTCGCAGTGTGTTGATTGAAGTATTTCGTTGGGATAAGTTAACTGCCGCAGAAGATCATCTGCGAACAGGGCTTCTTGCTTTGGAAGATGGCGTACTTCAGGTTGCTCGTAACGAACTTTTCGCTGCAAGTTTGCAGCAGGATGCACTTTCTACTTTCTATTTAGGACTGATTTTTTTACAGGAAGGCAAAATTAATTCTGCATTGCACTATTTACGCTTTGCTGAGTTAAATGGTGTTGATATACCCGATCTTTATGCTGCAATTTCTCAAATTTATGCTTTGAAAAACCAATCTGATAGCAGTAACAAATATGCTTCTCTTTTTCAAGCAAAAACTGGACTGAACTATACCCCAAAAATCCAAATTACAAATATCATCGAAAACGACACAATTTTTCTTGAACAGGTATCTCATTTAGTTTTAAATCCAAAGCTTCAGCTCGATACAGCCAAAACTCGAACCGATACAAGAGAGCTTGCACGAAAATTTCAAGCAGTGCTAACCGATACAACCAAAAAAGAAGATGAAATACCAGCTATCTATAAGCAAATATTAAGCTACGTCGGTGGCGTAATCCTTGGTTTAATTCTACTTGTGATTTATTTATATTTGCGATGGCGACAGAAACAAATGCAAGCAAAAACTAAGTCCAGTCAAGAAAAATTTGTTAAAAAAGAATCTAAAACAAAGCAACCCCCAAAAACTTCTCAATCAGCTGCAAAGCTTATGGCAGCTCGTGCATATTCAAAACCAAAAGAATCTGAAAAATCTCTTCCGAAAGAACCAAACCAAAATAAAGAGGAAACTATAAAATTTGAAGAGAAACAAAAAGCAATTGAAAATATAATTCAAGAAATTCGCTCCAGTCAACAAGAAAGCAATGACTCTATTAGTTTACCAAATCCTGCTTCGGAGAAACCACAACCAAAGAAACCTGTATCAGCTAAATTCGAAATGGCAATAAACCTAATTGAAGAGCAAAGAAAAATAAAGCAACGAAACATTGATGAACTTGGCAAAACTATCGAGATTGAAATGTCTCGTCTTAACGAAATTGCCCGCTCGCTCGGTATTGAAAAAGGGAGCTTAGAAACACGTAACGCAATTGAAAATATCGAGAAAGATCCCGAGAAATTAAAGAGCTTCTTAGAGAAATTCAAAAAAGATTAGTGGCTGTAATCTCGTTCCCCAAAAATAGCCGTACCAATGCGAACCATAGTGGAGCCTTCTTCAATAGCAATTTCAAAATCATGGCTCATTCCCATAGAAAGTTCAGTTAAATTTATACTAAGTTTACTATTTATCTCATCCAATATACTTTTTAGCAATCTAAATTCGCGTCGGATAATAGTCTCATTGTCCGAAAAAGTGCCAATAGTCATAAGTCCAAGCAGCTTAATATTAGGAATTTTTATAATTTTTTCTGCTAAATCAACAGATTCTTCAGGTTCGCAACCTGATTTTGAAATTTCACCGGATGTATTAACTTGCATAAGTATGTCGATTGTGCGGTTATGCTTTTGTGCTTGACGTGAAATTTCAAGTGCCAGCTTTTCACTATCAACCGAATGAATGAGCGATACAAACGAAGCGATATACTTCACTTTGTTTGTCTGCAAATGCCCTATAAAGTGCCATTCTGGTATTATACCTTTTTCTTCTAAAATTTTTTGTTTCTCAGTGAGCTCTTGGACATAATTTTCACCAAATATGCGAGCTCCAGCCTCATAAGCAGCCACTATCGCCTGTGGAGTATGAGTTTTACTTACAGCAATTATTTTTATTTTTTCAAAATTTTTAGAAAATTTTTTTGCCGTTTGTTCGATTCTACTTTTAATTAATAAAAAATTTTGTTTAATTGTTTCATTATTCATAATTTATCTCGTTCTTTTCTTACAAAATTAATAATACAATTTGAAAATTTCAATTTAAATGGAAACTTTATTTGGTATAGATTTATACTTATTTAAATTGTTTAACCAAACTTTGATTAATCCAATTTTTGATGCAACTATGCCTTTTCTTACAAAGGAAAAGCATTTATTTCCAGTTTATGCTATAATTCTGTTCATCCTAATGTGGAAAGGTGGGCGTCGTGGGCAAATAGTTGCGCTTATTCTTGTTGTAACCGTTCTAATATCAGATCAATTGAGTAGCACTGTTATTAAAACCCTTGTCGGGAGGTTACGTCCATGCCACGAACTTATTGATGTGCGACTACTTATTAACTGCGGCAGCGGAAAATCTTTTCCTTCGTCGCATGCTGTTAATAATTTCGCTGCTGCTGTTGTTCTGATTGGATTTTTCAGAAGATATTGGTACATATTTTTAGCTATTGCTTCACTTATTGCATACACGAGAGTCTATTGTGGTGTGCATTATCCATCAGATGTTTTAGCTGGCGCTGTAATTGGTTCAATCATTGGTTTATTGTGTTACCGAGCTTTCATTTTTATAAAAAATAAATATAATATTGCGATATAAAGTTTTTTTATTATATTAAAGTATATCATAGATTTATCTTGCTTTTTATTATTTTGATATTTAAATTTGATGTAAAACAATCGGATGATGGTATATTTCAGAACTATTTCAAAATATGTTTAATTAATTTGCTGGTAAAAAGGAAACTTTTACTAATTATATCTATTACAATGAAAAGCAAACTTTTAAAAATATAGTATTTCCAACATTTTAGGGGTTCCTTTATGTATAATCTTCTCAAACGATTTTCACTATTAATAGCATTATCTTTGATTGCTTTTGGGAGTGCTTACGGTCAGGTAATGATCGACGGTATCCAATATAGCACACTTAAAGCTGCGTTCGATGCTATTAATGCTGGTACTCATCAAGGCAACATTAACGTTGAGATTATCGGCAACACAACTGAAACTGCAACAGCCGTTCTCAACGCTTCAGGAGTTGGCTCAGCCAATTATTCGCAAGTGAACATTTATCCAACAGCAACTGCTACGATAACAAGTAGTGTTCAAAATGGTATAATTGAACTCCAGGACGCAGATTATGTTACTATCGATGGACGTATCGGTATGTCAGGTTCAGCTCCTGCCCTTACTATTCAGAGTACAGCTACATCTAATGGTGTTTGCGTTCGTCTTACTAAAACAACTTCAGGTGATGGACCGCAAAATAACACAATCAGATATGTCAATTTTGTTGGTGCAACTGCAACTACATCTTCTATTTATGGTATTTTAGCAGGAGCAACGGGAACTACTCTTACAACAGGTGCAAGTGGAATCAACAACCTTACAATTGAATACAACACATTCAGGTCGGTTTATTATGGTATTAGAATTAACGGTATTTCAGGTGGTTTAGCTCAAAATACTGTTGTTTCTAATAATAATTTTGGCAACAATGCAACTGTTAACCACGGTGTAGCATATCCAATCTATATGAATTTTACAAATTTAGCAAATGTTAACAATAATATTGCAAGAATTAATATATCAACAACCTTATATTATCTTTATTTTGTTTCATCAACAAATCCAACAATAACAGGTAATATATTAGAAAACACAGCAACTACTGGGGGTTGGAGTATTTATCCATTATATATGTCAGGAACAACAAGTGCGAATATATCAGATAATATCTTCAGATCAATAACAGCGACTTCAATTTTTTATGGTATTTATTTGCTCTCATCAAGTAATACGTTCAGTATATCTAATAATTTGTTCGAAAATATCTCAAGTACAACTTTCTATGGAATTTACACCAGCTCGAGTAGTGGCAATGCTTTTAATAATACTATCCGCAATTCTAATACAACAGGCACAACTTATGGTATTTATTTAACAAGTAGTGCTAATAGTAACTTAACATCAAACACAATTGAGAATATAACAAGCAGCTCGTCAATATATGGTATTTTTATAACAGGTTCAGGATCGGTAACTACACAAAGAAATATTATCAGAAATTTAACTTCAACTTCTACATCAACAACAGTAATAGCTGCTGGTTTAGTAATAGCAGGTACAAGTCCTAATAATGTTATTGTAAACAATGCCATTTCTGGTATTTTTGATAATGCTAACAAAACATCTACTTTATATTTCCTTTCCGGTATTAAAATCGATGGTGGAACAGGTCATCAAATTTACCATAATAGTGTGAATTTGTATGGGACTTCAACTGCAACAAATGCTGCTGCAAACTTTTCTGCTGCGTTGCTGGTCTCGAGTTCTTCTGCAACAGGTATGAATATAAGAAATAACGTTTTTTCAAATTCAAGAGTTAGTTTTACAGGTTCGAAGGCATTTGCAATATACATAGCTGGAACTACATTACCAACTGGCACAACTATTAACTACAATGACTATTATGCATCTGGCACACAAGCTGTTTTAGGGTATTTAAATGCCGATGGACCTACATTAACAGATTGGCAAGCAATTACAACGCAAGATGCAAACTCAGTTTCACTCGATCCTGTATTTAATTCGAATACAGTTTTAATTCCATATACAACTTCGCCACTGATTGGCTTGGGGACACCAATTTCTACTGTTACAGTGGATTTGCTTGGCAATGTTCGTTCAGCATCTGCTCCTACACTGGGAGCTTATGAAAATGCAGGTGATGTCGTTGCTCCATCAATTTCATTCACTCCACTTGCGAATACTGCACTAACAACAAATAGAACTTTAGTTGCTCAAATAACCGATCTCAGTGGTATTAGCACAACTAACCTTCCACGTGTTTACTACAAAAAATCAACTAATGCAAATACATTCATAGATAATACAAATACAACTGATGGGTGGAAATATACAGTTGGAAACCAAACAGGATCAACAGAATTTACATTTACAATTGATAATTCATTAATCAATGGTGGTATTTCTGCTGGTGATGTGATCCAATATTTTATAATTGCACAAGATGAAGCAGGTGTTGTTGGTACTTCAAGTGGAACGTTTGCAACATCACCAAACTCAACAGATCTAACATCTACTAATTTCCCAATTACAGGTGTATCAACATCTTATAACATAGCAGTTGCATTCTCTGGAACATACCAAGTTGGGGTTGGGCAAACTTATACAAACCTAACTGGTACAGATGGTATTTTCAATGCAATTAATAACAACGTTGTTACAGGTAACTTAATTATCGAAATTGTCTCCGATATTGATGAACCAGGTGCTGTTGCTCTAAATCAGCAAGCAGAAGAAGGTGGCAGTGGCTTTACCATTACAATTAAACCTTCAGGTGCTCCAAGAATATTAACATTTAATAAAACCGGTTCTTGTATTATAATTAATCAAGCTGACAGGGTTACAATTGATGGTCTCCTAAACGGACAGAATGCTCTAACTGTTCGAAATATTAGCACCGCAACAGCAACTAATATAATTGATATTGCTGGTAGTTCAACAAATGGTGCTACTGACGTTACTATCAAAAACCTAAATATTATTGGTACCGTCAATACAGGAAGCACTGTCAATGGTATCATATTGCGTGATATTGCTGGCGGCAATAATGCAACAAGCCATAATTTAAGCTTTTTAAATAACAAAATTAAGAAAGTTTATGCTGGCATTGGAATCCTTGGCAATGGTATAAACGGCTTACAAATAATTGGTAATGAAATTGGTGATCCATTAGATACAATGACTGTCCGTGTGCGTGGCATTGTTATACAAGGTTGCAATGCACCGATAGTCAAAAACAATTACATTTATAATATGGTGCTTGCTTCTTCACCAAACTTGGCAGCTATTGACCTTGCCAGCGGCAATATTCCAAATCCTGTAATTGAAGGCAATATTATAACAGGTCTTTCTAACACCTCTACAGCTGGTTATGGTGCTTGGGGTATTAATATCGCAGCAAATGTTACAAATGCGACAATTACAAATAATATGCTTTCCAATTTCTATTCTTATGGTTGGAATAACACAAGCACCAGTGATAACGATTTTGCTATAAGAATAGCAGCTGCTTGTGATGGTATTAACATTTATCATAATACAATTAATATGGCTGGCACAATACAGCCAAATACTCAAAATCCACGTAATGCTGCCGTTCTTGTTACTACAAATACTGCAAAAAATATAAGAGCTCGCAACAATATACTTATTAATGCGACAAGCCATGTTTCAGCAAGTGCACAATCTACGATTTACTGGTTAGCCTTTACTTATGCTGATACCTTAGGTTATCAAATTGATCACAACCACTATTTCAATGGTGGAAATAAACCTGTATTTGCTGTTTTTGGAACTACAACTTACACTACTTTCGATGCTTATAAAACAGCAGTTGCTCCATTAGGTTTCGATGTTAATTCGACTTATAGCAATTTAACATTCATTGCACACAACAACCCAATTGTTCAAGGTACATCTCTTCTTGATGTAACTTTACGCAAACCTATTTTCACTGGTATGCCAGCTACTGATATTCATGGCGAAACACGCAATGCAGTTAATAACTTAGCTGGTGCAGATATTGCCGAACCTTCATCAATAACCATCCAGACTAACTTGCCTCTACTTACTAAGAAAGGTTCAAATGCTACATTTGAGTTGACTTTTGTTCCTGCTATATCAGCTTTCGGCGATGGTATTGTTCGTAATGTTCCTGTTGGTCATTTCCCTGGCTTTACATACCAATGGTTTTTCAACAATAATCCTATTACAAGCGGAGTAAATAATATTACAATAAATAACAATACATTGTCAATTTCCTCAACAAATCCAACACATGCTGGCACTTATTACGCAACTGTTACTTACGGTTCACTCACTGCTCAAACTGGCAATAGTGTGCTCGAAATAGAAACTCTCGAACCAGAGTTGCTCTCTCCAGCTAACAATTCAACTGATCATCCAATCGGTTCTGTTACTCTTACTTGGGTGCCTGCACTTGATGCTACTGCTTATGTATTACAAGTATCAACTGATCCTAACTTCAACACAATATTAGTTGAAATCAATACAACTGCTTCATCATATCAATTAACTAATTTGCAATACTTAACAGATTACTACTGGCGTGTTAAAGGATATAATAGTCAAAATGAGAGCCAATTCACTACTGCTTGGAAATTTACAACCCGCCCAGCTATTTATCCAATTGTACTTGTTTCACCTGCAAATAATGCACAAGATTTGCCTAAGCAGGTAAATTTCTCTTGGAATTCTAATGTTGATGCAACTCAGTATGAAATCCAAATTGCAACAGACGTGAACTTTACTAATATTTACTTTACAAATACAACTACTGAACTTAGCCAAACTGTAGAACTCAATTACGAAACAGAATACTGGTGGCGTGTTCGTGGTCTCAACTCAAATTATACAGGTTTGTGGTCCGAAACACGCAAGCTTAAAGTACGTCCTGCAATATTCCCTGTTGTGCTTATCTCGCCAGCAAACAATGCAACAGATTTGAATATAAATATCAATTTCTCTTGGCAAAACAATATCGATGCAACTGGTTATATTTTAGAAATATATTCTGATCAATATTTAATTACTAAGGTTGCCGAAATTAACACTACAAGCACAAACTACTTATACTATGGTTTAGATTTCAACCAAAGCTATTGGTGGAGAGTTAAAGCTTACAACAACCAATATCAAAGTGCTTGGAGTGTTGTTCGCTCATTTACAACTGCAAGCAGTCCTACACCATTTATAACTATTGGAACAGGAACTTCTGGGCAGTCTTATCCGCTCGATAGATATTATAATATGAGTGTTTCAGAGGCAATTTATTTAGCTTCTGAAATTGGCATGCCAGTTACAATTACTTCAATTGCTTACAACAAAGTTGGTGGAACTGATCTAAACCCAATTGGTCCTGTTTCAATTTTTATGAAACACACTAACGATAATTCATTAGCATCTGGAACTTACGATACTACTACATATACTCGTGTTTATCACGGTGCTTTCCCAAATAACTTGGCTACTGGTTGGCATAGTGTAAATCTAACTACACCATTTGCATATAATGGTACAAGTAATTTAGCTGTTTTAGTTGTTAAGCACAACCAAGCTTGGATCTCAAGCTACCCAACTTATGCATTTACTACGGTTACTCCAAATCGCCATCGTGCTGCAAGAGACGACAATAATATGCCAACTTCACTTATAGCAAGCTCGAGTTTGCCAAATGTAAGATTTGGATTTTCAGTTGCTCCTCTCACTATACCAACACTTACAGCACCCGCCAATAATGCAACTGATGTAATTGCTAATGTTAATTTCTCATGGCAATCGGTAACAGATGCTACTCATTACCGCATTCAAATAGCAACTGATGCTTACTTTACTAATATTATTAAAAACGAAGTCATTACAACTAACTCAGCGACATTCCAGCTTGGTTATACAACAACATACTATTGGCGTGTTCGTGCTGTAAATTCATTCAATGTTTCTGATTGGAGCGAAGCTCGCTCATTTACTACTGCTCCTTACGTATTGCTCGGTACATATAACATCGGTAGTGGAACAAATGCCGACTTCCCAACATTTACGGCATTCTTCAATGAAATAAATGTAAATGGTGCTAAAATCGGTGGTGATGTCAATCTTGTTGCCATTTCTGATGTAGTAGAACCTGCACAAGTTAACATCAACCAATTTGAAGAATACTTTGGTACGGGTCACGAAGTTAAAATAACAACCGATGCCCAATCACTGAGAACTATTTCTGCAAATGTACCCGATGGCGCTGTATTCAAACTCAATGGTGTTGATAATATTACTTTTGATGGTGTCGATCAAAAATTACGTATTTTAAATACAAGCTCAACAACTGGTGTTGCTATCTGGCTCGCATCGACAAATGATGACCCACAAGGTACTGAAAACATTGAAATTCGGAATACAATTTTAGCGACTTCAACAGAAGATATCAACCTTTATAACACAGCTGGTATATTCTCCGGTGCCTCTACTTCAATTGGTGCTACTCCTATTGCTCCAAATAATAATATAAAGATTGAAAACAATATCTTCTATAATGCTAAACGTGGTATTTTATTCCAAGGGCACGTTGCAAATCGTCCAACTGGAGTTGAAATTAAGAATAACGTATTTGGTTCCGATGAATTTGCTGGCTTGCTTTACAATGGTTTCGAGCTTTATAATTTAAACGCTCCAATTGTGGAAAACAACACAGTTATTAATCCTCAAAACATAGCAATCGTTATCAATTCGGCTAACAACGCATTAGTTAAAGATAATGAAATTTACACTTCACGTCCAGATCTATACCCAGGTGCTCAATATGGTATAAACGTTGCTAACTCAACAAGTGCTAATATCAAACATAATAATATCAAGCATTTCCGCACTTATGGTATTTTCATTCAATCAAGTGCTAATGCAATTGTCGAGCAAAATTCAATCTCAAATTCTGGATTATTAAATAACAGTATTACCTCAATAAGTGGTATTTTTGCTTCTACAGGTGCAAACCAAGGATTAACAATAAGATTTAACAAGATTTACGACTTAAATAGCACATATTTTGCTGCTTCAGCAAATGGTGCCGCTTATGGTATAAATATAAGTGGTAATACCGTAAACAGTGCTTCCACACCAATCCGTATTGAAAACAATATGATTTGGAACATCTCTGGTTACGGTAGCGTCAATCCTACTTATGTTCAAAACAACCCATTCGCAATTGTAATTAGCAATGGTCGTTACATCAACATCTATAACAATACTGTGCTTATGAATGGCGCACTCCATAGCGGCGTTGGTTACTCTGGTGTGCTATTCATTAGCAACCCAGGTGTTCAGGATGTGGATGTTCGCAATAATATATTTGTGAACAAAACATCTGCTTCGACTGCTCAAAATTATATCTATTACGTTCAAAACGCATCTATGCTTACGCAATTAGACCACAACATATATCAACTTGCTGGCTCTGCTAACTTACGTATTGGCTATACTATCAATAATGCGACATCACACGCATCGCTTTCGGCTTGGCAGCTTGCTACTGGAAAAGATCTTAATGCTAAAATGAAGACTGTTCCATTCCAAACAAACATCCCGTTTGTTACTTATGCTGTAATGTCTGATCCTGAGTTTGTAAGTCCTGCATTACTTACAACTAATGATATATTTGGTATTACAAGAACTGCTGCAAACAACGTAAAAGGTGCTAATATCCCTGAAAATAATGATGTAGCTGCAAGATTTATTATATTCAATAGCATTCAAACAAACTCGCTCAATATGGCTTGGATAAATGGTAATGGGCAAGGTAGATTAGTCTTAGTTTCAACCGATGATCTTTCAGCTAATGATTGGTTCGAAATTATTTCCAAACTTGACGGTAATTTGAGCACTTATGCAACAACTACTGGACACTTACAAACTGCAATTGAAATTAATTATGGAAGCAAGAAAGCCTATGTTGTTCGCTCACTCTCAGGTGCAGCCCGTACAACTACTATCTCTGGTCTTACACCGTCAACTCGTTATAACTTCTTTGTTGTAGAATATTACACTGCTGGTACCGTTCGCTTTAATCCATTTGCTTCAACGATGAACCCACGTTCTGTTGAAACTGCATTCGACGTTACTGCCCCTGTTATAGCTGCTGCAACAAATGTTTCCTACGATATGTTTACAGCTAATTGGAATTATTATGTTTCGCAACCAGTTGATGGTTTTGAAATTTGGCTCGACGGAGATATATTTGACGTTTCAAATAACTCTAATGGCTCGGGCTATTCCGTAGATCTCTTCGCAACTGCTAATACTCAATACCAATACAAAGTTCGAGCTAAACGTGGTGCTGCAGTTTCCGATTGGTCCGCTATTCAAACAGTAAATACTTATCCAATGAATGCAATAACTGGTCCAAGTTCAATTTGTATAAATGCTGCTACAAGCTACAATATTTCACTTGGTAACGTCGTTCTCGGAAATATCAATTGGACTTCATCAATGCCTCAATCGACATTTACACCAACTGCTAACGGTGTTACTGCTACTTGGTTGAACAATGGTTATGCATTTCTCATCGCAAACATTACAGATACTTATGGAAATACTGGTTCAATTATTTATCCTGTTGTTGTAAATACTTTACCTGTTGTTACTGTTCCTTCTGGTTTTGAGATTTGTGCAGCTGGCGCTCCTCAAACACTCACAGGTGCTACTCCAGCTGGTGGTGTTTATAGTGGTCCAGGTGTAGTTGGCGGCGTATTCTATCCGTCTCAAGCTGGTGTTGGAACTCACACAATTACTTATACATTTACAGATGCAAATGGTTGCTCTAATTCTGGTACTTTCAATATAACAGTAATTAACTCCATTACTGTTACTGCACCTGCTAATATTGAAGTTTGTATTGATGCTAATCCTATAACTTTAACTGGTGGATTACCTGAAGGTGGTGTCTATGCTGGACCTGGCGTTGTAAATGGTGTATTCTATCCAGCTCAAGCTGGTGCTGGCACTCACACATTGACATATACATACACTGATCAATATTCTTGCGTCAATACTGCTCAGTTTACTGCAAAAGTTAATGCATTGCCACAAATTACTGTGCCTGCTAACTTCGCTGTTTGCGTGGATGCTCCTGAGTTCAATCTTACTGGTGCAACTCCACTTGGCGGTACATATACTATTAATGGTGTTCCTACAACATCGTTCAATCCTGCTTTAGCTGGTGTTGGAGAACATACTGTAACATATACATTCACAGATGGAAAAGGCTGTACAAACTCAGCTCAATATGTAATTACAGTAAATCCATTGCCAAATATCACTGTTCCAAATAATATGGAGGTTTGCTTCATTGACCAACCATTTGCTCTCACTTTTGCAACACCTCTTGGCGGTATTTACTCGGGTAATGGAGTTACCAATAACGTATTCGATCCATCTCAAGCTGGTGCTGGTACTCATACTATCACATACACCTACACTGATGCTAACGGTTGTGTAAACAGCGGTAACTTCAATATCACTGTAATCGCTGTTCCTGTATTTACTACTCAGCCAACAGATGTCACAGCACAAGAATTCTCAGATGTTACATTCACTGTTGAAACCGCCGACCCAACTAATACAATTCAATGGCAAGTTAAAACTGTTGGTGGTAATTGGACTAATATTCCTGGTGCTACCTCACCAGCACTTACATTGACATATATACTCAACAGTATGAATGGTAACCAATATCGTGCTATTGCTACAAGCTGTACTTCAACAATAAGCAACGAAGTTACTCTCAATGTTGTTCAATTGCCAAATCAAGCAACAAATATCAACTGGATTACTTGGGGACGCACTCAAATTACATTCAACTGGACTAATGGTACTGGGAATGGTAGAATAGTTGTTGCTACTAAGCAAGCAAGCTGGCCTGCCAATGCATTCGTTCCTCAAAACGACGTTGATTATGTAGCTAACCCAGTTTTCGGTGCTGCTAACTCTAAGCATACAGTCAATGGTGAAGATTACTATGTTGTCTATAATGGTACAGGCAACGGTCCTGTTACAGTAACTAATCTTGAACGTTTGCAATACTACACATTCCACGTATTCGAATACAATAGGCTTGGCAGCACAATTATTTACAATCCATATCCAGAATTGTTAGCAAATAATCCACGTACTCGTCAAACTGCTCGTAAAGATGCTGATGAAACTGAAACTGTTGCTACTTCATTCGAGCTTACTTCTGTAACTCCAAACCCAGCAACTGATAGAATTTCGTTCAGCATTAACACCGCAGCTTCTACTAATTATCGCATTGAACTTATAAATGTATTAGGTGAAGCTGTTTACACTAACGATGTTAAATTAAGTGCGGGTTCACACAATTTTGATATCGAACTTAGCTCAACACGTGGTCAATTACCAAGCGGCAACTACTTCTTACGTGTAACTGGCAACGGTGAAACTGCTACTCGCAGCTTTGTAATCGTTAAGTAATAGATAATACATACTGATAATATAGGGCTATCCATCGGGTAGCCCTATTTTTATTCAGATTTTTCAACTAAAACAGATATCATTTGGTTTGAGAAGTTGTGCGAATTAAGATAATGAGTTAAAATTCATAAATCATATTTGCAAAACGCTTTAAGCTATGAACAAAAAATTCATAATTTCCTTAATTCTTCAATAACCTTACTTACAGATGTTTCCCAATTAAGTCTATTTCTGTATTCTTCATAAGCCGCAAGAGCATATTTCGTATAAATTGCTTTGTTTTCAGTCATTTCAATAATATTTGTTGCGATGTTTTCGATACTTTGCTGGTATTCATTGTAGTCAAATAAAAAGCCGTTTATTCCTTCTTTTACAACTGTTGTCATCCCGCCATGATTTGCCGCAACAACAGGCAAGCCAAATGCATTTGCCTCGCAAAAAACTATTCCAAAACACTCAGCATATGATGGCATAACAAATATATGACTTCTTTCAAAAAGTTGCCTCAGTGTTTTTTCATCATTTGATTCGCCTTTTCTCAAAAATCCGTAAATTTTCACAAAATCAGTCTTGTCCTTAATTTTTGGTTTGCATCCAACTATATGTAGCATAACATTATGACCTTTTTCCTTAATTCTTTTGGCTAAATTTACTGCTGTCCTGCCACCTTTTCTTTCAAATGCTACTCCTATGAACAATAACTCAATAGTTTCAAAAGACTTTTTTTCAATAAAATTCAAAATATCATCATCTTTAGGTGCGTTAAGTAAATTTGCACCAAATGGTGCTACAACAACTCTCCCAGGTGGAGCATTATAAAATTCCACAGCACCTCGAGCTGCCCAATGCGAAGCAAAAAACATTTTTTTTGATTTCGAAATGCTTAATTGCTCGAGATATTCCCCCTCTCGTAAAGTCGTTTTCGATAAGTTTGTATATTCGGGATAATAGTTTATCAGTTGCTTAAAAGTTGCATCACTCCAAAATGTAAGTGGTGTGTTACATTCAAGCATTGATATTTCCAACGAACCAAGACTTAAAATCACATCAGGTTTCGATTGCTCAATTTTCTTCAAGGCTTTTAATGCCGCTCTTCGCATTATAGATCGCTCTCTTGTGCGGTGGTGTTTTTTACCAATTGCTTTATAAAACAATGATTTGATTCTGTAAAGTTCGTCTATTTGACTTCCTAATGCATCTATTGGTATAATTTCTGCTCCATATTTTTCTAATGCTCTTCTTATGAAATAAATAGAACCTGACCAATGCTGAATCTCACTAGAATTGTAATACGATAAATAACCGATTCTCATAATAAATATATAAATTTTAAAAATACAAATTAATAAGAATTTATCTTTTTGAAAATTATAATTTTCGTAATACGTCTTCTATTAGTCAAACAAAATTTAGGAAACAATATGCATAATAAAGTCTTATTGACCATATTGGATGGATGGGGGATAGGCGACGGTTCCTCGGCAGATGTTATAAGTGTTGCCAATACACCATATTGGGATTATTTAATTTCCAAATATCCTAATTCCAAACTTCTTACTTGCGGTGAAAACGTTGGCTTGCCTGATGGGCAGATGGGTAATTCCGAAGTAGGGCACTTAAATATTGGAGCTGGTAGAATTGTTTATCAAGATTTAGTTAAAATAAATAAAGAAATTCGCGAAGGAAAAATTGATAAAAATCCTGTGCTTGTTGATGCCTTCAAATACGCAAAGGAAAAAAATGTAGCAGTTCATTTTCTGGGGCTTGTCTCAGATGGTGGCGTTCATTCGATGGATGCTCACCTTTATAAACTTTGCGATATGACAAAAGATTTCGGTCTTGAAAAGGTTTATATTCATGCCCTCACTGATGGACGAGACACTGATCCACGTAGTGGACTGGGATATATAAAAAATTTGCTTGTTCATCTGGAGAATTCCAACGGAAAAATTGCATCTATCTGCGGAAGATATTATACAATGGATAGAGATAAACGCTGGGAACGCATAAAACAAGGTTACGACCTAATCACAAAAGGTATCGGCAAGCCAACACGCAATATTCTCGAAGCTATTCAAAATTCATACGATGAAGGTGTAACCGATGAGTTCATAAAGCCAATTGTTTGCGTTGATGAAAATGGAGATCCTATTGGCACTCTTAAAAATGGCGATGTGTTTGTATGTTTTAATTTCCGCACTGATCGACTTCGCGAAATAACTATAGCCCTCACTCAAAAAAATATGCCTGAATATGGTATGCATACTTACGATTTGTATTATCTGACTATGACACGCTATGATGATACCTTCCAAAATGTTAAAGTTATCTATGATAAAGATAATGTTACTAATACTCTCGGAGAAGTTGTCTCTTGTGCTGGATTGCGTCAGTTACGAATTGCAGAAACTGAAAAATACGCCCACGTTACTTTTTTCTTCTCCGGTGGACGAGAAGAAGTTTTCGAAAACGAAGATAGAATTTTAATTCATTCTCCCAAAGTCCCCACTTATGATTTGAAGCCAGAAATGAGTGCCTTCGAAGTAAAAGATGCACTTGTCGAACAGCTTAAAACACATAAGTATGATTTCATTTGCTTGAACTTCGCCAATGGCGATATGGTTGGTCATACTGGTGTTTACGATGCTATTCGCAAAGCAATAGAAGCCGTTGATAAATGCCTATCCGAAGTAGTAGAAACCGCCGTTGCCGAAGGTTACGTCGTTTTAATCCTTGCTGATCACGGCAATGCAGATTATGCTCTTAATCCTGATGGATCACCTAACACAGCTCACTCGCTTAATCCTGTACCATTCATAGTTGTATCCGATAAATTCACAAAAGCTAACGATGGAATTCTTGCTGATGTTGCTCCAACTGTTCTAAAAATAATGGGCTTAGATATACCGTCTGAAATGACAGGTAAAATATTAGTTCAATAAACACAAGGAGGTGTTTTTATGGAATTTAAGGATTATTATAAAATTTTAGGAGTCGATAAGAATGCTACAACTGACGAAATAAAACAGGCATATAGAAAATTGGCGCGTCAGTATCATCCTGATACAAATAAATCAGATCCTCAAGCTGAAAGTAAATTTAAAGAAATTTCAGAAGCCTATCAAGTGCTTTCTGACCCCGAAAAACGCAGAAAATACGATAGCCTCGGCAATTCATTCAATCGTCATCGCCAAACTGGTGGTTCGGCTGATGATTTCGACTGGTCTAATTGGTTTGCTCAAGCTCAGCAATCAGCAGGACGCCGCTCCCGCTCAACTTATCAAACTGTTGGTGATTTCTTCTCATCAGGTGGTGGGCTTTCAGACTTCTTCGAAAAAATTTTCGGCTCCGGTTTTGCCTCAAAACAAGGCTTCAACTATCCGCCTCAACGCGGAGAAGATCTTGAAGTAGAAGTCGAGCTATCTCTTGCAGAAGCTTTCAACGGCACAACTCGTCAAATTCAACTTGATGGCAAAAAAATCGAAGTCAAATTCAAGCCAGGTATCTCTGATGGGCAAGTTTTGCGTATTCCCGCTCAGGGGGGATTAGGAAAATTCGGTGGTGGAAAAGGAGACCTTATTGTTAAGGTAAAAATACTTCCTCACAATAAAGTTGAACGTCGTGGAGACGATCTTTATCTCGATCTCCCTGTCGAACTTTACACAGCTGTCCTCGGCGGAACAGCCAAAATTAAAACTTTCAGCGGTATGGTAAAAGTGAATATCCCACCAGAAACAAGTTCTGGTAAAATATTGAAATTAAAAGGCTTAGGTATGCCAAAATATAATTCTGAAACTAGCGAACGCGGCGATCTATACTTAAACGTGCAAATAAAAGTGCCAAAGAACCTTACTCCTGAAGAGAAATCTCTTTTCGAAAAGTTAAAAGAACTTCATAAAGCAAAAACAGTAAAAGCAGAATAAAATGATAATCATAAATAATTTTATTTAGTTGGTTTGCCATATCTCTAATTTTAAATGGACAAAATTTAGCTTAAAATCCGAGATAATAAAAATATTGGATAATTAGTTTTAGCTCAGTTTCTAATCGTCTGTTTAATTATTTCTACTTCATTTAGCCCACATACTTTATACTTTTTTTTAACTTCATTTTTGATTAATTTTATTTTTTATGTTATTGCAATTTTAATTTATCGGTGAAAAAAATGTATAAATACAACGTTTTTAAGTGTTTAATAGTTTTGTTTTTCTTTGTTTCACATTTAGATTCTTCTTATTCAAAATATTTAGACCAAACTAATATAAAATCAATTTTTGCTTCAAATTCCAGACATATTATTTCACTTAATGGCGTTTGGGAAAAAACTAACAATGAAATAAATTGGGCTAACGTAAGTGTTCCTTATTCTGATCTTTCAACTGAGAAAATTACTTTTGTTAAAAAATTTAAAATTGAGAAAGAGCAATTTGAAACATTTAACTGGCAGTTGTTCTTTCTTGGTTTTCACCATCAAGCAGAAATTTCGATAAATGGGCAGTTCCTCGGTCGGTTTATCAGTGCAATGGCACCGCTTTGGGTAAAAATTCCACCAAAAGCTCTAAATGCAGGCAGCAACGAAATTCGAATAACTTTCCTTGATCAAAATGATATTGTCGGAACTGCACTTGATCGATACATATATGCACGTAAACGTTACATTGGACTTGTTCGAGAAGCTTTTCTTGTTGGTAATCCACCAATTTGGGTAAGTGATATCAAAACGAACTATACTCTTTCAAATAATTATCAAAACGCAAACATAACCGCTAATATTTCGATTTCCTCAGCAAACTTGGATATAATATCTCGCTTTCGCAGTAGGGATACTGCTTATTTAGCTCCTATGCAGAGTCGTATTCAGATCGTTGTCGAGTCTAAGCTCGTTAAGCTTACAACTGGTGAAATTGTTGCAATTGGGGAACCTCGCCAAATCACTATTGAAGCTGAACGTACTATTAACGTGGACTTAAAATTTTCGCTTACTGCTCCAGTTCTATGGTCTCCTGACAACCCAAACTTATACTCTATGCAAACTAAAATTTTACAGGCTGGACGTAGTATTGATGATTATTCAATTAATTTTGGCTTAAAAAGCATTTCTATATCAAAAGGCGATCAATCAAGGTTTATTCTAAACGGTAATAATATTACTCTCAAATCCGTTGCTTACGTCGATTATCATATTGCTTCGGGACAAAGTTTATCTCTATGGAGAATGGAAGAAGACGTTCGTATGATTAAAACACTTGGTGCTAACGCAATTCGTTTCAAGTTTAATCCGCCTCATCCATATTTTTCTTATCTTTGTGATAAATATGGTTTGTTACAGATAATTGATCTTCCAATTTATAACATACCTTATGAACTCTTAAACCGAGACGAATTTAAAGTTTATTCAAAAAATTTCTCAAAAATGCTGGCTTATTATAAGCAAAATTATGTTTCCGCTTTTGCTTTTAACTTCTCTGATGGTTTATGCGAAAAATATTTTCCAAATGATTTTGCTCAAGAAATTGCTAAAATTATAAAATCCGATGGTAATTATTTCTTCTCGAAATTTATAAATCCAAAGGAAAATATTGTAAACACAGATAATTTTGATTTTATTGGCATTAATCTTATCAAAGAAATGCCCATTTCAAGCCAATATCAGCAGTTAAGCAACATTTTAAATAATATTGGTGATAAGCCTTTTATTACTTGTTTTGGTGTTCCTATCGATGAATATAATCATAATGGATATTCCGATCCGCTTTCAAACGAGCATCAAGCTTATTTTTTGAAGAATCTTTATAATTTATCCTTGCAAAAAGGTGCATTTGGAACTATCATAAATTCATTTTCTGACTATGAGTTAAAAAATCCTTACTTAGCAACAAATAATTATAATATTAATTTACTTACAGTTGGAATAACTGATGCCGCACGCAAACAAAGATTTGCCTTTAATATGCTTCAAGCTTTGTTCAACGACGAGAAAGAGCCTTTAATTAATGCTGGGAGTTATTCGGGGCAAACTCTTGTTAGTTTTATCATTATTGGTTTCATTTTGCTTGCTGTTCTGCTTTTCTTCATAAATCGTTTTAGGCGTTTTCGTGAATACTTAATGCGTGCATTATTACGCCCTTATAATTTTTATTCTGATGTACGCGACCAACGAATAATACCATCCTTCCAAACTTTAGTGCTTGGGTTGATTGCTTCACTTACGATTGGGCTTTTTGTATCACTTCTGCTTTACAATTATAAATACTACGATGTTACCCAATACCTTATTATGCTTGTTTTCCCCTCCTGTTTTTTGCAAGAAATAATCTATAAAATGATTTGGATGCCTGAAGTTTCCTTACTTTTAATTTCTATATTTAGTTTCATACTAATTTTTGTTATTTCTTTAATAATCAAAATTTTTGCTTTCTTTACAAGAGCAAGAATTTATTTTTCGGATTGCTTGATTATTAGTGTTTGGGCTGGTGCACCTTTTGTTTTTTTACTTCCGCTTGCAATTCCTCTGACAAGATTACTCGAAATAAATGATACTTTTGCTCTAATTGCAATAATTGTGTTTCTTGTAATTTTAATTTGGGTTATTTCGAGAATACTCAAATCTGCTTATGTAGTTTTCGACAAATCACCTGCAATAGCATACTTTATCGGCTTGGTGATTCTTGGGTTGATTATTGGTATTCCGATTGGTTTTTACCAAATAAATCATCAATTTTTTGCTTTTGCAAGCTATTTATTTTGTGCGTTTTTATAATGTTTGCTTTTGTAGAAACAAATAAGTTGCAGATTTAATCTATATCAATTTCTTTTGCAGGGATTCTTATTAAAATTGCTATTGCCGAGAATAAAACTGTATAGAATGTTGCTGCTACTCCATATTGCAAGAAAAATCTTGCAAATGATGTTTCGGCTGGCTTCAAATAGAAAAAGAAGTATATCAAGTTGTGTATAAAAGCACTTAGAAGTACTACTAAAACAAAACGGAAAGTATTCAAATTTGCTTTTAAGTTGCGCTCTTTGTGGAAAAAGCCAGCTATATAAGCTGCGACAAGTTTTGCCAAAGCGTTAGTGCCAATTACATCGCCAGAAATTATATCAAATATTAATCCAATTGTAAAGCCAGCAAATATTCCAGGAAATTGACCTTCGGCAAGTGAAATCCACACGCAAAGTATAAGCAAAAGATCTGGTGTAACGTTTTCTATGGAAATAATATTAATGAAAAGTAACTCAATGAGCATCAAAATAAGTGCAATAATACCATAAATTATATATCTGACCTTTATATTTTTCAAATCGTATTTTTGTGCTTCTAATTTCATTATTTACGCTTGATATTTCTTGATTTAATTCTTTCTTCAATTTCCTTAGAAAGCTGAAAAACCTCGCTATCAACAACCTGCTCGATAATGAAAACTTGTTCTAAACCAGCAAAATTTGCGAATGGTTCTACTAATATCCTGTGAAAAAGTGAACCAGGTTCTTTTTCTATTTTGATAACTTTTCCGATTGGCAAATTGTGAGGATATTTTACGCTATAATTTGAAGTGATTATTATATCACCTGGATAAACTTCAAACGAAGTTGGTATGTTTTTCATTACGAGGTATTGTCCGCCTTCCCAAGCTATTATACCTTCAATTTGATTGCGTAAGATTTTTGCGGAGATCTTCACATGTCTGTTGTTAAGCAATTCTACTAAGGAATATTTTCGTGTCGTTGCGACAATTTCGCCGACCAGCCCGCCATCAGTGCGGACAGCCATACCTTCTTTCACCCCGTCTTGTTCACCTTTGTCTAAGGTTATATATGATCGCATCTGTACATTAGTTTTATTTACCACTTCGGCTGGCATAAGATGTACACTTGAAGTATCTTTAAGCTGAAGCATCGAACGCAGTCTGTTATTTTCAATCAGAGCTGAACGCATCTTAATAACTTCAGTAGATAACTGCAAATTTAACTCTCTTAAGGCTTGGTTTTCGCTTCTAAGTGCCGCTGGATTTGGCACCCACGCAAAAGCATCTTGCAACTTCCCAATTGAAGCTATAACAAATGCACGAAAACCACCAATCTTTGAAGCATCGCTCAGTGAAATCAATGATAAGCAAATTACAGTTAGTGCCGTAAAAGTTATGAGCTCTTTAAAACGGATTATTATTTTTATGAAATCTTGCATTTTTCAGCAAAATTAATAACGTGTGCTTTTAATTAAAACGGAGCGATAAAAACTAAGATTTTCTAAAACTTGCCCCGTTCCACGCACAACCGTTGTGAGCGGATCCTCTGCAATATGAACAGGTAGCTTTGTTTCTTGACTTATGCGTTCATCTAAACCTTTAAGCAAAGCACCACCGCCACTTAATACAATACCACGTTCATAAATATCAGCAGCAAGCTCCGGTGGTGTGCGTTCAAGCAAACGAAGCACTGCGTTTACAATTTCCTGGACTGATTCAGCAAGTGCACCTCTAATATCAGCAGAAGTTACTTCAATCATTCTTGGGATTCCGGTTAGCAAGTCGCGTCCCTTTACTTCTACTTCAATTTCCTCTTTCAAAGGCATAGCTGAACCAACATTACATTTTATAAGTTCAGCCGTTCGTTCTCCAATCAAAATATTGTGCTGACGACGAAAATAATTCACAATCGCTGCGGTCATTTCGTCGCCCGCAATTTTTATGGACTCATCTGCAACTATGCCTGAAAGAGCGATTACTGCAATTTCTGTTGTCCCACCACCTATATCAACAATCATATTACCAACGGGTTCGTGCACCTTAATGCCTATTCCAATAGCGCTTGCCATAGGCTCAGCAATCAAATGCACTTCCTTTGCTCCAGCATGTTCGCAGCTATCACGCACGGCTCGTTTTTCTACTTCTGTAATGCCACTGGGGACGCAAACAACTACCCTGCGTGCAGGCTGCCACGACATCGATACTTTTCGTATAAATGCACGTAGCATACCTTCAGCTATTTCAAAATCTGCAATTGCTCCGTCCTTCATCGGACGGATTATCTTTATATCACGGTGTGTTTTCCCAATCATTTGTTGTGCATCGTGTCCAATTGCTATGATATGCTTATCCGAGCGATCAAATGCAACAATTGAAGGCTCGTTCAGCACAATGCCTTTACCTTTAACCCATATTAAAGTATTGGCTGTTCCTAAATCTATTGCTACATCATTCGAGAAAAAATTGAATAGTGCCATTATTTTTAATTAATTTTAATTTTACACATAGTAAAATACAAAAATAAACAAAATAATTTTACTTTATTAATGAAACTTTTTATTTATATTTTTTTCTTTCTTAACAATGAAAAAGCTTTTAAAACGATTTATATATTATTTTTTGGAGTTCTTATGTCTGAAAAATTTGATAACGAAAAGCTGATTGAAATACTCCGCAACTGGCAAAAGTTAGAAGATGCAGCAGTTGCAAGCACAACAGAAATCATAAAAAGTAGCCGTAATCCATTCTTGCAAATCATTATGGAAATTATTAGGCAAGATTCGGTTATGCACCGCCGCGTTCAACAACTCATCATTGATAGCTTAGAAATGAAAGATTTCAAAATCGAGCCAGACGAAATTAAACTTCTTTGGGAAAAAATTCAAGAACACGACGAAATGGAAAAAAAAGTTATACATTTAGCTGAAATTGCCAAAAATGAAACAGAATCCCCAGTTGTGAGATACTTACTTGATTATTTGCTCACCGATGAGCAAAAACACGATAATCTGCTTACAAAACTTGAAAGTATGAAATAAAAATGGGCTGCCTTGTCTTTTTGGGCAGCCATTTTTACTTAATCGGAAAACTGTAATTTGCTTTTAGATAATCTGCTATCTTAATACTTGCATACTGCGTGTAAATCTTTGTGTTGGTGTCTCAAGCACATAGTAGTATAATCCTGGTGCAAAATCACTTGCATTTAAGTTCAAGATATATTTGCCCTGTTGTTTGTACTCATCAAAAACTGTTTTGATCAACTCACCATTTATGTCGTATATCTTTAAGCTTGTTCGACCACGCTCTATAAGCTCAAACTCAATTATACTCGTTGTTACAAATGGATTCGGTCGGTTTTGGAATAAGCTGAAATTACCACTTATTGGATCGAACAACCTCACACCACCTTGTGAACAGTAACCAACCAGCTTGAACGAACCATCCATCGAGATAAATTTTACTTTCACATCTTCAATCGGATATATATTAAATATCCTAAACACACTGACCGTATCATTGCCAAGTCCAACGTTGAATTTGATCTTGTGGTAATTTTCAACAAGACTACCGTCAAATGGCATATCAAATGTAATTGTACGCTCATATCTGTTAATTACGTCATCTACAAACGCTCCAAGTGGTTCAAGCATTGTAGAATTGAATGTAAGGCTTGCTCGAATTTTTTTGAGTTTCAAATATTTATTGCTCTTGGATAAATTTGTGATTTTAATTGGAAGCTCAACTTGTTTACCGCTTTCGGCAAATATATCTCCAACCTGAATGGCTAAGGTATCCAAAAGCTCACCTGTAGCATTCCCAAAAAGATTAATCAGTAACGGTGAACTCGAACCACTATGCTTAATTGCTAAAGTCCCATTTCGACGTCCTAATTGATCAGGTATGTAGCGCAACTTCAAATCAAAAGCTTCATTTGGTGAGATTGTTGAACTATTTTTAGGTGCATCAATTATTTTGAAATATCGATCGCCCGGTCCGTCAAAATATATGCTATCGATTTGAATATTATTTTGCGATGAATTCTTTACAAATGCAACCAAAGTTGTATCTTTATAATCATTTACATCAATTGTTCCAAAGTCAACAATATCTCTCATAGAAGTTAGACCATAGTCGATACCCCTGCCTTTGATTCGCACAATAACTGTGTCATTTGGAATTATAATTTTTGCGAAAATAGTCTTTTCTCCAGCTGATTTTGGTTCAAACCTTATAGAAATATTAAGTTGTTCGTTTGGATTAATTAAAAATGGTGTTTTAAATTTGCTTATTATATAAAAATCACTCGAATCAGGTCCATAAAATTCAATATTTCTTATATTAAACTTGAAATTTTTCAAATTTTTAATAAATGTTTGAGTTTTAACAAGCACATCATTGATATAAACATCACCAAAATCAATCGGAATAGCTTCAATTTTGGCTTTACCAATTGAAATAAGGCAATCAGTCGTGTCCATTTGCAAATCACGCTGATTTAAGTTCCATATTTTTGCAGTAGAATCCCAACTCGCAGTAAGCAAACGAGAGCCATCGAAATTGAAAACACTTGTCATTACAGGTTTTGTATGCTCTCGGAATATGTGTAATGTGTCTTTTCCATCCATTCCTTTTGGTATCGAGCCATCACGAGCAATCCAGCGCCGTACAGCATTATCTGTACCTGCAGAGAGAAGATATTCTGTATTGTCATCTGGATTGTAGAAAAATGATAAGTAATTTATGAATATTCTTGTTGTATCTTGTGTGTCCGTCTTATGCTGAATGCTATATAAATAATTTCCACTATTGTAATTATGTATAAAGGCAGCGTTATCTGGATCGTTTACAACTGCAACAAGGCTCCCATCATTATTAATTGCACCATTTCGAGCATAACCACTTCTTTGTCCGCTTTTCTTAGTATCAATTCGCTTTATTTCGTTTCCATTTAAATCGTAGAAAATTGCGTATCCAAGCTGCGTTGTTACCAATATCTTTTCTCCAGCATTGTCGAAAGTAGCATATAAAGCATAATCGTTCCCATCGTAATTTATTGATTTTATTAAACCACCATTTATTTCCCAAATGTAGAAAACTCCATCTTTACTAGTAGATACAAATCTTTGATTATGTGGGCAAACTTCAACGTTAAGAACTTCTGATCTATTATTATGCATAAATGGTTGTTCTAATTTTTTTGTCTCTAAGTCATATTTATAAATATATCCATCTTTGACTGCAACAAAAATATATTTACCTGTTTTATCAAAAACAGCATAATTTACTTTATTCGAAAAAGAAAATGTTTCTATTTTTTCACCATTATTTGCATTCCAAATAACAACTGTAGAGTCGTCAGATGCAGATATCACTCGATCGCCAATCCCATTAAAGAATGCCGAATTAACTGAGTTCCTGTGCTCAAGATTAAGCGTCCGTCCAACATTATTTGGCCATAGCTGTATTGCGCGAATCAGCAGATTATCAGTTTCAACATTTGGTACAACCCATTTGTAAGATAAATTCTCTATATTTTTTGCAAGACCAAACCATTTATTACCACCATCCAATGAATATTCCAATTGGATAATGTCCTTAGGTAGCAAACCTTGCCATCGAATATCGATTGTGTCGCCAACAACTAAGGTCTCGCCACATTTAGGATTGACTACTTCTATTGTTTTTACCTTTGGTGGTCTATTTGGAAATCCACCAGTTATGTAAATTTCGTTACCAAAACAAGCATTCGATTCAATGACAAGTTTTGTAAATACAATTGCCGAGTCAATAGGTGTAAATCTAATTGCTAAAGTGTGTGTCTGTCCTTTTGTTAATTTCAATGGGTTATTGATTTGCCCAGAAACAATTTGAAAAAGTGGATTTTGTGTACTTATTGAATTTATCACAATTTCAGAGTTTACTGCTTTTATGGTTATAGTTTGCGTTAAAGACTGTCCAATTGGAACTGATGTATAGCTCAAATAAGGTGGTTGTGCCTCCAAAGTTGGCTTGTTTTCATCAATAATTGTGAAGCTAAAACTATCACTGTAATCACTTCTTTCGTCCACTAATTTAATTGTATGTAATTCTTTGCAATCATAATTGCCATCAAATTCAATTTGACACGGTTGCGAACCATTTATTAAATAATACAAAGATTTAACAAGTGGTACAATATCTTTAGTGTCCTTGATGTCATCAAAGCAAAATCCCCCAGTAGCTTTACACAAATCGATAATTTTTGATGGAGCTTTGCCACCAAAATATAAAAAGTAAATCGCTATATTATCTTGGCGAGCAATCTCCGAAACTTCTTGTACATCAAAATCTGCAATCCCTTGTGTTGCAATAATAACTGAACGTTTCCATACGCCATTCTTTGCGAAACTTAAAGAACCTAAAATATCATATTCAATTCCAACTTTTATCGATGAACTATTTGACTCGTTAATACTGTAAATTGCTTTAGAAATTATATTGTAATCACTTGTGAAATCTTGATTTAAGTAACTTTTTAAATCGAAAGACGTAATAGCTATTTCATTAATTTTCTTACTAAAATAAAATGAAAGCGAATCCAATATTCTTTGAGAAAGTTTAAGATAAAATTTACTAGTATCGCCAAGCGAAATTGCCTTATCAATAGATAAAACAACCGAATTCCTTAAATCTAAATCTTTGATGTTGCAGGAAATATCATTGAATGCAATCTTGGTCTCGTTATCATATAGCGAATAATCCGATTTCTCAGGGTTTAGAATAAGTTCGCCATTCTCCGTGTATGCAAAAAAACTCAGCCGTATCCTGGGATAAGATGAGTAATCATAATCGATTATTTTCAGGTAACTTTGGCTGTGCAACGTTATAACTGAGAGTAATATTAATACAACAATATTCAGAATAAATTTTTTCATTTTTCACTCCCCCCAACCCAAGGGCTTTTTTTGATTAAAACTTATATTTTTTCAATCAATAACTATACCAAAAATAAAAAAATTATTTCTTAAAATTTAATTATTTCGTTGAAATTATTAAAATTAATGATTATTTTAAAATATTATCTTCTCAAAAAATGAGGTTTCTTATGTCAACTGAATTAATAATTGCAATAGTCATTGTTTTATTGATAGTTTTCCTTTTTAATTCGCTTATTGCAAGAAGAAATGCTGTAAACAATGCTTTTGCAAGCATTGATGCTTATCTCAAAAAAAGATACGACCTCATCCCAAACCTTGTTGCTGCTGTTCAAAAGTATATGGAACACGAACGCAACCTTCTCACGGAAATCACAGAACTACGCTCACGTGCTATTTCCGGAAATATAAGCGATAGTGAACGTGTCGAGCTTGATAATAAAATTTCTCGTGCCTTGACTGCTATAAATGTAGCTGTGGAAAATTATCCCGACCTTAAAGCAAACACAAACTTTTTGCAATTACAAGCTGCGCTCAATGAAGTTGAAGAGCAACTCTCGGCTGCTCGCCGTGCATACAACGCCGCCGTTAATTCTTACAACAATGCCGTGCAAATGTTTCCAACTAACCTTGTTGCTTTGATTATAGGTTTCAAGGTTCGTCCATTCTTCGAAGCAACTGAAACAGAACGCCAAAACGTAAATGTAAAAAATTTGTTCAATAGTTAAAGCATAATGCAATGAAAACTATTGAAGAATTTAAAAATTTTTTCGAAAGCTCTCTGCATTTCGATTTAAATATGCTTGAAAAAGAACGTCTTGCAACAATCAAAAGATATTTTCAAAATATTTTATTGCACATTGGTATTATAATAGTACTATTAGTGACTGGTTTTTTAATCAATAAACTCGTTTATGGAAATTACTTTAACGAAGATGTTTATAATATCCCGCTTATTGTTGCTATTGTTCTTTCAATCTCGACTTTTTTAATGATGTTAAGTCGTAGCTCCAAAATCAAAAACGAATTAATTGCAAATTTCAAAAAGCGTATTATTGAAAAAATTGTAAAATTTATCAACGAATCGCTTAATTACTCGCCTTACGACTTTATCCCTGTTGAGAAGTTTATGAAAGCTGATATTTTTCGAGATAAGATTTTCAAATATTACGGTGATGATTTAGTAAAAGGTAAAGTCGATAAAACCGATATTGAGTTTTCAGAAATACACGTCCTAAGTCGTGTTCGTTCTGAAGAAAATAGAGATAAAGTGAAGCGAGTTTTTGATGGAATATTCTTTGTTGCTGATTTTCACAAAAATTTCAATGGGAAATATTACATTTTACCGGACTTTGCTCAAAAAAGATTTGGTGGAATTGGCAAATTTTTCCAAAAAATGAACTTTTCTCGTGGCAAATTAATCGAGCTTGAAGATCCCGAGTTCGAAAAAGAATTTGTCGTTTATGGCTCTGATCAAGTTGAAGCTCGCTATCTACTTTCTTCAAATATGATGCAAAGAATACTCAACTTGAAACGCAACCGTTTCCCCTTTGTTATGATGTCACTAATTGACAATTGTTTATTCATTGCTTTGCCTTTCAAAAGAAGACTTTTTGAACCATCTGTTTTTAGAAGCAATTTGAATTATGAAAAATCTGAATATTTTTTTAACGTGCTAAATGATACTATTTCTATTGTTGATGAGCTAAATTTGAACACAAGAATTTGGATGAAAGATTAGCTAATCTTTAAAAAATAACTCAATTTTTTCTGCTTCAGCAGTTCGCCAAATCTGTTGACATGGGAATTTATTTTCGTAAAGCGGCAAGCCAATAATAACAGAGTCTATAAATTGTGTCCTAAGATTCTTAAGTTCAATGAGTGATTGTGAATTTTGGACACCCTCGTAGAGTGTAATCTTAATGTTATTTTCAAAACCGATTTTTTCTATTTTTGAGAAATTATAATTCAGATTTTTACTAATTATTTCTTCATTGTAAAATACCATTCGATCGCCTTCGAAGTTCTTTACCAAGGTGATGAAAGTCTTGATATCAAACGTTCGTCCTGATACAGGAAACTCAACTAATTCATTTTTAACTCTACATTGGAAAGCAACTCTTGCTGGTGAGAATTCTGTGATCAGCTTACGAACTCCAATTGGATCAATAATTGCAAGCTCACCAAGTACAATTCTATAAACTCCAGCATTTAGAAGAACACGACACTCTTCAATATCACTAAATTCTGATGAATATTCCAAAGGTATATCTACTGCTTCAGCTAAATAAGTTACAACTGTTGTATTCATAAAGTTATTGCGTCTTTCGAATGAGTCTCGATCGACTATATGAATACATTTTGCGTTTTCTTTCCTCCATAATTTTACAAGTAGCATAGGATCTTCTGATATTTTGCAATAGTATTCATCCAGTTCAGGGAGGCATTTTATCTTTATTCCGCCCATACCTTCGGATAACTCTATTAGCGGCATAACTAAAATCATTTCCCATCCATAGCGAAATGCAATGACAACTTTATCAGAGTTTCAATATCGTTAATATTACTATTCTCTTGAAATACTTTTTTGATAGCTTTCTCAGCGATAAATCTATTATATCCTAAGGCACATAAAGCAGCAAGGGCTTCATCTTTTAGTTGATTATCGGTGCTTTGTAAATCACTTTGCTGTATGTTCAGTTTTAAAATTCTGTCTTTCAGTTCAACAAGCATCCTTTCAGCCGATTTTTTCCCTATACCGGGCAACTTTTGCAATGCTTTTAGATTCTCGCTCTCGACATAACTGGCAAGCTCTGAGGGGCTTACCGCTGAGAGTATCCCTATTGCTGTTTTGGGACCTATCCCTGCTATATTTATCAGCTCTTTGAACATCTCCTTTTCGCTTTCATCCCAAAATCCAAAAAGCAGAAACTGATCCTCTCTCGGTATCAAAACAGTACGTAATTTTATTTGACTACCAACTTCCGGTAATTTACTTGATGTTAGTAATGAAACAAACAAACTATAACCCACACCGTTACAATCAACTATTATCTCGGTTGGTTTTTTCTCTAATAATTTGCCATTTATAAGTGCAATCATTTCATTTGTGCAAAAATGAATTTTAGCAAATATAATAATCAAATTGATAGAATTAAATTAAAATTTTGTGTAACTATATCCTTTCAATTACGTTATACTTTTTAAATAAACTTAGGGGTTTTTTATGAAAAAATTTGCATCGATTATAGGGATTTTGCTTCTTTTGGTATCAAATTCTTATGCCAATTTCTATGTAAAAGGCAAAATTCTAAACGACAAAAAGCAACCCGTCGCAAATGCAAAAATTGAATTTAATGGCAAAATTAGCAAAAAAATCAAACTCGAAACCGATAAAAATGGCTATTTTTCATTTTCAACTAAGGATAGTACTGGTAAACTCACTGTAAAAAGTAGGTTATATGGTGTGCGAGAGATTAAAGTTTTAGCTTATAACAATGAATATTTGGTGATTACATTGAATAAAGAAACTCAAAAATCACACAGTGGCAAAACGCTTTCCTTTGCTCGAGAAACAAATACTGATGCTGTCTATGCTTTACATACAAAAATGGAAACTATAGACGCAGGTGCAATCAATTTTTCAGGTAATATCGTTGACAATGTATCAACTGGAAAGCTTACAGCAGGCGACATAAACGACTTTAAGAAATGGAAAATGTGGAATGATCTTTCAGAGAGCGATTTGCTCGAATACAGAAAAAACTGGATGATAAGTCCTATCGATCGCTATACAGTACAACTTAAAAATCCATTAAACAATCCAATTGTCGATGCAGTTGTTACACTTAAAGAAGGGAACACTAAACTATGGCAAGCTCGCACCGACAACACTGGCAAAGCTGAGCTTTGGGCAAACGCATATAACTATTTTGAAAATTACAATAATTTAAACATTGAAATACAATATAAAAATCGTTTTTATTCAATTAAAAATCCAACTAAATTTTACGATGGTATAAATTTTTTAGAAATTGACGAACCTTGCAATCATTCCAAAAATTTGGATGTTTCATTTGTTGTAGATGCCACAGGTTCAATGGGAGACGAGATAGAATATCTCAAAGCAGAGCTTATAGATATAATAAACCGATTAAAAGACTCAATTCCAAATATGAATATAAGACTTTCGGCTTCGTTCTACCGCGATTTTGGCGATGAGTATTTAGTGAAATCAGTTGATTTTACCGAGGATGTTAGCAAATTATTGGACTTCATCAAAGCTAATTATGCTGACGGTGGTGGAGATTTCCCAGAAGCTGTGGATTTTGCTTTACAAGAAGCTATCGACAAACTTTCTTGGAGCAGTGATGCTATATCACGTATTATTTTCCTAATTCTCGATGCTCCGCCACATAACGAACCTGATGTAATAAATCGCCTTCAACATTACCTTCGGCTATCCGCAAGTAAAGGTATTCGAATTGTGCCGCTTACTTGCAGTGGTATAGATAAAAGCACAGAATATCTTATGCGTTCATTCGCATTGCTTACAAATGGTACTTATCTTTTCCTGACCGATGATAGAGGCATCGGTGGCAAACACCTCGAGCCAACAACTGATAGCTATTCTGTTCAACTTCTCAATTCTTTGATATTACGAACAATTTATCAATTCAGTTACATACCATCTTGCAAAACCCAAACTGTTTTGAAAAGTGATACTCTTTTTGTAGCAAACGAAAATAACGCTGTAATTAACTCAGTCCTCCCATCAGACGAGCAAACCAATAGCTCGTCAAGTGTTGATGTCAAATGGAAGTATTATCCAAATCCCAATCAAGGCATTCTTTTTATAGAACTTTCAGCAAGTATCAAGGAACTTTTCATAGCTGATATTACTGGAAAAATTATTTACCGCATCGAAAATTCAAATATGCAAATGCTAACAATTGATTTATCTCATTTACCAAATGGCTGGTATTTCATTAAATATGAATATGCACCTGATAAGTGGCTAAACGGAAAATTTATATTGCAAAGATAGTTTTTCAGCAAAATTTTTAATAAAAATATGTAAATTTGCTGTTAAAATTTAGATAATAATTTTATGACTTTAGAAGAATTTGTTCAAAAAAACCATAGATTCATTGCTGCTCATCGTGGTGCTTCAGGAAATGCGCCAGAAAACACTCTCGAAGCTTTTCGTCAGGCAATCGATTGTGGTGCAAAGTTGGTGGAAGCCGATATACAAATCACAAAAGATAACGTCCCAATTGTTTTCCACGATGATGAACTTGGTAGAACAGTCTCAGGCACAGGGCTTATTGCTGAATATACCTATGAAGAACTTAAAAATTTTTCTGCTGGTATTTGGTTCAACAAAAAGTATGAGAATGAGAAAATTCCAACTCTTGATGAACTTATCGAATTAATCAAAGGTAAAGCTTTTTTAGGTTTGGAGATTAAACCTAACAACAAAACACTAAATACTGCTCGTGTGCTTTTGCAAACTTTAAAGAAACACGATTTTGTATCTGCAACAGTTATCGCATCTTTTGATTATTTGGTTTTAAAGCAAATTAAAGCTGAATATGATAATTCACACATTGCTGCAATAAAAATTCCTGGCGATTATGTCTTACCTTCTGAACTCAAAAAGCAATTTTCAATCGAAGCATATGTTTGTGCTGTAGATGAAATAAACGACCAAATTGTTGAAAATATTAAAACAAACAATATTTTCTGGGGAGTTTATAATGTTGATAGCGAAGAAGATTTCCAAAAAGCTATAAAATCAGGTGTTAATGCCATTGGTACCAATTTCCCTTGCCAAATGAACAAGTTACTTGAAAAATTAAACGGTATTTAATAATTTTTTAATTCTAAAAACATATTTTTGTAATCTGATTGAAATTTAGTATATTTGCACTACGTGTTAGAATTTTTGTATGCCAAGAACAAATATACATATAGAAGATTTTTTGATTTGCAAGTGCTTTAAAACTAAGGGATTTCCTTTTGCAGTGCCTGCATCACGTGCTGGAAAAATCTTGCGTTTTAAGCATTATACTACTGATGCCCCAATTTGATTCCTCATTAAATATCCAATATCCCTCGCAATTTTATAATTGGCAAGAATAAATACTTTATTTAATTATTATTTGGAGAAAAATTGTGAAAACACAAGATTACATTGCGCTTGAAAATGAATATGGAGCTCACAACTATCATCCGCTTGACGTGGTAGTTGCAGAAGCACGTGGTTGTTATGTTTATGATGTCGAAGGTAAAAAATATCTTGATTGTCTTGCAGCTTATTCCGCAGTAAATCAAGGGCATTGCCACCCAAAAATCAAAGAAGCTTTCATTGAGCAAGTAAACAAAGTAACGCTTACAAGTCGTGCTTTTCGTAACGACAAATTACCATTGCTTTACAAAAAAATGCACGATTTAACCGGTTACGATATGTTTCTTCCGATGAATTCGGGTGCAGAAGCTGTTGAAACTGCCATTAAGCTTGCTCGTCGATGGGGCTATGATGTTAAAGGTGTAGAAAAAGACAAAGCTGAAATCATCGTTGCTACTGGTAATTTCCATGGTAGAACAACGACAATCGTAGGATTTTCAGACGATCCCGACTCATTCTATGGATACGGTCCTTATTGCAAAGAAGCATTCCCAATGCACGAATATGGCAATATCGAAGACTTGAAATCCAAAATTTCCAAAAACACTGTCGGCATCTTAATTGAGCCAATTCAGGGTGAAGGTGGTGTTGTGATCCCACCAGAAGGTTACCTGAAAGCCGTCGAACAAATTTGCCGTGAAAATAATATTCTGTTTATTTGCGACGAAATCCAGTCAGGTTTAGGTCGTGCTGGTAAATTATTTGCTCATTATTATGAAGGTGTTCGCCCCGATATAGTTATTGTTGGGAAAGCTCTCTCTGGTGGTTTCTATCCTGTTTCAGGTGTGCTCGCAGATAAGCACATAATGCTTGTTATCAAACCAGGTCAGCATGGTTCGACATTCGGTGGCAATCCACTTGCTGCCGCAGTTGCTATTCGTGCATTGGATGTGTTGATCGAAGAAAAAATGATCGAACGTTCAGCTGAAATGGGCGAATACTTTATAAATAAACTTCGTTCAATTAACAATCAAAAGATTAAAATGGTGCGTGGACGCGGCTTGTGGATAGGTCTTGTACTTAATACAAAAGCTCGTCCTTATTGCGTTCGCCTTATGGAAGAAGGTATGCTTTGCAAAGATACACACGAGACCATAATTCGTATTGCACCGCCACTTGTAATCACTAAAGAAGATATTGATTGGGCGGTTGCAACTTTAGAGAAAGTTTTAAATGAAAATTTAGGTTAATATTTACTTATAATTTAAAGGAGATTTTATGAAAAAACAACGTGTTATTATTATCGGTGCCGCTGGTCGCGATTTCCACAATTTCAACACAATTTACCGCGACAACGAAATGTATGAAGTTGTTGCATTTACTGCTGCTCAAATTCCAGACATCGATGGTAGAAAATATCCTGCTTCTCTTGCAGGCAAATTATATCCAGATGGCATTCCAATCTTCGATGAAGCAGATTTAGAAAAATTAATTAAAGAATATAATATTGATGAATGTGTTTTATCTTACAGCGACCTTTCTTATGATACGGTTATGCACATTGGATCTCGCGTAATGGCTGCAGGTGCAAAATTCTCGATGATGGGTTCATATCCAACTATGATTAAATCAACTAAACCTGTTATTTCAATCTGTGCTGTTAGAACTGGTTGTGGCAAAAGCCAAACTACACGTGAAGTTGTCCGCCAGCTTATAGCTATGGGGAAAAAAGTAGTTTCTGTTCGCCATCCTATGCCTTATGGTGATTTGGAAGCTCAAAAAGTTCAACGTTTTGCTTCAATCGAAGATTTGGAAAGACATAACTGCACTATTGAGGAAATGGAAGAATACGAACCACATATTGCAATGGGTTCGGTTATTTATGCTGGTGTTGATTATGAAGCAATACTTCGTGAAGCTGAAAAAGAAGCTGATGTTATCGTTTGGGATGGCGGAAATAACGATATGCCTTTCTATCAACCTGATTTGCACATCGTTGTTGTTGATCCTCTCCGCCCAGGTCACGAAATTAGTTATTATCCCGGCGAAGTAAATTTGCGTATGGCTGATGTTATTGTTGTTAATAAAGTCGACTCAGCTTATCCAGAAGATATCGAAGAAGTATTGGATAATGTTCGTTTATATAACCCAAAAGCTCACATTATTCTAGCTGCTTCATCGATAATGGTTGAGAATCCTGAAGTTATAAAAGGAAAGAATGTACTTGTTATTGAAGATGGTCCAACTTTAACTCATGGTGAAATGGATCACGGTGCTGGTATGGTTGCTGCTCGTCGTTATGGTGCAGCAGATTTTGTTGATCCACGTCCTTATGTTGTTGGTAAAATTGCAGAAACATTCGAAACCTATCCTGAAATTGGTATATTGCTTCCGGCTATGGGTTATGGAAAGCAACAAATGGCTGATTTAGAAGCAACTATTAACCGTGTTGAGTGTGATTCTGTTGTTATCGGCACTCCAATCAATCTTGCTCGCTTCATTAAAATTAACAAACCAAATACACGCGTTTATTACGAATTAACTGAGATCTCCGCTCCTAAAATTGGTGATGTGCTTCGCGACTTGCCACAATTAAAAAAATAATTCCTTTTTATATTGCTGAAAATAAAAAGGGCTGCCCTCTCAAAAAGGCAGTCCTTTTCAATTTTAAATCAATTTGTTTTATTCGTATCGCAAAGCCTCTATTGGATCTAAATTTGCTGCTCGTATTGCTGGTATTAGCCCAGCTAGCACTCCAACCGCTATCGACACAATAGTCGCAATTATTAACAAACGTATAGGTATAATTGGCGATAGGAAATTGAGTCCTTCTATCCACATTGGTAAATAAGTAGCAGCAAGGTATGCTATTGCTGAGCATATAATAAACGAGACTATCGCACCTATAATACATAATACAGCCGCCTCTACTAAAAACTGGTATAATATCGATCGTTTCTTTGCTCCAACTGCTTTGCGGATGCCAATCTCCTTTGTTCGTTCTGTGACAGAGACAAACATAATATTCATTATTCCAATCATACCAACTAAAAACGATAGAAATGTCATCCCAATACCAATACCCCAAACTGAAGCTCTTATTGTAACGAATGATTTCTCAAAAGCTTTTGTTTCATTTATCGAAAAGTCATTCTCTTCTCCCGGTTTTATATTTCTGATTGTTCTCATAATTCCTTCGGTTTCAGCTCTTACCTCTTCAAGCGATGCAATAGAGCCAGCTTTTACACATATTGTGAAACTTCTATTCATATAACCAAATGTTGAAAAAAATGTTTTCATAGGTATGTAGATAACATTATCAACGAAATCCATCATCATTGTTCCTTGCTTCTTAACTTGCCCGATTATCAAAAAATTTCTACCATTTATTTTTATTGTCTTTCCAATTCCATTGCTATCGGGGAATATTTGTGCTGCTGGAATAGTCCCAATAACACAAACATTTTCACCTTGTCGGTCTTCAAATTCACTGAAAAATCGACCACGCTCAATAGAACCCATTGGAGTTAGGGCATATTCATAGGTAACGCCTTCAATTCCAATTCCTGAATATGTTTCTCCTGCATATTTTACTTGCCCACCCCAATAACGCGCATTTGGAACAACAACTTCTGCTGAATGCATCATTTTCTTAAAACGTGTTGCCTGTTCGTAGGTAATATTTTTACGAGCTTGCACTTCTTTCCAGTTTTTCCCTCCAGCCCAATCCCATTTATCAACATAAAGCATATCCTTGCCGATAATATTAAATGTGTCCTCTACTGCTTTATCCAAGCCTGCAAGAATCCATCCCATCAAAATTACAAAAGAGATACCTATCACAACACCCAACGAAGCAAGTGCCGACCGCAATTTTGCGGCTTTCATCGATTCAAAAGCATTTTTTATTGATTCTTTAATTTCAAGCAGTATCATAATTTGCTTCAATTTTGTTAATAAATCGGATTTGGATTTATTTCATCACGTTCAATCAGTCCGTCTCGTATGCGTATAATTCGATGTGCATGGCGTGCTATTTCTTCTTCGTGCGTTACCAAAATTATCGTATTACCTTTTCTCCAAAGCTCTGCAAACAATTTCATTATATCTTCTCCTGTCTTTGAATCCAAATTCCCGGTTGGTTCGTCTGCAAGTATTATTGATGGATTTGTAACCAATGCTCTCGCGATGGCAACACGCTGACGTTGCCCACCAGAAAGTTCGTTCGGTTTATGAGTGATGCGATCGAGCAACCCGACATCTTCCAAAGCTTTACGTGCTTTTTCAAGGCGTTCGTGGCGATGCAAACCAGCATAAATTAGCGGGAGTTCAACGTTCTTCAGTGCCGTGGCTCGGGCTAATAAATTAAATGTCTGAAATACAAATCCAATTTTTTTATTGCGTATTTCAGCTAATTCATTATCTGTAAGCTCGCTGACATCTTCTCCTTCAAAAATATATTTGCCCGCTGTTGGTGTATCCAAACATCCTATAATATTCATCAAAGTTGATTTTCCACTTCCCGATGGTCCCATAATAGCTACATATTCATTTCGTTTAATTTCGAGCGAAACACCACGCAATGCAAATACTTTTTCTTCGCCCATTTGATATATTTTTGTTATTTGTTCAATTTTTATGATTAATTCATTCTCTTGCATTACTTTTTCCCAGTTTTTTTCGGAAATTTCCCTGATGTCGTATCTACTTTTACATTTGATCCATCATTCAGTTGCTTGCTTACTGCTTGATAACTACCTGAGATAACCTTCTCACCAAGTTTAAGCCCAGAAATTATCTCAATGTATCCCTTATCGCTTATTCCAGTTTCAACGGTTTTCATTTTTGCTTTATTTCCTTCAAGGACAAACACAACTTGCGGTGGTCTATAACGCGTGGTCTTTGTATCATTATCCGAGTTATTATAGTTGCTTTCTATATTCTGTCCATAGTCGCGAATTGTTACAGCTTGCAATGGAACAGATAAAACATTTTCACGCGTTTCTGTCATTATTTCAACATTGCAACTCATACCTGGACGAAAACGTGGATCTCTATCAATTAAACGTATTTTTACAGAAAAGTTTGTAACTTCATTCTGCGTCCCAAGTTGAGAAACTTTTGCCGAGTGACCAATTTCTATTACAACACCTTTAAATTTTTGGTTTGGTATTGCATCAACTTCAACATAAGCTGTATCACCGCGTTTTACAAACACAATGTCGTTTTCATCTACGTCAACAACTGCATTCATCACGTTCAAGTCAGCAACACGCATCATTTCTGTTCCCATCATCATCTCCGTTCCTACGACTTTCTCGCCGAGTTCGACTGAGAGGGATGTAACAACACCATTAATAGGTGAGTAAATCGAAGTGCGTGCCATAGCTCTTTCATATTGGCGCAACGTAGCTTTTGCTTGTTCATATCTCGAAAGAGCAGCTTTATAAGAACTCAATGCCATATCATAAGCTGCCTTTGCATTATCGAATTCTTGTTTGGAAATAAATTTTTTCTCAAAAAGTTCTTTTGCACGGTAAAAATCATTTGTTGCTCTTTCCTTTTCGGCAGTTCTCGCATCTATATCAATTTTTGCAGCTTCTACGCTTGCTTTCACTTGTTCAAGTTGCGTTTCAACAATGTCGGGATTAATCCGTGCAAGGAGCTGTCGTGCCTTGACTGTATCTCCCTCTTTAACTCCAAGAAATATTACTTCACCTGAAGTTTGTGAGGAGATTTTTACTTCGGTTTCGGGCTCAATTTTCCCAACCGCTGAAACCGTTTGTGTTATTGTCCTTTGCGTAACTTCCGATACAGTTACAGCAATAGCTTGTTCCCCACGATTAAATACAATAATCAAGATCCCAATAATTGCAAGAATTGCAATTATAATTCCGATAATAACTCCTTTCTTATTATTTTTTCTCTTTGCCATTGATTTATCCATATTAAACATTAATACTACTTTCTTCGTTATAATTTTGTGTTATTATTTCATCTTTATAATAAACTGCGGTGCGAGCAATCCTATCGTGCAAAGCCATCCTGCTTGCTGAAAGAACTAAAAAGCACCCGATAAATATCACTATTCCAAAAATGTTTTGTAAAACAGAGAATAATTCTATTTTTGACATAACGTATAGTAACAAAAGGAAATAGTTAAAGTACTTTGCAAAAAATCTTATTGATAAAGTTTTCAAACTTGCAAGTGTGCGATCGGCATTCGCAATTTTAATTCCAAGAAGCATTTTACCAAGTGTTTGCCCGAAGAATATTTCCATTGAGTAATAAGCAAAAACAATCACCAGAACCAATGGATAAAGCCGCATATTCAATTCTTTCATATATTCCTGCATTTCTTCAGGATTGCTTGAGAAGTCGCCCATAGATGAAAATACATTTGCAAATTCATCAAGCAAGCCGAAGATTTTCATTGCTAAAACTAAAATGAATAAATAAATTAGCATATCGATTAAATATGCTCCTGTACGGCGCCCAAAACCAACTCGAAAATCCTCAGGCTGCGGTGGCAAAGAGTAATCTGGCATTAAGTTTAGGATTTTATCCTGCATCTCATTTTGAAAATTGTTATTTTCGCTCATAAAGCCTCCTATATTTTATGGTTCAATGTTTAGCGTTCCCATTGCAAACATCAAATCGTTTCTTGATTTGACGTAATTGTAAACTGAATTTATTTTATTAATTTGTGCAGTAATAAGTTGAGCATTTGCTTGGATTAAATCATTAAAAGTTGCTGCTCCGACGTTCAATCGCTCTTGAGTGCTTCGATAATTTTCTTCGGCTGATATCACTGTTTTCCGAGCTATATCTATCTGTTTTTCAGCGGACTGCAAATTCAAGTAAGCTATTTGTACGGACGAGCGAATTTGTTGTTCTAATTTTAAAATTTCAACATTACGTTGATTATATTCAAGCTTACTTGCTTGCACCTGTAAATCTGTCGAAAAATTATTGAATATCGGGACATTTAGCGATAAACCAAAATAATAATTGCTTTTGTCAAAACCTTTTATAGCATTATTTGACCAAGACCAATAGGTATTAATCCCAAGTTGTGGAAAATAATTAGCTTTTGCCATCTCCATACGTTGCTTGCTTGCTTCGACTCGCAAAGCTGTGGCTTTCCAATCAAGACGGTTCTTTAAAGCTGTGTTTATTGCATTGCTAAAGCTACCAATTTTCTGCCGAAAGTTCGTAATTTCAATGTCTTGAATTTCCGAAGGCAGATCATCAATTTTAAACTCAACATCCATATCTGGTGCAAGACCCATTATTGTAAGCAAACGAGCTTTTGCAACATTTAATTCATTTTCAGCTGCAACAAGTTCTAAAGTGCGGTTACCAAGATCAGCTTCTTGAGCATAAACAGCAGTTGCAGGAACAACCCCTGCCTCAAATCGTGCTTTTGTGCGTTCAAGATCTGCTTTGCCAAGCTCGACATTTTCGCGTCGCGTGCGAACTATTTGATATGCACGCACTACATTAATGTATTCATTATATGCATCCAAATAAACGGATTGTTTCTGAAAATCAAACGAAACTTTTGTCGATTGCAAAGTCTTTTGAGCACGCGTGTAGTTTGCCTCGCGCCCGAATCCATCGAAAAGCACCAAATTTGCACCAATCCGTGTGCTATATTGATTCAGTAGTTCATTTGCGATTTCATTCGGATTGTTTAGTTGTCTCAAATATGACGAACTTATAGATATATTAGGCAAATATTGACCAAATGCGCTTTTTAAATCTACTTCTGAATAATTAATTGACGATTGACTTAAGTTTAAATCATAATTGTTTTGCAAAGTTAAATTTAAAACTTCACGCAACCCATAAACTTTTTTTGATGATATTTGTGAAAAAACATTTGTTGCTGTTAATATTAAAATCATTCCCACCAATAATGCCTTTTTCATTCTTGCTCCTTGGTTCTTACTATTTTTACTTGAAATATTACGTTTGAACAAAAATAAAGTTGCAAATTTTTATAAAAAATTAAAATATTGCTTATCTTTGTTTTTAATATTTTTGCAAATATTGAAAATATGCACTATTTAAGACTGATAACAATATTGATTGTAACGATCTGGCACTCGATTTTGGTTATAGTGCATCTTGTATTTGCTAAAAAGCCAGATTTTCACCGCTACGCACGCTGTTGGGCAAAAAAATTGTTGAGAATTGCCAGAATACAGATCAAAATAGAAGGAATTGAAAATATAAATCCTAACGAAACTTATATATTTGTTGCAAATCATTCAAGCTTGTTTGATATTCCTGTCCTGCAAGCGAGCATTCCGAATGATTTTCGAATAATTTATAAAAAAGAATTAGAGAAAGTACCGATTTTTGGTTACGGTCTTAAAAAATCTCCTTATATTGGCATTGTGCGTGAAGATCCTCGGCAATCAATGCAAAGCGTAGAACAAGCAATTTTAACAATACAAAATGGTGCTTCTGTTTTGGTTTTTCCCGAAGGAACTCGAACTAAAGATGGCAACTTAGGCGAACCACATCGTGGAGCATTTCGTCTTGCCACACGCAGCGAAAAACCAATTGTTCCAATTGCTATTAAAGGCACTTACGAAATTTTAAGCAATGGCATAAGTGGAATAAAACCACGAACAGTTCGACTGAAAATCGGTCAACCAATTCATAAAATGCCTCAAAATAGGGTAGAAGAAGTTGCTTTGCAAAATGAAACTTGGGATATAATTAAAAAATTTTTAGCAGAAATGTGAAATTTTTGTTTGTGTATTAGAAAAAAAACCGTTAATTTTGTAACTCTAATTCGCTCTTTGGTCAGGTAGCTCAGTTGGTAGAGCAAAGGACTGAAAATCCTTGTGTCGGCGGTTCGATTCCGTCCCTGACCACCACTACAATAAACTTAATAATCTCCAATAATTACAATATTTTAATTTATAGTTTAATTGTTTTTATGAAATAAAAAGCAGCTCTTGCGAGCAAGCTTTTAATTCATTTTTTGAGGTAAAAATTAAAACAAAAGGCTTTTCATCCAATTGTAATATTCTTCGGATGAAGCAATATCGTTGATTACAAGAATTTCTGGCAATTCGTAATTAGACAATTCTTTTATTCTTTGCTCGATAGCCTTTATTTTATCATCAAATGTTTTAATTGCAAGGATAAACTCGCTTGCAACATCCAACGATCCCTTCCAAATGAAATAAGAAGTTACATTTGGTATAACTGAAACGCAAGCAGCAAGACCTTCTTTCAATAGTGTTTGTGCAATTTCATCAGCATTTTCTGCTGTAGATGCTGTCGTAAAAACTATTCGGATTTCATTGAAAGTTTTCATAATTTGCCTTTTTGTGATAAACAATATTTAGTAAAACAAGTAAAAAAACGATAGAATGATTGAAATATTTATCTTTTATTTGCATATTGTTGCTGCAATTTATGTTTTTGTTAAAAATTGGCAAAATAGAACTTTAAAAGATGCATTTTTAGGGCTTGGCGTCTTTGTTTTGGTCTTTTCTATTGGTTGGGCTCTCACTGGTTCACTTGCTTATGCTATATATCCAGATGCTTGGAAAAGTCCTTACTTTAATCAAGACACTCTTTCGCTTGTTTTGCTTTCGATTTTTGAAAGCATTTTCTTTTATTACTTTTTCTTTAAAGACAATATAGAGGAAAGAAACAATCATAAGGTAGCTTAAAATGGTTGAATTTGAACCCGTAATCGGACTTGAAGTTCATGCACAACTTCTTACAAAAACCAAAGCTTTTTGCTCATGCTCGGCTGAATATGGTGCTTTGCCAAATACCCGAACTTGCCCAGTTTGTCTTGGGCATCCAGGAGCTTTACCTGTTTTAAATGAAAATTTACTTAACTTTATTATAAAGATGGGACTTGCAACAAATTGCAAGATTAGGGAAATTTCCACATTCGCTCGTAAAAATTACTTTTATCCTGATTTACCGAAAGGCTACCAAATAACTCAATACGAAGACCCCATTTGCTATGATGGATATATCGAAATTGAACTTTCTGAAGAGGTTCGTAAACGTATTGGGATTACGCGTATTCATATGGAAGAAGATGCTGGCAAATCTATACACGATCTTGATATAGATACTTTAGTTGATTTCAATCGTTCAGGTGTACCACTAATTGAAATTGTTAGCGAACCTGATATTCGTTCTCCTCAGGAAGCTTATAAATACCTTACGAATATCAAGCAAATTTTGCTTTATCTCGGAATTTGCACCGGGAATATGGAAGAAGGTGCACTTCGTTGTGATGCTAATATTTCGGTACGACCTAAGGGCGAATCAAAATTTGGCACTAAAACAGAAGTGAAAAATTTAAATAGCTTCAGAAATGTGGAAAAAGCTATTGAACACGAAATAAATCGGCAAATTGAAATTTTACATAATGGTGGGCGAATCCATCAAGAAACTCGTCTTTGGGATGCCGCATCTCAAACAACTCGAGCTATGCGCAGCAAAGAATTTGCTCACGATTACCGTTATTTCCCTGAACCAGATTTAGTAAAAGTTAAAGTTACCGAAGTAAAGATTGACAAAATTCGTTCAACCTTACCAGAACTTCCACTTGCACGCAAACAACGATTGATGGAGCAATACGGGATACCATATTATGATGCTTCAATATTTGTCGAAGATCATTTGCTTGCAGATTATTATGAAGAATGCTGCAATCATTTAAAAGAAAAATCACATCGCACGTATAAATTGGTAAGCAATTGGTTAATGACGGAAGTCTTACGTATTTTAAGCGAAAGGAATATAAGAATCAACGAGCTTGGATTAATTCCGAAGTATGTGGCTGAAATTGTAGATTATTTAGCAGAAGACAAAATTTCCAGCCGAATTGCAAAGGATATTTTCCCTGAAGTTTTGCAAAATGGTGTCTCACCTGCTAAAATTATCGAAGAACGAAAGCTTGTTCAAATTTCCGATACATCTGCACTCGAAAAAGTTATAGACGAAGTGCTTGCTATTAATCAAGATTCAATCGAAAAATACAGAAGTGGACGCAGAAATGTATTCGGTTTCTTTGTAGGTCAAGTTATGCAAAAAATGCAGGGCAAAGCTAATCCAAAGTTAGTAACTGAAATCCTGCAAAAGAAACTTGACGGATAATTTTTGCGTATTTATAAAAATTATCTTGAAACTAAATGAAAATATATAGTATAAATATTAGTGGTATTGTTTTAATATTACTTATACTTATACTTTTCACACAAAAATCTTTATCACAAGAGCCTACACAAAGAAAGCTCACAGATGAACCAACGGAAAAAGTCCTAACACCAAACAAAATAATCACCGATAGAGATCAAGTGCTGGATTCTCTCCGTAAAACATTTTCACAGAAAGATACTGTAAAAGTAATAAAATCACCTTCTGGGATTGATTCGCTTGTAACATTTTTTGCTGCTGATACAGCTATGTTTAAGTTAAGCAATAAAACAATGCGACTTGTAGGCAAATCAAAAATTGATTTTAAAGTGCAGCAATTGAACGCTGAAATTATCGAAATCGATTTTGAAAACTCAATACTTCGAGCAAAATATGCTATCGATACAAATAATCGTCGATATGGTTTCCCAAGATTTTCTGATGCGGGCGAAATATTCTATGGTGAGGAAATTACCTATAACTTCAAGACAAAGCGTGGTAAAATTGTCTCCGGCGAGACTCAAACAGGTGAAGGATTTTACTACGGTGTACAAATAAAACGCATTTCTGAAAACGAGCTTTTTGTACGTGATGGCTATTATACAACTTGCGACGATGCTTGCCCACACTATTATTTCGGTTCTCCAAAGATGAAACTTGCGATAAAAGATCGCATTTTTATTGATCCTGTTATATTTTACGTTGAAGATATGCCAATATTTATTTTCCCTTTCGGGCTATTCTTTCCAAATAAAACAGGACGTCAATCAGGACTTATAATTCCTTCGTTCTATTTCTCTAAAAATCGCGGTGTAGTCTTCCAGGATTTCGGCTTTTATTTGGCAGCTTCTGATTATTGGGATACACAGGTTAAATTTGACTTGTTTTCAAAAGGGGGCTATCTTGCAAAAAACACAACTCGTTGGGCATTGCGAAATGTTTATAATGGAAGTTATAATATTCAATACGGTCGCACAAGGTTTAATCCAGACGAGCAATATCAAAAAAACTGGAGCCTACAATTAAATCACAATCATATCTTTACTCCTTACGAAAGAATGGATGTTAATGTTAATTTTGCATCTCGCGATTTTAACCGCAATACTCAAACAGATTATCAATACCGTGTGCAACAAAATATCACATCTAACGCATCATACTCTAAAAGCTTTGATAATGGCACAAATTTATCGGTATCTTATCAACGCGATCAAAACTTAATAAACGAAACATACTCGCAAGTAATACCACTAAACTTTTCGGTGCCAAATTTTACTCCATTTAAAAAAGCAATTTCGCCAACACAAAGAAGTTGGTACTCGTTTGTTAGAGATATTTCATTCAGTTACCGCAGTAACTACACAAATAGTTTATCTAAAATATCTGTTGCAGATACAGCTTTCAAATATATTGAACGTAACAAAATAAGTCATTCACCAGGAATATCAATTTCGCCAAAGTTCGGTTATTTTACAGTTACACCATCAATCTCATTTTCTGCTAATAATTATTTTCGCAAACTCGAACGCACTGTGAATCCTAATGATTCAACAATAGTTGATAAATATAAGAGAGGTTTTTTCACAGAATATTACTATAGCTTTGGTGTTTCTGCTTCGACACGTTTATTTGGAGTAGCTGATGCTAACCATCCTTTTTTCGGTTTCATAAAACCAGAAAGTCTTGGATTTAAAGCTTTTCGCCATACATATCAACCAAGTATCGGATTTAGCTATACGCCAGATTTTTCACAAAATCAATACGATTTCTATGGAAGATATTTTGATCCAAAACAAAACCGAATTGTAAAATACTCACGCTTCGAAAGTGATGGCGGTGGAGCACCTTCACAAGTATCAAAAAGAATAACTTATTCTGATTTGCATAGCTTCGAAATTAAAGTTCCGCAGAAAGACACCTTGCCCGATAAAAATATTGAGCTTTTACGACTTACATTAGCAACAAGCTACAATTTAGCAGCAGACTCACTAAAATTGTCAGACATATCGGCAACATTCCGTACTCCCGCAATTGGTTTTTTTGAGTTCTCTGGCAGTGCAAGTTTTACTGCATACGACGAAGCAAAAACAGTTCAAGGAAATAATGTTGTATATCGACGGATTAATAAATTTTTGCTCGAACAAGGCAAAGGTTTGGCACGTCTTACTTCTTTTTCTGTAAGCTTATCTGGTAGTTTTGTATCCGAAGGCTTATCACAATCAAATAGGGGAACATTTTCCGAAGAAGAAAGCGAAGAAAAACGCAGAGATTCCATAGATGCAATGCTGGGTGCTCGTTTCCTTGCCCGTCACGGTGAGGACGTTAAACAAATTGATTGGTATGGAGATAGCTCTCCTGGATATGAACCTTTGGCTTTCCCATGGATGTTGAGCTATGGCTTGACTTTTAATTATAATCAATATGTCATAAACAAAATCGACCGATCTCTTAATGCTTTTCTTACAATGAACCTACGTCTGACCGAAACTTGGAATTTTTCTGCAAATGCCCGATTTGACTTTATTCGCAAAGAACTACTTACACCACAAATCAATTTACGAAAAGATTTGCATTGTTGGGAACTAATTTTGAATTGGACTCCCCTTGGTTTTAATCGCGGCTTTTATCTAAAATTTGGCATCAAATCGTCCACTTTACAAGACTTAAAAATTGAGAAAAAAAGCTCACCTTTATTTAGATAAATTTCTCTAAATTCTTAAAATAAATAATTTTTAATTCGTTTAGTGAAATTGTAAAATTAATATTGGTAAAAAAATGCATAGTGATATTATTTCAATTGATAGTGAAAATTTAAATGAGTTAATTGAAGTCCCTGTCTATGGTCATTTTGGTTCATCAATATTGTTAATTTACTCAAATGAATTTGATCCATTCGAAAACGAAAACAATGGGCTTATCATTTCACTTAACCAATATCTTAAAAATGGGAAAATACGTGTATATAGCGTGCCAACACCAAAAATTTGGGATGATTTGAACTTAACTAATGAAGAACGTTCTCAAAAATTATTCAATTACAACAATTTTATAGTAGAAGAACTTCTTCCAAAGATTTACAACAACTGCGGGCAGATTGTGCCTATTCTTACAGTTGGTGCTTCTCGTGCTGCATATTTTGCTTTGAATACATATTTTAGGCGTCCCGATTTATTCTTAGGGACAATTGCAATGAGCGGAAATTATGATATTTATTGCCAAAGTAAAGGTTATTTCGACGATAATTGCTATTTTAACTCGCCAGTACATTATCTCCCAAATTTAAATGACAATTACTGGCTTACTTTTTTGCGTAGTCGCCATCACGTTTACATTATGAGCGGCAAGGGATATGGCGAAAATCCTATGGCAAGCTACCACATTTCCAGCATTTTATCACAAAAGCAAATCCCTCATACACTCGATATTTGGGGCGAAGAATGGGGGCATAATATCGAAACTTGGAAAGCAATGCTGAATAAAATAATTCACGAAAAACTTTAAAAAATCTGTCCTACGTGTGGGCAGCTTTCTTTTTACTTTGTTTTATTATATTCTTTAAAAATTTATTTTAAATACTTGCTGCCTTCGAACATAACTTTTTCATAAATTGTAATTCCTTCCTCTGTTTTTAAGTGTGGATCAGCTCCTGCAAGAAGTAAAATTTTCGCAATATCGCAATTATTCATAACAAGCACCATTTCCAAAGGATATTTTCCATTAATGTCTTTTTGATTTATATCCAAAGTTTTACTTTCAAGAATTTCCTTTACCAAACTTATGTCATTCTCTAATATTGCATCATTAAGTCTTTCAAGAGTGTAATTTAAATTTTTTTTGCATTTAGCTTTTTCTTTAATATACAGTGCATTTAGAGAACTCATGCATACGTTTACAGTTACTAATGAAATTAAAAAAATAAAAAAGAATTTTTTCATTTCTAACCTCATAATATAAAAAACATATTCACTAAAACGATTGTTTTAATGAATATGTTTCAATAAATTTTAATCTTGAGCTTAATTAATCACATATTCTCGATTATTGCTGAACCAAATTCTGAGCATTTCAGCAATGTGGCACCTTCCATCAACCGGTGGAAATCATAAGTAACACGTTTTTGGGCGATTGTTCGCTCTATTCCCTTGACAATCAGTTCGCCAGCTTCGTGCCAACCTAAATGCTCAAACATCATCACGCCCGAAAGAATAACCGAACCTGGATTAACTTTATCTTGGTCTGCATAACGTGGTGCAGTGCCGTGTGTTGCTTCAAAAATTGCATGTCCTGTAACGTAGTTAATATTTGCACCAGGAGCAATACCAATACCACCAACAATGGCTGCCAATGCATCAGAGATATAGTCGCCATTTAAATTCATAGTTGCAATCACGGAATATTCCGCAGGGCGTGTTAGAATTTGCTGCAAGAACGCATCAGCAATGAAATCTTTAACAAGTAACTTGCCTTTTCTGAGCTCTTCGGCTTGTATTCTATCTGCTTCTTCGGCACCTTTTTCTTCTTTGATTTTATCGTATTGTCGCCAAGTGAATACTTTATCGCCGAATTCCTCTTCTGCAACGTCATAGCCCCATTCTTTAAACATACCTTCCGTATATTTCATTATGTTGCCTTTGTGCACAAGTGTAACCGATGGTCGCTTATGTTTCAATGCATACTCAATTGCTGCACGAACAAGACGTTTTGTGCCATCTATGGATATTGGTTTAACACCAATAGAAGAAGTCTCGGGAAAGCGTATTTTCTTAACTTCCATCTCGTTTTGCAAAAAATTAATAACTTTCTTAACCTCCTCTGTTCCGGCAAGCCATTCGATACCAGCATAAATATCTTCAGAATTTTCGCGGAATATTACCATATCACAAAGATGTGGATTTTTCACTGGTGAAGGCACTCCCTCGAACCAA